>Ga0182015_10001718_pt1 | contig 28223 bp, 23 predicted proteins | sample 712P3MmetaG_FD_120478 | JGI IMG/M metagenome (GOLD analysis project Ga0182015, IMG submission 120478) | Permafrost microbial communities from Stordalen Mire, Sweden - 712P3M metaG | ecosystem: Environmental > Terrestrial > Soil > Wetlands > Permafrost | place: Sweden: Stordalen | collected... | reverse complement strand
TCGATGGTCAGCACCAATACCTCTACGACGCAGAGGGAAGAATCTGTGCTGTGCAGACGGCGAGTGCCCCCGGTGTCGGAACTGGTCCGATAACCGGATATATTTACGATGCAGACGGTACTCGTGTGGCAAAAGGAACCATTCAGAACTGGACCTGCGATCCGAGCGCCAATGGCTTCAGTGTGGGCACGGGCGAAACCGACTACATCCTCGGACCATCAGGAGAGCAGGAGACCGAGCTGGCGTGGGATTCGACAGCGAATGCGATGAGCTGGCGACACTCGAATGTCTGGGCCGACGGTCAGTTGCTGGGCACATACGATACGCAAGGCCTACATTTCTACCTCGACGACTGGCTTGGGAATCGTCGTGTCCAGACCGACTACCTCGGTATCGTTGAACAAACCTGCACCAACGCGCCCTTTGGCGACAGCTTCAACTGTGGCGGAACTGCATCGTATCCCGGCTCACCTAACTTACCAACCGAGCACCACTTTACCGGCAAAGAACTAGACGCCGAATCCGGCAACAACTACTTCGGGGCCAGATACTACAGCTCGAACATGGGCAGGTTCCTCAGCCCCGACTGGAGCGTCGATCCCGACCCGGTTCCCTATTCAGACTTGGAGAACCCGCAAAGTTTCAACCTGTATGGATATGTGAATAACAACCCGCTCAGCAATACCGATGCAGACGGCCATTCCAATGAGGGCTGTACTACAACAAGTTCTACCGGCCCCGGCGGGACAATTCAAGTGACGGTTTCCTGTCCCGATATTTCTCTACCGGAGATTGATACCGTCTCACCGGCAATGCCATTTCTGATATTGGGACAAAGACTCGCTTTCGCTGGAGCAGGGGAGACTTCGGAGATGTGCGCAACGGGGATAGGTTGTGCCGTGCCCGCGGGCCTTGTCCTGGCTGGAGTGGCGTTGGAGCTTTATCTGCAGAATCACCATTTAAGCAAGAACAATATCCCTAAGGATGCGGCTGATCCGCACGGAGCAAAAGCTCCCGGCAAACCTGGCGAGCAGGAAGGGTTCAAAGATCCGAAGACCGGTCCAAAATGGGGAAAAGCTCCGAATGGTAAGTATCGCTGGGTTGATGCTAAGGGAAATGTATGGGTTCCAACTGGACAAGGTTCGTTGGCACATGGAGGTCCACACTGGGACGTTCAGAACGAGGATGGTTCCTTCGGCGGTAGCAAGTATCCAGGAGGCTTTTCTAGATGAAAAATATACAAATAGTTGATGATGGCGTGAACGCAACTTTTAGTATTTTTCAAACCAGCGATGAAGAGTTCTCAGATATTTTCCCGGGCCCCGGCCAAGATATCGAGCTCATCGAAGATTACCTATCCAGGGCCGACGAGAAACGAGCACACGAGATACTCTCCAATCTTTGGACTAGACCTGTACGCAAACAAGACGCCTGCGGTATCCACGGGACGCTGTACTACGGATGGGAAGATAGACGGCAGTTTCTCCCAGCGTCCAAACGCGAATGCGATAGGGATCCAAGCGACATAAATCAAGCTCAGCGAGAGCTTTACAAGCCAGACTGAGAGTTTTACGGTTCCTCGAGGAGGTGATATGAAAAATATTCACATCATTGATGGTGCGGACAGCTACCCGATGGGACGCTTCATTTCTATCCAGACGACTGGCTGGGGGCCCGTCGCGCCCAGACCGATTATGCGGGCGTTTGGAGCAGGATTGCTCGAACCTGCCCTACGGCGACCAACTCGACTGTAGCCAGTCCATTCAGTCCCCGACCGAACACCACTTCACCGGCAAAGAACGCGATACCGAGTCCGGCAACGACTACTTCGGAGCCAGATACTACGCCAGCTCCATGGGCAGGTTCCTGTCGCCTGATCCGCTGAATCTAACGGAAGGACGAATCATGAATCCATCGAACACCCTCAATAAGTATGCCTACGCATCGAACAATCCGTTCAAATACATTGACCCCGATGGTGAAGACGTAACGTATTTCTATGATCCTGGCGGCGTCGCAGGGCACGCGGTGCTGTTCGCTTACAACCAACAAACGGGCGACTCAGCACTTGAGAGCTTCGGTCCCGATGTGCACGCGCCGGAAGCCACTGGAGTATCAAACTTCGATATGGACCTATTCCACTCCGCGCAGGGTCTGCGAGATAACTATGCTTCGCTTACCATTCAGACAACGCCCGAGCTCGCTCAACAAGTGATCGATTACATCAGAGCAAATCCAGATCCTTCAACATGGAAGGCGTTGGGGCCAAACTGCAGTACGCAATGTGACAAGATCTTGCAGAAATTCAAGCTGGATTACCAGAAGGCGCTTCTTAGGCGGAACCTCACTCCGAAATTTTTGATGCATAATCTGATGTTGAGATACAACCCTGCGCAAGCGGGCGCGACACCACAACAAGGAACTGACTATGGCGCTCCGCGATTCGATATGTATGAACTGCTGTGGACCCAAATTGATGAAGGCCAGAGGGCTACCGTTACAACCCAGCAGCAACCGGGTCTCGCTGATCCCTGTACAGCGACTCCGAAGCCCGATGGCTGTTCCTAGGGGTTGGAGACTAAATTCGCGAGTTTTCGAGGTGTAAACACGATGCGTAAATCTATCTCTCGTGCGTTGCTGGGCGCGCTGATGGGTGTGCTGCTGTTTCTCGTTCTGTCTTGGATTTGGTACAGCGTCGCCGCGAATTATGATTATGATGCGTTGGCTGGAACATATGTACTACGCAATCATGATCGACAGGTTTGCACGCTATACCTTCACGCGGACGGTTCTTTTGCGGAGGAACTTAGCGATTCGGGAAATATCCGAAAGTCTCAAGGGCGTTGGCATCGCTCCGGTGAGGCGCATGTGACATTCTCGCCCGAATTTCTGCGGGTGCCAAGTGAAGAACTGAATGCAGCTGGCCAGGCTCACGGTGAGTTCGATAAGACCTTTGGGCTTTTTCCGAAGCTCGTGTTGGCGCCACTTCCGGGAGGTCCGAGTTTTCACCGGAAGCTGTTCGGCTAATGCTTCTCATATGACGATGCCGGGCCATCTTTGCATGGTCTTGGTGGAAATACGTGACCCGCGACTGGTTTTTGTGTCAAGGATTTGCTAGTACGCACGGCAGCATAGAACGATTTTTGGGGGGGCTTCGACCTGTCCGTAACTGCAAGATGTGCTGTCAGCGCTTGTCGGTCAAGATCGAAAGTGGACGTTGCACGGCATAGCGGGTTCACTCTATTCGGATGTAGTCGAATTTGTAGCGGCGAGAGCCTCCAACAACCTCACAAAGCTACAAAGACCAACAATGTGGCCGCAACAGGTTCAATCTAAAGCCATTGGGGTCACCAAATATCAACAGGTTTCAATAGGCTTTGGAACGCGGTTCGGGACCAGGGGGTCGGAGGTTCAAATCCTCTCTCCCCGACCATTTAGTTTCACAGACTCAGGTAGTTGGCGAGGCCGGATTCGGTTCTGGCCACCCCAAATGGGGAAGGATTCACCCTCTTCTTTACCGCTTTTCCTTCCTTTTCCAAACTGAAGGTTGCTGGGCCGTCGGCTCCGGCGAGAACAGCCTCCACTACGAAAAACTGATTCGTCCTGCCACATTAGTTGTACCCATTGGTGTGTCAAATCACACATACAACGGGGCTAACTCCCTGCCATGCTTTAGGGAATAGAATGCCAACGCCGTTTGGGTTTGCTGTCTGTCTTTCTCCCGGTCTCGTTTCTACCGATCTTTCCGCCCCCTCATGGATTGCTCCCTTCGTGCGATTGTTCCGGCGACCCAGGATAATTGCCTGGATCACCATACTTGTCATCGCCGGGCCTCTGACTCACTCTCAGCAGCCAGGCGATCTTACGCAGAAAAGTCTCGAAGACCTGATGAACATCGAGATAACTTCTGTATCCAAAAAGGAGCAGAAGACCTCGGAGGCTCCTGCGGCGATCTTTGTTATTTCCCGTGAAGACATACGTCGATCCGGAGCACTTAATGTCCCCGACCTGCTGCGCATGGTCCCGGGTGTTGACGTAGCCCAGATCGACACCGGCAAATGGGCCATCAGCGCTCGCGGATTCAATGGCCAGTATTCCGATAAACTCCTCGTCCTGGTTGACGGCCGCACGGTCTACACTCCGGTCTTCGCCGGTGTTTTCTGGGATTCTCAGAACATTCTTCTCGACACCATCGAGCGAATCGAGGTCATTCGCGGCCCTGGCGCCGCAGTCTGGGGCGCCAACGCCGTAAACGGCGTCATCAACATCATCACGAGAACTGCCAATGACACTCCGGGCGGCTCTCTGATCGCCGGCGCGGGCAGCAGCGGCACCGGGCCGGAGGAGTTTCGGTACGGGGGGAATACCCGCAACCTGGGCGCGTGGCGCGTCATTGCGGAGGGCTTTCACTACAACGCCCTTCCGGCCCTTGGCGGACTCGACGGCCACGATGACTGGCGTCTGATTCGTGGCGCATTCCGAACCGACTCGAAGTTCTCGGCGAAGGATTCTCTCACCACCGAGGGGGAAGTGTATGAGAGCAATGCGGGAGAGAGGGCCGATACCCCAGTTTCGCTGCAGCCGCCGGTAAACGCTGTCCTGGCTCTGCGCGACCGCTCTTCCGGCTGGAATGTGCTCACCCGCTGGAATCGCATCATCTCGCCGCGATCGCAGACTTCACTGCAGGTCTACTTTGACCGCACCAATCGCGGGGATACCACCTACAGCATAGGACTGAACACCTTCGATATTGATTTTCAGCACCACTTTACCTGGAGCTCACGACAGGACATCGTTTGGGGGTTCGGCTGCCGCGTCAGCGCGGACGGCACAGATCCTACGCTGCGAGTCTCTTTCACTCCAAAGGACCGCGGCACCGATCTCTTCAATTTGTTTGCACAGGATGAGATCGTCCTACGCCCCGACGAACTCAAGCTGAGCCTGGGCGCGAGGGTTGACGACAACGATTACACCGGCTTTGGGCTTGAGCCCTCCGCACGCCTTGTTTGGACCCCCGGCAGCAGGAGTATGTTTTGGGGTGCAATTTCCGGCGCCGATCGCACTCCCGCGCGCAGCGACACCAATATCCGCGTGAATTACGGAGCCTTTCCCGGCCCCGGCGGCATCCCTGTCCTTGTTAGCCTTTTCGGGAATCCGAACCAAAAGAATGAACACCTGACGGCGTTCGAGGCAGGGTACCGAGACACCTGGAGCAGCCGATTCTCCCTGGATTCGACGGTTTTCTATAACCGTTATCGCGATCTGACCTCGGTGGAGCCGGGAGCCACGCGCCTTGAGGCGAATCCAGCGCCCCCGCACCTGCTCACTCCCAGTGCCTTCGGTAACGGGCTGTACGGTGAAACACACGGCATTGAGGTCTTCGCGAACTGGAAGGCTGCGAGATTCTGGACGCTGAGTCCTGGTTATAGTTTCTTCTCCGCGCATCTGCACAGATTCGCCGGGAGCCAGGACTTCACAGACGTTGCTGGAACCCAAGGCAGCTCACCAGACCATCAGGCACAGTTGCGTTCCAGCGTGAGCCTGCCCAGGAATGTCCAGTGGAACACGGCGGCTTATTTCGTTAACCGCCTGCCAGCCCTCGCAGTTCCCTCCTATACCCGCCTTGACACCAACCTGATCTGGGATGCCGGTGAGCATTTCTCGCTGAGCGTAGCCGGTCAGAACCTGCTGCGCAATCTTCACCCGGAATTCTCCGGCCTCGACACCAGCGTGCAGCCCGGGCTGATGCGGCGCGATGCGTACGCCAGAATTGCATGGTCCTTCTGAGCGGGAGGCCCCAATTGGCGCGAGAGGACAACCATTCGACGAATTGCATGCTTGACCGGCGATCCAGCCGCTTCGCGCACCCTGCTGCGCTTCTTTGCTTCCTCCTCCTGCTGGCTTCGGCGGCAACCCGGTGTTTTGGCGGACAAACTACTGCCGAAGAATACCAGGTGAAGGCCGCATTTCTCTTTCACTTCGCCCAGCTTGTGGACTGGCCCATCGACACCAACGGCGAAGGAAATCGTTCCCTCACCCTCTGCGTCTTCGACGACGATCCGCAGCGGCACGAACTCCAGAGCACACTGGAGGGCAAACTCATCGGCCAACGCGTATTACACATCCGCCTGCTGGGCGATCCTCAGGCTATCCCCGGCTGCAAGATACTCTTTCTCAGTCGTGACGAAGCCCGCCGGCAACCGGAAATCCTGCAGGACTTGCGCGATCAACCTGTGCTCACCGTTGGCGAAACCGACAGCTTTCTCTCCGAGGGAGGGATGATCCGCTTCCACCTCGAGTCGGATCGAATCCGCTTCGACATCAATCTCACAGCAGCCGATTCGGCTCATCTGAAAATCAGCTCCAGACTGCTTCTTCTTGCTACATCAGTGACGGGCCACCGGTCGACGGACAGGAGCAGATGAACCATGCGGTTCAGAAACCTCTCCATCCGTTTCAATCTCGCCCTTCTCACCCTTTCCGCGAGCGTCATCGCGGTCCTGCTTGCTTCTTTCGGGTTCGCCATCTATGAGCGCCAGAGTTATCGCGCGAGTGCCGTTCGCGAAGTTACTGCTCTGGCCGACACCCTCGGCGCAAACACGGCCGCGTCGCTTGCATTCAACGATGAGCGAGCTGCCCGGGAGATGCTGAGCGCACTCTCGACGGAACCTCACGTCCTCGCCGCCTGTCTCTACGACGAACAAGGGCACATTTTTGCGGAGTACCGCAGGGCGGGCAGCCAATCTGTTCCTGTTTTTCCTGCCAGGCGCAGTGACGGCGCGTACTTCGGCCGCGAGTCTGTAATTCTCTTCCGCGGCGTCCTCCTCAACGGGGAGCGCACAGGCTCCATTGCTCTGATTTTCGATCTGCGTGAGTTTCGCTCCCGGCTTCTCGAATACGCGAAGATCGCCATTGTGGTCATTCTGATCTCGGTCGTTGTCACGTTCCTGGCCTCTCTTCGCCTCGCGGCTTCCATCGCTAATCCGCTTGTGCAACTGGCCGCGCTGGCCGGCCGGATTTCCAGCGATAAGGATTACTCTGTCCGCGCGAAGATCCGCGCCGGTGGCGAGGCCGGTCTCCTCATCAACGCATTCAACGAAATGCTCTCCCGGATCGAATCTCGGGAACAGGCGCTCCGTGACGCGCTTAAGTCGCTGCAGGAGAGCGAGGAGCGCTATGCACTTGCCGCCCGCGGGGCCAACGACGGTCTATGGGACTGGAACCTGGTCACGGACGAAATCTACTTCTCTCCCCGCTGGGGCCACATGCTCGGCTATTCGGAGAACGAAAGCTGGTCCCGCCCCGAGGACTGGTTCGCCCACATTCATGCCGACGATCGCCAGCGCGTTCGCAACGAGATTGCGGCGCATTGCGCCAGCGATACTCCGGAGTTCGTCAGTGAGTACCGCATGCGCCACAAATCCGGCGGCTACATCTGGACCCTGAGCCGCGGGATCGCCGTTCGTGATTCGTCGGGCAAGGCGCTCCGCATGGCGGGCTCGCAGACCGACATCACCGAGGGCAAGATCGCCGATCCTCTCACGCATATCCCCAATCGCCTCTATTTCGTCGACCGCCTCGAGTCCGCGATCGAGGCCGCACGTCAGGACGGCGGCCTGTTCGCCGTCCTGTTCGTGGATCTGGATGGGTTCAAACTGATCAACGACAACCTCGGGCATGCCGCCGGCGATGAGATGCTCATCGATGTGGCCGGACGCCTCAAGGCCAGCGTTCGCAACAGCGCGCGCCGGAGCGGGTCCAGGCAATCCGCAGTTTCGCGCATTGGCGGAGACGAGTTCGCAATCCTTCTCATGAATAGCCAGCAGGAGAGCGACGCCGCGGTCGTCGCCGCGCGGGTCCTCGATCGACTCAGCGAGCCCTACTATTTTGAGGGCCACCGGATGTTTGTATCGGCCAGCATCGGAATCGCCCTCAGCTCAACCGGTACAACTCCCGAAGATCTTCTTCGAAACGCCGATACCGCCATGTATCAGGCGAAGAACAACGGTAAGGGGCGTTTCGAGTTCTTCAACGAAGAACTACGCCAACAGGTCGACACCAGGTTTGAGATCGAAACAGGATTGCGCAAGGCGATCGACGAGGGACAACTGGTCCTTCACTATCAGCCCATCGTCTCGGACACCAATAGCCGCATTCGTGGCTTTGAGGCGCTGGTTCGCTGGAATCACCCCGAGCGGGGACTCATCCCCCCCGGGGGGTTCATTTCGATCGCCGAGGAGAGCGATCTCATTCTTCTCCTGGGCCGCTGGGTCCTGCGCGAGGCGTGCCTGCAGGCGGCCGAATGGCACCGGAAGTTCGCTTCGGATCCTCCTCTTACGGTGAGCGTGAATGTTTCTTCGCGTCAGCTCAGCAATTCTCACCTTGTGGAGGACGTGGAAGCTGCCCTGAAGCAGGCCGAACTGAAGCCCGAATGCCTGGAACTCGAAATGACCGAAAGCTCCATCATGGGAAACGCCGAACAGACGCTGATCACCTTGAACCGTTTGAAGAATATGGGCGTGAGGCTCGGCATCGATGATTTCGGAACCGGCTACTCATCTCTCAGTTATCTCCAGCGCCTTCCCTTCGATACGCTCAAGATCGACCGCTCCTTTGTTCGTGAACTGAATGCCGGAAAAGGCAGCATAGATATAGTCAGGGCCATCCTGGAATTAGCTCGTTCTCTCAAGCTCGAGGTTGTCGCCGAAGGTGTTGAGACCGAGCAGCAATTATCCAGACTGCGCAAGCTGGGCTGCACTTACTTCCAGGGTTTTCTCTTCTCAAAACCCGTGGACGCTGCGACAGCTGAGTCCCTCTATGGGCAAACTCGCGAATCCGGTTTCTTCCCTCTGGCATCCGAAGCGCGATCATCAGCCGGCTTGAAACAGCCCCTGTTGCTTACCAAGTCTTAGCTGCGCCGCTTTCGTGGTGAAGGAAAGCACCGGCGCGGACGGGTCTTCTATCTATAAAACGGCCCCGCCAAACAACTGCAGCAGCTTCTGAGTCAGGTAAAACGCGCCCTTGTTGAGGGCAGGAAAATTCAGCCTCTGCGTGTCCGCAGCAGGTTTCGCGGACGCCGGAGGCTGATGTTTTTTCAGGGATTGTGAGCGGGATTAGAGCTTCTCGTAGAAGTCGCAGGCCGAGCAGGAGATGTAGACTCCGCCCGGGACTCCGCGCTCGCGGTCTTTGACACGCTTGACGATGCGGGTGGGCTTGGAGCACCTGGGGCAGTCGGTGCTCTTGGTGGTGTCCATCACTTTCTTACGGTCGCCGGTCTTGGCAATCTTCGCCATGGTGGTGCTCCTGATCTTGATTTGGCGCGCTCGGTTCGGAGGCGCGCGCAGTCCTGGGCTTCGCGGGGATTCACCTGGTTTATGCAGGGAGACGCGGTGGAGCGACGGGACGCGCTACTTTGGATTTTACACGACGAAGGCAATGGATTCGGGGGCTGGGCTATGGGTCGCTGATCCGATGTGAACCGCAGCGGTTCGCGGTTAGCGTCCTGCCGCGGCCTCCGTTGATGCGCGAGAATTCCTATTCTGGATGGATCTCGTAGTGGCCGGCCTTTTCGATGTGCAGGGTGAGGCGGGTTCCGTTCTCGGTTGGGGTGCCGGGGGTTGAGGTTCCGTTGACCCGGATGTGGTCGGCGCCAGGTTTGACTGGGAAGAGGATGGTGGCTTCGACTCCTTCGGGGATGTCAATTGTGGCGTGCATTCCCTTCCCCTCTTTTTTTAGGTCGACTTTGAGGAGGCCGTTGGGTGTGGGTTCGGCTCCTCGTGCCCAGTCGAGGTCGATGAGATCGGGGCGGATGGTGGCTTTCGCGAAGCCGGGGGCGGTGGGAACGATGCCGAGGACCTGGTCCATGAGCCACCAGGCGGGAGCGCTGGACCAGCCGTGGGCGAGCGAGACGTAATAGCCAGCGGTGTTATCGGCCTGGAGCTCGAGATGCGGATTGTCTTTGGGCCACGCGGGATCGTAGGCCTCCCAGAAGCTGGTAGCGCCTTCCTGGATCATGCCGCCCCAGTACTCGCGAATCCACGTTAACGCATCTGCCCGGTGATCGATGCGGGCCATCGCATCCAGCACGTAAGAACCGTAGTAGGGCGTGATGACGTCGGGACGCCAGGTGGGCTTGCCGACGTTCGAGAGGACGCTGGTCCAGATGGAGCCGTACTGGTCCGACGTGGCAACGCCGGAGATGACCGCCATGGCGTTGGTCTGCCAGCGTGGACCGAAAGATCCGTTGGCAAACTGGGAGGCCTGGCTGGACTGCGCTAACTCGTCGGCGCGGTGGGCAACGTGATCGGCGTTTTTGGTGTCGCCGAGTTCCTGAAGAAGACGGGCTCCGGCGCGATAGGCGCGGACGTATTCGAGGATAGTGGTGCCGCGAGAAGAGGGCGTATCTCCGTTGAGGTCGAGGGACCAGTCCACGTAGAGCCACTCGTGGGTGTGGTTGATGAAGTTGTTCTGCGCGTCGAAGTCCTTGTCCATGAACTTCAGGAGGCCGACGATTTGGTCGTGCATGGAGGCCACGTATTCTTTGTGGCCGGTGTGGAGCGTGTGATTGAGCAGCTCGGTGAACCAGTAAGAGGAGTAGCCGGGGATGCCGTTGACGTGCTCTTTGATGGGTAGCGGGCCGATGAGGTGGGTGAGGGTGTCTTCCAGGAGGAATTGGTCGGCGAAGACGGCATCGCTGACGCGGCCGGAGACGTCAGTGTCGCCCATCCAGCGGCCGCGGTCGCGCTTGGGTGCGTCCCAGATGTCGTCCTGCATGCAGAGGTGGGTGGTATAGACGCCGGTTTCCCAGATGCGGTTGAGGAGGGCGTCGGAGGACTCGAAGGAGCCCTGGTAGTGAACGGGGTAGTAAATGTCCTCTAGCCGGATGGCGCGGAATTTGACGACGGCGGGGCCGGCAAGGAAGCGAATGCGCGCGTAGCGGAAGGCGGACTTGGGTCCGGCGGCGGTTCCGGTTGGGGTGATGTGGAGGATGTTGGTGCCGAGGTAGGCGTCGTTGTTGACTTCGCCCAGAGATTCTCCATAGGTGATGGAGACGGTGATGGGCGAATCGGTGTCGGAGGCGAGTTGGACGCGACCGTTGACTTCACGACCGAAGTCGAGGGTGATGGCGGGTGTGAATTCTCCGGAGGGATTTGGAGCGAGGTGAACGGCGAACTCGTGAGCGGGATTTTCTTCGGATGCCGTCAGGGCGTCGGTGTTGTCGAAGGAGCCTTCACCGGTATAGGTATCGTGGACATCCGTCGCGGTTAGATTTGTGTGGGCGAGGAAAGGCGAGGCGCCTTCATAGCCGGGCCAGTTGTAGAGGCCGGCATCGTCGTTCCATTGCAGGAAGTCGATGTTGCCTTCGATGGAGCCGCTGGCGGTGACGGCGGACCAGGAGCTGTCATCGAATTGCGCGTCGCGCCATTTCTCGGGAGCGTGGAGGGAGAGTTTCCATGCGGGACCGGTGATGAGGATGGGCGGAGCGATGACGCCAATCGGGGCGGGGATTAGTTTCGCGACGAGTTTGCGGCCGTGATCGGCTTCGATGGCAATGGTGTTGTCGCCGGCGCGCAGCTGGCGGGTGAGGTCGACGACGAAGACGTGCATGGAGACGCGGGAGAGCGGATCGGCGGCGAGGCGCGCGGCGGGCGCGCCGTTGAGGTAGACCTCGGCGTTACGGGGTCCGGCAAGGTAGAGGGTGGCTGCTTCGGGGGCGCTGTCGAGGTGGAGATGGACGCGGAAATAGCGGGGCTCGTCGCGCTGGGCGCGGGTGAGATTCTCGGCGTCGTGGGTCCAGATGTACTGCTCGGGCAGCGGCTGGTGGAAGGATGAGAAGAGGACGGGATTCTGGATGGCGCGGGTTGGGTCGAGCTGGCCGGGCGGTGGGAGCGGCGGAACGTCCTGGGCGAGTGCGACGATGGCCGAGGAGCAAAGAACAGCAGTCAGGAAAGTGAAAAAGCGCATGGCAGAAAGCTCCGTGAAGCGAGGTATCTGAACGCAAGAGCCGAAGGTATGCGCGCCAGCGTGGGATGTCAATTGGGGGAGACCTGATCGACGGAACTCGTTATCGTGGGATTGCGCGGCGTGTGGTAATCTCAGGGCTTTCCGGCAAAGAGACTCGCCTGTGGTTGAATCGCTGGGCACGGGGCTCGTTCTCCGGCTCCTTTGTATTTTGCGGGCCTTCCTGCGCTACGCGCGGAGTTCAGACGAAACGCAATTGCGACCAACCTCCCCTGGAAAGGATGTGGAAGATGATTCTCGGGATGAGTCTGGCTTTATTCACGCAGGTGCATGTGGCGATCAGCTTGATTGGGATTGCCGCAGGATTTCTGGTGATCTTTGGGATGTTCGCATCCAAAAAGCTGCCGGCATTGACGGCGCTGTTCCTGATCATGACGGTGCTGACGAGTGTGACGGGGTTCTTCTTTCCGTACAAAGGCATGACGCCGGGGATTAAGATCGGGATCCTGTCGCTGGTGCTGCTGCTGTTGGCGATCATTGCGCGTTATGGCGGAAAGCTCGCCGGAGGCTGGCGCGGGACGTGGGTGATTACGGCTGTTGTTGCGCAGTTTTTCAATTTTCTTGTGCTGGTGGTGCAGTCATTTGAGAAGGTACCGGCTCTGCATGCGCTGGCGCCGACCCAGAAAGAGATGCCGTTCAAGGTGGCTCAGCTGCTGACACTGGTGTTGTTCATCGTGCTGGGGATTGTGGCGTACAGGAAGTTTCATCCGGCAGCCGATTGATTCGTGTAGCCGCGGACCTCGCGCAAAAAATATCCCCGGCCGAATCTGAACAACGATAAACAGATCGGCCGGGGCTGCACCACACGTTGAAAACTCCGACGAGTCACTGGGACTTTCTTCGCCAGAAGGAAAGACCCGACGCGTCGGAAGCGGCGACTTAGAACGCCGGAGGATTACCAGTGACTGGCAATGAGACGTTGCTCTGGTTGGCCAGGGCTGTTGCCAGCGAATAAGGGGAGCCGTTACTCGCTGTGAGGAACGGCGTGAGGGCCGCGACGGCCGAGTTCGGCCCGTTATAAACAGCATTGAGCCCGTCGGTTTGCTCGTAGGCGAGGTTGTTGGCGGGGTTGGTATTGCTGATGACGCGTCCGAGGACTCGGTGTTCGGCTTCGATGCCCATGATGGACGCGGATACCTTCGCGTAATAGTCCAGTTCCTCGGAGGTGTACTTTTTGTTGTCGGAATCGCGGTAGTACCAGCCGTCGCCGTCGCGGCTCACGCGGGCGGCTTTGGACGCGAATTCCTGGATGGCATTGAGGTAGGCGCCAATGAAGGCATCTTCAAGGGCGTTTAACAATCCCGTGAAATCGCTGAGGGTCGAAAAGGCGTCGCTGGGGAAATAGAAGGTCTGGACCGGGTCCGCGGAAGGGCCTGATATGCCGAGCAAAGTACGGAACAGGTCCGCGTGGGCGATCTCCTCCGAAAGAGCAGCCTGGACGTAGTTGACGTTGCCGAGGTTGCCGGCAGCGGTGACGTCGGTGGCGGAGCCGCCGGGACCGGCGAGATTGGGATCCTGAATAACGGGCCCGACCAATGCGTTGTAGTAAAAGACGGTCGCCAGATCTTCGGCGATGAGGGCGGCGGTGAAGATTTCCTTTACCGTGTCTTTGGATTGCTCGCGTTCCTCCTGGGCCTCCTGCGGGGAGTCGGCGTCGGCGAAGGCGGGTCTTGCGATGCCAAGGGTTAGGCCGGCTGCGGCTGTTCCCAGGCCTAACAGCCCGGCTTGCGTGAGGAATTTGCGCCGTGCCAGGCGCGCCTGCTCGATCGCGTTGATCGGCTTCCAGGTCTCTTTCGTCTCCATTGGATTGCCTCGTCTGAATGGGATTTTTTTGGTCGCCGCAGGGGAAAACGGCTGGGGGAGGGGCCGCCTGCTGATCTGAGTACGCGCGGTCGGGACAACTCGGATTGCACCCAACGCGAAATATTCACACTCGGGTCTGCAATCACGCTGCATACGGGCGTGGGACAACGGCAGGGGCATGCGCCATGTGGCCCAGAGGCAGCCGGGACGGCATGGGGAAAAAGATAACGGCAGTGCGGGAGATCACAGCACAGGAGATTGCCGGTCGCGCTAGGATAAAGGGTGATCCAACAAGGCCAGATCGGACACCGGGACCGCGCCGTTGTATGCCTCTCGGGGGGCATGGACTCGTGCGTGTGCGCGGCGTTGGCGGCACGTGACTACGACGCATATGCGCTGCACTGCAGCTATGGGCAGCGGACCGAGGATCGCGAAGTGCAGGCGGCCCACACGGTGGCCGATCGGCTGGGATTCCGCGACTTTCTGAGACTTAGGCTGGACGTGTTCCGGAGAATTGGCGGGTCCGCGCTGACGGATGTGCGCATCGAAGTGCCTGAAGCGCCAGCGGACGGCGCGGCTATCGGCTCCGAGATTCCTGTCACTTATGTTCCGTTTCGCAATGCGCATTTCCTGTCGGCGGCAGTGAGTTGGGCGGAGGTTCTGGGCGCGAAGGTGGTATTCATTGGGGCGGTGGAGCAGGATAGTTCCGGCTATCCGGACTGCCGGCCAGCGTACTACGAGGCGTTTCAGGAGCTGATTCGCCGGGGGACGCGGGACGGTGACATCATTGTGAAGACGCCGCTCATCCATATGCACAAGAGGGAAATCGTGGAGCTCGGCCTTGAACTGGCCGCGCCGCTGGATTTAACGTGGTCGTGCTATTCAGGGTCGGAGGTTGCGTGCGGCGTGTGCGAAAGCTGTGTGCTGCGCCTGCGGGCCTTCGAGCAGGCCGGGGCGAAGGACCCGATCCGCTATGCAAAAAGGCGGGAGACGGGATCCAGAACCGGGGAGACAAATCAGGAGGGTGCGGCGTGACCGCGCGCTCCATCGGAGAGGAATGAACATGCAGATGAAGAATTTTGGGCCACGCTTTGCGCTGGCCATACTTTTTAGCACTCCGCTGCTGCTGGCGGCGCAGACAACGACGGGCAAGATCCATGGGACGGTTAGCGATCCAGCAGGTTCGCCTGAAAATGGCGGGACGGTTGCGCTGTTTGAAGGTGGAATGGCGTCGCCGTCGGCAGACCCGAAGTACACGTTCCAGGTGGACCCGAACGGTCAGTACAAGGGCGACGTGGCGCCGGGCTCGTACACGCTGGTGTACCGCCGGCCGGAGACGCCAAAGGACAAGGTGGTCGATCAGATTGACAACATTAAGGTGACCGCGGGTGGCGACACACTGCAGGACGACGACATGTCGCGCAAAGAGTATATCGACAAGCTGACCCCGGAAGAGCGGAAGACGCTTGAGGAGACGAAGGCGAAGAACTCCGCGATTCTGAAGGAAAACTCGACCATCAAGAATCTGAACGGGGATCTGGCGAAGGCACGATCGGATCGGGCCAACAAGGATTTTGCGGGAGCCGCGGAACTGATGCAGAGAGACGTAGCCCTGAAGCCAACCGAGGGTTTGCTGTGGGTGGAACTCGGGGAAGCGCAGCTGGGACTGAAGCAGTACTCGGATGCGGAGACTTCGCTGCAGAAGGGAATCCAGCTGGATGCCGCGGGGAAGAAGCCGAATCCGGATGTGGAAGGCGCGGCGGGAAATGCGCTGGGCGAGGCCTACGGCTCGGAGGCCAAGATTCCGGAGGCGCAGGCGGCCTATGATGCGGCGGCGAAGGTGAACCCTCCGGGAGCTTCGATGTACTACTCAAACGAAGCCATCGTGATGGATCGTAATAATCAGCTGGATGCGACGGTGGCGGCGGCGGACAAGGCTATCGCAGCCGATCCGACGAAGCCGATTCCGTACTACCTGAAGGGGAAGGCGCTGATCAACAGGGCGACCATCGACCCCAAGACGCAGAAGATTGTTGCGCCGCCGGGAACAGCGGAGGCGTACCAGAAGTATCTGGATCTGGCGCCGACGGGGACGTTCGCCGGCGATGCGAAGCAGGTACTGGCGGAGTTGAGCCAGACCCAGTCGACCAGCTATAAGGCTTCTTCTTCAAAGAAACCGCACTAACCGGGAAGTCAACAAGGAGCGCCGGATTCCCGATGACGGGGACGGCGCTCTATCTTTTTGCGACAATCGTCACGTGGTGAGCGGCGAGTCTCCATCGATTGTGCTGAGTTACGAGCACGCAGCCTCCGTGGTGCGGCGGCAGGCAGCGCGAGTGCTTGCGGACGCGGCGACGCGCAATGTGGAACGGGTTGCGATTGAGGCTGCGACGGGGCGCGTGCTGGCGGAGCCGGTCATAGCGGATCGGGATCAGCCGCCGTTTGCGCGGGCGACGCGTGATGGCTTTGCGTGCCGGTCGGCCGATTTGCGGGCGGGCGGGCTGAGAGTCGTCGGGCAGTTACGCGCGGGAGAGGCGTGGACGCTGGGAGCTCTACGGCCGGGAGAAGCGGTCGAAATTATGACCGGAGCAGCTGTTCCACCGGGCGCTGATTGCGTGGTGATGGTGGAACACGTGGTCGTTGTGGAGGGGCACGTGAGCCTGGCAGGCCCTCGCGACCTTGCACAGGGAGAAAACATTGTGCCGGCTGGAGCGGAGGCGCGCCTGGGCGATGTTGTGATTCCAGCCGGACGACGCGTGGGAGTGGCGGAGATTGCAGCAGCGGTGGCGTGCGGTGTGGCGGAGTTGCCGGTCTTTGCCCGGCCGCACGTCGCGATTCTGGCGACGGGCGATGAGCTGGTGGATGTGAAGGAGGTGCCGCTGGCACATCAGATTCGTAACTCGAACAGTTACTCATTGGCGGCACAAGTGAGCGCGGCGGGTGGAGAGCCGGAGGTTTTCCCTGTCGTGCGCGATGACGAAGCGGCAACGGAGCGGGCCATACGAGAAGCTTCGAGTTGCGATCTGGTGCTGTTGACGGGCGGCGTGTCGATGGGGAAGTTCGATTTTGTAGAGCAGGCGCTGCTCGTTTTGGGAGCGGAGTTCTTCTTTACCGGGGCGCGCATTCAACCGGGGAAACCTGTGGTGTTTGGAAAGCTTGCGGATACGTACTTCTTTGGACTACCGGGAAATCCGATTTCGACGATGGTGACGTTCGCATTGTTTGCCGCGCCGCTGCTTCGGGCGTTTGGCGGAGAAAGCGAAGGCGAGCCACGGTTCAGGATGGCTCGGGTTGAAGAAGAGGTTCAGGTGAAGCCTGGGCTGACGCGGTTTTTGCCGGCGAGAATAGAGAGCCATTTTCGCGGGGCGCGGGTACGACGGGTTGGATGGCAGGGATCGGGGGATTTGGCGGCGGCGGCGAGGGCGAATGGGTTTCTTGTTGTTCCCGAGACGGTGGAGCGCGTGGCGGTGGGGGAGATTGTAACCGTGCTTGAGATTTGAAAGGCAGCCAGTGGGCCCTAGCCGGTGGCCGGTCGCATGAAGCGCTTAAGCGATGCGGTAGGCGCGGGCGGCGGTGGTGTGGAAGAGGGCTTCGCGTTCGTCGCTGGAGAGGGTTGCGGCGAAACGGTTGACGGTTTGGACCCAGTCCACGTAGGTCGTGGCGACGCGGCAGACGGGCCAATCAGAACCGAACATCAGGCGCGCGGGAGTGAAGGCTTCGAGCGCGGCTTCCATATACGGAAGAATTTGCTCATAAGTCCAGGTCGCGTAGTTGGCCTCGGTGACAATGCCGGAAAGTTTACAGAACACATTGGGCCGGCGGGCTGCTTCGGCCAGATTTCGCGCCCAGGGCTGGAGTTCTCCGCTACGGATGGGCGGCTTCGCGATGTGATCGAGGACGAAGACCTGGTCAGGGTGGCTATCGACAAGACGGATGGCAGCGGGAAGCTGGTGGTGGACGATGAGGATGTCGTAGGTGAGGTTCGCGGCGTGGAGCTGCGCGATGCCGGCATTGAAGTCGGCGCGATCCATGTACGCGTCTGGCTCGGCTTGCAGGACGTGGCGAACGCCTTTGAGACGTGGATTGGTGGCAAGGCGCGCGAGGAGATCGGCGATGGCGGGATCGACGAGCGGGACCCAGCCGACGACGGCGGCGATCCAGGGATGTGCGCTGGCATGGTCGAGTAGGAATTCCGTCTCGGCGAGGGTTTGCCGCGCCTGGACGGAGACGACGGTGTCGATGCCGGCGGCGGCAATCTCAGGCGCAAGGTCGCGGGGGAGAAAGTCGCGGCGAAGCGAGGCCATGGAATCGTCGATCCAGCCGTATTCGGCGGCCGTGTAGCGCCAGAAGTGGTGATGCGCGTCGATGCGCATAGGGGTCGAGGGCAGCCTTCGATGCGACTCGCCTATTTTATCTGTGGAATGGCGGCTGTGGGACGGACCCACGCGGCGGAGGGCATTCGATCAGCGGGTGAGATGGATGAGTTCCGGAAGGAGGGCGCGAAAGGCGCGGCCGCGATGGCTGAGCGCATGTTTCTGCTCAAGGGAAATTTCCGCCATGGTGAATCGCAGTTGCGGAAGCCAGAAGACAGGATCGTAGCCGAAACCGCCGTTACCGCGGGGCACGGAGAGGATTTCGCCGTTGACGGTGCCTTCAGCGGTCAGAAGCAACTGACCGTCGCGCGCTACGGCCAGGGCGCAACGATAGCGGGCAGTACGCTCCGTGACGCCCCGCAGCCGAGAGAGCAGGTAGAGATTGTTGCGTTCATCGTCGGTGAGTCCGGCTCCAGCGCCGCGAGGCTCGTAACCGGCATCCTCAGCAAAGCGCGCAGAGCGCACACCGGGTTCGCCGCCCAGGGCGTCTACTTCGAGGCCGGAATCGTCAGCAAGGACGAGGCCCGGAGCGAAGCGGCTGTAGTATTGCGCTTTCACCCGGGCGTTGCCCGCAAAGGTGGGTTCGTCCTCGGCGGGAGGGGCGATCTCCCTGAAAGCGGACGGAGATTCAACGGTGAATCCACCTTCGGTAGCGGCGACGGAGAAGTCGCGCAGCTTGCCGGGATTGGTGGTCGCGGCGTAGAGAGTAACCGTCACGGTTTCATTTTATGCGGAGGGACAGGGAGGCGCGCTTTTCTCAGATCAAAGGCGAGAGGACAGCCGTCGCAGCGGGCTATGCGACCGCAGTGCGTCTTGCCGATGTGGACGACGAGCGCGTGGAATTCGTTGTAATGACGGGTAAGGCCTTCGGGTTTCCCGGAGGCGCGTTCGGGGGCGAAGGCTTGTTCGGCGAGGGCCTGAATTTCGGCATGCTTTGCGTTGTCCGAGACGAGGGCGTGACGGATGGTGATGCGGCGCAGGTATTCATCGACGACCACGGCTGGGGCGTCGAGAGCGTAGAGGAGAATGGCGTCCGCGGTTTCGGGACCCACACTGGGAAGGGCGAGGAGATCCTTGCGGACTGCGGGTGCGTCAAGGGCGACAGCCCGATGCAGTGCTTCGATTTGGCCGGCGTACTGCACATCGAGAAAGGCAACGAAAGCCTTGAGCGCGGCCGCCTTGCGCAACATGAAACCGGACGGACGAATGAGATCGCGGAGTTCGGCTTCGGAGATTTCTCGCAGGCCTCCGATGGTGAGGGCGCCGCGTACTTCGAGATTGGCGATGGAACGCTCGACGCTTTTCCAGGCGGTGTTCTGGGTCAGGTAGGCGCCGATAACAACTTCAAAGGCGGTTTTTGCGGGCCACCATTGCTGCGGACCGAAACGTTCGAAGAGATGATCGTACATGACGCGGAGCCGACGGGCAGAATTGCGAGGCGGGACGGCGCGTGGGCTTTCGACCGAATTACGTGCGTGATGTTTCACCGCCATGAATTCGATCTTAGAATCTCGGGGTCTTGAAGAATCGTTTGGCGGGGGATGAACCTCTTATGGGAGAAGCAATCGTTCCCATTTCTAAAGCAGGTTTTGAGGAGCAACGATGGATTATGTGAATTTGGGCAAGACAGGGTTGAAGGTTTCGCGCATTTGTCTGGGGTGCATGACTTATGGCCGGCCGCCGGCCGCGGGTGAGCCGACGGCGGGGCGGCACGCGTGGGCGCTGAATGAGGAAGAGAGCCAGCCGTTTTTGAGACAGGCGCTGGACGTGGGGATCAACTTCTTCGACACGGCGAACGTGTACTCGAGCGGCGCCAGTGAAGAGGTGGTTGGGCGGTTTCTGAAGGGTGCGGCGCGGCGCGAGTCGGTGGTGGTGGCGACGAAGGTGTGGGGTGTTATGCGGGACGAGCCGAACGGGCGTGGGCTCTCGCGCAAAGCGATCCTTCATGAACTGGATGAGAGCTTGCGACGGCTGCAGATGGATTATGTGGATTTGTATCAGATCCATCGGTGGGATGCTGAGACGCCGATCGAGGAGACGCTGGAGGCGCTGCACGATGTGGTAAAGGCGGGGAAGGTGCGGTATATCGGTGCGTCATCGATGTACTCCTGGCAATTCGCGAAGGCACTGTATCTGGCGCAACTGCATGGATGGACGCGGTTCGTGTCGATGCAGAACCACTACAACCTGCTCTATCGGGAAGAGGAGCGGGAGATGATTCCGCTGTGCAGGGAGGAAGGGATTGGGGTGATTCCGTGGAGTCCGCTGGCGCGCGGGCGCTTGGCGCGGCCCTGGCAGAGCGAGACGACGAAGCGGTCGGAGACGGACAACTTCGGGAACAAGATGTACGCGCAGACGGAGGATTCGGATCGGAAAGTTGTGGAGGCGCTGACGGAGTTGGCGAAGAGACGGGGCGTGGGCCAGGCGTCGCTGGCGCTCGCATGGATGCTGGCGAAACCGGGGACCGCCGCGCCGATTGTGGGAGCGACGAAGCAGAATCATCTGGAAGATGCAGTAGCGGCGTTGTCGCTGAAGCTGACGCCGGAGGAGATTGCCGAGTTGGAGGAGGCTTATATTCCGCATCCGGTGCTGGGTTTCAGCTGAGACCTGTCCGGTCGGGCGGACGATCCCTTCGGGGAACCTCCGGCGGATTTTCTAACGCTGAGGGTTCTGGACAGGCACGATGCTGATACGCGGGAGGACGATGATGTCGACGCGGCGATTCTGGCTGCGTCCTTCGGTGGTGTCATTGCCGGCGACCGGGTGATATTCGGCAAAGCCGGCGGCGGAGAGGCGCCCGGGAGCAAAGCGATAGTCGACGATGAAGATCTTCGCCAGCTCGGTAGCGCGGGCGGTCGACAGCTCCCAGTTGGAGGCGAATTGCGCGGTGTGGATGGGTACGTTGTCGGTATGGCCTTCGATGCGGATGTCGTAGGGTGTGGAGCCAATGGTGGCGGCGACCTGACCGAGAGCGGCTTTGGACTGCGGGTGGGGGAGGGCGGAGCCACTGTCATAGAAGCCCGACTCGCGCAGAGAGATCACGAGACCGTCGCGTCCGAGTCTGAGAGCGACGATGTGCTGGGCGACCTGAGCGGAGAGAGTGCCAGCGAGCTGAGCCTGTAGACGCTGGAGGTCCTGTTGAACCGGAGGAGATGCGGAGAGAGCATTGCCCAGCATGACGTTCACAGGGGCAGCCGGCTGATGGGGATCGCCCCGGGGGGCGGGGCGGTCCTGGGAAAGGCTGGAGGGAAAAAGTCCCAGCGCCTGGAAGGCGGACTGGATAGAATGCGCAATTTGCCCCTGCTTTTGCTGGTCGGCTCGGGAGCTGGCATAGAGCACGACAAAAAAAGCAAAGAGCAGGGTGATGAAATCCGCGTAGGAGACCAGCCAGCGGTCATTTTGAGGATGGTCGGTAGTTCTGCGGGACCTCTGGGATCTCATGCTCGTCTTTCGGGCTCAGGTTTTTCCGCAGCCACGTGGACGCTTGGCTGAAAGGTGGCCAACTTGATCTCGATCATGCGCGGATTCATCCCTTCGACGATGGAGATTACGCCTTCGAGAGCCATCTCTTTGAGGCGCTGATCTTCGCGGGCGCGCTGCTTTAGCTTCCCGGCAGCCGGAAGAAAGAAGAGGTTGGCTGAACCCACGCCATAGATGGTGGCGACGAAGGCGACGGCGATGCCGCGTCCCACCTGGTCCATATGGTCGAGATGCTGCATGACCTGGATCAGTCCGATGACCGCGCCGATGATGCCGATGGTGGGAGAGAATCCCCCGGCGGATTCAAAAACAGCGGGAATGCGAGCTTCAGTTTCGCTGACATTGTCGATCTGAAACTCCATGATGCGGCGCAGTTCGGAAGGTTCGGTGCCGTCGACGGCGAGGGTGAGGGCCTGGCGGAGAAAAGGGTCGGCAACCTGGGGCAGATCGGGGTCGAGAGAGACGATGCCCTGGCGCCGGGCCTTGTTGGCAAAGGCGACGATCTGACGCAGCTGGACGGAGCCGGTGTCCTCTTTATGCAGGAAGATGCGGACCAGGCGCCCGGCGGCGGAGAAGACTGTTTTGAGGGGAAACTGGAGCATGACCGCGCCGAGGGTGCCGCCGAAGACGATGATCGCGGCGGTGGGTTGCATCACCTGACCGAGATGACCGCCTTCGAGCAGAAGGCCGGCGAGGATGCCGGCGAGTGCCAGGAGAATGCCGCCGAGGCTGCCTGCGTCCATAGAGCTATTCCTGCGCAGCGGCGCTGGTTGGGAAAGGGTGGGGGTGAGGGTTGGGTTCGGGCGGGTGTGCGAGCTGTGCGAGGGGCGTCCAGGCCTGGGCCTGGAGATGTCCGGCGGCTTCGGCGAAGACGCGGCCGCGATAGGCGATGGTGCGGTTGACGACGTCTTCGCAGGATTCAAGGACGACGATTTTCTCGCCGTTGATGAGGGTGAGCATGGTATCGGGCGAGGCTTCGGCGTATTTGATGAGATCGCTGTTGACGACCAGAGGATTTCCGTTGAGCCGGGTGAGATGAATCATGGTGGGCGTATCCGTCGCCTTCTGTGTCTTATCGGCGGGAGGAGGCGGGAGGTGAATGAGGGAGCAGGCGGGGAAGGTTGGACGGGGAGGGCGCACGTGCGTGGCCAAAGGAAGAGCGGGAAATAACGAGGAGGAGTGGGGAGCCGATGAAGAACGTGAGTCAAGCGGTTCCCGGGAGCGGGCGGAGGCCTGATGGCCACGCTCCTTCGTTCAGGAACCTATTTCGGAATGGGAGAAAATTATGCCACTGGGTGTCCTGAACAACATCTCGGCAGTTTATGCGGAAAACAACCTGAACCAGACGCAATCGAGTCTGCAGAACGTACTAACGCAATTATCTTCGGGTTCGAAGATCAACTCCGGCGCGGACGATCCGGCCGGCCTTTCGATCGCGAACGGCCTTGCTGCGAATTCCGCGGCCCTGTCGCAGTCATCCAGCAACGCCAGTGAGGGCGCGGGCTTTCTGCAGGTTGCGGACGGCGCGCTGTCCCAGGTGACGAGTTTGCTGACCAGCGCAGTCACACTGGCCACGGAAGCGGGTGGGGGAACGTTGTCCGGCTCGCAGCTGGGCGCGGCGAACCAGGAGTACCAGGATATTCTGACGCAGATCGGGACGATCGGCAGCACCACGGAATACAACGGGATTACGGTTTTCAGCAGCGACCAGACCACCAGCGCACTGACATGGGGCGCGAACGCGGTGGGAGCGGCCTCCTCGGCTACGGGCGCGTCGGCGGCAGTTGCCGCAGGGGCGATCACGGCAGGCGCCGCGGCCGCGGCCGCGGCGCCAGTGCAGACCACCACCTACGGCACCCCGGCGGCCATGAGCTGGACCCTGAACGGAACCGCCGGCACCTCGACCCTCACCTCCGGGGCGATCACCAATGGCTCCAGGCTCTCCGGCACACTTGCCTTTACGCCTTCAGTCAGCGGCGGCACGGCGGCATCGATCAGCATCAACCTGGCCAACGTTACCGGCAGCTCGCTGAGCGCCCAGGCAACCAGCCTGGCGACTCTCATCAACGCGCAGGCAGGAAACAGCGACACCGACTACACGGTGACTGTGGTCGGCGGCAACAAGCTCCAGATCGGTCTCGGCACCAACGCAGCCGCCGACAGCATCACCGGATTCAGCGCCGCTCCGACTGCGGGCGTCAGCACCTCCGGTGCGACCGCCGCGGAGTCCGGCTTCACGCTGGGCGTGGTGGATGGCGGCACGCTGGGCGGTACGCTCTCCGTTACCCCCACCACGGCGACCGCGGCCGGCACGGCGACCAACGTCAACTTCGCCACCCCTGGCAGTACGATCACGGCGACGATCACACCCGGGGATAACCTGGCGGGCAGCATCACCATCGGCGGCAACATTCCGCAGAGCGGCGGCGTGGCTACGGCGCTGAGCTGGGGGCACAGCGGCGCGGGCGTGAACGAGACGTTTTCGGCGGCCGTCAACACCGCCAATACGCTGACGGGCAGCTTCACGATCACGGGGACCGGCGACAACAACTCGCCCTATACCGTTAACCTGAGTTCCCTGGCGGGCGAGAACGCTGCTGCGATAGCAACTACGATCGAGGGCGACATCACCAGCGGTGGTGGAACCGCGTCGGACTACACGGTCAGCTACAACGCCGGAACTCTGACGATCGGCCTTTCCGGAAACGGCAGCGAGACCGGTATTGCCGTTGCCAACACCGGAGGCGGCGCCGCAACCCAGACCACGCCGGTTGTGCCTGCAACGACCAGCCCAACGCAGACGATCAACCTGACCAACGTGACGACTGCGAACCTGCAGAGCACGCTGACCGCCGATCTGGCGGGGTCGGACTACAGCGCCACCTACAGCAATACAACCGGCGCGTTGAGTTTCGGCATTTCGGCAACCGGCGCCACGGCGGGCGTCAATGCCCTCACCATCAGCGGCACACCCACGGTGACGAAGCAGACACCGGCCAGCACAGCGGCGGGCAGCACGGTCGGGATCAACCTGGCCGATGTGACCACAGCAAACCTGGCGAGTACGGTGGCCACAGCGCTGAACGGAAGCAGAACCACCACGGCGGACTACACGGTCGCCTACAGCAACGGCACGCTGACAGTCGGGCTCACGCCGTATGCCTCGGCGACGGACAACATCGCCAGCGTCGCCACCTCAGGAGCGCTGACCGAAACCACACCGACGGCAGCCAGCATCGCGTTCACCGACGGTGAACAGCTGAGCGGGCAGTTCACCATTACGCCGACCATCAGCGGAACGGCGGCTTCCGGCTCGGGCATCACCACGGTCAACCTGAACGGGGTCAACACATCGAACCTGGTCAGCACGGTCAACGCCGCGCTGGGCACCTCGGCGGCTGACTATACCGTGGGGTACAACGTCTCGAGCGGCGTCGGCACGCTGAGCATCGCGGTCAACGCAGTGGGTCTGGCAGCCAACTACGACTCGGTCGCCATCGCAAACGGCACCTCCACGAATGCTATGGGGGAATCCGGGGTGGCGATTACGAACATCAACTCCGCGAACACGGTGATGGGCAACTTTACGGTTACCCCCACCACAGCCGCGGGTGCCGGATCAGCGGTCAACGTCGACCTGCAGGGCGTGAGCAACGCGAACCTGCTCAGCACGGTGCAAACCGCGCTGGGGTCGAACTACACCGTCTCCTACAACACAACCGCAGCCAGCCCGAATCTGGGCAACCTGGACATCTCCATCTCGTCCACGGGCGCGACGGCTGGCATCACTTCATTCACCGTGGCCGAGGCTACCTCGCAGGCGGCATCGCAGCAAACACCGGTTGCGGCGGGGGTGAACGTCTACACCAGTGATGGCACCCTCGCGGGCAGCCAGAACTACAACGTGACGGTGGGGACTCTGACCGATGCCAGTGTCGGAACCTCGACGGCTGCCAGTGCGACCTCGCTGATGGGCACGCAGGTCACGACGACAGTGGGCGGGGTCACAGGCACGGGCGGGATTTTGTCCGGCGCCGGGGCAGGCACCAGCCTGACGGGGACCACTCTGTCGAGCCAGGCCAATGCCGAAGCGGCTCTGCAAACCGTCGACAACGCCATCAACGCCGTCGCCTACCAGCGCGGCCAGGTGGGCGCGAACATCAACACTCTGACCGCGGCATCGAACATCGCCAGTTCGCAGATGACGAATATCACTTCTGCCCAGAACACGATCACGGCGACGGACTATGCATCGGCTACCTCGAACATGTCGAAGTACGAAATCCTGACCCAGACCGGCATCAGCGCTCTGGCCCAGGCGAACAGCACACAGCAGATGGTGACGAAGCTGCTGCAGTAAGCGGATTGTAAGTTTCACCTGCGGGGAGCTTTCCCTCTCCGGCGAGCAATAACCTGCTCGCCGGGGGACTGGGATGGAGCTCCCCGTTCTTTTCTTAGGTGGATCTAAGGAGGCGGCGGGTGAGGCGGTAATCGGGTTGCAACCAGCGGAGACCGGGTAATGAATGCCCGGAAAGCGACGATAACAACGCTATGGGAAGCGTCGGCATTTCGTTTGGATCTCCTACCAGCGGGCAGGGGTTCGACGTATCGACAACGGTCGCCGCGATTGTGGCGAATCTGCAGGCGGTGGAGACGCCGTGGAAGAACCAGCTCACCACGCTGCAGTCGCAGGACACGGCGCTGACCAGTATCGGGGCCGATCTGAGCACGCTGTCGACAGCGGTCAGCGCTCTGAACGGTTTCACGGGCGTTTTTTCCGAGAAGGAAGGGTCGAGTTCCGACACCTCAGTGGTCGCGCTGACCAGCGCCAGCTCGGCGGCGGTGGCGGGAAGCCACTCGATCGTGGTCGGAAACCTGGCGGAGACTTACTCGTATGCCAGCACCAGCGGCGCGATTGGAGCTGACGACACGCTCACGGGCACGCTTTCGATCGGCGGGCAGGCAATCACTCTTTCCGGCGGCACGGCGACCGACAGCGACGGCAACACGATTCCACAAAACAATACGCTGTCCACACTAGCCTCCTATATCAACGATGGCGACTACGGGGTGCAGGCGAACGTGGTCACCAATTCCACTGGGCAGTCGCAGCTGTCTCTGGTTAGCGATACCAGTGGGGCTGGCGGCTCTGTCACGATTGATGGCAGCCAGCTGACGGACTCGACCACGGGCGTGAGGGGGTTTAGCTTTGGCCAGGTGCAGCAAGGCCAGGATGCCCAGTTTTCCGTAGATGGGGTCCAGACGACCAGTGCCTCGAACACGGTGACGGATGCTGTTCCGGGCGTAACCATGCAGTTGCTCAGCGCCGCGCCAACGGAATCGGTGCAGGTGGAGATCACCAACAACAACAGCGACGTCGAATCGGCGGTCAGCAGTTTTGTGAGTGCATATAACACGGTCATCGGAGATCTGAACACACAGGAAGGCGACGATTCCTCTGGTAATCCCGAGCCGCTCTACGGCAATTCAGCTGTCGCCACGATGCAGGAGCAACTGCAGGAGGCGCTGATCTTTACGCAGTCGTCGGGATCGATCACTTCTCTGTCGCAGCTGGGCATCACGGCCAACAACGATGGCACGCTGTCTCTCGACGGCACCACGCTGGACAGTGCACTGGAAAACAACTTCCAGGAGGCGATGAATTTCTTCCAGGCGAGCAGCAGCATTACCACTTTTGGGGCGAATTTCACGACGACGCTGAGCAATCTTGGAAACAGCGGGCCGGACGGCGAGATCTATCTGGCTCTCCAGCAGAATTCTTCGCAGGAGACGAGCCTGAACACCAATATCACCAACGAGAACAATGCCATCACCACTCAGCAGACGCAGCTGACCACGGAACTGAACGAGGCCAATTACACGCTTCAGCAAATTCCGGAGCAACTGCAATCGGTGAACGAGCTGTACAGCGCAATTACCGGATATGACGAGAACCCCGGCGGATAACGGGGTAACCGACGGAGGAACATGAATTACCAGCAGCAGGCCGTGGCCGGAATGAATCCGGTGGAACTGATTGTCGCTCTGTATGACGGCATGGTTCGCTTTCTGTATCGGGCGATCGCAGCAATCGAGCGGCAGGAGTCAGAGGGACGGCGCACAGCAATTGCGCGCGTGCTCGAGATCCTGATGCATCTGCAGTCGCGGTTACGGACGGATGTGGGCGGGAATTCAGCGCAAGCGCTATCGGAGTTCTATACCGCGATCTTCGCGCTTTGCCTGGAGGGATCGAGGCTGGAGTCGGCGGACCGGTTCAGGGAAGCGATCGGGTGCATTCGCGATGTGCGGGAGGCGTGGAGTGTGGCGGCGCACGATGAAGAAGTTCTGCGGATGCTGGCAGAGGGCGACGGAGGGTCGGGTCGGATGGTACTGACGACAGCAAGGCGCGTGCCTGCTGATGAACCCGTGGGTTCGAGCTGGACTGCATAAACAGGGTCAGTGGGTGACGGCGAGCTCTTCTTCGAGCAGCTGTTTCTGGAACAGGCCGGCGTAGTAGCCATTGCGCTCGAGGAGTTCCTCGTGCGT
>Ga0182015_10001717_pt1 | contig 28225 bp, 29 predicted proteins | sample 712P3MmetaG_FD_120478 | JGI IMG/M metagenome (GOLD analysis project Ga0182015, IMG submission 120478) | Permafrost microbial communities from Stordalen Mire, Sweden - 712P3M metaG | ecosystem: Environmental > Terrestrial > Soil > Wetlands > Permafrost | place: Sweden: Stordalen | collected... | reverse complement strand
GACCCGGTGTCGCTGCGCTTGCGCAGCACGCGATACTGAAGTCCCGAGCCTCCGGCGGAGTCGACGGTGATCAGCTGCGGGTGGCGAGCGTTGGTGGTCAGCGGTATCTGCGCGGGAAGCTTCGGCGCCGACGCGCCCTCGCCGCCGAACTCGGCCTCCTTCATCTTCCCGTTGGCGGCGATGTAGATGCCGTAGGTGCCGACCGGCGGGAGCAGCTCGCCGGGCAGGCCGCTGCCGGGCCGCGAGCCGCCCGCGCCGCCGCTCGGCGGGGGGAAGAGCCCGGCGGTGCCCGCGTTGCCCGCGCCCAGGCCGAAGCCGCCGAAGCCCGGGCCCGGGCCGCCGGCCTTGGTGAGGCCGAGTTGCACGTCGAGGTAGTCCTCAAAGCTGTTGATCGTGGTCCCCGTCAGCTGCTGGTCCACGCGTGAGACGAGGAACGAGCGTTCGGCGGCGTAGGTGACCACGCCGGCGATCAGGAGTCCGGCGGCGGTGAGCACGACCAGCCCCAGCAGCAGTCGCGCGCGCAGCGACACGGCGGGTCAGCCCCTGGGCAGGCGCAGCGCGTAGCCGACGCCGCGCACGGTGTGGATCAGCGCGGGTCCGTCGACGTCGATCTTCTTGCGCAGGTAGCTGATGTAGGTCTCCAGCACGCGCGCGTCGCCGCCGAAGTCGTAGTTCCAGACGTGGTCGAGCAGCTGGGGCCGGGTGAGCACCCGGCGCGGATTCAGCATCAGGTAGCGCAGGAGCCGAAACTCGGTCGCCGTGAGCTCTATCTCGCGCCCGGCGCGGGCCACCTCGTGGGTGTCCTCGTCGAGCTCCAGATCGCCGAACACGAGCTTCGAGCTGGTCTGCTCGGAGAGGCCGGATCGGCGCAGGATGGTGCGGATGCGCGCGACCAGTTCCTCGAGGCTGAACGGCTTGGTGACGTAGTCGTCGCCGCCGAGCGTCAGGCCGTGGACGACGTCCTCGGTCGAGTCGCGGGCGGTGAGGAAGATGATCGGGACCTCCGCGCGGGCCGCCGAGAGCCGTCGAGCCACCTCGAAGCCGTCGATGTCGGGCAGCATCACGTCGAGCACCAGCAGCTGGGGGCGCCGTGCGGCGACCGCGGCGATCGCGTCGGCGCCGGTCCCGGCCGAGTCGACGTCGAAGCCCTCAAAACGCAGCGCCATCGAGATCACGTCGACGATGTTGGGCTCGTCGTCCACCACCAGTACCCGCACTCGCTCGTCGACCGCGCTCATGCAGGCATTGTGGCGCCCGTCCCTGTGAGTTTGCTGAGTCTCGGCTGGGGAGTCGCTGGGCCGGCGGCGTAGGCCCTTAGGCTGCCGGGCGTTCCGCGAGCAGATCGCCGGCGGTCTCGGGCACCTCGGCGCGCTGCAAACGCGAGTTGCGCGCGATCGGCCCGACTCGCCTGACCGTCCGCTCCAGCTCGGCGGGTCTCGCGTAGAGCTGCGCGCGAACCTCGGCTTCCTGTTCCTCGCTGCGCGCTTCAAAGCTCGCGCGCGTGAGAAGGCTGGCGTGTCGTCCGCCCGGCGCCCGCGATCCTCGGCCGCCGCCGACACGCTCGCTCCGAGAGAGCCCGGTCATGGTCGGCACGATAGAGCGAGCGCCGGACTGCATTTCGGAGCGGTTCCGCACCTTGCGAGATTTCAGGACGGTGGCTGGCGGAACGCGTCCGCGCTACGGTGTCGGCGCATGTCGGAGCGCGCCCGGATCGCCGCCTCGCTGCTTGCGGGCGCGACGATCGCGGCGATCGCCGCGCTGCTCGTGATCGGCCCGAGCGGCGGCTCCGCCGCGGCGGGCTGCGGCGCCGGCACCGACCGCACCTACCTCGACACCGCGTTCGCGGTGGCTCGTCAGATCAACGCCGGGGAAAGCGACGGCAACGCGGTCAGGCAGGCACTGCGCACGATCTCGAGCGATCCGGCGCTCACCGCCGCGGTCGCCGCCGATGACGTCGCGGCGGTGCACGCCCAGGTGCTCGCGCTCGTGTTCAACCACGAGCACATCGTCCGCCTGCGCGTGCTGCGCGCCGGCACGGTGCTGGTCGATTTCGGCGGCCCGTTCGTGCTCGCGCCGGTCCACGGAACGCTGCGCTCGGGCGGCCGCGTCGTCGGGACCTTCGTGGCCTCGATCCAGGACGACGCAGGCTACCGCAAGCTCGTCGCGCGGCTGGTCGGAGGCGACGCCGTGATGCGCTACCGCGGACGCACCGTGATGAGCGACATCGCCGTCGGCGACGCTGCCCTGCCGGCGCGCGGCAGCGTCACGCTCGGCGGCTCCCGCTACCTGGTCGCGAGCTTCGCCGACGGGCGCTTCCCGTCGGGAACGCTGCGGATCTGGCTGCTCTTCCCCCGGCCGCCCGCGGCGCTGGGCCGCAGCAGCTGCGCGCAGGTGGGCGCCGACGTGCTGGCCGACGTGGCGCGGCGCGCCTACCAGGAGTCGTTGACCGGCCCGCCGATCCTGGCGGCCGTCACCACCCTCGCTCTCGACCAGGCGCTGCCGCAGGCGCTCGAGGCCGCCGACTTCTCGGGCGCCGCAAAGCTCGTCGCCGGCATGGTGGCGGGCGGCGGCTTCGCGCACCTCTCACTCAGCGTCGCCGGGCGCGTGATCGCCGACGCGGGCACGAGGGGCTCGCCGATCGCGCCGCTCGTGCGGCCGATCCGCTCAGCCTCGGGCCGGGTGCTCGCAATCGCCCGCTTCTCGGTTCAGAACGCGCGGGGCTACACGATTCTCGCCGGCGCCCTGACGCGCGTCCCGGTGCTCGTGCGCAACGCTCGCCGCCAGCTCGCCGGAACCTTTCCCGGCCCCCGCACGCTGCCCACGAGCGGCCCGGTCAGCTACCGCGGCAAGCGCTACGTCGTCGCCTCCTTCACGGCCACCGCGTTCCCCTCCGGCGCCCTGCGGGTCTACCTGCTGGACCCGCTCTGAGGTTCGAAGGTGATCGCGTCGAAGGAGTCCGGCGGCAGTTTCGCGCGCAGCCGCGTGCCGTCGGGCGCGACGCTGACGCTCGCGACGACCGGTGCGTGTGGCTGCACGCTCAGCAGGCGCGCCTCCTTGGCCGTGCGCAGAGCGACCCACCTCGCGCGCGAGCCGTAGTTGCTGAGGAGCACGGTTTGCGTGCCGTCGGGGTCGGTGATCGCGACGCCGTCGAGCGCCCGCGCGCCCGGGATCGCGCGCAGGACGCCGCCGGGCACCAGCAGCCCGGCGGCCGCGCGCAGGCCGGCGTACAGCGGGCGCGCCGTGACCGTCGAGGCGTTCACGACGAACGGGTCGTAGGGGCCGCCGCTCGAGTGAAAGCGCACCGAGGCGAAGCCGTCGCGCAGCGCGGTCACGATCATCCGCGCCGCCCAGACCGCCGCCGCCGGCTGGTCGGAGACGCCGGCCACGCCGCCGCAGCTGACCGAGTTCGCCTCCGAGATCACGGCCGGCAGGCCGGCCGCACGCGCATCGCGCGCGAGCCGCACGCGCTCGTCGAGCTTGGTCTGGATCTGGCGGCTCAGCAGCGCCGCGATCGACGCGTCATCGCGCCCGGCGCAACCCTCGAGCGGGTAGTAGTGAGCGTCGATGCTCTGCAGGTGCAGCGTCCGCGCGAGCGCCGGGACCTTCGCGGTCCAGCGCCCGGAGGCGAAGTCCGGACCCTCGATGCTCGCGCCGGGGCCGAGCGCCGCCTCCAGCGCGCGCGCGCGCGAGACATAGATCCGCCACGGCATCCTGCTGTTCACGAGCGCGCGGCCGTTCCACCACGGCACGGGAACGCCGTAGGTGTCGGGCTCGTTGCCGAGTTCGAAGCTCAGCCGCGAACGCGGGATCACCGCCCGCGCGCCGGCGGCGAGCGCGGCGGCCCAGGACGGCTTTCCCCACGCCAGGTTCAGGCCGACGACGACCGGGATCCCCGTCTCGCGCTCGAGGCAGCCGACCTGCGTCCAGAAATCCGCCGGGAGCTCGGTCAGACCGCTGTGCGCCGCGGTGGCGGCCGGCGCGGTCTCGTCCTGGGAATCCCCGCCGATTCGCAGCGTCGGCGAGCCAAGCGCCTCGATCGCTGCCACCAACGCCCGCGGCGGGCAGGGTCCGCGGCCGAGGTCATGCTCCAGCAGCGGGTATTCGATGCTGAGGCCGATCGGGTGGGACCCGATCGTGATCGCCGGGCCGGCCGGCGCGCCGAGCGCCAGCGCCGGCGGCGGCGACGGCGCCCCTGAGCCGAACACGCCACCAAGTGCGAGCGCCCCCACGACGAGCACCGCTGCGAGCCCCGCCGCGAGAGCGAATCTGGTGCGCCGCACTATCGGCGGGTCTTCGCGGGCCGGTTGGTCGTTTCGAGCGGGCCCACTGAGTTTCTAGGAGGTCACGTACGATGGGCCGGGCGGCGGATCGGAGCGGATCTCATCGAGCTCGCCGAGCAGCGTCTGCGGGCTGGTCCCGCCGAGCACCTCGAGGCGCGGCAGCGTGTAGGGGTTCTCGCTGCGGCTCGCCCACCCCTTGATAACGGTCGTCGAGCCACGGAACCCGGCCGCCTTGACCGCATCGATCACGGCCAGATCGTATTGACCGGACGGATAGCAGAACCAGTCGGCGGCCACGTGGTACAGAGCGCGGATTCGCTGCCGCGCGACGGCCACCTGGAAGTTCAGCTCGCCGGGGCTGAGCGCCGGCAGGTCGGCGTGGTTGTAGCCCTGCGTGTCGAGCTCCCAGCCGGCGCAGACCAGCGCCCGCACCTCGCGCTGCGTGATCCCGCCCTGCGAAGGCGGCAGTCCACTCAGCTGCAGGTTCTCGACCCCGGCCCAGCCCATCGCGCGCAACACCGGGAAGGCCTCGCGGTACTGGGACTCGTAGCCGTTGTCGAAGCTGATCACGATCGGGCGCCCGGCGGGCAGTGGCGTGCCGTGATGCCAGTAGTCCCACACCTCGTTCATCGTCACCGCGTGGTAGCCCGCGGCGGCCAGCGCGTGCATCTGCGCCGCGAACAGCGAGGGCACGGTGTACAGGCCGGGGAACGGTGCGTTCGCCGGCGCGGGCAGGATCACGTGGTACATCAGGATCGGCACGGCCGCCGTGCCGTCGGGGCCGACGCGCACGACGCGCGGGGCCGACGCGCACCGTGGCGCGCTCGAGCGTTTCGCCACGGTCGCCGGCTTCTTCGGCGCGCTCGCCGCGCCTCCGCCTCCGCCGCTCAGCACGATCGCCACGACCGCGGCGCCAACCATGGCGAGCGCCGCCGCCGCGGCCGTGCGGCGCCTCCTGGCGTACTTGGCCTCGCGCCGCCTGCGCCGGCGCGGGTCGGGGCCGGCAGCCACCTTAGCGGGCCGCCCAGAAATGTTCGACCTGAAATGGCGGCTCCTGGCTGCCGCCTGGCTGTGTCCTCGGTCGCGGCAAGCCTTCCAGGCTTGCTCGCTCCCTGCGTCCGTGCCAGCCGACCCCAGGATCTCGCCACAAGCTGAGTTTCAGGCCGAACATTCCCGGACGACCCACTAGCCCTCGAGCAGCGGCTCGAACAGCGTCCGCCCGCCCATCGCCTGCGAGACGACGTTCGCGGTTCGCGTCAGGTGGTTGTAGAGCAGGCGCGCGGCGAGCTCGGCATCGTGGTCGATGCACGCCCTCAGGATCACCTCGTGCTCGTCGCTGCGCGCTCGGAGTCTGGGTGCGACGTTGGCCGCCAGACGGTAGCGCTGGCTGGTTTCCCACAGCGGCTCGATCAGCCGCAGCAGCCAGCGCGAGTCGGCGGCCTCATAAAGCGCGAAGTGAAAGGCCGTGTGCGCCGCCCAGCTCTCCTGCGAGTGCTCGTCGGGGAGCTCGTCGAGCGCGCGCAGACGCTGCGCCGCCAGCTCCGCCTCGCCCGCGCCGAAGCGCTCCGCAGCCCGGCGGACGGCGAGCGGCTCGAGCGCCAGCCGGGCCTCGTAGACCTCGGCGAGGTCGGGAACCGACAGCTCGGTGACGCGACCGCCGCGATGGGGGATGTTCTCCACCAGGCCGGCGGCGTCGAGGCGGCGCAGGGCCTCGCGGATCGGCATCGCGCTCATCCCCAGCGCGACGCCGAGCTCCTCGATCGGCAAGCGCTCGCCTGGGGCCAGGTGGCCGGCGACGATCGCGTCATGCAGCGCCGCGAACGCGCGGTCGGCGAGCGTGCGGTGACCTTCGAGCACCCCGCTGCCGGCGAGTCCCCTCAGACCGCTGGAGGCCATCGGCTAGCCGCGATCCGCTGTGCTGATCGCCGCCGCGGCGCACAGCACGGCGTCGACCTGTTCGCGCAGCAGCTCGGCCAGCCCGCGTTGCAGCAGCGACGCCAGCACGCCGCGCAGCCCAACCTCGGCCCGCCAGCTCGCGGTCGTCCCATCCGCGGTCGAGGCCAGCTCGAGCGAGAGCGTCAGCGTCAGCAGGTTCTCGCCGGCGCTGCCCGTGGCTGCGATCGCCACGAACTCGCCCGCCCGCACTTCGACGATCTCGAACTCGAGCGCCACGGGCGTCTCGCCGAGCGCGGTGAACGGATGGGCGACGGCGCTGAAGTGCTGCTCGTCCTCGATCGTGACGTCGCTCACGCCGGGCAGCGCCTGCGCGAGGCGCTGCGGATCGCTGAGCACCGCCCACAGCTCCTCGCGCCCCACCGCGACGCTCATCTCGCCGCTGACGATCATCTCGAGATCACCTCCACGCCTCGCGGGCCGCCCAGCGCTGCGCTGCGCAGCAGGTCGTAGACCCGCTCGGAGTTGTTGTGGCTGTCAAAGACGATGTGTGCGCCCTCCGGCAGTGCATCCTCGATCGCGCTGGCGATCGTCGACAGCGGCGCGCCGCCGCCCTCGCCCATGCCCTTCGCGCCGTTGGGCGTGAACGGCGACGGGCACTCGATCTCGCCGGTGGCGATGTGGGGGACGTCCAGCGAGGTCGCGGCGTGGTAGTCCGCGAAGGTCGAGTTCAGCAGCTGCCCGTCGGCGTCGTATTCGAAGCTCTCATACAGCGCCGCTCCGATCCCGTGGCCGGTCGCCCCGTGCACCTGCCCCTCGACGATCTTCGGGTTCACCTTGCGCCCGCACTCGTCGACCGCGGCGTAGGCGAGGATCGTGACCTGCCCGGTCTCGTCGTCCACCTCGACCACGGCGGCGTGAACCTGGCTGGCGTAGGTCAGCGTCAGCTTGCCGCGCTTGGTCTCGTGGTCGGGGACGGTGAACGGCGGCCGGTACACGTAGCGGCAGTTCAGCGTCACGGAGTCGGCCAGCTCGCCGGGCAGCTCGGCCACGTTCGCAAAGACGGTGGCCGCGATCCCGATGAAGGGGATCGCCGCCTCCGGGTTGGCGGCGAGGCGCACGAACCCGTCGGCCAGCTCGATGTCGGACTCCTCGGCGCCGAGCATGCAGGCGCCCACCTTGACGATCTCGCCCCGCAACTGCTCGGCCGCGCCCATCACCGCGCCCAGGCCCGTCACGGCGAACTGGCTCGCGTATGTTCCCGAGAAGCCGACGTAGGTGTTGGCCGCCTTGTTGTAGCCGGCCGCGACGTGCACGAGGTCGGGGCTGCAGCCGAGGATGTCGGCGGTGACCTGGGCGGCGGTCGTCTCGTGCCCCTGCCCCTGCGGGCTCGTGCCGATCGTGACCGTGATCTCGCCGTAGAGGTCGAGTCGCACGACGGCGGCCTCGCCGTTGCCCGAGAACGGGAGCGCCGAGTTGATGATCCGCGACTGGCCGAAGTTGTTGGTGCCTGAGTCGAGCGTCGAGCCGATGCCGATGCCGATCCGCTTGCCGCTCCCGGCGCTCTCGAGCTTGCGCTTCAGCGCGCCCTCGTAGTCGATCAGCTCGAGCACCTGTTCGAGCATCGCGGGGTAGTCGCCGGAGTCGTAGATGCAGCCGTTCGGCGTCTCGTAGGGGAACTCCTCGGGCTGCACGTAGTTGAGCGCGCGCAGCGCCACGCGATCGAAGTTCAGCTCCTTCGCGACGATGTCGACGATCCGCTCGATCAGCCACAGGTGCTGAAGCCGCGAGTATCCGCGGTTCGGGCCGACCGGACACTTGTTCGTCAGCGTCTCGGTGTAGTCGACGCGGACGTGCTTGAAGCGGTAGTTGCCGGGCACGACCTGCGCCCAGATCACAGCGCCGAGCGGCTCGTAGCGCAGGTAGGCGCCGGCGTCGTCGAAGGCCCGCACCTTGAAGCCGAGGATCGTGCCGTCGCTCATCACCGGGACCTCGATGTCCAGGAAGGTCCGCTCGTTGCCGTGCGCGGAGGCCGCGAGGTGCTCCCAGCGCGATTCGCTCCACTTCACCGGCCGCCCGGCCTTGCGCGAGAGCAGCGCCAGCGCCGTCAGGTAGGTGTAGCTGGTGATCTTGATCCCGAAGCCGCCGCCGATGTCCTGGCTGGAGAACTGCATGTGGTCGATCCCCAGGCCGATCGCTGGGCCGATGAACATCGCGGCGAACATCGGCATCTGGTTGTTGGAGCGGAACTCGACGACCCCCGTGCCCGGGTCCCAGTTGACCAGCGCCCCGGTCGTCTCAAGCGGCGTCGAGGAGAAGCGGTGGAAGTGCAGGCGGTCGATCCGCACGACGTGGTCGGCGTTCTCCAGCGCCCAGTCGACGTCGCCGTAGTCGTAGACGCCGTGCCAGGCCACGTTGGAGCCGATCTCCTCGTGCAGCACCGGCGCCTGCGGCTCGATCGTGGCGATCCCGTCGACCACGACCTCGAGCGGCTCATAGACCACCTCGACGAGCGCCGCGGCGTCGCGCGCCAGCTCGGCTGACTCGGCGAGCACGGCGACCACCGGCTCGCCCATGTAGCGCGCCTTGCCGACCGCCATGCAGTAGTCCTTCATCAGGCCGGCGGGCTCCGGCGCCATCTGGAAGAAGGGCTGTTGCAGCTCGCCCACCTCCTCGCCGGTCAGCGTCGCGTAGACGCCCGGCAGCGCCTCGGCGCGCGAGACGTCGATCGACACGATCCGCGCGTGGGCGTGTGGCGAGCGCACGAAGTGCACATGGCCCTGACGATGCATCCAAAGGTCGTCGACGAAGGCTCCCTGGCCCTTCAGCAGCCGCTTGTCCTCCTTGCGCGGCACGCTCTTGCCGGACCACACGCCGAGCCGGTCGCTCTGCTCGACCTCGGGGTAGAAGGTCGTCTCGCCTGGTGGGGTGCTCATCTGCTCACGCTCCTTGGGCGCCGGCGGCGGCCTCGATCGACCTGATGATGTTCACGTAGCCCGTGCAGCGGCAGATGTTGCCCTTCAGCGCACGCCGGATCTCCGCCTCGCTCGGGTGGGGGTTCTCGGCGAGCAGCGTCTTGGCGTTCAGCACGATCCCCGGGGTGCAGTAGCCGCACTGCAGGCCGTGGTGCTCCTTGAAGGCCTCCTGGATCGGGTCGAGCCCGTCGGGCCCCTCGCCCAGGCTCTCGATCGTCTCGATCTCGCAGCCGTCGGCCTGCACCGCCAGCATCATGCAGCTCTTGATCAACTGGCCGTCGCAGATCACCGAGCAGGCGCCGCAGTTGCCCGTGTCGCAGCCGATGTGGGTTCCGCGCAGGCCGAGCGTCTCGCGGATGAAGTGCACCAGCAGCCGCCGCGCCGGCACGGTCGTGGAGTGCGCCACGCCGTTGACCGTCAGATCGATCGCGTGCACCGTTGCGCCCTCAGTCGCCATCAGTCACCTCCGCCTGTGTGGTCGTGTCTCCAAAACGCGCGTGCGCCGGGCTCATGACGCACCGCCGATCGCGTCAAGCAGCGCTCGCTTGGCCATCACGGCCGTCATCTCGCGCCGGTAGGAGCTGCTCGCGTGCACGTCGGAGGGCGGCTGCAGCCCCTCGCCGGCGAGCGCGGCGGCGGCGCTCACGGCCTGCTCGCTCGCGGGCCCGCCGGCCAGCAGTTCCTCGGTGGCGCCTGCGCGCACGGGCGCGCCGGCGACGCAGCCGAGCACGACGCGCACCGCCTCGATCGTCCGCGGCGACCCGGCCGCCGTGCGGACCCACGCCACGGCGCGCGCCAGCGCCCAGGAGTCGGCCGCAATCTGCAGCGAGCGGTAGCCGACGCCGGCGCCGTCAAGCGCAGGCAGCGTGATCGCCCGCAGCAGCTCGCCCGGGCCGACCGCTGTGCGGTAGAGGCCGAGGAAGAACTCGCTCGCCGGCACGCTGCGCGTCCCCGACTCGCCCGCGATCTCCATCGAGGCCTCCAGCGCGACCAGCAGCGGCGGGTAGTTCGAAGACGGATCCGCGAAGCAGGCGTTGCCACCGATCGTTCCGCGGACGCGCACCTGACGGTCGACGGTGCCCGCCGCGACCTCGCCGATCAGCGGCTGGGCGCCGCGCAGCTCCGCCGAGCGCTCGAGCTCCGCGTAGGTGGTCGCGGCTCCGATCACGGCCGATCCGTCGGCCGCCACGTCGATGAAGCGCAGCTCCGCCAGGCGGCTGACGTCGACGAGCAGATCCACCGAGGCCGCGCGGTGTTTGAGGACGTTGATCAGCGTCTGGCCTCCGGCCAGCACCCGTGCGCCCGTGTTCGCGCGCAGCGCGGTGAGGGCTTCCTCGAGGCTCGCCGGGCGCACGTACTCGGTGGCAGCTAGCAGCATCGCTCAGGTCCCTTCTGTGATTTGGTCAATTGACGGTCGCGGCTCGCGCCCGTCGAAGATCGCCAGCGGCACGTTCGCGAGCGGCTCTCCGGCCTCCGCGCCGATGCGCCAGGTGTCCTGCATATACATGCACGCACTGCCGCCGGCGGCGATCGCGTGCGGGTGCATCGAGAGGATCATCCCCTCGCGCAGCTCGACCTCGACGCCCTCGCCGATCTTCGGGTGCTCGATCATCGTCATCCCGATCGAGTGTCCGGTGACGTGCCCGAGCGGATAGCCGCGCTGCGCGAACGGTGCCGAGACGGCGCGATGCACGTCGTGCGCGCTCGCCCCCTCGCACATGCTCGCGCGGGCCGCCTCGTGGTACTCCTGGTAGGCCTCCAGCATTCGCAGCGTGTCGCCGCCGGGCGCGCCGCGGGTCAGCGGGCGGGAGAACTCGACCCAGTGCCCGCCCGGCCCCGCCACCTCCAGCGAGTAGAGCAGCAGGTCCTCCGCCGCGATCGCCGTCTGCTGATCGGGGATCCGGAATTCCGGCGTCGCCGAGCCCTCGTGCCCCCAGAGGACCATGTCCATCGTCTGGCGCCCGGTGCCGCGCGCCGCGAAGACCGCCTCGGCGGCTGCCATCACCTCGGCCTGTGTGCGGCCCGGCTCGTAGGCCTCGTGCACCGCCCAGAAGCCGGCGACGTTGATCGCCATGCTCTCGCGCACGAGCGCAAGCTCCTCGTCGCTCTTCACGGCGCGCGAGAGGTCGAACGCGACGTCGAAGTCGACCAGCTCGAACGGGCCGTCCGCCAGCGCGCGGTGATCGCGAACGGGCATCACGTAGTCGAGCCCGTAGACCCCGAGGCGCTTGACGTTCGTGGCGCGCAGATGATCGCGGATCCAGGCGCCGGGATGCTCCGCAAAGACCGGCTCGCCGACCCAGCCGTCGGCGTGATCGCCAACCCAGCGCGCCTCGCTCGGGAAGATCGTCATCGCCTCGCCGGCGGCCGGCAACAGCACGTAGGCGTAACGGTGCACGATCCGAAAGCCCGACAGGTAGCGGACCGCGCCCTCGAAGCCGCTGTACTCGCTGCCGCTGACCAGCAGCGCGTCCACGTCGTGTTCGGCCATCGCCGCGCGCGCGTTGGCGTAGCGGCGCGCCACCTCGCCGGCGCTCGGCGCGCGCGCGGGGTCGCTGTGGGTCACCGTCATCGGCCCTCGCCCGGCGGCTGGGAATCCCACCCGTGCTCCATGCCCGCGATCAGCGCCACTATCGCCTCGTTCAGCGGCGTCGGTGTGCCGGTCTGGGCGCCGAATGCGACGATGCCGCCGTTCAGCACGTCGATCTCGGTGCGCCGGTGCGCGAGCGCATCCTGGAGCATCGACGAGCGGTGGTCGTAGGCGACCTCCGCGGCGTGGTCGATCAGCTCATCGGGATCGGAGTCGAGCGTGATGCCCAGCGACTCGGCGACGGCGACGCCCTCGCGCACGAGGCCGCGGATCAGCTCGCGCGTCGCCGGCAGCTCGCACAGGCGACCGTGCGTCAGCCCGGTCAGCGCGCCGAGCGGGTTGCTCGCCGCGTTGAAGATCAGCTTGGTCCACTGCGCCCCGCGGGCGTCGGCCAGCGCCACGGTCGGCATCCCACCGCGCGTCAGCGCCTGTGCCAGGCGCTCGATCTCGTCCGCCGACGCCGGACGATCCTCGAACGGCCCGATCCAGGTGTCCCCGCCGGTGTCCATCGCCACCACGCCGGGTGCGACCACATGGCCGGCCGGGAACGTCGTGCCGCGGATCACCCGCGACACGTGCTCGGCGATCAGCTCCTCGTTACCCACGCCGTTCTGCACACTACACACCGCACCATCGACGAATACGCCGGCGCATTCGGCGATCGCCCGCTCGGTGAACATGGCCTTGGTGGCGACGATTCCGAACTGGCACGGCGGGATCTCGGCGGGGTCCGTGCGCGCGTTGACGGTGGCGAGGATCTCGGCGCGACCGGTCAGGCGCAGGCCGGCGGCGTTGATCGCCGCGACGTGCTCCGCCACGACGTCATACGCCCAGACCTCGACGTCCTCGAGGGTCGCAAGGTGCGCCGCGAACAGCCCGCCGACGGCGCCGCAGCCGACGATGCACACGCGCATGCTCAGACCACCGCCCCGGCGACGCTCGGCGCCCATGAGGCCTCGCGCGCGCGCACGAGCCTGTACATTGCGGTGCTCAGCGGCACCTCCACGCCGACGCGCGCCGCCTCGCGCACGAGCGCGCCCGTGATGAATTCGACCTCGGTCGGTCGCTGTGCGACCACGTCCTCGAGCATCGACGGCCGGTGCGCGTAGTCGCTGTGCGCCGTCTCGCCCCGCGCCACGGCCAGCACGTTCATCTCCCACGGGTCCTCGTGCAGCGACACGCCCGCGGCGGCCGCCACGGCGACCCCCTCGTCGATCAGTCCGTGCACGAGCAGGCCGAGGTCGCCGAACTCGCGCTCCTGGGCGAACAGGCCGACATGCGGCAGCCCGGTCAGCGCGGCAACGGTGTTGATCGCCGAGTTGAAGATCAGCTTCGACCACTGCGCCGGAAGCAGGTCCGCCATCGCCTCCGCCTGCAGGCCGGCGGAGATCATCAGCGCCGCGAGCTCTGCGACCAGCTCATAGGGCGTGGCGGTCCCCGCCCAGGGACCCATCCAGGTCTCCGTGTCGAGCTCGTACTCGACGTGCACGTCGGAGTGGCGGATACCGCTCATGAACGTGACCGCGGAGATGATCGGCCAGGCGCCGTGGCGGGCGAGGACCGTCTCGGCGCCCAGGCCGTTCTGCACCGTCATCATCGCCGCGCCGGCGGCCTGGCCTGCCAGCCGCGAGGCGGTCAGCTCCAGGTCGAGCGCCTTGCAGGCGATGATCCCGACGTCGAAGCGCGGCAGCTCCGCCGGCTCGGCGGTGGCGAACAGCTCGACGTGGCGTTCGTGCTTGCCGCTGATCGCCAGGCCGTGCTCGCGCAGCATCGCCGCGTGCTCGCTGCGGCGCGTCAGCACGCTGACCTCGCAGACGCTCGCCAGGTGTCCCGCATACAGGCTGCCGATCGTGCCGGCGCCGATCACGCAGATGCGCGAGATCGCCATCAGCGCTCCTCCTCGCCGGCGCTCGCCATCGTCGTGAACTCCTCGTCGCTGACCAGGCGTCGCTCGCGCCCGCCGAGCTCCTTGACGGCGCTCAGCAGCGCCGGCCAGTCCTCGGGCGGGCGCTCGATGCCGAGCTGCTCGAGCTTGATCCTGATCGAGTCAAGGCCGCTCTTCTTGCCGAGCACGATCCCGCGACTCGCGCCGACCAGCTCCGCCGAGTAGGGCTCGATCGCCGGCGGATCGTGGAACTGGCTCGCCACCGCGCCCGACTCGCGCACGAACAGCGTTTCCCCGGTCAGCGGACGCCACGGCTCGAGCGTGTAGCCCGAGCGCCGGCGCACCAGCTCGGAGGTCTCGCGCAGCGCCTCGAACCGCAGGCCGCTGCCGATCCCGTACAGCGCATCGAGCGCCAGCGCTACCTCGCCGAGGCTGGCGTTGCCGGCGCGCTCGCCCATCCCGTTGATCGTGCCCTGCACCCAGCCCGCGCCGGCGCGCGCGGCGGCGATCGCGGCCGCGGTCGCCAAACCGAAGTCGTTGTGCCCGTGCCAGTGGATTGGCACGTCGGACCCCAGCCAGCGCCGCGCGCTCGCGACCAGCAGTCCCGCGCTCTCCGGCGCGAGCACGCCGATCGTGTCCACCACCGCGATCTCGGCCGCCCCGGCCTCCACAGCCGCCGAGTAGATGCGCTGCAGGAAGGCGAGGTCGGCGCGCGAGCCGTCGACGCCGAAGAAGCACACCCGCAGCCCGGCGCCGGCCGCGTGCGAGACGGCCTCCACGACGCGCGCGGTGACCTTCTCGCGCGTCATGCCGTAGGCCGCGAGCTTGCCGTCGCTGACCGGCGACTCGATCACCGTCGATCGCACTCCGGCCTCAAGCAGCGCTTCGACGTCGGCGGGTACGGCGCGCGAGAAGCCCCAGACCTCGGCGCGCAGCCCGGCGCCGACGATCAGCGCAAGCGCCCGCGCGTCGTCAGCCGACACGCGCGGGAAGCTCGCCTCGATCCGGTCGACGCCCAGGCGGTCGAGCGATTGCGCGATCTCGAGCTTGGCCTCGGGGTCGAGCACGACGCCGACGGTCTGCTCGCCGTCGCGCAGCGTCGTGTCGTAGAGGCCGACGCGCGCCGGAGCGTCCGGTGCGTCGGGGATCGCCGCCGCGTTCAGCTCGCCGAGCCAGAGCTTCGAGCGCTCGATCATCGGCCGCGGAAATCGTCGGGGTAGCTCGACAGCTTCTCGGCGCCGCCTGCGGTCACGAGGAAGTTGTCCTCGAGGCGCAGGCCGCCGCCTTCCGGCCAGTAGGCGGCCGGCTCGATCGCGAGCACCATGCCCTCCTCGATCACCGTGGCCAGCTTGGCGTGAGCGAACGGCGGCTCGTGCGCGCGCGCGCCGACCCCGTGGCAGACCGGGTGGCTCGGCTGGCCGGGGTAGCCGAGGGCGGCGATGCCCTCGCGGATCAGCGTGTCGAGCTCGGCGAGGCTCGCTCCGGGGCGCACGTGCTCGATCGCCGCACCGTAGACGCCGAGCAGGCCGTCGAGCAACTCGTCGTAGCGGCGGTTGAGCGTGCCGGGGCACGCGTTCTTGGTCAGATCGGACCAGTATCCGTCGGCGCACACCCAGATCTCCAGCAGCGTCGGCTGATCCTCGAGCACCGGCCGCGAGCCCGTCGCGGTGAAGGTGCGAATTCCCGGGCCCGCCCAGACGAGCGTGAACGCGCGCGCCAGCGCGACCTTGCCCTGGTAGCCGGTGCCGTGCTCGTGCACGTGGCCCTCGAACATCGCGCCGACCTCGCTCTCGCGCATCCCTGGGCGGATCCGCTCGCGCACGTGCTCCATCGCCGCGCTCGCCAGCTCGTTGGCCAGCCGCAGGCGCTCGATCTCCTGCGCGGTCTTGATCATGCGCGCGCGCGCGAGCAGGGGCGCTGCGTCGAGTACGTCGGTCGCGACGGCGTCGAAGCCGTCGAACCAGCCACTCCAGAAGACCGTCGGTTCGCCGACCATGCGATCGGCGCCCTGCGTTCCCTGCGAGTTCTCGAGGCCGATCCGTCCGCCCCCGCCGGACTGCGCGAGGAACGCCAGGCAGCGGTCCTGCGCGCGGACCGCGGGCGGGCGGGGGTCGTCGGGGTCGTAGAACGGGAATGCGCGTACGTCGGCCGTCCAGGCGGTCTGCTGCGCCTCCTCGTACTGGGGTTCCATCACGAACAGCGTCGCCTCGCCCTGAAGCGGCACGACGGCGACGTCATAGCCCTTCATCGGCCAGTAGTTCGTGAGGTAGCAGACGTTGTCGGGGGAGCGCACGACGAGCGTGTCCACGCCCTCCGCGGCCATCAGTGTGCGAACGCGATCGAGCTTGGCGGTGTCAATCTCCCAGCCCATCGATCACCAGCGGCGCAGCGGCGGCGCGGGGACGCCGTGGGCCTGCTCCCAGGAGATGACGGGATTGGAGAGCGTGCCGATCCGTTCGATCTCGCACTGCACGACGTCGCCCGGGCGCAGGTAGAGCTCGGCGGCGTTCTCGCTGAAACCGGCGACGCCGGAGACCGTGCCGGTCGAGATGATGTCGCCGGCGCTGTAGCCGAGCGGCGAGTAGTGGGCGATGATCTCGGGGATGCTCACCGACATGTTTCCCGAGTAGGACTCCTGGCGGAGCTCGCCGTTGACGCGCAGGCTCATCTGCAGCTCGTGCGGGTCGCCGACCTCGTCGGGGGTGACGATCCACGGGCCCAGCGGGCAGAAGGTGTCGATCGCCTTGCAGAACGAGAACACCCCGGAGCGCATCTCGCGTCGCTGGATGTCGCGCGCCGTGATGTCGTTGAAGATCGTGTAGCCGGCGATGTAGGACTCGGCCTCGCGTGCGTCGAAGTGGCGGCCGGCCTTGCCGATGATCACCGCCAGCTCGAGCTCGTGATCGAGCTCGTCGGTCAGATGCTCGGGGTAGACGATCGCCTCGTCCGGGCCGATGATCGCATCGACGTTCTGGAAGAACACGATCCACGGCGCGATCTCGTGCGACCACCCGACGGTCTTTGACTCCTCCTCGTGCTCGCGGAAGTTGCCCGAGGTGTGGAAGAACTTCTTCGGCACGATCGGGGCGCGCAGCCGCACGTCTGCCAGCGCCAGCCGCTCGCCCGCGGCGGCGGCCGCGGCGCCGGCGTCCAGGCCGCGCTCGAAGAATGCGCGCATGTCGGGCACGTCAAGCAGGGCGATCATGTCGCCGTCGATCACGCCGGCGCGAAGCACTCCGTCGGGCGTCTCGACGGTCGCGAGCTTCACGCGCTCACCCCGCAGACGTCGGCTGCGACGAGCGCGTAGACCGTCGCCATCGCGCGCAGCCCGTCGATCTGGAGGTTCTCGCCGTCGGGACTCGGCAGGCCGCTGGAGGTCCCATAGTTGACGGTCTCGATGCCGTAGCGCGTCAGCGCCGAGGCGTCGGAGAACCAGCGCACGGTGTCGCGCGCGGGCGGAGCGCCGAAAACCTCTGCGTGGCCTGCGTCGATCGCGGCGATCAGCGGGTGGGACTCGGCGATCTGCGCCCCCGGGGCGGTGACGAAGACCTCCGACTCGATGCCGAAGTCGGGGTGGCGCTCGCGCAGCTCGCGGACCAGCGCCGCAAACTCCTCGCGGGCCGCGGTCATCGCCATCGTCGGCGGCACGCGGATGTCGAGGAAGAGGTCCGCGCGGTGCGGGGTGCGGCTGACGCGCCACGGCGCCCCGGCCGAGCTCGCGCCGATGTTGACGACGCCGTTGATGCCGCCGTAGGCGGAGCGGCTCTCCCAGCCGGGGATCCACTCGAGCACGTCGGCGAGGACGCTGTGCATCCGGACGATCGCGTTCTCAGCGAGGCGGCCGGCTGAGAACGCGGTGTGGATGAAGGGCCCGTGCGTCGAGATGCGCGCCCACATCGTCCCGTAGTGGCCGAGCACGACGCGCTGCTCGGTCGGCTCGCCGAGGATGCAGTAGTCGGCGATCCCGCCGTGCGTCGCCAGGTAGCGGCTGCCGGCCGCGTAGCCTCGGTACTGCGCGCCGGTGAACTCGTCGCCCCACTGGGTCTTCTCGATCTCCCCGACGACGGCGGCGAGCACGATGTCGCCGCGCAGGCGCAGCCCCGCGTCGGCGATCGCCGCAACCGCCTCGACGTAGCACGCGAGCGCGCCCTTCATGTTGGAGATGCCGAGCCCCCAGATGTGCCCGTCGCGCACCTGCGCGCGGGGCTGGAACCCCGGCTTGTCACGCAGGTGGGGCTCGCGCCCGGAGTAGGAGGTGTCCATGTGACCGTTGAACATCAGGCTGGGCGCGCCGCCCGAGCCCTCGAGGCGTCCGACCACGTTGGGCCGCCCGTCCTCGACCTCCTGCCAGCTGACCGCCAGGCCCATCGCCTCGAGGACCTCGCGCATGCAGACCGCCATCTCCCGCTCGCTGCCGGTTGGGCTGGGGATGTCGACGAACGAGCTGGCGGTGGCCACCAGGCGGTTCTCGTCGACGGCGGCGATCAGCGCCGCCCTGCGCTGCCCCTCGATGCTCATCGGTCCAGGCGGGGGAGGACCTGGGTCGCGAACAGCTCGATCTGGCGCTCGCGATCCTCGCCCCACAGCTCGAGCATCACGTGCGTGCAGCCGGCTTCGCGGTAGGACTCGATCGCCGCGACGCAGTCCGCCGGGGTGCCCGCGATCGGCTGGCAGCGCTCGAGGATCGCGTCGCTGACCGCCGCTGCCGCGGCCCGGCGCCCGCCGGTCTCCATCGCCTCGGCGATCGGGCGGATCTCCTCCTGGCTCAGTCCCGCCAACTCGAGCAGCACGTCCGCCGACCCCTGGATGTTCTGCACCTTGTTCGCCAGGTACATGCCGGCGATCTCGCGGGCTCCTTCGCGCCCGGTCGCGCGATCCTCGTCGATCGAGGCGACGATCGTGCAGCCGACATCGATCGAGGACGGGTCGCGGCCCGCCTTCGCGGCGCCCTCGGCCATGTTCGCGCAGCTGTAGCGCACGAAGTCGGGGGTGGTGATCGACGCCGTCAGCAGCCCGTCGGCCTCCTCGCCCGCGTATTGCTGCATCCGCGGGCCGGTCCCGGCGATGTAGATCGGCACCGAGCCGCGCGGGGTGTCGGCGTCGTCGGAGAGCGCGGGGACGTGGGCGCTGAAGGTCGGGCCGTCGTAGTCGAACTGCTCGCCGCCCAGCACGCCGCGGACGATGCGCACCGAGTCGCGCGTCGGGTTCAGCGGTTTGACCTCGTCGGCGCCGATCTCCTTCATGAAGATCCGCGAGGCGCCGAAGCCGAGGCGGAAGCGCTCGCCGCCCGCGGCCTCCTGGGTCACGCGGGCGTCCATCGCGACCTCGATCGGATGGCGCGTAAACGGCGAGATGATCCCCCAGCCGATCGTCAGGCGCTCGGTCTCGCGCGCGATCAGCGGCGAGATCGCGGTGGCCGAGCGGGCCTCCATCGAATGCTTGCGCCACCACGGGTAGGCCTCGGCGAGCCAGATCGTGTCGAAGCCGTGGCGGTCGAGCGCGCGCGCGTGGCCGAGGATCTCCGCGAGCGGCTCCATCGTCAGCTGCATCACGCCAATCCGAAACGGCACACCCGGCATGCAGCACTCCCTCTCCTGGCCAATGCCGCGGCCCAACAACGGTGCGTTGGGGCGCCCGGCTCTGTGTTTGGATATTTGATCACATCTGTGGTTGGCCGGTCCGCCGCGCCGGCATCGGGATCGCCAGCAGCGGTATGAACCGGTGCGCGAGCGGCCCGATCGCGACGGCGTAGAGCACCGTCCCGACGCCGACGGTCCCGCCGAGCGCCCAGCCGGTGGCCAGCGCCGTCAGCTCGATCGCCGTACGCACGACGCGGATCGAATGCCCGCGCTTCGCCCACCCCGTCATCAGCCCGTCCCGCGGTCCCGGCCCCAATCCCGCGCCGATGTAGGCGCCGGTCGCCACGCCGTTGAGGAAGATGCCGCCGACCAGGACGACCCAGCGCAGCACCAGCCCGTGTGGGGCGGGGACGACGGCGAGCATCAGGTCGATCACCGCGCCGACCACGATCACGTTGCAGACCGTCCCGACCCCGGGGCGCTGGCGCAGCGGTATCCACAACAGCAGGACCGCGCCGCCGACGATGATCGCCCAGGTCCCGACGCCCAGGCCGATCCGGCGCGAGAGCCCCTGGTGCAGGACGTCCCAGGGGTCCAGCCCGAGCCCGGCGAGCAGCAGCATCGAGTCGCTCACGCCGTAGAGGATCAGGCCCGCGAAGAGCTGCACCAGGCGTCGCGCGCGGGGTTCGGGCACGCTGCGACGTTCGCAGATCGGCGCGCCCGGGGCGCGGAGCTCGCCCGTCTGCCCACAGACATCTTGACATCCCAGTAGTATGCGCGCATACTATTTGTATGAGGTATTGGCTCGGGGTCGTCTCCCGCGACCACGTCAAGCGCGGAATCGAACTGGGGATCGCGCAGATCGGCCACGGCGGGCGAGCCGGTGTCGCGCGCATGCACGCAGGCGACTGGCTGATCTACTACTCCCCGCGCGCCAGCCTCGCAAGCAGGGAGCCATTGCAGGCGTTCACCGCGATCGGCGAGATCGCAGATCAGGATGTATGGCAGGCTGATGAGGGCGACTTCAAGCCGTGGCGCCGGCGCGTCGCCTACGTAGCCAACGCGGCGGACGCACCGATAGATCCCCTGACGAAGGCGCTTGATCTCACCTCCACGCCAAACTGGGGCCACCAACTCCGGCGAGGCCTCCTCGAGCTGACCGAGCCTGATTTCCTGGCGATCCGGACCGCGATGGGAGTCTGATCGTGTCGGGTCGGGCACTGGCCACCGAATACCGTGCCGCCAGGGACAGCCCAGGGCTTCTCCTCTGGCAGGTGACGAATCGCTGGCAATCGGCTCAGCGTGCCGCGCTGAAACCGTTTGGCCTGACCCACGTGCAGTTGGTGCTGCTCGCCTCGCTCGTCTGGCTACGCGCGCAGGGACCGGTCAGCCAGCGCCAGCTCGCCGACCACGCCGCGACCGATCCGATGATGACCTCCCAGGTCCTGCGCGCACTCGAGCGCCGCAAGCTTGTTGAACGAACCACGCATCCAGACGACGCGCGAGCGCGAGCGCTCACCGCCACCGCCGCAGGACGGCGCCTGGCCAACGAGGCCGTCGTCGTGGTCGAGGCATGCGACAGGGCCTTCTTTCGGGCGCTCCCTGATCCCGCCGGCTTCGTGAGCGCGCTGAGATCGCTTGCGCCCGCCATCTCGGTCGAGGAGACCGAAAGCGCAGTCGAGTGAGAACTCGGCGCCCTCTGGGGGCGGAGTTCGCACATCGAGCAAATGGCGGAGAGGGAGGGATTCGAACCCTCGGACGAGGTTTCCCCCGTCACGCGATTTCCAGTCGCGCCCGTTCAACCGCTCCGGCACCTCTCCGGGAGACGAGCGGAGTGGAAGGCTACGCGACGCGCTAATCTGCCGCACAGCGCCGCCGCGACCGAGGAGCATCGTGCTAGCAGTCAGCAAGGCCCTGTCGGAAACGTTTGGACTGATCGCCACCTTCGGCGGCATCGGCGTGGTCGTCAACGTGATCGTGGTCTACATCGTGATCCAGGTCCGCGGCGAGCACCAGCAGAACGAGCAGTACCGGGCCGAGCGCCAGCGCCGCTTCGGCTCCTGATACGTAGTTCGGGCGGGTGCATGCACCCGCCCGCGGGACGGCGCATGCGCCGTCCCGCCGATCGGCGCATGCGCCGATCGGAACAGCTACCCCATGCGGGGCACAGGCACCCCGTTCGGGGCACAGGCACCCGGCTTCAGATCAGCTCGACGGTGTCGCCGATCCTGACCGTGCCCGGGCTCACGACCCGGCCGTGGATGCCGCAGCCGAGCGGCTCGGTCGTGTCGGTGACGCTGCGGTAGCTCGCCAGCGCGCCGAGCGTGTCGAGGTCGGTGACGCCGCTGTCGGGGTCGCGTTTTGTCACCGCGCAGCGCCCGACGTGTCCGAGCGCCATCACCACGGCCTCACCGATCGCCAGCGGGCGATCGAGCCACCCGTCCTCCTCGTGGGCGGCGACGCCGTCGACCTCGAACAGCATGCGCAGGCGCCGCGCGTCGAGCGGCCGCGCTGCCCCCGCTGCCGCCCCGAGACGCTCGATGCTCGCCGAGGAGACCAGCGATACCGCGCCCTCGCGCCCGCGGTCGACGGCGCCCCAGTCGCTGACGCTCTCGACCAGCGCAAGCGGCGTCCCGACGTACTCCGACAGCGCCTGCGACCAGGGACCGGGCACCAGGGTCGCGGCGACGGTGGTAGAGAAGAACCGGGCCGCGAGCCTTCGGCCCGGCTCGACCGCGCCGGCGACCACGGTGCCGTCGGGAAAGCGCAGCGACAGCGTGCGCGCGGAGTCGGAGTAGTCGGCGACCACGGCCTGGAGGGCCCCGTGGCGCTTGCCGTTGACCATCCGCTCCTGCTCGTCGATCAGGAAGAAGCGGCGGTTCTCGCGCACGCCGCCCGACCCGAGCACGACCTGCTCGCGCGAGAGCACCCGCAGCCCCTTGACCGGCGTGAGCGTCACCGTGACGACGCGCGCGCTCACGGTGCGATCGGGGTCACCGCGTAGATCGTCGCGACCGGCGCGAGCGCCTCGTTCGTGCCGCCGGCGACGATGATCTCACCGTCCCCGGTGACGGCGACGGTGTCGGCGAGGGCCTGCGGCAGGACGCCCGCGAGGAGCACCCGGCCGCTCGCCGGGTTGATCGCGTAGATCGCCCGCGAGCGCTCGCCGGCGGCGTTGGCGCCGCCGATCGCGTAGATCTGGCCGTCCAGCACGGCTGCACTCTCGCGCTCGCGCGCGAAGGGGAGCGTCGTGAATGGGGCGACGGCGTTGGTCGTCGGGTCATAGCGGTAGACCGTCGCGCTGGGGACGCCGGCGGTCGATCCGCCGATGATGTAGATCTGCCCTCCGAGCGACACCGCCGCCGGGTAGCGGAGCGTCACCGGCAGCGTTGCGGCGGTGCGCGTCCCCACCCCTGGCGTGTAGGCGACGATCGTGTCCAGCTCCGAGCTGCCGCTGTAGCCCCCGATCACGTAGGCGCTGTCGCCGACCGTCGCGACGGCGGCGTCGGCCGTCGCCGACGTGAGGCTGCCGGCGACGGTGAAGCTCTGACCGTTCAGCTCATAGATCGTCGAACTCGTGCCGCCGAAGAGGTAGATGTTGCTCCCGAGCACCGCCGCGCCGGCGGAGGCGTCCGGGACCGGAAGCGTGCCGGCGGCGGTCACGGTCGCGCTCTGGAAGCTCTCGATCGCGTCGGTCGGGGCCTCGGTTGCGTCGTAGCCGCCCAGGAAGAGTGCTCCGCCCGTGCCGTAGGGGACCGCGGCGATCCGTGAAGCCGGCGCGCTCAGCGATCCGAGCGTCGTGACCGTGACGGTTCGCGTGGGGGCGGGTGGCTTGCGCCGGCCCGTGGGGCCGGTCGGGCCGGCGGTCCTGGCCGGCTTGGCGCTGTTCGCGCTCAGTCCGAACGGCAGGTGCGCGTGCAGGGAGACGGCCACCACCGCGGCGACCGCGAGCGCCGCCGCCACGAACGCGGTGAGAGCGCCGGCGCGCCGGCCCAACCGTGCGTGTGGCGGCTCGCGACGAGCCGGGCGCTGTCTTGCTCCAGGCATCTGTGGATCGCTGGCGCCGATGCCGCGCGGCGACGGGGCGCGCGGCGACGGCGCGCGCTAGAGCACTCCCTCTGGCGAGGTCGCAACAGGGATCGGGCTGCGGGGCGGCAAGAGCTTCTCGATGGCTCACAGTATCCCGGCGTTCGGATCGCAGCGCGGCGGCGCATCCTCCGGCCGCGGGCGCGGCTACCCTCAGAGAATCTGCGGGCGCTACACGAATACAGCTGAACCCGACGCGCTCGAGCGGCGCTTCGGTGTGAGCATCCCGTTTCGCGAGGGCTCCCGCCGCTACAACATCGCGCCGACGCAGACGATCATCGCGATCGTCCGCGGGGAGGGCGGGGAGCCGGTGGCCCGCGCGATGCGCTGGGGCCTGATCCCGCCCTGGGCGAAGGATGCCAAGGTGGCCTACAAGATGATCAACGCGCGCTCGGAGACCGCCGACGAGAAGGGCGCCTTCAAGCGGCTGCTCGCCAGCGCGGACCGGCGCGCGCTGCTCCTGGCAGACGGGTTCTACGAGTGGCTGCGCCCGGAGGATCGCAAGCTTCCGCGCGTGCCGTTCCGCTTCACGCTCGGCGATGGCGAGCCGTTCGCCTTCGCCGGTCTGTGGACGCCCGGAACCGTCGAGGGCGAGCCGATCGAGTCGGCGACGATCCTCACGACGGCCGCAAACGGGCTGGTGGCCGCGGTTCACGACCGCATGCCGGTGATCCTCGCGGGGCCCGACGGCGAGCACGCGTGGCTCTCCCCCGAGCTCGACGCCGTGGCCGCCAAGGCCCTCTGCGTCCCCTATCCGGCGCAGCTGATGGCGGTCTCGCCTGCCAACCCGCTGGTCAACCGGGTCGGAGCCGGCGTGCCCGAGGGCCCGGAGCTGCTGCTCGCGCCTAGCTGAGTGGGCCGGTGGCGGTGGCCGCGGTGTGGGCGGCGGATGGCGCGCGGTCGCCGCGCGTCGCACCGTCGGCGCGTGCCTGGAGCCAGCGCGTGACCGCCGCCCAGCTCGCGCTCGCGGGCAGGATGTGGCTACGGTGGCGGCCCGCCTCGCCCGCGATCTCGACCAGCTCCACATCGGCGCCGGCCGCCCGCGCCGCCGCGGCGTAGTTTCGGCTGCGCCGGACGGACACTGTGACGTCGTCGGTTCCGTGCACCAGCAGGATCTCCGCCGCGGGCGGGACGAGCGCGATCGGGTCCGCCACTGCGTAGCGCTCCGGCACCTCGTCGGGTCCGCCGCCCATCAACAGGCCGACGACGCCGCCGGGTGCCTCGCGGTAGGTCTGAGCGAGGTCGCACACGCCGGCCGCCGAAACCGCCGCCACCGCCGCCACGCGCTGGCGCGCTCCGGGGGCGTCCTCGGGCAGGCGACCACGGCTTGCGGCCCACAGCGCGAGATGGCCGCCAGCGGAATGCCCGTAGATCGTGACGGCGTCCAGATCGAGCGGCGCGGTGAGCTGATCGAGGTGGTCGATCGCCGCGGCGACGTCTTCGAAGGTCGTCGGCCAGCCGCCGTTCTGGCCGCGCCCCAGGCGCCGGTATTCGATGTTCCAGGCGGCGTAACCCTGGCGCACGAGACTCGCGGCGAGCCCTCGCATCACCGGCTTGGAGACGCCGGCGCTCCATGACCCGCCGTGGATCGTGACCACGACACGGTGGGGTCCAGAGCCCGGCGGAAGGTGCAGCTCGGCGCGCTGGCAGCGGTGCGCGTCGCCGTAGCGGTGGGATTGCCCGGGCGTGAGGAAGTCGAGCAGCAGGCGGGTGCTTGGCATCGCGTGGGATGCGCTAGAGCGCGTCCCACGGATCATCCTCGACGGCCGCCGAGCGATCGATCCGCTCGAGCACCTCGTCGGTGCGGCGATCCGCGACCATCGCCGCGAGGGCGTCGGAGATCGTTGGGGCCCACACGCGCCGCGTCGGCGGCGGCTCGGAGCCCTCGCCCGGAAGCTCGGACCAGTCCAGCGCGACGGCGGCGCCGGCAGCGGCCGGGGCGGCCGATCCGGAGCTCTGCAGCGTGAGCTGCGCCTGCCAGCCGTTCGGGCACAGCTCGCCCATCACCGCACGCGCGCGAACCTCATGACTGTGCGGGCTCCGGCGTCCGCGCCAGCGGCGCAGCTCGCGCGTCAGCAGCAGCCCGGCGAGCACGAGCAGCACGGCGCCGACCAGCACCAGCTCGAGCTGCGCGACGACCGCGAGACTCCGGCTCGCCGCCGACGCTCCCGATTTGATTGCCGCCAACACGATCGGATCAAAGGTACACACCCGGCCGTCATTTCGGCGCCGGCCGCGGCGGAAAATCCGCGCAACGAGGCCTTCGCGCAGATGCTCCTTCGCAGCCCGTTAGGCTTGGGCCCAATGCGCGTCGCGATTGCGCTGTTCGAAGACGCCGAGGAGCTCGACTGGGCGGGTCCGTGGGAGGTGCTCGCGGCGTGGGCGCATCTTTGGCCGCTCGATGGCGTCGAGGTCTTCACGGTCGCCGAGACGCTCGATCCCGTTCGCTGCGCCAAGGGCCTTCTGGTGCTCCCCGACCGCATCTGGGAGGGGCTCGGCGAGATCGACGTGCTCGTCTACCCCGGCGGCCGCGGAACGCGCCCGCAGCTCGGCCGCGAGCGCGTGCGCGAGCGGATGCGGACGCTTCACGCGGCGGGCACTCTGATGACGAGCGTGTGCACCGGGGCGCTCGTGTTCGCCGACGCCGGCCTGCTCGACGGACGCCCGGCGACCACCCACTGGGGGTCCCTGGAGCTGCTCGCGACACTCGGGGAGAGGATCGACGTGCGCCCCGACGAGCGCTTCGTCGACGACGGGGACATCGTCACCGCCGCCGGGGTGTCGGCGGGCATCGACATGGCGCTTCACCTCGTCGCCCGGCTGCACTCGCGCGAGCGTGCGGCCGAGGTGCGGCGAGCCATTCAGTACGACCCGCAGCCGCCCGTCTGAGCGATCCGCGCCCGCCATGGGCGCCCGCGCACCGGTGCATCCCGCGCGCCGTCGCGGGCAAAGCGCTCGCGCCGGACGCTTCTCGCTGCTACCGTGTGTCGATCAGGTCGGGCAAAAGCCCGACGCACGCAGTGCCCGCGGTCGTAGCCCTTGCTTTCAGCAATCTCCACGTTCGCAGCACGCGACCAGTGGAGGTAGTACCAAACATGGCTACAGGAACCGTCAAGTGGTTCAGCGACGACAAGGGCTTCGGGTTCATCACGCCCGATGACCAGTCCAAGGATCTCTTCGCCCATCATTCGGCGATCGTCGGTGAGGGCTATCGCTCGCTCACCGAGGGCGCCAAGGTCTCATACGACGCCGAGGCCGGGGACAAGGGTCCCAAGGCCGTCAACATCCAGGTGATCTAAAAGGCGTTGTGTTCGTCGCTTACGCGACGAACACAACGCCACTTGCAGAAATGCCCGCTCCGAAAGGAGCGGGCATTTCTGTTTCTGCGCTTGGTTCCAGCTCGCTCAGAGGTCGCCCAGCTGGAAGACCGTGTAATTGAGGCTGTTGTTGACGACTCGGGCGGCGTTGCCGCGCAGGTCGCTGAGGATGACGGTGAGCGCGCCGCGGTAGTCGCCGGTTGGCGCATCGTCGGATTCCACCTGGACGGCGGCGACGGCGGCGCCTCTGATTACGTCGAGCGTCGCGGTGCCGTTTGCTGCATACGTCTGACCGAAATCGGGAGGGAAGGTCAGGCTGCTGTACTGGAGCACGCCTATGCCCACGTTTCCGCCGCTGATCGAGTCGCCGGTGATCGCCGCCCAACCCTGGTCGAGTACGACGCCCTCGTAGCGGTTGCTGAGCGTGTCGCCATTGATCGAAACGACCGGGAGCGCGGGTGCGCGGGGTGAGTCCTCCTCGTTGTACACGCCCTCGTCGTTGTTGTCGATCTTGGACGCGGTCACGCTCGATCCGGGCGCCGGCCCGTAGAACAGGACGCCGACCGACTGGGTGTCGTAAAGCATGTCCGACCCGCAGACCGAGGGGTAGTCGCACTCGTTACCCGTGATCGTCGAGCCGGCGATCGCCCCGAACGCGCCGTTGCTGATCTGGATCCCGTTCTGGGCGATCTGCGTTGTCGCGCCGATGCCGGTGACCGTCGTATCGTCGATGTCGGCGCTGGATCCAGTGCCGTCAACGGTGATCCCGTTCTTCTGGTAGCCGCTGATGCTGTCGTCGCGGAGCGTGGCGTGGCCGACCTCGACCGGCGTGGTCCATGCCATGCCGACCTGGATGCCCACACCACCCTGGCAGCCGTTGAGCGGAACCGCACCGGCCGCCGTGACCGACGAATTCGTGAAATTGAGTGTGGCGCCACCGGCCACGAGGATTCCAAACAGGTTGTCGTAGCAGGTGCTCCCCGACCACGCCGCGTCGACCGTCAGGCCCGTGATGTTAACCGCGGCGGCGCCGCAGATCACGATGCCGCTCTGGTCCGCCTCAACTCCGTTGGTCGCCGTTTCCGAAGCCACGTCGGCGGCGTCACAGGCCGTCGTGCCGTCCACCGGGGCGGCCGGCAGCGCCACGGTGACCGCTCCGACCGCGACGAGCGAGATCGATTGGGTGATCGTCAGCTGCTCGGTGTAGGTGCCCGCGCAGATATTAATGGTGGCACCGACCGGCGCCGCGTTGATCGCCGACTGGATCGTGTTGTAGCTCGCGGTGGCGCAGCTGGTGTTGGCGGCCGCGTTGGTCACCGCCAAGGCGCGGACGACTGCCGTGGGCGACACCCATAGCGGCTTTGGTGGCGCGGCGCTCGCGGTCATCGGCAGGATTGCGATTGCTGCGAGTGCTGCGATTGCGGCCACTGGTTTGATGAGCTTCACGATCTCTCCCTCGCATTACCGGCATATTGGGCACAGTCTTCTCCCCGAGGGTAACACCTGGGTGGTCCAGTCATAGTGAAATGTTTCACCACCGGCGGTCGCCGTGGTCAGGTCGTTACAGGCGTTCCGCCCGGTAGGCTGGCGTCGCCGTCGCCATGCTGGGTGCTTCGCCGG
>Ga0182015_10001716_pt1 | contig 28229 bp, 21 predicted proteins | sample 712P3MmetaG_FD_120478 | JGI IMG/M metagenome (GOLD analysis project Ga0182015, IMG submission 120478) | Permafrost microbial communities from Stordalen Mire, Sweden - 712P3M metaG | ecosystem: Environmental > Terrestrial > Soil > Wetlands > Permafrost | place: Sweden: Stordalen | collected... | reverse complement strand
TTGCTCGGACAAAGAGACTGCCGCCCGATTTTTTGTCGTCAGCTTCGGGCTAGCCAAGATGCGCGTTTCCTAGGGCTCGACAACAAGAGAAACGAAGCGGGGCCTTCGGGCAAGGATGTTTTACGGGTTCAACACTCTATACCGCTGTCCACGCGCAATCGCACGGCACAAAAATGGCCCGTTGGCCGAATCAAGCCTTCGTGATCTGGAGCATCTTTCTGCTCGGGGAGCTGTGCTTCAGACTCCGCACGAATTGCTCTTTGCTCTTTGAATTCGACAGCGGAGAAAGTTATAGGCGACAGGGCCGATTCCCGCTGAAGGATGGCGTGGATATCATCGGGAGGTTTCGAAATGCCTCCGAGGCTCCGGCGGCAGCGCTAGATGACGCGGAGTCCCAGCCCCGCCCACCGCCGTGTTCATAACGACGGTCGGTCAACGGTTACGACAAGCGATGCATACGCTTCAGCCACTGGCAAACTACAGTGCTGTCCTTGCCCATGATTTGCCTCGGGCAGATTCTTCGACTGCGTGCAGTACTCTTTGAACCTTGACCGCATCTTCGAAATTCGCATGAAACATCTCATTCTTTTCCAGTGACTGCAGGAAATCCGCCAGGGTCAGAATGAACGTGTGCTCATAACCGAGAATGTGCCCGGGCGGCCAGAAACTAGACGTGTAAGGATGCCCGGGGCCTGTCACCAAGACGTTGTGACTACCTTGCACTTGCGCGTCATCACCGGCGTCGAACACGTGAAGGCGATTAAGATCCTCCAAATCAAAGCGAATAGCTCCCTTCGCCCCGTGGATTTCCAAGTAATTGCGATTGCGGCACCCGATTGCAAAACGAGTGGCCTCGAAGCTTCCGATGCTGCCATTAGCAAAGCGCGCCAGCATCAATACGGCGTCATCTACCTGCCGGCCGGAGGCAAAAGTGTGAACGAGGGACGAAACTTCATCTACCGATCCATTCAACATCAAAGCCAGGTCGATTGAGTGCGACAAAAGATCGCCCATTGCGCCAGATCCGGCCTCCGACTGCTTGAACCTCCATGCATCCGGGCTAGCTGGGTCCGCTCCCCAGCTCTGCAGATAGGTGGCCCTGTAATGGTAGATTTGGCCTAATCTTCCCTCGTCCACTAGTTTCTTAGCGAGAGCAATCGCGGGTACGCGGCGGTAGTTGAACCACACCAGCGTGGGGACATTCTGCGCGGCGTTGGCCATGCGCTCTGCTTCCTCTACTGACATGGCGAGCGGCTTTTCACACAGCACAATCTTGCCGGCACGGGCGGCGGCAATCGCAATGGGTGCATGGAGATAATTGGGCGTGCAAATGTCGACGACGTCTACATCTTTCCGCTCTACCACTTCTTCCCAATCGCTCGAGACCCCCTCCCAGCCCCATCGCGTGGCCATCGCCTCCAGCTGCGGTTGATTGCGGCCGCAGATAACCTTCAATATGAGGTCGTACTGGGATTCACAAAAATGGCCGACCTGATGAAACGCATTGGAATGCGCCCGTCCCATGAACCCCTGGCCGATCATTGCCACACCGAGTCGTTTACGAGATGTCACACTTGCCTCCCTAAGACCTTGCGGAAAGCGTGCACAATGTCTTCTTCATCCCGTTCCGAAAGGCACGACGGAATTGCGAGCAGGATGCTGCGTTCGAATAAACGATCGGCCATCGGACAAGTACCTTTGTGATAGCTGGCAGTCGAGTCCCGATTCTCCGCCAGTTTCCAAGGCGATCCTTTCTTGTCCACACTCGTCTTATTCACCAGACTCGGGATGTTGAAATAAACATGAAGACCCCAATTTGTCATCACGACGTTATTGACACCCTGGGATGAGGTGACGATGCCCTCGGCGCGCAAGGCTTGATGGACTCGATTGGCGACCTCAGGCGTGTCAAAGGTTGAAATCAGAAAGCAGCCGGTGTCCCCTTGCGGATCAACAATCCTTCTCAGACGCAGTTGAGGAAACCGTTCCAGTGCCTTGCGAATGCGATATTTGCTGCCGCGCATCGCGGCGATCACTCGTGGCAGTTTCCGGAGTTGTACTCGCAAAATGGAAGCGCGCAGTTCATCGATGCGGTACCCTCGTCCCCACAAACACAGAGCAAGGTCGTCAAAGACGGTCCGGCCGTTTTCGTCCCGAGCGTAACCCAGGTCGTGAACGGCAAAAGCTCGGTCGTGAAGGCGGGCGTCATTCGTGACGATGGCCCCACCCTCTCCGCTGGTCATATTTTTGTTCATCTGAAAACTGAAAATTCCCATGTCTCCGAACGTGCCGACTTTTTTCCCGTTCACGCTTCCTCCCGCACACTGAGCGCAGTCCTCAAGAAGAAACAATCCTCGCTCGCGGGCTACCTTGAGAAGTTCGGTGATGTTTGCAGGCGCGCCACTCATGTGGACTGCGATGATTCCTGTGGTTCGCGGGGTAATCGATTTCTGGACGGCAACGGGATCTAGACAGAACGTTTCATCGATGTCAGCCAACACCGGTATTGCGCCGAGATTTACTACCGCAGCGACAACCGAAATCCACATGTAGGCTGGAACAATCACTTCCTGACCCGGCCCGACGCCCAGCGCAGAGAGCGCGGTGTGCAATGCCCCTGTGCCACTGCTTACGGCGACAGCGTGAGCTACCCCAAGGAACGACGCGAACTCAGACTCGAAGGCTTCCACTTCTCCTTGTAGATCGATACCGTAATAGCGGAATGGCGAGCGACTTTTCAACACACGCAACGCTGCCTCGATCTCTTCTTCGTCCATGTGATGGATGCCTGGAAACTCCAGGGGGAGAGGCTGGGTCCGGACAGGCTTGCCCCCGTCGATCGCTAATTTCTCATCTAGCGTTGCGGAATTATCTTTCGTCAGCTTCATTATGCGTCACCTATGATTGATGTTTTGGATCTTCCTTAACTACCTGTCTTGCTCTTTATCGCCTCAGCGCGTTCTGCGGCGTCCGCTTTGGCGCTCTTAATGCTCCACAATGCAGTCGTAATCGAAATCGCCGGCAACCTCAAGCGGAGCACTCGATCATGGAATTTCAGGCCCATTTCCACATCTTCGGCCTTGCTGTTCATCAGCTCGGTCACAATCTCGCCATCCGGCGCTTTGAATGCTATGACCCGCACTCCGTCCAGTGATCCAGTGGTCTTAATGCGGACATCTCCCGGGCGTACGAACTTGCTGAAGTGTGCGAGGTAGTAGTAGAGGCCCGTGTATGTTACTTTCTTCGATCGCCGATCAATGATCACCACCGGGTGCTGAACATTCGGGTCGGGGTTTCCATGAATCTCCGACACGGACCAAGGTCCGCCCTTTTCGTCCAATATCATGTTCCAGTAGATCCAGGCGGACGTATCGACCTCGAGATCGTTGAAGATCTGATTGCCCCAGTAGTCACCATCCTCAAAGTCGAAGCGAGGAAGAGGCATCGATTTAGGGGTGCCTGCGTCGTAGGCGTAGCACACCTCTGTCATCCATAAAGGCAGATCCGGATATTGACGATGCAAGTTCAGGATTTTGTCCCAATCTTGATTGTCATATCCGTGATAAGGCAAGACTGAGACGTACTGACGTGCTGCGGGATCGTCCAGCACCAATGGATAATTACGAGCTGCGTCCTCGCGGTTCGGGGCTTCACTCAACATGATGCGGGTGTGGATGCCTTCCTTCTTGAGAAGCGGGCCTACGTGGTCTCTCAGCAAAACGTCGATCTCGTTGTAGGGAATTTTGGTGTAGATATCGGGCTCGTTGAACAGGCTTAGATAATCGACGAATACGCCGTGTTTGTCGTACTCCTGAAGATAACGGAGATAATATCGAGCTAGGGCATCGTAATATTGCGAATTCACGTCTTGATTCTTGCTCACGTCAAGCAACATCCAGTCGGGCGGATAATCCATCGGAGCTTGCAGCACAAACTTGCCATAACGGCGAGCCAGTTTGATAAAAGTGATCAGCCCATTTGGCTCGAGGTCACGGGCTATGGAGAAGTGGCTCATAGCGACGTCACCCGGCACATCGTCATAACTGTAGAAAGGTCCCGCGGACATGAAGTCGGTTGAGGCAATTACGGTTTTCATGGCGGAGAAGCCGGCCCCTTTCTCAGGATCGAAGAGAGCACGCAGAACTGATTCGCGCTCACCAGGAGGCAAACTGTTCAAGCAGATCAGGCCGGCTTCTAAGAAGGACGCCCCAAAGCCGTCGATCCTCTGGTAAGTGACGTCGTCGTCGATCTCGAATTTCACGATCGACGAATCTCTATCCTGTTCGAAGCGAAGAGTCGGCTTTGAGCTAATGCGGTCCCCTGCTTTCGAGGACACAAACCGCCGGACGTCCTGCGCGACCGTTGCCGTACAGGCTACTAAAAAGAAGATGGCAAGGGTGGCAACGGCGTATCCTTTTGTTGTCTGTGCTTTAGGGCGCTCCATTCACAGACCCTTCTGCCCAAGAAAAGCCATGTCACATCGACGATGAATGCAGTCGCAAACCAGGGGCGGCATACGCTGACAACCTCAAAAATTGAACTTGAGTGCAACCTGACCGATGCGCGGGTCGCGAGCGACCGTGATGATTCCAAAGCTCGAGCCTGGAACTCCTGCACAGCTCTCTCCGGGTCCACTCGTGACACAGGTGCCTGTGCCGGGAGAGCCCAAGCCGCTGGTTGCTACAAATTGCGTGTGATTGAATGTATTGAAAAACTCGGCACGAAACTCGATGTGCATGCGGTCACGCACCGCGAAGTCTTTCAAAAGCGCCATATCCCAGTTGTTGATTCCTGGGCCGCGAAAGAAGCGTCGCCGCGCATTTCCCAATTGACCCAACTGCTCGGAAGTGAACAGGGATGCGTTGAAATACGGTTGACCGCTTCTCGGGTCGGCAAAGTTCAGCGGACCGGGAGTAAAGTTGGGAGTGTCAATGCCGTTGTTGTTTGGTCCCGCAGAGGTAGTGCCTATCAGCGAGTTATCGTCAAGTTCGAGCAATGTGACCGGCAGCCCGGTAGAGAAGCGAGTGATGCCGGACAGTTTCCAGCCGCTAGTGAGGTTGCCTTTCTTGCCGAATAGGCGGTCGAACGGCATCTCGTACGTATAACTGATGACGAAGTTATTTTTCAGGTCAAAAGCGGCTAACTCTCTGGTCTGGCTCGGGTCAAAAGGATTGACTTGATCGCCCAGGCCAGAGGACTGATCCAGCGTCTTGCTGTACGTGTATCCTGCCAAGAATTCCAGGCGGCCACTGCGGTGGCGAAAAGTAGCTTCCAAAGCGTTGTAACTCGCGTTGCCGATATTTTCATAGAGACCGGTGCTGCCAAAATTTGCTCCCAACGGCTGGCGGGGAACTACCGTTTGGCCAGTAACGGTTGTAAAACTGCCGGTCTCGGCCATGGGGCCGCAAGTCGCACTTCCAGCCGCGACTTCGCTTGGTTGGCTTACAGAAAGGCAGATCGCTGGGACTGAAGGATTGGCATTGACCAGCACCAGTAGCCTGTGACTCTGAGTACCCACATAGCTGAGGTTCACGAGCGAATTGCTACCGAGTTGCCGCTCGAGCGACAGTTCGTAGTGTTCGGCGTAGGGAAGACGGTTTTTGTACCAATAGCCGGGTGAACTTGAGATCGGCTCGAACTGGGCCCAGTTCACGTTTGGATCGGGATTCGACAGCGACACATTGGCGGGAGGAAACACGACCGGATAGCGCTGTCCCTCGCTGTTTCCAGTGGCTCGATCGACGAACGGAGTAGCGAACAAAGAAGGATTCGGACTCGAATAAAACAATCCGTAGGGCGGGTCACCTACCTCCAGTGCGTCGGTAAGATCTTCAATCGCGGTGTAGAAGATGCCGTATCCAGCCCGAATACTGCTTTGGCCGCTGCTGCCCAGTAACCAGTGCAGCGCACCCGTGTCTGATGAGGGCGAATATGCCAATCCCACCCGCGGAGCGAAATCGTTGTAATGAGTCGGAGCCAGAGTCGATGGCACATTTGGATCGCCAGGAAATACCCAGCCGGTAGGAGCGCCCGGGAATACTTGTGATTGCTCTCCCGGAATTATGGTTTCCAACTGGTTCCTGGCTTCCCACCACGAAGTGCTTACGTCCCAGCGGAGACCATAATTCAACGTCAGCGACGAAGCCACGCGCCAGCTATCCTGCGCATAGAGTCCGAAATAGCGGCTGCGGGAGTGGAGCGGAGCCTGTTGCCCCTGCTCATAGTAGACCGGCGCCCCGATTAGAAAATCAGCGAAGTCAAGTCCGGTTTCCGATCCATCGAAGGCGAAGCTGCCGTTATTGGCACCGTAGGCGACCTGCGTAATCTGGTCGTAATGAACGTTGCCGCCGAACTTAATGGAATGGGTGCCAAGCACTTTCGAATAATTGTCGAGCAATTGATAGGTATTGTTGTATTGGGCTAAGGGATAAGCATTGACACCGAAACTGAAATTGTTCAGCGAAATATTTGGTACCCCTTCAAACTGCGGCGCAATCGGGACAATGCCCAGAGTATTCGCGCCGGTCACAAATCCTAGAGAAGCGAGCGATGGGCCCACGCCTCCCTCCGGTTCGCCCGAGAAGCTTGCGAAACGCATGTAATGTAGACGCAGTTCATTCACCGCAGTCGGGCTTTGGGTGGTGATGTCGCTCAGGTTGACCATCTGCGCTCTGCCAATGTTCAGAACATTGAACCCCGGCAAAGACACGAAACAATAAGGGCACTGCTGGCTATAGTCATCCAGGAAATAGTATGCAGAGAGCATGCCGGCGCGGCTGTTACTATCGACCCGGATTCCACCCTTGTCGTCGCGCAGCACGTTGTTATATGCGCCGGTCTCAAAAAACGGCTCGCCGTCCTCGGTGATGTTCGGCTGTGGGATGTACTTAAGGAGCGCCTTGGCGGGAGCAGATATCGCCGACGCTGGAATGATTGCATTCGGGAAGACGCAAGCGCTTGAAGTGACGCAACCTGGCGAATAATAGCTTTCGCCGTTCGAAACTGGATATCGCAGCTCTGAAGACAGAACGCTCGCCCAGTATGGCCCGTCGACAGTCCCAGTCAGTGTGCTGGATACATCTGCTAGATTCCCGGTGAGATCAGGAGCAGAGTAAATCGGCACATTGGCAACTTGCCCCTGGACCTGACGCGTGCCCTGATAATCGACGAAGAAGAAGACCTTCTTGCGCACAATCGGGCCACCGAAGGTGGCGCCAAATTGGTTCTGCTTGAACGCCTCGCGGATACTGCTGAAGAAATTGCGGGCGTCGAGATCGTCGTTGCGCAAGAACTCGAAGAGTTCTCCGTGAAAGTCATTTGTGCCTGACTTGGTAATCGCATTCACCTGTCCACCGCTGTAATTGCCATATTCAGCATCGAAGTTATTGGTGATAATGCGAAACTCCTCGATCGAATCGAGGTTGGGAACAATCGCCGTGGTCTGATTGACGCCTTCGTTAACGTTTCCGCCATTCACCATAAAGCCGTTCGCAGTTTCGCGCTGACCACTCACGGAGAGGCCGCCGGCGTTCAGATTGCCAGAAGGCGAAAGGGGCGTGTACTCTCCCGAGGTTTCTGGCGCCACTCCAGGTTGCAGGGCCAACAGGTCGGTGTAGCTGCGACCATTGAGGGGAAGAGACTCCATCTTGGTGCTCCCGATCACCTCACCCATTTGCGTATTCGTGGTTTCAACCCGAACCGAGCTGCTTGAGACGGTCATCTCCTCGCGCACGCCGCCCACCTGAAGACGCGCATCCACCCTTACTGCACTATTCGCGTCAATAGCAAGGGCGGTCTGCCGAAACTCCTTGAAGCCAGTCTTGCGCACGCTGATGGCGTAGGTGCCAACCGGCAAAGCCAGAAAGGAATAAAAGCCCTTCTGATCACTGACGACCACCTGCTGAATCCCGGTTTCGAGGTTGCGTGCACTAACCTCTGCTCCAGCAATCACAGCGTCGCTCTTATCTGTCACGATTCCCGAAATGCTCCCGGTTACGCCAGCGCTCGCACTTTGAATCATGGACAAGCAGAACCACCCGGTCAGCAGCATCGACCAGGCGATTGCACGCCAATGACTGCTTCGTAATCGATGGTGGAACGGTGTTTCGATTGCCAAGGCAACTCGCTGAGGTAGCATTCGCTCTCCGTGAGCTTTCCGTTTTGGGGCTTGTAGAACGGCGTACACTTACTTCAGTAAATGAAGTAATATAGGCGAATAACGCTCAATGTTTACGCCTATTCGTTCAATTATGTCAAGAAATAATTGAGAGGTGGCCTGCTTTTATGGCAGGATTGGGCTACATGCAAGTTCGGGTTCTTTTGGCGGACGGCTAGCGTAAATTTACTTTGCGGCCACTGGAACTGTCCGAAGGGCCTCGGATTCTTAAAGCCGCGATGAACAAACCGCCATGAAAGGGCAAAGAAGGTGAACACGAGGGGTCCAAAAAGGAAGCAGCCTCGAAATTCCGAATCCAAGGCTTTCAAGAGCGAGTGGACTGTTCTGCAGCTCATTCACGCGAAGCGCAACATTTCGCGCATTGAGCTGTCCAAGCAGACCTGCCTCAGTGCAGCTTCCATCACCGCTATCGTCCAAGATCTGATGGATCGAAGGTTGGTTGTGGAATCCGGTCACAACGCGAGTGCTGTGGGACGAAAACCTGTTTCTTTGAGCCTTAGCGACGATGCCGGCTTCGTTGTCGGAGTAGACCTGGGATCGTTCTATACGCGAATAGTAGTCACAAATATCCGAGGCGCTTTGGTCTACAAGCATGAGTCTGAAACCGGAATGCAGGACGGACGCGATCTTGTTCTTTCGAGAACCATAAAGAAGATCCACAAAGCAATCGATGATTCCGGAACGGGGAAGAATGCCTGGAAGGGGATTGGAATTGGGCATTCCGGCGTGATCGATGTAAGTAAAGGCTTGGTACTATCTTTTCCGCGCCCTGGTCAGATGACCGAATGGAAAAATGTTCCGCTCAGAGATATTCTGGAGCGCGAATTTGGCGTGCCCTGCCTGCTTGAGGACAGCGTGCGAGCGATCGCTACAGCAGAAAAGCATTTTGGACTCGGAGCAGGTCTCAACGATTTCATATACGTTGACGCAGGAATGGGGATTGGCGCCGCGATTTTTCTGGACGGAAAACTCTACCGCGGACCTGGCGGCAGCGCCGGCGAATTCGGTCACATGACAGTAGCTGAACACGGCCCGCTGTGTTGCTGCGGCAATTATGGGTGCTTGGAGACGCTAGCTTCTTGTGGAGCCATTATCCAATCAGTGAAAAGCGCCATCGAAAAAGGCGTAGATTCAAAGGTTCGAGAATTAGCGCAAGGAGATCTGAACCGAATCAGTATCGAGATGATCGGACGAGCTGCGATGGAAAATGACAGCCTGTCTTTTCGCGTTCTGCACGAGGCAGTGTCGCACATTGCTGTAGCTCTGGCTGACGTTGTGAACTTACTGAATCCGCACGTTCTCATTTTTGGAGGGGCTCTGTTTCGTTCCGCACCGGAACTATTCCTGGAACCTTTAAAGCGCACCATAAAACAACGCGCCCTGGAAAAATCGGCGAATGAAGTGCAACTTAAGATCTCTACCTTGGGGAGTGAAGCGGGCGCCCTCGGAGCCGGAAGATTGATTTCCGAAATCGTGATAGAGAGGCTCTACCTAGGGAACCCTTAGAGTGAGTTCTGGCTAGCGGTCTCGTCCAAAGTTCAACCCCACAAACCAGCGAAACAGCATGCTGTAGTCGATCTCTTCCATCAGCAACCTCTCACTCCGAATCGAGTACTGCAACACGCTTCGAGAGTCACAGCTACAAGCATCCGCTTGAGCGGAACTGGGTGAAAATTGTTTCACATTGACACGAACAGCGATTGAATGGAGAATGGCACCCATTGTCTCGGGGTCAAAAGAGAAATCCCGGTCCACACTTGTAGGGCAGGCGATGCAAGGGTAGAATTGCGCCGCTCTTGAGGTCAAAAAAAATCTCGCACAAGATGCAATTACTTTCGTAAAAGGAGAAGTCTATGACGCCCAGGAAAACCCGTTACTCGCGTTATGCATTGCAAATCGCGGCCGCAGCCCTTATCAGCACCTGCTGCCTTCAGCCCGTTGCCGCCGGACAGACCACAGACGTAGCGGTCGACGCAGAGGCAGTAGCACGCGACAATTGGCGCGCGGTTATGGCTCACAATACCGACTTGTGGGAGGGGTGCTTTCAGGCATCTTATCCCAGCATCGTCTGGGAGCAGGTGGAGTGCAAAGAAGTGCATCCACGCGTCCACCCAGTCTTCCACAAGCCCGGTGAGGGGCAGGTGACGGGCAACGGTCACGACTATGTAGCTCAAGCGCCGAAGCTGATCAGCGGGACGCTTGGAACCTTTCCGACGGTCACGGGCGTGAAATCCGAGAAAAGTGTCGGAGTGGCCGCGTTTGGAGACGGAGGCATCCTCGGACCGAATGAATTCACACTTCAGCTCAATACGAACTTGACGGACACCACAGCCGCGTGTGACGGTCACACGGATTGTGTCGTCTGGCAACAATTCATTTACGCGACGGACTACGTAACCGAGGGGAAAGCGGCTGTTTTCATGCAGTATTGGTTGATCGGCTGGGGTGACTCGGCTTGCCCGAGCGGTTTCGGCAGTGACGGCGAGGGCGATTGCTACGGGAACAGCAATTACGTAGCGGCACCCGATGTGAAGCCTACATCCCTGGCCAAGCTGTCGCTCTCGGCCGCCGCGGAAGCGGGTTCCAAGGATACGGTGGTCTTCACCGATGGAACTACTGCCTACTCCGTTAGCGGCTCCGACAGTGTGCTTGATATCTCGAAGGTTTGGCACCAGTCGGAATTCAACGTCGTCGGTGACGCCGGCGGGTCGCGAGCGGATTTCAATGAGCCCGTCTCGATCACCGTGAAAGTAGCGCTGACGGATGGTTCCACCTCGGCCCCAACCTGTGTCGCGAATGCGGGCTCAACCGGAGAGACCAATAACTTGGATCTGGGCAAGTGCAGCACCGCGAGTGGCTCGTCCCCCTCGATTGAGTTCACCGAATCGAACTGAAAAGTCAATGTCAGACGAAAACGAATCCATGCGAGCAAGTCTTCGAACCGTTACTGATTCCAGAGAAGCTCGAAAGCTCCTAGGAGTGCACCCATAACGATGGAAAGACCGGCCAGAGCCGGCAAACTTGGGCATGTGTGAAGGTCCGGAAGTTGTGGCGGTTCAGTGTGAGTCAGTTAAGTGCGTGGGCCGCGTCAGGCACGACTTCTAATGGAGGGTCACGCTAAGAAGGATCGAAGTAGGAACCTCAGAAGCGCGGAGTCCCTCTCTATGGACTCCGCTTTCTCTTTAAGTGACCATTGGGTTTCAAGCGAAAGCGGAGTCAAGGTGGCACATCTTTCCTCGCTCATGGGTTCGCGCAGTCACAGGTGGATCCCGGCGTTGCCGTTTGAGCAATTGCATGCGCGCAGAGTTGCCGGAACACAGCGCGTCAGAATCCTGACAGACTGCCGGCCGCTACTCATAGAATTTCCATGCGGATTGTTTGTTCGAGGAGCGCACTCCTTTCATTGAGGAAATCCATTTACCTCCTGAAGCAAGGCATCTTGTGGATCTTTCATCGCAGAGACTCTTTCCTTCGTCAGTTCGTCTGACCCGACACTGGACGTCGCTCCTTTCAGGGCAAGGCTATAGGCAGTGAGCAGAGCGGCAGCTTGTGCTGTGGGAACGTCCGGCTGCACTCCAGTTCCAATGTAGTTTCGATTGGTAATTGGGCTCCTTACCTGTCCGTTTGCTATGAAAGCGGAGAAGTGGTCGCCGAGATCCGTCGTCCCGGTGGCGGAGGTTGCGTCCCCGCTCGTCGGTTCACCAAGGATCATAGCGAGGTGGCAGTTCTGGAGATCGTAGGCAAGGACTTCAGCGGCGGAGTGGGTGTGGCGGCTGGTCAGGATGAAGACTGGTTTGCCGATATAGCGTGGACCCTGAACGTAGGCCGAAGTCCAATGCTGGCGTTCGTGAATCTTCCCATCAACGGTTTCTACCACAGACGAGAGCTGCGTGGTGTCCTTGAAGAAATAGCTCAAAAGAGTGGTCTCGGTCTCTCCGCTCCCACCACCATTGCGGCGCAGATCGAGGATGAGGGCATCCGTTCCATTCACCAGTTGCATGACGGCCGCTAGGACAGCGCCGGCATCCCGATCCGGAGAAAAATACGAAAGGTCGACGTAGCCGATATTACCGGGGAGACGCCGAGCACTCCGGACACCAAAGCCGCTCGCGAGGTCGAAGGCATGGGCGTGCTGCTCCTCTTCCGGAGTCGGATCTTTTTTGATAGCCAGTTGCTCATCGAACGTGACAGCCAAATGCTGATCGCGGCCGACGGCTCGCATGTCCGCAGTCAAGCGAGCGGCTAATACCGTCGGGTTACTGATGCCACGATACTCGCCTCGGTGTGACTGTATCTCTGCCTTCAGCTTTGCCGCAATATCAGGAAACACGTAATTGTCTAGCGCAGCGGCCAGATGATCGACCACCCGGTCAATCTGGGTTGGGGTGAGACTGGGGACTTGGCTTTGTGCGTAACAGCTCCATGGAGAAGAACTAAAGAGTATAGCGGCGGCAAATAACGTACTTGAGCTACGCTGCACATGCCGCCTCAAACGCTCGAAACCAGATTCAATTATCAAGTTGTTCTCCTTATCAACAAAACCTCAGCCCCCGGGCAGCTTAGTTCCTCTGTTCCGCTCCCTGCAGCTTCGCGTACTCGGCTTTGGCTTCTTTCAGGATGGGGATGTCGGAGTCGGCATCTTTCCAGAGGGTGAGGAAATCCTTGTAGGCAGCGAGTGCCCGAGAGCGGGCTAGGTCGGCATCCGCTCCCTGCGAGGTTTTCGACTGCAAGGCGTTGGCACGAGCCACTCCAAGATGCGCCAAGGCTCCCGTCCAGCAGTTCCAGACGATGCCGCTGTGGTCGATGATCTTCTGAAACTCGGCGGCGGCAGCGTCGCCCTGTCCGGCTGCCAAGGATGCCTCTCCGTGTATGTACACAGGATAGAGGCAGGAAACATTGTTGAGGAACTGAATTGCCGCCAACTCGATGGGGGCAGCAGCTGGCAGGGCAGTGAGGGCAGCAGCAGGGTTCTCCTTATCCAGCGCCAATTGCGCCTGAATCGCGGGCAGCCAGAGCGACTGCATCTGCGTGTCCAGCGGAAAGCGTTTCCCCAAGTCTTGGGCCAAGGATTCGGCTCGCGCCGTGTCACCCGCCAGGGCAAACGCTAGCGCGGCTTCGGCCTCCGCCCCCAGACTCGCGGGAGCAAGCTTTAAAGCCTCTGCCGCTGACTGCCGGGCTTCTGTGGGGTTGCCGTAAGCCGCCTGTTCGAGAGCGGCATTCGCCTGCCATATTGCCCCGTTTTCCTTGCTGTCCGCTCGGATGGCGGAGTCCAGTGCCCGCTGCGTCAGTTCCCGCGCCTTACCCAGATGACCAGCATACGCCTCGGTGTCGGAAGCGAGCGAAAGTCCATAGTTCTCATACTCGGGCTTACCCGCAAACCATTGTTGCTGTTCTGCCGTCGCGGCGGAGTCCGCCCCGAGAAAAGCAAGAGCATAGAGTGCATTGCGGAGTGCGAAATCATCCAGGTTTCGCGCCTGTGCCTCGTGAATGACCTGACGCGCCTCGTCGAAACGCTGCAAGGCAAGCGTGAGGTAGGCAAGATCCACGTACCAAATCACTGAGTCAGGCGCAAGGCGCAAGGCTTGCCTCATGAGATCCCCAGCTCTTTCATACTGCCCCTGTAGGTTGTACACGATGGCCAAATTGCCGTACGCATCGGCTGTCCGTGGGTAGCTCTCAATCTCCTCCTGAAACGTCTCCACCGCTTTATCCAGTTCTCCGGTTACGTTCTGATAGTAGGCGGCGGCGATGTCTAACTTTTCCCGTTCGCTGGCATGCTCTCGTAACTCGAATGCCTTCGTGATGTACTCGCTCGCCCGCCCTACCTCCTGCAGGTCAAAGTAATCCGCGCCCACTGCCCGATACGCCATGGCGAAGTTCGGATCGAGCTGGATGGCACGTTGCTGATAAGCCAGGGCTGCGGTCTCACTGTTCTCGCGAGCGGCCTTCATGCCGAGGCTGTACGCTTTCAGCGCTTCGAGAGAAGACGTGCTGGCTTGTTCGAGCGGAACGTCAAACTTCTGCACTGTAGCCAGCGATTCACCGAGTTCGCCGCGCAGCTTCGATGCCGCCTCGCCCAGCGTTTCCAGCACCTTCTCCTTGGACGCCGCTGTCACTTGCTCCTCCGCCAGAGTGTCTCCGCTCCGACAATTCACGGCCTTCAATTCCAGTACATAGCTGCTCCCCAGACTGTCGATCGCTCCAGCAATGTAAGCCTTGCTGCTCACTCGCTGGCAAAGCTCTCGGGCAACCTCGGGCGTGAGCTTTGTATCGGCTGGACGGGTCATCTGTTGCAAGGTCTTCGTAATCTCGCCGTCGGAGAGCACATTCAGGAAGGGCGATTGATGCAGAGAGACGTTGAGCGCCGTCTTCAGGGTGTCGTCGAAAATCGCATCGCCCGTGCTGTTGGAAAAATCGGCGACAACGATGCTGTCTTTCTCGGTGAGGCGGTGTGCCTGGCGTGAACGGAAGTAGAACGTTAACGCAATTGCAGCAGCAACAATGATCACGGCGGCGGAAACCACAACCTTCCAGAATTTCCTGCTCGCGACGGAAACTTCTGCGATCTTCACTGCGCTCAGTGGTGCAGATTGACGAAGCGCAGGGGAGGAACCTGAGGCTCGCGACGGTTGTTGCGCGACCTGAGCACCGCTTTCCTGTATGCCCACCGCCGTACCGGAACTCGCAGCTATGGCGCGTCCCGTTTCTGCATCCCGCTTTAGGCGCTGCAACTCGGAGCGCATTTCGGAAGCATGCTGATAACGGAGGTTGCGATCTTTCTCCAGCGCCAGGTTGATGATGTGTTCCAGTTCAACGGGCATGGCGGGATTCAGCCGCACAGCAGCCACTGGTGCACGGTTCAGGATTGCATCGAAGATGGAGGCTGTGCTGTCCCCACGGAAAGGCAACTGCCCGGTGGTCATCTCATACAGAACGATTCCAAAGGAGAACAAATCGGTTCGTGCGTCCAGTTCTTTCGCCCGCGCCTGCTCCGGCGACATGTAAACCACCGTGCCCAGCGTCGAACCGGGGCTGGTCAGAAAATCCGCTTCCAGCAAACCTGTCTGGGTTTCAAGCAATGCCATCTTGCTCGAAACACCGCCTGCCAGACTGACCTTCGCCAATCCAAAGTCGAGAATCTTGGCGTGTCCGCGCTTGGTGACGAAGATGTTCGCAGGCTTGATGTCGCGATGAACGATGCCTTCCGCATGAGCCGCATCCAACGCATCCGCAATCTCGATAGCCAGCGACAGAATCTGCTGGGTTTCCATCGGTCGGCCTGCAATCTCGTGCCTCAGCGTGAGGCCGTCCAGAAACTCCATAGCGATGAAGGGCTGCCCAGCTTGCTCTCCAATTTCATAGATTGTGCAGATATTGGGATGGTTGAGGGCCGACGCCGCCTGAGCCTCTCGCTGGAATCGGGCCAGTGCTTGGGGGTCTTTGGCGACATCATCGGGCAGGAACTTCAGCGCTACGAATCTGTGCAGCGCTACGTCCTCAGCCTTGTAGACCACACCCATCCCGCCGCCGCCGAGCTTCTCGACGATCCGATAGTGGGAGATGGTCTGGCCGATCATGGAATCGTCCAATGGTAGGCCCGACGCGAGGGTGGGTCAACGCATTGCAGGCAAAACTGTCTTCAACCCGCCACCCAATCGACTCCCAGGAAACGCCAGCAGATCAGAGCACACCCGAAGGACAAGAATGCCTCGTGAATGTCTGCCCGCTTTTCGTAGCGCACCCGCAGCGCCGGAATTGATTCAGCCAAGCGAAGGTCCGTTCGACCACCCGGCGCCATCGCCCTCAGTCCGCTGCCATATTCGGTGTTGCGCTTCGCGAGCCGAGGCACAATGCGGCGGGCACGCAGACCTTGCCGGATTGACTCAGCATCATAACCACGGTCCTAGTACGCAGTCAGGACGATGGTGTGGCTACGGGCAGAATCACGAATACGAGTTAATCGGATTTATGAGGTTTCGAGGAAAACAGAAATTGCACACCGAAATAGCCGATGAATGCCGGCTGCTTGATGCTGGTAGGTTCGAGGCTGCGTCCGGCCATGAGCAGAAGAATGATTGAGTCCTTGATCTTGAGCGGCCGCCGAAATCGATGGTGGGCTGAATCCCTGCCGGGTGAAAGACACCCTGCGAATAGAACTCGACATCCCCCTCAATCTTTGGAGTGAAATCGTGGCCGACGACAAGGCCCGTGATCCAGCCGTCGGGCCCATCGTGGACGAACTGATAACCGATCTCGTAGTCCACGTCGATCGAGCCAAGCTTTTTCGTAAATTCGAAGGGTTACAGGAAGGATTGGCTCGCTGGTGTGATTCCGCGGCGTACGGCATCGTCGGGATTATTCAGAAAGAATTGCGGAAACACGGAAACTGACAACCCGTCTTCACCACCATCGTAGAAACGCCATTTCACCCCGGGATTAGATTGCCCCATTCCAAACTTCGCCGCAGAAGACGAATCTTTGACACGCAACCAGGCATTTTCATAGGTGAGCTGAATGCGGTCGCCTACGCCAAAATTGATGTCCACGTCAGGAACGTGCGAGATGGACTGATTACTGTAGAGAAATGGCATGTAGCCCAGATTGATTTCCCAATTCAGATGGCCCGGAGTGCCCGGATCATTGGTGTAAAAAGGCGGCCCGCCTTGCGCAAATGCGGGCAGACTTGCACAAAGGAGAAAAACAAGACCCGCGAGTGGATGCAGGCGCAGACTCAAGCACAAAAATCTTGATCTGTGATGATTATCAGCGTCTAGGATGGAAATTTCCCTCGCAATGACTTGGCCCTGAGAGGTTTGCTTATCCGTTATCTCCCCACCACTAGCACTTCGAACTGTCCTGATTCTATTGTCGAAAGGAATAGCTGATGCGTTCTTGGATCCAGAGCTACGGTTTTGGCTCGGGGCACGGTCTTGACGGTCTCGACTGGAGAATACTTGTCCGGGTCGTCCTCGTGAATCACAGAGATCGTTCCTCCGCCGTTGGAGTTGAAGATCAGATGTGTATCCGAATCGAATACGGTCGCATCCACATGATCGCCAATCGGAAGCGTAGTGATCACCCTGCCCGTAATGGCGTTCATGACCGCCATTACTTTGCTTCGGCAACCGATAAAAAGACGGGAGTTGGCCCGATCTATCGCCATGCTAGAGGGCGAAGAACAGGGAGCGGTCGGCCAGCGCTGCACAACGGTTAGCTTACGCGAATCGATCTTCACGACCTGATTCTGATCCTCGAGATTGTTGTAGATGAAACCGGTTCCGTCCGCTGCCGCAAATTCGGGCCCTCCACCAAGATCAACCGTGCCAGCGACTTTCCCGGTGGCAGCATCAATAGCCGTCGCGCTGTTGCTTTCGCCATTGAAGGCAAATACACGGGAAGTGGCGGGATCGAAAATAATCGCGTCAGGCTTCTTGCCCGTGGGAACGTCTGCGATGGGCTGCAGGGTCTTCAGATCGAAAATTGTGACGGTGGAAGCGAGGCCGTTGCTGACAAATCCGCGGCCGAGATCGGCAGCGATCGCGATTCCATGAACACCGGGCGTGTTAAGCACTCTGCCAACGATTGCTCCAGAATCCACGTCAAGCACTTCCACTTGCGTTTCGTGTGAAACATACAGACGCCGCGCGGCTTCATCGACGGTAAGGTAATCCCAACCACCCTGGCCCGGGATTGGAATCTTCTTCGTCACCTGGTAACTCACAGTCGAAGCCGACGCAACGAGGCACATGAGCAGAACACGAATTGTTTTTTTCAACGTACTCCTCCTGACGATCAGTGGCACGACCCGCCACTCATGTAGTGGAAACTTTTCCCAGCTTCCGGCACAAACTCCCAGTCGTGACTCGATGCATGCAGCGAGAGCTTCAAGACGCCAAATGCGTCAGCCTGCCTGATCTCGCTGTTGGGTCTGATTTTGCCAAAACTCCGCCCTTGGTAACCACGCCCGCACCCCCTGCATAGACCGCCTGCCAAAGAGGTTCCATCTCCGGATCATTTCCGTGGGCGGCGCTTTGAACCTCGTACGTTTCATGCTTTAGCTCTCAGGCTCGGCGTTGTCCTGGTCGGCCGCGAACGCAATTTCCCGCTGGGCCTCGACTGCAGCGAGCCGCTGTGATAAAGCGCTCGAGATAGAATGGTAAGCGGTACTACCAAGGGTCAGCCTCAACGCCGGCTTCAAACTATTTGCGGCAGAAATCATGGCATCCACGGTGCGCCCGGCATCGCATCTGACCGAAAAGCCTCCCTCGGCAACCGCTCGCCGCAATGCGCCAACCGGGGTATCGTCATACAACTCCATGGGAGCGGGGCGCACCAGGCTGGCACCGAAACTGGTGCCAGTCGGGCCAGGCTCGACGATGATGAAGTCGATCCCGAAAGGCGCGTCCTCCTGGGCCGCCGACTCGATGAACCCCTCGATGCCCCATTTGGTCGCGTGATAGAGGCTGTAGCTAGGGTATGCAATCTGGCCGCCCTCGGACGAAAGCTGCACAATCCGTCCCCCACCCTGATGGCGCAGGTGTGGTATGGCCGCACGGATGAACTGGATAGAGCCGGTCAGATTGACCGCGATCTGATGATCGATCTGCGCATCGGTAAGCTCCTCCGCCGCACCGAACAGCCCGTAACCCGCATTGCTGACAGCAACGTCGATCCGACCCATTCGGTTGAATGCATCGTCCACGACCTCACGATGGCTGTTGTGTCCGTGAGGTCGAGCGTGGACACCGCCAGTCGGTCGCCGTGCTGCGCCTGCAGATCGGCAACGGCATCCTCACGTCGTACGGTGGCCACGACCTGATCGCCTCGGATAAGGAGGCGTTCCGTCATTAACCTGCCCAGACCCGCAGACGCGCCAGTAATGAGCCAGGTCTTACTCATAATGCTCCTTTCTTGCTCTCGGGGATTGTCGCCCTACATACGAAAGCTCTTTCCTTCAGCATGCGACCTTGCCACATGTCCTACGGCAGACGCGGCTCGATCCGGCGCCATACTCCTGCAATTCTGACCCATTCCTTTCTATTCATCACCCAGGGCCAAAGCGAGTACACGGCGTGAAAACCGCACAACCATTCCAAGGCCTCCGAGATGAACGCGTGAGCGTCAATCGTAGCGTTCAGAGCTGCGTTCGTGGTCCTAAACCCCCTGACCTCAGCAATGAGCTCAGCGCCTGGCCGAAGGTACGCGATCAGAAGCCCCGAAACCACGGAAGCCGCCACCCCGAGATAGCTTCCCAAATCGGTGATCCGCCTGATTGTGGATTGCGGCATTAGAACACACGCCCCGACCCATCGCCCGCCGCCGGAGCGCCTGCTTCGCACCCAGAGAAACCGGATAAGAAAAATAGGCCGACAACGACGCCCAATTTCACTTCTCCTCTCATCGCGACAGGGTCGATCTGCGCGCGTGTTGTTTCGCCGTTGCTGATGAACGCATAAAGCAGCACGATCGAGCTGATCCAGTGAACGCATCCGTTCAACAATCGAAGTGAACTAAAGCGGCGAACTGGCCGGAAGGAGAGCGCAGAACGAGCAGCGGTGGATAGAGAATTCCCGGTTCCGGTGGTCATAATGCACCTGCTTCACCGGATACTCCACCAGCCGTCCAGCAGCTTATTTCCATACCATCTGCCACAGGAAAGGCAACCGAGATGTATCCGTTAGCAGGATGGCGTACGTATTCAAGGTAGGCGCTCAAAGAAGGGAAGTTAATGTCGTCTGCCACGATCAACGCACCGATCGTCAGTCGAGATTCGAGCGACCGCAGAACTGGAAGATACAAGTCTTTCCAACCGTCGAGCAGCACGAGGTCGATCGGTCCCGGGATATCGTTCAAAGTTCTCATGGCATCGCCGAGCAGAATCGTGACGCGATCCAAGAGGCGAGCTTCCTCCAGGTTTTCGCGAGCGGCCAGCACCTTGGCCTCGCTTAGCTCGGTACTGACCACGTGGCCCGTGCCGTTGTCCGCAACTGCCGCGGCCAGATAGATGGCGGAAATTCCGTATGACGTACCGAACTCAATGACGGTGTTCGGACGCTTTGCTCGAACGAGAATGTAGCAGGTCGCCGCCCTCCGGCGAGACGGACATGTAAGTGGACTCTGAGGCGTCTGCCCGCTCTTGCGCGGTGGCGGTTTCCCATGAGAGGCCCGGCTTTCGCGAGCGGGGGGGGGCCTGGTCATGGGCTGCAGAGGCGAATAGTCGGTTGAGAACGGTCGTGACCTGAGGTGTACGTAAGCTGTTTGCCATATGTGTATGCGGAATCAAGGAATATTGCTCAATTGCGGTCATCGTCTCCAAAGCCTCCAGGGCATTTGGTTTATTTTCCATTTCCGTTCTGGGCGCAGAAGACCGATATGACCCGGTCCAAGTTACGGATAAATACTCAGAGGTAGGAGTTACCTCACTCGAACGATGCCCAACCGAGTCCGTCAACTCGATTGCCGGCAGCGATGAGGTTCTTTATCGACCAATCGGAAAGGCTTATCGCGGCGATCTTGTCGCTTTTGGTACAGGAAACATACGCCACATCGTTGTTGGGAGAGATGAAGATTTCGTGCGGCGCTGGGGGTACGTCGATCGTGCGGGCGACGTGCAACGTTTGCAGGTCGACAACTGCCACTTGAGAAGTACTCTGCATCGCCACCAAGATCCACCGTCCATCGCGTGTGGTGGCGGTGCCATATCCCGAAGCGCTCAAAGGAATCCAGGTCTTCAACTTGTTCGTGGCGGTGTCGATCACCGCTAAGCGCGCCTTCGTCTGGTCGGCGGTGAAAACTGTTCGATCGTCCACAGAGATGGAGATGCGCTGCGTTTTCTGAGAAACAGGTATAACCGAAATCAGTTTCCGAGCCTTGAGATCGAGAACCGAGACTGTTCCCGGCCCCACATTTGCCGTGTATCCAAATCGTCCGTCATGAGAAAGCACAAGCATGTGCGATTCGTCTTGACCGGTAGGAATCGTTCCCACCAATTTCAGTGTTTTCGGATCAATGATCGTAACGGTACGGTCCAACTCGGTTGTGACATAGAGCAGACCGTCGTTGGGATTCATCACCGCACAATGGGGACGGACCCCGTGCCCGAAATCGAAGTGCTGGACGAGCTTGCGAGAGCCGATGTCAATCACAACCAACTCTCTTCCATCCGTGCCGGGATCGCCCACGCTCGAATCTCCGTAGATCGGAACGTAAGCTAGCCTTCCATCGAACGAAGTAGCCACCTCGTGACCAGTCACGCCTCCCTCCGCGATCGCTGCGACCTGCTGGCCTGCCCGCGGATCGACAATGCCGAGCGTGGCTTCCCCTTGGTTAACGGCCAACAGCATTCCTGGCCCGGTCTCGGCACTGCCCCATACGCGCACAATGGGGAAAGCCAGAACTACGAGGATCATCAGGCCCAGGGTTGTTCGAACGATGCGAAGGGATCGGGAGTTTAGTTTGTGTGATGGAACTTTTGGATCATTTGTCATGTCAATCCTTCTTTCTATTGGGGCTGTTCTCCGTTGTTTCCTGGCATGTTTCCTTTCTGCTTTGTACAATACGAGTAAATGCTCACAAATAAAACTCGCGTTCGCGACGGCAGGGGCAGGCCACGCAAGAACAGGCTGAAAGCCCGCAGAGCGCCGGGTCAGGCGCGGTCTCAGGAGACAGTAGGTGTCATTCTTGAGGCGTCTGCTCGCATTTTGGAATCAGGCGGAATTCGTGGATTCAACACCAACGCGATCGCAGCGAAAGCCGGCGTAAGCATCGGATCCCTCTATCAATATTTTCCGAACAAGGACTCCATCGTCCTCGCCCTGATTGGGAGTTTTGAGAAGGCGTTCCACGATACCGTCGTGAAGGCTGTCCAAGATGGAAAAGGAAAAGGACTGAAATCCCGCCTTAGGTTAGTCGTTCGGGCGCTTGTGCGCGCCCATTACTACCGCCCTCGGCTAAATCGTGTGCTGGAAACTGAAGAGCAAAGACTCGGAAGCGAGGCCGACAGCGCCGCATTCCATGAAAGCATGCTGCAACTATTACGAGATCACCAAAACGAAGTGGCGGTGCCCGTTTCGAGGACAACGGAGCGGGTCGTCATTGCCGTTCTCCGCGCTTTAGTGGACCTTGGCCTTGCGTCCGGTGCGAGTCCGCGATCCACCGAGCAGCGGGCTATGCGCGCTATATGCGGATACCTACTCTATTCGGGCTAAAGGCAGGTGACATTGATCCCGACTGAGAGCACCCGGCGAAAAACACGATCTCACCCCATTTGTGAGCGATTAGTCGTATCGCAGCGCCACCATGGGATCGACCTTCGCCGCGCGCCGCGCAGGCACATAACCGGCCAATAAGGCGACGCCCCACAAAACCACCGCGACCAAGCCGAATGTAATCGGGTCGGTCGGATTAACACTGAACAGCATGCTCGCCATCAGTCGGGTCAATCCCAGGGCGGCAACGATTCCAATTGCCGTGCCGGCCAGCGTCATGCGCGCTCCGTCTCGCAGCACCATGTGCAGTACATCACGCCGCTGCGCCCCCAGCGCCATGCGCACGCCGATTTCCCGTGTACGCTGCCCGACCAGGTACGACAGCACGCCATAGATTCCAGTGCCAAACAGCAACAGAGCCAGCCCTGCGAATGCGCCCAGCAGGATGACAGAGAAACGCTGGCTGGCGATGGAGTCCGCCACCACTTCCTTCTCGGATTCGTTGTCGTAAACGATCATGTCCCGGTCGCTCGCTAGGAGTTTCTGGCGAATCGACTCGAAAAAAGCTTCAGGGGCGAGCGGCGTTTTGGAGCGAACGAATACGTTGAATCCTTGGGCGAGGCCCTTGGTGTCGACGGCCCCGTTTTGCATGATTGGCCGGTACATCTGGGCTTGCAGGGGACGGATGGCGTCTTCGGCGAGTCCCCACTGATTCACGTGCCCTACGACACCAACAATCACCAGAGGTACGAGGACGCGTTGGCTGGAATCGCTGTCGAATTCAAAAATGCGGATGTGTTTGCCGATCGGGTCTTGGCCGGCGAAATATCGCTGCGCGAAGCTCGCGTCAATCACCACCACGCGCGCAGCATTCTCATGGTCCTCGTCGCTTAGGAAGCGGCCCCGAAGGAGGGGAATGCGCATGGTGTTCAAATACCCCGGTTCTATTGTGTATTCCAAAGCCTGCTGAATATTCTCAGTTCGCTGCGTGGGCGGCTCTTGCCCTTCGAGCAAAAAACCCCTCTCACTGTCGTATTCCATGGGAACGGCGCCATAATGCAAGGACACGGCCTCAACGCCCGGCACACTATGGAGCGTCGCGCTGATTTGCCGAAGCGCTGCGTGGATCGCATCCGAAGATTGATTTCTTAAAGAAGGCCGTGGAGTCACTGCAAAAAACGACAGGTTGCTCGGATCAAAGCCAGGATCGACTTTCCACAATTGCACCAATGTGCGGCACATCAGCCCCGCGCCCACCAGCAGCACCAGCGCCATCGCCATTTCGCCCATCACCAGGGCAGACTGCGTGCGTGTCCGGGGGCCGGAGATAGCGCGCCCGCTGTCCTTGAGGCTGCCACTGATGTCGGTCCGCGACATCCTTATGGCAGGCAGCAAACCAAACATGATTCCGGTAAGTACCGAAACCAAAATGGTGAAGAGCAGCACCGGAAAATCGATCCCGATTTCCTCGGCACGCGGAACGGTTTCCGGGACCGCCACAAGGGCGGCGGCTGTTCCCCACCTCGCCAGAATCAGCCCGAACCCGCCGCCCAGCGCCGACAGCAGAACGCTCTCGGTAAGCAGTTGGCGCAGAATCCGTGTCTGCCCCGCACCGAGCGCGGCCCGCAGTGAGAACTCGCGCTGGCGCGCCGTTGACCGGGCAAGCAGCAGATTGGCGACATTCACGCAGGCGATCAGTAAGACGAATCCCACCGCGCCCAGCAGCACCAGCAGCGCCGGCCGCATGTCACCAACGATATTGTCTTTCAAAGGGATGATGTTGGCCTTGATACTGCCGTCAATGTTGGGATAGGCATCCGCGAGGGCGGCATTCACTCGCTTCATATCGTCACGCGCCTGCGCAAGCGTGACCCCAGACTTCAACAAGCCAATAGCATCCATGCCCCGATACGAATCCCGGAGGTAAAAGCTCGGATCGGTCTCTTCCCCGATGGCTTCGTACACATCGGCGGTTCTGAAGTTGAAGACCTGTAATCGAAATGAAGCTGGAATGACGCCGATGATCGTGCGCGGCTGCCCCGCCACGATGAGCCGTTGGCCAATCACGTTCCGGTCCGAATCGAACTTTCGCTTCCACAACCCTTCCGAGATCAGGGCCGTCGGGCTGGCGCCGCGCCGATCTTCTTCGGAAGTGAAATTGCGTCCCAGGATTGGGTTCACACCGAGAATCGGAAAGAAGTTTGCAGACACGCGCTGTGCCCGAACATTCTCCGGCTGGCCCACGCCCGTGATGCTGCCATCTGTCGAGCGGTATGCGGCCGTTGCTTCAAAGCAGCGATTGTCGCGCTGCCAATCAAGAAAGTTGGGATAAGAAATCGAGCCTTTGGGAAAGTTCGGCGTCGCCTCGAACATGGAGACGATGCGGCTGGCATCGTGGAACTGTAAGGGGTTCAGCAATACTCCGTTCACGACGCTAAAGATGGCGGTATTAGCTCCGATACCGAGGGCTAAGGTGAGAACCGTGACCGTAGTGAAGCTAGGGCTCTTGCGCAGCTGCCGCAGCGCGTAGCGAACGTCCTGTTCGAGGCCGGTCATCTCAGGTTCGTCCTCCTGGCCAAGCTGATTCCGCGCGGGCCAATCCAACGCAAAACGGATCTAGTCCGCTGCAAAGCTGCGTGCAATGCTCTTACCAATATAGTAGGGACCTAAACCACTGATAGTACAGAGGCAAGAGAACACCGCTCTCGTTCAAAGATGTCCACAGTCGGACCGTGATGTCCGGAGGCGAACAGGCAGCCATGGGTCAGTCTGGGTTTATGAGACCGGTTGCAGCATCTGCGTTCGCGGACATTAGGTCAGGAGAGCCCCCGTCTTCACTTCTGTAATCTCGAGACAATATCGGGCCATTCCCTGCATTTAACGGTCTTTCCCTGCATGAGGCTGGATGCCCTTCGGCCCTTATGGGAAGGTTGCCGTCATGGAGGCCAAAGGTCCAGGATGCAGGTAAAATGCAAGCTCGGCGGCGTTCTGGCCGCGCTGCTAGCCTCTTTATCAGGGTTGGGACAAACTCAGTGCCCGAACGCCGTCCGCATTGAAGGCACGGTCACGGATCCGGCAGGCGCAATCATCCCCGGTGCGCAAGTGCAATCCTCCGATGGAGAAAAGACAACGACCGATGTGAAGGGACAGTATGTATTGCCGTGTGCCCCGGTCGGGACGGTTAAGGTTCGGGTCGAGGCCCAGAGTTTCGATCCAAGAACCGCGAGGGTCAGAACGCGAGCTGGACTGGTCGCGCACGCCAACATGCAACTGGTGATCGCAACCGTAACCACGGACGTGGAGGTGCGAGACGATGCGAGCGGCATGGACAGTGATCGCGGCACGGGCGCGACCGTACTCGGCAGCAAAGAAGTGCAGCAGCTAGCCGACGATCCGGATGACTTTCTCCGGCAGCTTCAAGTGCTCGCATCCGAAGCCGGCGGCGCTCCGGCCTCGGCCATCATCACCGTGAATGGCTTTCAGAATGCGAGCGCGCTGCCACCCAAAAGCGCCATCGCCTCCATCCGCGTCAATTCCGACCTCTTCTCGTCCGAATATCAATGGGCTCCGTTTGGAGGCGGACTGATCGAGATCTTCACCAAGCCAGGTGCAGACTCGTTTCATGGAGCACTATTTTTTACCGACAGCGACGGCATATTTAACGCGACCGATCCGTTCTCCGTCACTGCGACGCCGGCCAGCAAGCAGCGTTATGGCTTTGAGCTGAGCGGCCCCGTCGTTTCGAAAAAAAGCGACTTTGCGCTCGCTCTCGAAAAGCGCGACATCGATGAGTTCAACGTCGTCAACGCGGTGAATCTGGACGCCAATAACAACCCGGCACCGCTGCAACAGACGATTGCAGCTGCCCAGCGGCTCTGGAGCGCTTCTGCGCGCGGCGACTGGCAGGCAACGTCAAAAGATGTCGCTACACTTTCCTTCTCTTCCAACTTCAATAATCTCCGCAATCAAGGCCTTGGGGGTTTAACATTGGCTGAAGGCGGCTATTCGAGCGTCGTGAGCGAGTACGATCTGCGATGGTCCAACACCCTAACCCCAAACCCGAACTCGTTGCATGAAACCCGCATCGGCTATAGCTGGAAGCTGACGGGCCAGACGCCTCTTTCCAGCGCTCCAACCCTGCAGGTGGCCGGTTATTTCACCGGCGGTGGTGCCAGCAGCCAGAACCTGAGCGATCGCGAGGACGATCTCGAAGTGGATGACGACGCGATGATCATCCGCGGCAAGCATACCTTGAAGTTCGGGGCTCAGTCTTTAGGCATCTTCGTCCACGATTACGATCCCAACAACTTTAATGGCACATACGTCTTTGGCGGTGGCAGCGCGCCAGTCCTCGATGCCAACAACAACCCAACCGGCCAGACCACAACCATCACTGCCATTGAGCAATACCGCCGCACTCTCTTAAATCTTCCCGGCGGCACCCCGACCACCTACCAACTCACTAGCGGGACACCCCTCATCCCGCTTACACAGGGGCGACTGGGCTTGTTCGCGCAAGACACAATCAAGCTCGCGTCCCCACTAACTCTTGATGCCGGGTTGCGCTATCAACTTGATACCATGCCCAACAGCTTCGCCAACTTCGACCCGCGTCTGGGCCTTGCCTGGTCGCCTGACAAGAAGCAGACCTGGCTATTTCACCTGAGGGCTGGACTGTTCAATAATTCACCCACCGAAACAAGTTATGCCGCGGAGGTTTATCGCCTGAATGGAACTCGGCAGCAGCAGACGACCGTCTATTCGCCAAGTTACATTGATCCATTATTGCCTTCTGCTCGTGCGATTGCCGTGAGCACCATAAAGCAGTTTTCCCCCTCACTCACTCAGCAGTCAACCCTCGTGGTGTATTTCAACGCAGAGCACGATTTCCCCCGGCACTGGCACCCGCGAATTAACCTTTTCTTCGGAGAGGACTGGAATATCATTCGCGTCAAGAACATTAACGCTCCCATGGTGCCCAGCAGCGTCGGTGTTGCGCCAGATCCAACCGCTGCTCTGCTTGCGCCGCGTCCCATCGCGTCCAACGAAAACATCTTGCAATACCAGAACTCCGGTCATCTGGTTGGTAATGTCGTCTCATTCAACTTGGATCAGCACAGCTACAAGTGGCTCGGCCTCTACCTCCGATATGCGCACTATAATTTCAAATGCGACGCCGGAGAGACCGATCTGAGCCCCCAGTCAAGTTATAGCGAGCGGGGAGAGCCAGCGCACGTCGACTGGTTCAGGGAGAACCGAGTTAGCTTTTCCGGAAATCTGACTCTGCCCTTCAAGATCGAACTGGCGACCGAGTTCGATGCAGGTGATGGCATTCCTTACAACATCACAACCGGTACGGATAACAACGGCGACGGGGACTTTAACGATCGGCCTTCCTATGCTTCCGTTTCCGGTCCCGGCGTCTACAGCACGCGCTTCGGCCTGCTCACCACCAACACAGTCAACGGCAACGTCCCACGCAATCTTGGGACGATGCCGGGGCCGATCCACCTCGACACGGATCTGAGCCGGGCTTTCAAACTGAATCCCAGGGATAAGAGTAAAGATAAAGCGCGCACGCTCACGTTCAATGTGCGCAGCGCCAACTTGCTGAATCACACCAATGTAACCGCCGTGAATACAATCCTTTCTTCATCGGCCGTCGGGCAGCCGGTTTCGGCTGAGGCAGCCCGCCGTATAGAGCTCGGAATTCGGGCGAGCTTCTAGTACTACTGTGTTACAAACTAGATACCTTTGGCTGAAAGATCTGCCGGTCTAGCATTCAGTAATGATAAGTTGCGGGTCATGAGCGCCAACTCTGTAGCGCCAGGCGCCCAGCAAAAACG
>Ga0182015_10001715_pt1 | contig 28243 bp, 25 predicted proteins | sample 712P3MmetaG_FD_120478 | JGI IMG/M metagenome (GOLD analysis project Ga0182015, IMG submission 120478) | Permafrost microbial communities from Stordalen Mire, Sweden - 712P3M metaG | ecosystem: Environmental > Terrestrial > Soil > Wetlands > Permafrost | place: Sweden: Stordalen | collected... | reverse complement strand
GACCAGCCGCGAATACTCAACCGGGATGACGGTCGCCAGCGGAGTCAGTGTGCCCTGATCCCACTGGGAGAAGTTGCCGGCGGGCAGAATGCCGCCGTCCAGGTTGAACAGGGCGACGTTGCCAGGAAACGCGGTCTGGAAGCGCAGGCGAAAGCTGCGCAGCGAGACCGGTGTGATGGAGCCGCGCTCTGAGATGCGGGAGTCGAGCTTGGCTTCCTTTTCGATGAGCAGCTTGATCACTTCGTTCAAAGCCTCAAGCTGCAGCTGCTGTGTCGTTGATGCCGTGCCGATTATGTTGGACATGAAAGCGATTCCTTATCTGCGGCGTAAGCGCCGCGCCAATCCTTTAATCCCTCACCGAGATGTCATCAGCTGCAGAACGCGAGGAAGGATTGCTTCCCTCGCCACTTTGTCGAAGGGCTTACCCGGATTGGCTCGTTGCCACTCGGTCTGCGCGTGGTCAAAGGCTGCGCTTGAGGTCATCGTTGCGCCCCCACCGCTGGCCGGTCCGGTCGATCCCTTGGGCTCGGTCTTCTTCGTGCTGTCGATCTGGGCGTCTACCTTGGCGCGTTTGGCTGCTGAGGCATTGGCGATCTGCACCCCTGCCTCGCGCAGCTCTTCTCGCGCTACGTCGGGAAGATACTGCTGCACGGCCCGGTCAACGGCCGCGAGTCTACGTTGGCGTGACGCATCGCCGATGGGGAGTCGCTGGAGTGAGTGCATCTGGCCCTCCAGCGCCGGATTGGCCTGAATCTTGCGAATCAGCTTGGCGCCGATGGCTTTGGGGAGAATGTTCTTCAAGTAGGGACTGACGACGCCGCCCTGCTTTTCCACGTTGGCAATGATCCTGCTGATGCCGTCGTGGATTCGCGTTTGGGCCTCAGTCTGCAATCCGCTTTCGAATGACCTTCTCTCCTCCACCTTCTCGCCGTGCTGGCGCTCATTCAATGCGCGTTCTCTCCGGTCCAGCTCATCTGCCTTGCGTCGCAGCGCCTCTGGCTGGGCCTCTATCGCGGGGGAAGTGGCCGCGGATTCTTCCCTGAGGACCTCCAGTGCGTCTTTCACCCGTTGGTCACGGGTGCGTTCCTCCTCAGAGCGATACTGGTTCGCCTTGAGGCGTGCGGTTACATCCTGTGCGCGGTGTTCGAGATCGAGTTCCACCACGTTGTCGACAAATCCAAAAAAGTCTTCGCCGATGACCGGCTTGCCATTCTGCATGATCACGTTGCCGTCAGCGTCGCGCTCGTAAGAAAGTTCCGCGATCTTGCTGAGCGAGGCCATCGTGCCTTCGCGGGTGATCGACCCAAGGAAGGTCTCGCGCACGTCCATCCAGGTGGACGAATAGTCCTGGGCCGCCTTCGCTGAATCGAGGTCGGGAAAGATTTCGCGGTAGGGTTTCAGCTCCGCTGCCTCGCGTGCCGTCTTGTAAAGCTGACCTTTCAGCCTCGCGTCCGCCTCGAGCAACTTGCCAAACTCAGGATTGTCGGTGACCATCTGGCTCAGAACCTCAGGCGTTACGATGGCCTCCAACTCGAGCTGAAAATCCTCTTCTTCCGTGACGGCCGGTGCATCTTTCGTCACGCCGTCCGTATCCGTGACGGCTACAGGCGCCGGAGCTTCGTCCGTGACCAACTCGGGTGCAGAGTCCACGACGGCAATCAGTTCATCACTCACACCAGGCTGTTCTTCAACCGCGGGAATCGCAGCCAGCTTTTCTTTGAGCAGCGCCGCCGCATAGTCTTCGCGAATGGGAAACTTGCCTGGATCGACCTTAGAGGTTGGAACCGATCCCCCATAGGAAGGAGTGGAAGGTGTAGACGCGGGAGCCGCTGCAGGTGCAGGCGCGGCCGCAGCTTGCCCCGTGCTTGCCGGGGAAATAGGTGCCGCCGCCGGAGCGGGAGCCGCGATGGTAGCTTCAGTCATAGTAGGATCTGCTTTCTAATCCGGCTGCAGCCAAAGAGCTTGAGCAAGACGGGTGCCCCACGTTCGCACCGGGGTACGTGGGAAAAATCAGGATGGTTTCCGTTGCTTTATGCGAGAGGGCGTAACCGCTGTTCTACCCACTAACCCTGCAGCTCATCCGCCAACTTAATCAGCGCGTTCGCCGCCTGCACCTGGCCCTGAATATTCCCCGAAGTAGCCTCAGGCGGAAGATGCATCAGCCCACCCACAGTGTTAACCACATCATCGATCTCATGCACAGGGATCTCCAGCGGCTGAGCCGGCTTCAACAAACCCGCCTGCGCCACCACAGCCTTCTGTTGTGCCTGCTCCGCCATCAGCTGTGTCTCGAAAGCGACCGCCGCCGTGAAATACGCCAGTAGGTTCTGCCAACCCGCGGGGTTATCGTCAGGAATATCTGAATTCTCCTGGCAGTACTGCCGGACAACCTGCTTCAGCACTGTGAAGTCGTCGATAGCCTTATCCGGAAGAATTGTTGGCCTTACCTGTCCGGTCGGTCGTCCCGTCCGTGGGTCGACCACGGGCACCGCCTCGGCCTCCAACAGCCGCTCAATGATCTGCAATACCTTGGAACGCATCGCCGCGCCCGGAACCACCATATTCGGAACCCCCAGCGCCGTGGCCGCCTGCTCCTGGTTCGTTGGATCATCGAAGATCGCCTGTGCCAGAGGATTGCTTGCCGCGGCCTGCATCAAATCCATCCATCGCTGCCGGAGTTCCGCCGCGGTGACTGGAAGCCCCTGGTCGGTATCCGCATACGCATGTACGCTGCCTTGCAGGTCGTCGAGCCGGATGTAATCATTGCGGAACTCTGAGCCCCGCTCCAGAATGACCTGCCGCATATCGGCGGTGAGATTGTCTTTGGCGCAATTCACCGCCAGCTCATCGGCCTTCGCGTGCTCCTCCTTCAGGTTTTCCCAATAGATGTTCAGCTTGCCCAGCGCAGAATTCAATTGCTGTTGCTGCCCGCCGAAGGTCTCGACCGATGGGTCGCCCGCGCCGCCATACACTTGCGGAGGAATGCCGGCGAACATCTGTGCGTTGTAGGCCAGCTTATCCAGGTAGCTGAAAGCCTCTTCATGCATCTGGAACTGGAACTGGTAGAGCGCATCGGCCATGCGCACCGCACCAGGAGCCCCCGTCCGCTTCAGCTTCACCAGGTTCAGGACCCCGGGCAGCATCGGCTTGCCCTGCAGCGACTTGGTGTCGATCAGATCCGCATTGGCCAGCGTCACTCCCGAGGAGCAGCGGTCCATGAACTCATGCAGGATGTTGGCCATATCGTTGTAGCGCTTTTGAAAGGGCACAACAATATCGCCGATCGAGGGTGGAAACAGGCCGAATCCCTCGTGTGTGCCCGCCCACGTCCACTCCTTGGTCAGCGATGCTTCGCGTGCCGAAAGAAAAGTGGCGCCGGTATTCACTAACAGCAGGCCATTGGGATACGTCGCCCGCATCCGCTCGCCGAACTCCCGGTCATCCTCCAGATCGAAGGCCCAGGGCTGAATCCAGGTTCGCGACAGTGTTGGCCGCTGATCCTGCAAGATGCTCGAGGACGCCCCCGCCTGCGAATACACCTGCTGCCTGGCAATGCGGTCGATGCTTCCGTTGGCCGAGAGCTCACTGGTCGCGCTCGCCGCGATTTGGTCGTACATATCGGGATACGCCGCCCGTAGTGCTCCCACGTGAACCTCGACCTCGAGGTTGAGAATCGGCGTCTGCCGCAGGTTGTTCGCCCCCGGGTCGCAGTCCACCTCGAGCGGGCTGTAGAGGTTTTGCGCCACCATGCCGTTGGGTACTTCCTCCTCGCCCACTTTCTGAATCACTGGCCCATACTCAGCCGGAAAGAACGAGTCGTCTCCCAGCGGCCGCAGGCATTGCTGGCATTGGTGCCCACCCACAGGCATCGCATCTGCCGGCGAAGTCGCGCCGCAATGGAAGCAGTGGTAGCGATCGGGCGCTAACTGTGTCTCCGTCTCATTGAAGACCGGCTCTCGCGAAGTGCCTGCACGCTCCGCGTCCACCACGTAGCGGGTATGACGAAAGACCGCTCCGGTCGTGTAGAGATACAGTAACTGTTGCTTGAGCAGCGACTGTTCCCGGTTCTGCTGCTCGATGATGTCGATCAGCGTCTGTGCCGCCTTGGCAGTCGTCACATCTGAGAGCTGCTCAGCATCCTCCGGCATCCATTTGGATTTTGGCACCTGCGGAGCCAGCGCCGCCACAAAACCGGTCGCCAGCATCTGGTAAAAGTTGTTGCAATACTGATACAGGTCCTTATCGTCTGAGTCCTGTGAGTGTTCGCCCTGGTTCATCCAGTCGACCGCATTGAAAAACTCCGACTCACCCGGACCGAAGGAGATGAATTGGTTGCCCTTGAAGAACTCCAGGTTTTCCAGGCACCGTTGCATCAGCACCATGCGGTCCTGCGACCACTGGTCTTTATAACTACGCACCAATGCGATCAACCGCTGTTGGTCTTCTTCGCTGAGCTGCGCGCTATTCTGCGGCTCATCAGCCGTGCCCTGCATGGGGTCTGACGGCGTATGCTCCATCCCTCGCTGGGTTTGGGGTACTTGCGTCTGCGAACTCTGGCTCATTGCAACACCGGGGTAAGTGGCCATTTACGCCTGTTTCTTTCCTAACGCTTCCGCTTCGTCGAGCGCCGCGGTCATGGTGTCAAGCTTGGAAGCCTGGACTTCGGCCTTCGGTATCCACTTGACGCTGGGCCCAGCCTGCGCCCGGTTGTAGTCCCGATAAGCCTTCCGCGTGAGCGCATCGGCCAGTTTCGACGGACGGCGGCGAAGGTTCATCAACTTCTCCATCTCGTCCGCTTCCGAATCAATTGGCTCTGCCTCTTCCGCCGTCTTCTCCGAGGAATCGGGCCAGGAAGGCGAGCTGAAGAGAGGTCCACCCAGCCCAAGCGTTGCCAGGCGATCGAGCAGGAGCCTCCGCTCATGGGTCAACTCGTCCACTTGCGTGGTCACCAGGACCATCATCTCCTGGTGCGAAGAGCGGGATATCCAAGGCAGCCTCATCGTCGGTTCACCCTATCCCCTCCGCAGACCAAGAGGTGCCCCATCCTTCGCGCTTCTTGCGAAGGGTGGGATACGCGGCGCTATCTTGACACTTTTTTCCGCAACTACTGCGTGCAGATGTATTCCCATGAGTAAGTTGTCGATGCGGCCAAAGCGGGCGTGGTGGAATTGATGTTGAACCCGGTGAGCGTGATGGCGCTCAGCGGCAGAAAGACCGGCCCAGCCCCTAACTGTGCAGCGTTGGTGGTGACCGGATAAAGAATGCAATGCGGGACGGTGCCGGTGTAAGGCACATTGAACGTGATGGTCGCGACGACTCCGAAGGCCGTCGGTGACGTCCCGGTGCCGATGGTGATGGTCCCAGACAGATCGGTTGAACCGGCGACAATGGTTACCGCGCCTGGTGCGGTGCCGGCTCCCACGCCGGCCGCAATGGTTGGGATGGCGGCAGCACGAACCCCAACATGGACCGAGGAGGTTCCGGGCGCACCATTGCTCCCTGTCTGCTGCGCCACGGCGATGCCGGCCACCGCAGAGAGCAAAACCGCGTATTGACAGCAGTGCCTTACTGCGTGCATGTGTACCCCCAGGTGTAAAGCGTCGATGCGGCAAGAGCAGTGGTGTTTGAGTTGACAGTGAAGGCCGACTCAGATGAAGTCAGCGGAATGTAAACGTTGGCAGCGCCGCTAAGCGCGGAGGCGGCTGCGTTTGCAGCCGCGAGCAAGCACTTGGGCAGCGTTGCGTACGCGGTGCCAAAGGTGAGCGTTGCTACGATTGCGATTGCCGTCGGCGAAGATCCGGTGGTGACGCTGAGATAGCCAGACAGGTCATTAGAGTTCGCGTTGAGCGAAATTGTAGGACCGGTACCGGCGCCGGCCCCGGCCGCTGCCGTCGGTGCCGAGCTGGCTAGGCCACTGAAGTGCTGGCCGCTGATGATGGTGCCAGTAAAGATGTTGCCCAGCATCGAAGCGGCTGCAGTCACATCGAGCGTGATAGGAAACCCGCAGCCTCCGGTGTGCGCAAAGGCAAAAGACTCGGTGCTCAATGTGGGATAGAGATCGAGCCACGCAACGCTCTCGGTTTGCTGCGAACTTGTCCAGCACTTGCTCTGCCACCAGAAGGTGGATCCGTTGACATAAGACCCCGCGGTCGCGCCGGCGGTAGGCAGCAGGTACACGTCGGGCGGCAGGAAGGACATAATCATCCCCCCATTCCGAAAGATCCAGGAGTGGGTTGGATCGGCGTAGGTGTACGTCGTGCCTTGGTTCGCGCTGGTCGGCCCAGTGGGGGCTACGATGCCCGAACTCTTGATGTTGACCAGGATGTGATCGCCCGTGGTCGTGTCATCGTAGACCGCGCTGGAAAAAACGCTGCCGTTGGTGTCGTTCAGCGAAATGCCGGCGACGTTTACAAATCCGACCGCGGTGGGTGAAAGAAAGACTGCCTCGGTCCCGGCGCCCACCTGGTTGGAGCCACTCGCCGTCCAGCCCGTGCCCGTGAGCCGGTTGGTATTGGTGTCATAAAAGGCGTAGGTGCCGATGTTCGAGCAGGCGATATTGTCGAGGTTGACTTGGTTGCCTTCTGTCTGCACGCAACCAGCCGAGTTTCCATTACCAATGTCATTAAAGGTCAGGTTGCTTGCCTGCACATCGTCGTTTTGCAGCTCCGCCATCTGCAGGCCCCACGAGCTGATGTGCGTGGCCACGATGTTAGAAAAGGCGAGGTGCGAGATGAAGCCGCCCGGGCTGGTGCCTACGTTGATGTAGAGTGCCTGTGCGGCGGCGGAGTTGAGCGGGTTGCTGCCGTAACCAGACCCGTAGATGGATCCGTTCGAGATGCTCACCCGGTCTGGCCATTGTGCGGTGGTCGTGGTGGGATCCTGACCGACAAAGACTGCTTCCTTGGCGCTGCCCACCGCAGAGAAACCCGTCACGGTGACGTTATTGCAGGAGTTGACGAGTACCGCCTCAAGATCATTAGCACTGGTGATGTTGGTCGCCGTGATGTCCTGGCAGGGAACCGCGTGCGCCGTATACTCCGAGTCGTACCATGAGGTTTCCAGGCACGCATCCTCGTTGTTTGCGCAGGCCAGGCCGTCCACGCGCAGATCCTGGTCGTTAATCAGGAAGGTGCCGTTGGCGAAGAAGTTCGACACTTGCAGGTTGTGGATCGAGGTACGCACCGAGCTCGCCAACCTGAGGCCGCTCAGGTCGCCGTTGTTCAGCGTCACCCCGTCGAGGGTACAGGTGTTGCACGTCTCGATGTCCACTGCGTAGCCGCTGGATCGTTCTGTGGCTGTCGGTCCAAAGGCAATAGAAAGATTCTGCAGGCCAAAGCCGGTCGCGCCCGTTGACGCGATGCAGTCCGGACCTCCGGTGGTCTGGCAGGCAAGGGAAGACGATGGCCCATCGCCCCAAATGACTACGTTGTTGCCCCCGGAGATAACCGGGCCGTCGCTGTTGTCGAGCAGGTAATTGCCGGCCGGGATGTAGACCGCTTTGCCTTGGATGTTGGCCGCCGCGACGGCATTCTGCAAACCCGCCGTGTCGGCCGCCATGGACGAGCCGTTGCCCAGCGCACCAAAGTCTTTGATTGATAGAGAGTCTTGCCACTTCGCGGTGCTGCTGCGCGTCACCGCGCCGGTTCCTCCCTGGTTGTAACTAAGGCTGCCGGCCGTCGGATTGTTCACCGTATACTGTGACCCGGTCCAGGTGTAATAGGTGTATGGTGTGGTGGTCACATCCACCAGTCCCAGCGATGCGATGCCATGCACGGACGCAATGACATTGGCCGCATTGCCTGGCAGCACTTCCCGGTACCACTCCGAGTTGAGGATGATCGAGTTGATGCCGGTACTCGTCTGGTTGGCGGTAATCGCCTCTTGCAGCCCCCCTGTCCCGGAGGTGAGGTAGTAAGGCGGCTCGTGGACATTCGCCGTCGCCATGTTGACCGAGCAGACGTTGATGTACACCGAACTCGGCGTGGCAATTTCGGTGAGGCTCGGGTTGCCGTCAACAATCTTGATCGGCACCCCGGTCGCGAAGGCGGAGAAGCTCTTCCCACCGCCGGTAACCCGGCAAGTCGCAGGCAGGAAGACAAACCCTCCGATCGCCGTGCCAGGTACCTCGAATTCGCCGTACTGCGCGGCGATTATCTGGCCTTCAATGTTCTGCGCCTGGACGTGGGGGAAACAGGGAACGAGGGCGAGAACCACCAACAGTGCTTTCTTCATAAAGTGAGTGATTGCCTTAGTCGAATTCCGTCACCCGGACGATCGTTGTGTTCGTGCTTGCCGACCTTAGGTTGATAAGCAGTGTCGCAGCGATGGTATACCCTCCCGAATTATCCGGCGGCGTACCGATCACTATCCCATATCCTCCGCCTTGAGGGACTGGTGTGCCGAGCAAAATCGGCTCGGACTGTGGCTCGATCGTGTATGTAGTGGTGAATGGTGTGGCTGAGCCATCGTTGAACTGGTACGCGATGCCCTGGCCAGTTCCGCCATTCGCGCTGCCGTCTTCGATGATCTCGACCCGCCGGGTCACTTGGGTTGCAGAGACGGCGACAAACGCGCCGGCACTGCCGTTCAGCGTAATCAATCGTGTGTGGGCCATGGTTAGCCTTTCTCTTTCCGCATCTTCATCAGTGTTTCGGCCAGCCTCGCGCGCTTGCCTGTCTTGCCCCCAGCGTCCTCGCGCTCGCTGGCGAATTCTGCCGTACTCTCGCCGGCGCGTTGGGCCAGCGCCTTGAAGGTTCCGGGCTTCTTGATCGCTCTTTCGATCCAGTGTTTGCTGCTCATATGAGGGACTCCTTCTTTAGCATCTCGTCGAGTGCGACCAGCGCATCCCAGTCGTCATGTAGCTTGGTCACATCCTCGAGGAATGAGCTTTTTTTGTCGTCCTGTTGCGCCATCGCGATATCGGCCTTAACCGTGGCAATCTCCACCTGTTCGTACCTCGAGATAGCGTCGGCGTCCCACATTGGCAGCTTGTCTGCCACCGCCACCACGAAATCTCTGGCGTCTGAGATCTCAGCATCGGGGAGGACGCGCACGGCGACGGGCCGATGCGCTGAGCATCCCGAGATAAGCAGCAGCATCACGCCGTGGATCAGGCACGAGAGCCAGAGGGCCATTGGGTTACCCCGTTAAGGATTTGGAACCACTTACTTGGCTTTGCCGAACGCCGCCTCGACCTGGGCGACAACCTCGGGGAACTCGGTAATCAGCTTCTTCACTTCGGCCACTACGGAAGCATCGAAGGCGACGTTGACGCCGTTGGCGCCCGCCGCCGTCTCGGTAGCTTGCACGGCCGCGACCAGCTCGCCCAGCGCACCGAAAGCAATCTGCTCCACCGCCGCAGCCTGTGGACTCACCAGCGAAGTCAGCGACTCAATAACCTGTTCTTCGTTCTGTAGACCGCCGAGGACCGTGACCACCTTCTTCGAAACAGTGACTACATCTTTAAGTAGGGACGCGAATGCGTGCCCGGCCGACTGCCAGGTAAATGCCATGGGAACTCTCCTTATGTGTGTTGTGTTACACGGTTTGCAAAAGTCAGAGGTTGGAGAAAGCACTGTACGGGTGCCCCATACCGCGCACGTCTTTTGTGCAAGATATGGGAATTCCATACCTTCCCCAGACTATGCGGGAAGATTTAGATTAGTTTTCGGAGCTTTCGTACGGAAGCACCACCGTTATTGACCTTTAACCATGGTGGTGGTCAACGTCGGCACCGGGCTACTTTTCAGATAAGCAAATACTGCCAGCAATGCCGGCACAGTAGCCAGCTTGACCATATTGACAAACCCCGCCCTGTCGAACGTAAATACGCTAGGCAGCGCGATTGCGCCGCTAGCCGCCGAGGCAAAGGCCGAAATAGCAGCCGCTGCCAAGCCGTGAATCCATACCTTGAGATTGTTCATGGTACCCTCCTCTTCTCTTTTAGTACGGCGTACAAGCGAAGCTGATGACATCGCCAGAGGCCGTGGTTCCAGAAAGCGTTGCTGTAGTCTGGCTGCTAGCGGTTTGCTTAATCGTATCCGCAGTTGTAGTCAAATCGTTGGCCGTGCAGGCATAGCCATGAGGAGCAGTGACTCCGGTCGTAAGCACTACCGTGCATGTGCCCGAGGTGCCCGAATCGTAGGAACCTGCCGTCGCTCCACCCACCAGGGTGCTGTTGTTGCATCCGCTGGCCGTAAAGGTCGTTCCCCCGGCAAACATGTTGGCCGTGTTCAGCGCAGGCGAGTTGCTGAGCGTGGGCGCATTCGTTGATAACGCCGGCTTGAAAGCCGCACAAGTCATTGTCATAGGACTGGCAGAGCTACTTGTAATAGCAGGAGTTATGGCCCCCACTGCAGATTGAACTTTGTACTGCGCGAGAGAATTAGCGCCTCCTGCTGCTGCGCCTGCCGTAAATCCTGCGCCTGCCGTAAAGTCGTCTGCTCCCGTCTCGTTTTGGGCGGCACAAAATAGGTAATCATTGGCAGAGGTTGTGGTGATCGCGGTGGAACATGGGCTTGAAGTTACAGCGATGGTATCAGCATAGCAAGGGGCTCCGTCAACAGGGTAAGACGAGGCAATGCCTGTGGCCGTATCCCCTAGTATCACCAATCCACTACTGCTACTCGAACTGGTAACCGTTGTCGTGGTTATGGACGATGCAAGAGGGCCGAAGTAAAAGAGCTGGGTCTGACCTACGATATCCGGGGGGTTATAAGAAGCTGCGACTGCTGTATAGACATTGCTCGCTGAATCAGTTACCGAGAGAGTCGCGCCACCGGTGTAGTTATAGACACCAATGGCAACAAACTCTCCGATGGCTGGGGCGGTGCTCCAGGTGCAAGTGGAAGTAGTTCCGCTTGTTGTGAAATGGGCGCAGGTCTTTGTCGTTGGAGTCGAGATTGCTCCGCTCCCATGCGACACCAACACTTCGTCGGTAGCCGCGGCATTGCCTGGCAAGCGAGCTGCCACGCCTGAAGCTCCAGCATATGCAAGGTCACCTAAAGTGGTTGAATCTCCTAGAGTCGTCGTAGCAGTTGGTGTGTTGTAGTGGGCAAAGTAGCCATTGCTGTCAGAATTGACTGATTGGCCGGTGTAAGCATTTACGACGGCCGGGTTGGGATATGTCCATGGTCCGGACCCGTAGGTAAACCAGATATCGTCCACGACTGCCATGGTGTTGTAAGCACTGGTGATCGAGACAGCAGGAAATCCGGCATGTCCGTACTGGGGAAGGGTAATGTGAGAAATGCTCGCCCTGGTGCATCCGTTGATCAAATAGATTGCTGCTGGATTACTGCTCTCCCCTGTTTCCGTGTAGACGTGGTCTAAGGCGAAGCTTGAGACGGTCGAGTTTCGCGTGTCGTTGCAGAAAACTGCAGAGTTCCCGGCCCCCGGATGAACGATGGTTCCGTTGCTAAAAGTGAAGTCTCGCGTAAAGTTGCCGCTGTCGGTCTGAATTAAGAGCGGCGTGCCATAAAAGCCAGCATTAATTGAGCTATGGGTCCACGTCGTTTGGCAACAGGCTCCGTAGATCTCTGCTGGATAAGCATCGAGATTATCGAAAACATTCACTGCATCGAGAACCGAGGCGTCTGCAATCTGCCCAGTCAGCAGGAAGCCGACTCCCGTAGAAGTCGCATGACCGCCGCCACCATCGTTTGTGATTTGAAAGCCGTGGTCGTAAACGTAAGGGTAGTTCAGACTGGTGCCGCTCACGATCTCGTATATGACGCTCGGATTCGATGAGCTATTCGTTGTGAACTGCATTTGGGGGCCATTCGAGGCGCAGTTACTCGTAACTGTCGTTCCTGCGTACTGCTCGACAACTGGAGTGGTGTTAGTCATCGATCCGGTCCAGTACACACCACACGGAAGGATCAAGCCGACCTTATCGTTGTTGTTGTCGCCAATCACAATAGTGGCGGCAATTGTTTGATTTCCTGACTCTCCACTGCTGTCACAAAGTAGTGACGTATTTCCATTGGTGCCGTTCAGGGCATCGCTAAGGCAAGCGTTGACGCGGACATCGACCGTTGCTCCGGTGTAAAGCTCGGAGTGGGATATGCCGTTGATCGCCTTTACTGCCAGAGGGCCGCTGAGCGTTTGGAGTGTTGTTAGTGCTGGATCGAGGTAATCCGTGCCCGCCGTCGCCGCCACCACCCCATTTGCGCTGCCACTGCCCTTGAGCACCAAGTTGGTGGCTGGAGTGCTGGCGCCTCCGGATGCGATGCACCCACCCGCTTGCGGAGAAAACGCATAGCCTGCTGTACCGCAACCCGTGAGCCCGCCCCAGTAGCTTGGCGTGAGATAGTCCGTATTTGGCGTAGCGACGGATGCACTGCCGGCTGTTCCACTGCCCTTAAGCAGATCGCTGGTTGCAGGGATCGACGAGGCGGTAAGGGCATTATTGAGCACAAAGAGATCGGTGGCGATCTTTGCTGTGTTGTCTCCTGAACCCTGCGTGGTCGCTGTGCTGCCGTTGGGGATTGCCGAGGCTCCGGCAAGCGCTGTGGCTGTGGCAACGTTCCCGCTGGGGATCACATAGTCGGTTCCCGGAGTCGCTGCTGCGACTGAGTTCGCTACTCCTGCACCTTTCAATACGTTCGATGTGGCTGGAGTGCTGGCGCCTCCACCGGTAGCGTTTTGCACGTACTGCGAGCCATTCCAGGCATAAGAGGTGTACGGCGTGGTGGTGACGTCCACCAGGCCAAGATTGGTATTGCCGTGTACCGAAGCGATAACCGCGGACGGGCTCGATGGGGCAACCAGCGTGTACCATTCCGCATTCAGGATGATGGTATTCGGCCCGCCGCCGCGGTCGATCCCGTTGGTAAGTGCCTCCTGCAGACCGCCGGTTCCCGAAGTAAGATAGAACGACTCATGGCTATATATCGTCGGCAGACTGACAGCGCAAGAGTCGATAAACACTGCGACTGGAGTTGCGATCTCGGTCAGGCTCGGATCACTATCGACGATCTTGATGGGGGCTCCCATAGCGAATGCATTAAAGTTCCGGCCGCCTCCGCTCACCTGACAGGTCGCCGGCGGAAACTTGAAACCATCACCCATCGCAGGTACCTGGAATTCGCCAAACTGCGCGGCGACGATTTGACCTTCAACATTCTGCGCCTGGACGCGGTCGCAGAATGGCAACGTCGAGAGGGCCAAAAGAAGAAGCGCCCACAAACGGCAACGTCTTACTCTGCGCATGTGTACACCGATGCTCCAGAAATCCTGACATGGAAAAGTAGAGCCGGGTGCTTCATATCTACCCGCGTTCTTTCCCGGGAGATGTGGGTGGGACCTATGTAGCTTAACCGCTAATCTGCGTGACGCAGACCAGTCGTTGCTGGCGCTCACGCCGCTGCTCTCCGTAGCCAGCCCGCCCGATACACGGCCAGGTTTGGATTCTTTGCCGTCAATGCGTCGTAATAGTTCTCCGCTTCTCCCCGTAGATCCTCCAGCACTTTCTGCGGATCCGCCAGATCAAGCGCGTGCAGGGTCAGCGGCCCGATCCGGCCATCACCCACTACGGTCACTGCGTCCTGCAACATCTTCGCTGCGTTCACCACTCCGACATTCACCCCCAGTGACAGCAGCTTGTTGGCGATTTCCTGATTTGCGATCTCGACGATACATAGCGGCTGGCAATAGCTGATATCGTAAATCCCCCTGGCAATCTGCAGCGCCGCCGCTTGGCCCATCGAGCTGAAATAGAGGCAGTTGGTCAGCTCCGGATGCCAGTGCTCGTCGATTCCGAACCTGGTCCGCTTGCCGTCCGGTGCCGTCGTAATTACGCCCGAGAGCGTCGCGTCTTCCCAGCTCAGCACGTAATCGATTGCCGCATTCACGTTTGCCATCTAATGCACTCCAAGCAGATGGGCCAGAACGGCAATCATTGCGCCGCCTGCTCCGCCCCCCAGTAGCGCCAGTGAGGTCGCGACAAGCTTTGCCTTGCCATTGGCCTCGCTATTGCCGATTTCCAGCTTGTCGATGCGCGCCTCGCTCTTGTCCATGCGCACCTCATGGCGGATCAGCGTCGCCTCCACGATGGGTAAGCGTCCATGTTGCCCATCCAGCCCGAGCTCCCGGCGAAGCATCTTCAGTTCGTTGCCGTTTTCGCGACCCTGTTCCAGGCTCTCGTCCACCTTGCCCTTCACCTCCGCCAATTGCTCAAGGATTTGAGCATCGATCGTCCGCGTTGTCGCCAGCTTGTCTTTTGCAGTCGCCATTAGAACGTCACCGTCCCCGAGAATTGCACTGGACCGATAATCGTGATCGAGTAGACCCCAGAAGGCACGCCCACGACCGTGAGGCCGAGGTTAGGGCTGGTAAAGCTGCCGGCGTGGGCCGTCAGGTTGGTGGTGCCGGCGGCAACGCCCGTAACCAGTCCGGTGGTCGCGTTCACCGTCGCGTAGCCGGTCACTGAGCTGGCATAGGAAGAAGCCACGTTGCCATGACTATCTGTCGAGGTGCAATTGGTCGTCGAGCTGTCGGAATAAATGCAGGTGGCGACGAGCTGGTTTGTGCTGCCCACAAACAGGCCTGTAACTCCGCCGGTGGTGGCGAGATGCAACCCCGTGAGAGTTACAGCGGGACCCGAGAGGGTCAGCCCAAAGGCCGGCGTGACGGTACTGCCGATGGTCGCCTGGATGGTGGGCGCTCCGCCCGCCACCGCTCTCACCAGGCCGGGGTTTGCCGAGCCCACCGCGCCGACGGTCGCCAAGGCTGTGTTCGAGCTCGACCACACGGTCACCGCGTCCCCGTAAATGTCGGCCACCGTGCAATTCAGATCGGGGCCGCTCGAGTAGTGGCAGAAGGCCGAGAATTGCAGCGTTCCGCCGACCGTCATGGTGTTTACGCTGCCGGGCGTAGTGAGGTAGGCGCTCACCAGCGTGGGAGTAGCTGTCGTCACCGTGAGGGGCACGCTGGCCGTAAGGTTACTGATCGTGTATGCCGCGGTTGCCACGGCGGAAGGGTCGTAGAACGCGGTGAAGGTTCCGGCGTCGAAAGTGCCGCTTACCTGGGACGTGGCCCCGTGGGTATCCTCTTGGTGTTGGTCGGTTGCGTTGGCCCCAAAGCCGGCCTCGAGCGTGTCCGTGGTGATGGTGCATCCGGTGGTCGGCGGCGAGGCTGTCTGCCCACTTCCGGAAGGCCGCCCCGCGCACATGCCGGAGGCCTGCATGTTGAAGGAAACGCCGTCAATGATCCAATGCCCGTAGTGCTCGCAGTAGTACGAGGTTCCTCCCGAGCTGCAAATTTTGCCCTCCGCCGGGTTTCTCCAGTCGAGCTTTCGGATGTGATGCCAGGTGTTGCCGTTGAGCAGAGGCGTTATCCCCGCGGCGATCCAGGACGTGTTGGAGGTTCCTCCCACATCCCAAACGGGCGAGTTGGTCACGCAACCCGTAACCTGGTTGCCCCACTGCCAGTTGATATTCTCGCTGGGATCAAAAATCTGCGAGTCGTTCTCGCAGGTAAAATTCGCTCCGTTGCTGGTAGGGTAAAGTACCCAGAAATCGGCCAACACATAGGTGGGCACGGCGGCGCTGCTGGAAAATCCGCCCGAGCGCGGCCACAGCACATTGGTCTGCGACGTCGTCGCCGGCGTCTGCGAGAAGGTCATGCAGTTCGCGGCCGCGCCCGGATGGCCGGCGGGACACCCAACCAGTCCGGTGGGACTCCCTTGCGGATTATTCGCCGAGGCCGGAACACCCGAGCCTCCAGGGTTGTCGGAGGTACAAAACGATGTGCCCGGACTCTGGCAGTCGGGCTTTTTCCAATTGCTTGCCGGGCCGGTCCCGGTGCTCTGCGCGATGGTGCTGGTCTCGTAGAGAGAGGATCCCGTCCCCGCCGTGGAGCTGTAGACAAAGCCCGCGATCGCCTTGAGCGTGGCGCTCGAAGAGACCAGAATTGGCCCCGCGTAGAGCGTGGAAGTGTAATCCGGCGTCGAGCCGTCCGTCGTGTAATAGATGTTCGCTCCCGCCGTAGTCGTGGATAGCGTGACTGACCTCGTTCCCGAGTAGGAGCCTGCGGCGGGCGAGAACGTCGGAGGGGCAGCCACGTTCGAGCTGGCCGCCGTGTAAGTAGCGCAGATGGTCGGACTCTTCGAAAAGCCAGAAGCAGTCGCGTTCGCGCACAAGATATCCACCGCTGCCGGGTCAACATAAATGGAGCCTGAATAAGCTGTGGCCGGGGTGCATGTGCCGCTCCCCGTAAAGCACCAGAGAATGGATGCTCCCGTCGTCGAATCCGTGATCGTCGTGCTCGTTGGCATGGTGTATGTGCCGGTCGGCAGCGTGAAGACAGGAGTGGCAGTTACCTGTCCGTAAGTCACTGCCGTGAACCAAAAGAGCGACAGAAGAATGATCCTGTTCACATTCCTCATGGGATCGTCGCCCTGAATGTCGTCGACCCTGCGCCCACGCCGGTGACCAGGCCGCTCGAGCTCACCGTAGCGACCGTCGGCGCCGAGCTGGTAAAGGAACTCGCCGCGCTTCCATGAATATCGGTCGTGGTGCAATTGGTGGTCGAACCATCCGAGTACGTGCAGGTCGCGATGAGCTGGTTGGTCGTCCCGGCGGATATCGAGGTGACACCCCCGGTGGTCGCCAAGGTAAGTGAACTGAGCCCCAGGGTGTTCGGCCCGCTAACCGTGACCACGAACGGCGGGGTACCTGCTACTCCTCCGGTAATCGTCGCATTGATGGTGGCGGTTCCGATGCTGACCCCGCTGACCAAACCGGAACTGCTGACCGTGGCCACTGTGGTGTTCGAGCTTGTCCACGCCGTGACCGCATTGCCATGGATATCCGTGGTTGAGCAGTTGGTGGTCGAGCCATCCGAGTATTTGCAATAGGCATAGACCTGGAGTGCGCCGCCGGTGTTCATGGCATTCACCGGCCCCGGGTTGCTCACGTAGGCGCTCGTCAGGGTGACGGCGTATGCCGGCAGCGCGAATATGAGGAGCACTCCTGCGAGAATCGCGGCTTTGAGCTTTCTCATGGGACCGTCACCGCCGTCCATGCCCCCGCTGCGCAGACGTAAAGCGAGGTGCTCGCCGTCCCATCCGTCCGCAACCAGAGCGAGCCGTTGCCGATCGGCGTCGTGCCGCAAGTTGTGCCCGGCGCGCCCGTCCCCGTGCCGATATTGGTGGTGCCCAACTGAATCGTGGGCACGCCTGTGCCTTGCACCGTGATCTTGGGGTTCGATCCGTTCGCGCCCGGCGGGCTGCCGCCTGAACTGTTGCCGTTGAAGTCGGTGAACCCGCCTGGGTTCCCAACAGTAGAGTTCATCAGCCCTTGGTTTGGGCCGCCCGCGGTGCGGTAGACCTGGAAGCTGTAGACTCCAGCCGACCAGGGACAACTCACGCCGATAAAGGGATTCGGTCCGCCGAAGACAGTGGGAACGCCAGTGATGGTGGTAGTGGTCCCGTTAATCAGGTTGCCGTCATAGTCGGTCCCGGCGCACACGTAACTGTAGGTGTTCGAGCCCGCACCGGTGGCGAAGTTGACGACTGAGGGCGCGCCGATGGTCGGCGTCTGCACCACGTTCAGCGTGCCCGCATGGCCCGCACCGAGGCCGAGCGGAGAGGTAACCTCGTTGGGGCCATTGTCCTGCACCACCAGCTGCGTGTTGGTGATGGGCAGGTTGTCATTGCTGCCGATCGCGACCGGTGCCCAGAAGACGTTGGTGCCCGACGTGTTGACTTGTGTGATGTGGCCGCCGCTGTCGAACCACAGCTCATTCGACCCGCCGTTTACATCCATGACCGACGTGCCGTCGTGGGTCGAAGGGAAGCCGTTATTGACGCTAAAGACGGTGGGGGTCGATGCCCCGGCGGCGATGACGTTAACCGGCGCCTGCTGGATGCTTCCCAGCACCAGATCGACGGAGACCACTGCGGCGCCCGAACTGTGCGTGGTCGCGGTGGTGGTGTATTCTCCGCGCGTAATCCCGGTGAGTACGTTGCCCGAGATGCCTGTGTAGCACTCATACTCGGCATCGACGAAGAAGCAGCCCTGGGTGGAAAGCCCACTGGTCGTGACCAGGGTGGCGGTGGTATCGCTGGCGCCCTGGTTGGCGTTGAGCCCCGTGCCAAAGCCCTTGGTGGGGCAGGTGAAGCCGTTATTGATCCCGGTTACCGGCGACTGCTGGCATCCGGTCGCCGTGCCGCCGGTCGTCCCGCTGGGCAGATTGATCGTGGTCGCGTTGATGGTCTGCGCGTTCAAGCTCTCGGCCACGGGTGCGAAATCGAGGTATCCGACCTCGACTGTATCCGCCGTGGTTGCGCCATTGAATTGCACCCCCAGGTAGCAGCCCGATCCAGTTGCCGCGGTGAAGTCGATGGCGGTGCTGAAGACGCCGGCGAGCGTCGTCGGCCACGCATTCGTCACGGGCACGGAATACGTCTCGGTCACCCCGCCGCAATTGGAATAAACCACGAAGCGCTCGGTGTTGGTGGCCGCGGTCACGTCCTTGATTGACATGTAAAGCGTGTACTTGCCGGGCACCAGGCGCTGGCCCGGGCCGATGGGGATAGAGCTGTTATTGAAGCGGTAGCTGTTGCAATACGTCGTGCCCAGGTTGGTCCCCACATTGCAGGCGGTATAGCTGTGGGTGATCGGCGAGGTGTCGTCGAAGGTCCAGCCCGCGCTCATCGGCTGGGAGTCAAAGCTGGTGCTGGCGTCGAACTCCTCTGGGGTGATGAAGCCGCCGCCCGAGCTGACATACGGCACCGTCAGGTTGCCGGTGTTGAAGGTCTCATTGGTCTGCGCCGGGATGGGCTCCCGGCTGTTGCCCACCTGGAGCTGGCCATAAGGCCCGCCGGGGTTGCCGAAGGCTTGCACCGTGGTGCCCGAGAATTTGCTGTTGTAGTTCCAGTTGATCAGCGAGCTCGAGCCGTAGCGATTGCTCTTGGGTTCGGTGCCCAGCGTCGAAGAGAGGTCGGAGGTATTCCCCTGGCCCCAGTTGATGAGCGGCAGGTTGGCGCTGTTGTTGAAGTTCCCGCCAATCCAGTGCTGTCCAGCTCCGCCGACGTAGACTTCGCCTCCGCCGCCCATGTGCATGTCGTGGACCACGGACAAGTCGATATCCCACTCCCAATTGGGCATCGAGCCGGCGTGCGCGCCCGTCTCTGGCTCGCAGTAGAGATTGGTCGCGTCGACCAGCGAGGCCTGCTCAGTCTGGGTGCCCGTCTGATCGTTGCGCGGCGCGGTGAAGTAGTAGCAGGTATTGGCGCCCAGCGCCGTGCCTGAAGCCGATCCTTCGCTCGAGTACACGTTGAAGTCTTTGAACGTGTTCTGGTTCCCGGCCACGAAGTTCCAGGGATTTGCTGCCCGGATGGCCACGTTCTCCCAGCTCCCGCCGTCTGCCGTGGGCTGCGCCGTCGACCAGTTGCCGTTCTCGATCGACGGCACGCCCTCGGTGACGCCATAGAACAACTGGCTCAAGTTGAGATGTTGGAATCTTGCCGCGTACGGATATTGCACAAAGTAAAACCCGGCGGTATGGTTCACCGCATTGCCTCCGGTCAGCGGCGGGTTGATGTCGATCGGCCAGGACTGAATCGTCATGGATTCGATCACCGCGCCAGTGGTCCACGATCCGGTGGCCCCGGTGCCCGCGTTGATCCCGGTGGCGACGGGGAAGGCGAAGGCCGTATTGCCCACGTTCCACGCCGGGTAGTAGCCGGCCGTCCCGGAAGGGGTGGTATCGCCCGCGTTGAGTGTCGGCGTCACCGGCCAGGGATACGCCGGCTTGAAGGGGTTCAAGGGGACTACGGTGGCGCCCGAAGTGTGCGCGGCGCGTGTGGTGCCGTTCTGCGCGCAGCCGGTGATGGTCAGCAAGTTGCTCGAGAGGCTGCCGGTGGCATTGGTCTTGCCAAAGTACGTGAACTGCTCCCCGTCGATCTGGATCAGCCCGAAGGGAGCAACATTCGACTCGTAGTAAGGAACCGGCAAAATGGAATTGGTCAGGCTGATCGAGGCTGGGCAGCCGGATCCGCTGATATTGGCGTTGATGGTCTGGGGGCTGCTGCCGGCGAACCACTCCGCCTGGCTGTTCGTCGATCCCGAGGGCAGCGCCGAGGAGAGCGTCCGCGGGCTTGCTCCGCCAGAGCAGCTTCCGGCTGTCGATGAGACGGTGGCCGTAAAGACGTTCGCAAGGTACGGAAACACGACCTCCTGGCCTACCGATGGCGCGCTCTCTGTTGCCGGCACGCACATGACGGCCGATGCCGCAGTGATCGCGGCCGCGCCGTTAAATCCACCCACAAACCAGCCGGGTGCGACGGGATTGTTGGCGATGCCGCTGTTGGTCGCAATCGGCCGGTACATCGCCGCTTTCGATGTTGTGCCCGAGTCGTTGATGATCTGCCAGGCCTGCGTAGCGTCGATGCGGTCATCGAGATTGATCGTGAAGTCGTGGAGGTGGGCTCCGCCCTGACTAACGCCTTGCGTGAGGCTTGGGTCTGGAGCGGCGAAGACATCTTCACCGGGAAAGTTGGTGACGAAAGAAGAGGAACCGAGGCCCTGGATCGACTGTCCCAGCAGCGTCTGCGTATGGGTCAGGCAATTGCCCTGAGGAAAGACCAACTCGCCATTATTTCCCGCCTCTTCCGTCATCCCTTGGGCGATCGCTGCGGTATCGTCGTGGCCCAGGTCCATCTGGTGCGCTGTGCTTTGCGTGAACGGAGCCGGCGTGGTCACGATAGCGTGCTGGCTGTCGGTAATCGACTGGATTGTCGTCTCAAAGGCGGTCGGCGTGCCCGAGACCACTCCAACGGCGGCCAGCGTGCGGCCTATGTCGGCAGAACTGAACAGCGCACTGTAGCCAGCCAGGATAGTCACCACGGCTGAGCCGGACGTTAAGGTGCCGTAGACGCTTCTTAGGTCGCATGTAGCCCCAAACTCCGTGGCGCTGCGGGCCGTCGCCGGGACATCGCTCCGGTTATCGACCACGCGCACGTTGCCTGTGTTTGTGAATGGCGTGCGCCCGGCACCGGGCTGGATGGTTACACTGCCGTTGTTTGTCTGGGCGGCGTTGACCGCAGCTTGGGGATTGTAGACCACCGGTCCAGTGGCAACGAAGTCGAAGAGATCCTGCCACGCATTGCTGGGCCCATTCGAGAATATGTCGTTGACGAGCGTAGTCCCGCCGCTGGTCGCCGAGCTTACGGCGACATACTGTGCTCCATTCCAGCGGTACCAGATCGTCGGCACCTGGGTTACATCCACCAGTCCCAGTGCAACGCTGCCTTTCGCCGCGGCGATGACCGCTGCGGCATTGGTTGCACCGCCCACGAGCTGATAGAACGTGCTGTCCAGGATGATGGTGTTGGTTTGTGGCGTCGTCAGGTTTTGGTTGATTGCTTCCTGTAGCCCGCCGGTCGCCGATGTGAAATAGAACGGAAGCTGGTGCGCGTTGACAGGAGCGATGCTGATCGCGCAGGTAACGTTGGTGTCGACCACCGCGCTGGGTGTCACCGTTTCGGTTGCAGATGGGTTGCTGTCCACGATCTGGACCGGTGTTCCGGTGGCGAAGGCGAAGAAGAAGCTGGCGCCGCCCTCCACCCGGCATGAATTTGGCGCAAACGAATAGGTATTCGGCGCATACCCGGGAACCTTCCACGTGCCATACTGCGACGCGATGATTTGGCCTTCGATGTTCTGTGCCTGGACGTTGGCGGCACACAACAGAATGGCGAGCAACGCCAAAAGATTCTTCATGGTTTAGGGATGGACCCCGATGCAATTGATCTGGTTGACGGTGGTTGCCCCGGCGCCCGAGGAGTCGGCATTCTGCAGCGTGATCTGGAAGGTGGTCGCCGTCTGGTTAGACACGAAGAGGCCCAGCAGCACCGCATTTGTGCCCTGGCCAGGTCCCGAGGTGCAGGTCAGCGCGTAATTGCCGTCCGCGAACGCGGTTGGCCAGCTAACCGTGAAGGAGCAGCTGGCGAACGCCGAAGCCGCTGTGGTGCAGATCCCTGAATTGATAATGAGGGGCTGGATGTTTGGGACTGTCGGACCCGAAGTCGCTGCGGTCACCCGGCCATAGGCGTCCACCGTCACGCTGGAATTGGTGTAAGAACCTGGCGTGACGGCGGTGGTGGCGAGGTCAACGTCAGTGCGGGTGGAGGGGACGTCGTTCGCGAGCGAGAAGCGGGCGCTAAAGTTGAGCTGGGGCTGTTGGGCGAAGAGAGTGCCGTTGCCCTGGACCACCTGGTAGAAGATCGCCGGCAGCGTCCCGCAACTGCCGGGTCCGAAGTACGTGCCATTGGACACCAGGCACTGCCCAGTCGAGCCGGCGCCGCCGTTGAAGAGATACCCACCGCTGCTGTTGATGTACCCATTCTCGACATCAACGGGCCACTCCGGCGTGGTCGTGCCAACGCCGAGCGCCCCTATGTTCAGCAGGTTGTAGCCGGTCATGTTCAGCAAACCCGAGATGCTTTGCGGGCCATGATTCAGCGGCTGTGCAAGGATTGGCTGCGGGTAGATGGTCGTGCCATTCCACAGCGGAGCACCGTTCGAGATATTGACTGTGCCGCTCAGACCTCCATTGAGCTGCCAGGCCTGCGGCCAGCCTGGATACGCATTCCCGCTCGACGAAATCAGCGAGACGTTGTAACCGGAGTAGGGAATGATCGTATCGTTGAACGCGATGGAGCAGACTGTCGCATTGACCGCCGGGATCGGGATGAGCGTGGTGACCGGCGTTTCGTTCTGAACGAATGTTCCGCTGCTGCCAGTCGAGTTTCCTTGCGCCGTCTCCGCGCCGCTCACCGTGCCGGCAAAGACGGTCATGCCCACGGCATTCGGCGGGAACGTCGCCGGAGGCGAAAAGATCAGCGAGCCCGTGTTGGTGAGCTGAACCTGCAGCTCTGGAGAGGCCAGCGTTAGATTGTTCGCGCTGTCGTAGAACGTGAACACGACGTAGTAGATACCCGCCGCCATCGTGCCCGAGCCATAGGTAATCGCCACTGAAGGCAGCGTCAGCGGGTTGGGCAGACCCACGACGGAGCCATCCGCCGAGGTGTAGCACGATGCCGTAGCGGGCACCACGCTGCCTGTGCCTACGATCAGTCCGGCCTGCTGCAGCGCAAAGTTCAGCGTGCCATTCTTCACCGGCAAGCCGCTGGGTCCCTGCAAAGTCCCGGTGACAGTCCCCCCATACGCTGTAGTCGTGGCGATGATTAGGAGCAGCAAGGCTTTTATCTTCAACATGTCAACCTAGAATCCGCCCCCGCCTCGCACCAGCTGCATCCCGCAAGTGAGCACTTCGCCGTATCGGTTACGGCGATAGGTCTTGATCCACGAGCGCGCATTCAGGAACGTGGCGACCTTCTTATGTTTGCCCAGCCACACCAGTTCGCCGGCCTTCACCAATGCATCGGCCTTGTTCTTGGAGTAATGGTGATGGCGCCTGCTCGAGCACTTGTGTGCAATGCCGCCGTAGGTGAGGGATCTGGCGTCATCCTCATTGAGAATGCAGACCTTTGGGCACGGGCGCCGGCTGTCGATGGTTGCGGAGGCCATACCTTCACTCCATTTGTGTGTGTTGAAAGTGAACGTTGAGGGAATGAAAAGGCGGAATCAACCGAAGTCGCACGAGCGAAAGCCTGAGCGGCCTCGTCGCTTAGTCCCAAGGTCACACGCGCTGGGAGCGCAATAAGAAGGAAGCGTACGAGAGCTTATCTTCTCATCCGGGCGATCGGTTAGAGTGTCACCAGTTATAGATTCGAAATGGACCAGAAAAGTTCATCTCTTCTTATGTATTTTTCGCACCCGCCGCTTGGCATGATGTATCTGGCTCTTTACTGAAGCGGGGGTCATACCCAGCATCTCCGCAATCTCCTGGGCAGGCACGTCTTCGAGGTAAGCCATCTCAAGGATCCGGCGCTGAACAGGCTTCAGAACCTGCAGCAGTCGGCCCAAGTCCAATCGTACCGGCACTCCTTCGAGGTTCTTGTCTTCGCCTGTGAAGATGCATTGATCCAGAACATCGTCTCCAGCCAGCTGTGCATCGATCTGCATCAGGTGCGACTCGCCGTTGCTCGCCTGGCGGGCCTTGCGCAGGGTCACGAGGCACTGGTTCATCGCGATGCGTGTGATCCAGGTACGGAAGTTAGACTTTCCTTCAAACGAGCGCAGCCGTGTGAACGCTAGCAAGAACGTATCCTGGCACATATCCTCCAAATCGCTCTTTCGAAGAACGGCGCGTCCTACTGCCTTTACATAGGTAAGATGCTGGTGATAGAGCTCTGTGAACGCATCTTCGTCTCCCAAACGCGCCGCCGCAATCAGCATAGCCTCATCCATTCTTGGTCCTGGAAGAGTTCTCATCAAGTGTGGCGCCCCTGAAGTTCCTTGAATAAAAAACTGTCATCCAGACCGCAGTGGAGAGATCTGCGGTTGCGTCAATATCCACACGAGCGCGCCTGGACTAAATCAATCCTCATCCTCGCCATACAGCTCCCGCCGCAGATGTTCCGCGGCGGCAACGCGGACGAACTCAATCATTCCCAGCGTATCGGCCGCAATCTGGCCACAGCTGTCGTAGCTGATCTCGCCCTCACCAGTCCGGGTGACGATCAGTATTTGGGTGACATCGTCCATACCTTCCATCTTGGAAATAAGGAACTCACTCGGGCTCGGCTCATCGCTCATGCGCTCTCCCTGTCATCGAATGTCGTCAAAGGGCTTTGGCGACCGAAGTAGCTCTTGCGCCCAGGATAGTCAGCGCATCCACATACGCCTCGTAGTACGGTCTGGGGACTGGCTGCACGCCCTCCAAGGCTGCCATCACAACCACATATTCGTAGGCGCGGCGCAGAATCACCAGGCCACGCACCGCCCGCCTCGCGCGTGGGCTGAACAACAGTGCCGGCACCTCGCGTAGACCAATAGAAAACACTCTGCCCTGCAGAGCGAATCCCCTCACCACATCGCTTGCCTTCATTCCTCTCTCCTCTATTGCGACCTATGCTCTCCGGGCGCGTAGTGCCTTTCGTTCAAAACGTTGCCAATCCCACTTAGCTTTGAATCTGTCCAGCGCATCCCGTAGCCATGCCGGGTTCACTCCCTCGGCCAGCGCGACCGCCCAGTCATAGTGCTCTTGCCGCTCAGGCGTCTTGGGGTAAAGGAACTGTTCCGCGTCCTTGTGTGCCTGCTCATCGATGCTGCGGTAGTCTCCGATCGCCGCCAAGACGAGCGCGACGCCTAAGTTGCGTTGCTTTGGTGTTGACACAGGGTCGCTTGATGACTGATAGATCGTCCCCGTGAAGTAGATCTGCTCTTGCACAGTCCGCATTTTGTTCCTCACTACGTCCTCCGTAACCGGGGATGATGGAAGCAGGGCCTCTTGTCCGAAGCAAGTGGCGAATCCGTGGAGGCAACATCCGTCATGGCTCTCCGCCCGCCTGTGTTTGCTGAGTTTTCCGAACGACCAGCCGGTAACAGCGGATCCATTGGCCCTCGATGCGTTCTGCCGTCCTCGAGCCCGCGTCTCCAGCAAAGTCGCCCCACCCCTTGACGAAAGGATGTTGACTTACGTAGCTGAACCCCTGTTTCGCCGATCCGCTACCAAGCAACTTGAGGGTATGTTCTATCTCCGCGGGTATGTCCGGCGCCGCAACCACCGCCTCGGTCTCCAGCAGCACCCTTCGTCCCGTCTCGTCCTCTCCGAACTTCACTCCGCCGCCCCGGACGCGGCCCTCGACCCCATGTCTTTCCAGGTATCGGAAGACCCATTGCAGCCCGGCCCCGCCCCTGGTCTCCTCCGACCATCCGGCAAGTTCCCGTATCTGCCCCGGGCTCGGCCAGTAAGTGCAAGTCCTTTCCGCCAGCGCATAAGCTTGCGCCAACGCCTTCGGATCGATCTCCGTCAGGTTGCGTACATGGGCCGCGGCTACGGCGCGGTTGTCTTCCTTCTCCATTGCCTCGCGCAGTTGCCTTACTGCTCGAGCAATCGCATGCCGCAGATCGGAGAGATTCCTCACCTCGGCGAAGATCTGCTCATATGCTCCTCGCTCTTCAGCGTTGTCGTCTGTGTTGCTCACCGTTGTCACGATGCGCCTACCTCCCACTCTCGCTCCCGACCGAATCCCTGTGCCTCTCCAGCTGCAAGAGATCCGCTTGCAGCCGCAGTTGCCGGACCGTAGGGAAACGGTCCAGCTGTTCCGGTTTGCCCATCTGCAGCGTCCCCCGTCTCCAACCTGTAATTGCCATTTCCAGGTATCGCCAGGGCACACCGGCCAAGTCCTGAGCCATCAGCAGAAGGCATTCCGGCGTCAACGAAAGCTGTCTGCTCAAGGCCAGTTTGCCCAGCTCGATCAGCGTGCTCTCGAGACATTGCGAGCGCTCGATCGACTGCGCTGACGACACTGTTACGATTGATCTCCGCTCTGCTTGCATTGCCATCCCCTGCCGATGCGGGCTTGTTGTAGATCGTGATCTCTTCTTGGAAGCGTGTTAGGTTCCCAATCCACAGGTAAACGCGATCGCCATGGGCGACCGCCGACTTTGCCCGGTTGCGTAACATATGCCGGAACTGTGTATCGCTTAGATTCGGGCTGGCAGCAAGAAAGTCACCTAGCGCCTTGGCATCACGTCCCTGCCAGGGCATCTCAGGGGATGCATGATTCTTGTAGCTCCAGTACTCTGCCAGAATTGCGCGAAAGGGCGTATGCCGCGGATCGGTAATTCGCTTCTCACGAACTCCACTGGAAGAAGGGAATGCTCTTAACAGCTCTGGTTCTGGATCTGGTTTGGCATCGTCAGGCATAGCAGGAGCAGTGCCTGATGCATTGCTTGCGCGAATGCTGCACGCATCACCAGCTGCGTCGCTGGCCGTGGGCAGCAGTCCTGGCTTGCCCCACCTGCCATATGCAGCTAACTTTGCTTTATTGGAATTGGATGTTTGCTTTGCTGCGATGCGGTTTCTTTCCCGCTCCACACGCCCATGGTGCCAAAGCCCGTCGCGGATCTCGAAGAACTCGCCGAGCACTGCCCGGGCGGTACTCCAGGCACTTATGCTAAGTCCTGTAATCTGCGCCAGCACCACGTTGTCGTCGGGCAGTATCCCACGACGCCAGAGGTGAAAGAGAAGTAACAGATAGGCGCCATGCTGTTCCGTACTCAGGTGCATGGTGTCGGCTAGGTAGTCGCCGATGTACACCGGCATCCAGATATCGGTCTTGCCTGCGCTCAAAGTCTAAGAATTGTCGTGCTATGCTCGTACCGCCTCATAGATTCCTTTCCCCTGGTTGCCAAACTCAGCCTATCGAGCGGCTCGGACAAAGCAAAGATGGCACGCACCGCTCGCCGCATGCAATAGCACTGCCCAAGAATCCTGAGGAGGAAGGGGTATTTAACTCAAAGTTACTATCGATCCTGTGCAGGTTACCGAAGCCGAAAATCATATGTAACACTCGTAGTTACTCGTAGTTTACCTACCCTGCTTCCTCACCATTCTGTTCGCCCTCTCTTGACGATCTGTGCTGCAGGCTGGAAGGTCATAAGTAGCAGTTCCCCCGCTGCATCTGTCCTATGGTCGATAACCATGCAGCTCCTGATCATGAGAGTGCCCCCGGCTCTTCTGCTGCTGGTGAGCGTCTTCTTACGGTGGACAAGATCATCCTGGAACTTTCGTTCTTCACCACCGAGCAGCGCTCTCTCGCTTGGTCGCCCGAGCCGCCCTTTGCAAGCACCGGCCCCCACGACTGCCGCATGGGTGGGAACTGTGGCCTCGACTTCAATCGCGAGACGCGCCACGCCCGATGGCTTCAGTCCCGTCACCGTTGGAACCGGGAGCAGAAGAAGCTGCAGGCTTCTCTTCATTTGACCCCATGCCCTTTGGGCTGCACCAGCAAGGAGACGCAATGAAAGGGAAAGCAATACTCGTGCGCTACGGCTCTGTCGGGGGACCTGCCTGTCGATGCGCTGCCTGTGAGTCCCTTCGCAGGATGCGGCTGGCCCAGGCGCTGCGTAACAAGTTTGGCCGCGGCCTCGCGCCGGCCGGATGGAGGAGTAGTTGAACATTGAGCAGCAGCGCCGCCGGCACTTCATTGAGGGCCTTCAGGCAGTCGCGAAATTCTACGAGGAGAATCCGGACGCCTACTACGACGGAATGCACCTCACGTTGAATATGTACGTCTGGGGTGGCGCGGCGCGCAAGACGCTCGCCGAGACGGCCCGGGCATTTGGCCAATGCGACAAGATCTACGATGACAAAAACGTTACCG
>Ga0182015_10001714_pt1 | contig 28262 bp, 15 predicted proteins | sample 712P3MmetaG_FD_120478 | JGI IMG/M metagenome (GOLD analysis project Ga0182015, IMG submission 120478) | Permafrost microbial communities from Stordalen Mire, Sweden - 712P3M metaG | ecosystem: Environmental > Terrestrial > Soil > Wetlands > Permafrost | place: Sweden: Stordalen | collected... | reverse complement strand
TCTCGGCCGCTGCAATTCCTGACGGTCAACGTGGGCAAGTTCGGCAGCTACGTTAACGGTGTGAACAACGCCGGCGTCATGACAGGAACGTATCAGGACGCCGGCGGCGGCAATCACGGCTACCTTATGTCCGGGAGCAGCGTCGTTAAGTTCGATTACCCGGGGACTTCCGGGGCCACGTTTATGTCCGGGATCAACGACTCGAACGAGGTCTCCGGCACGTACATTGATGACAACGGCGTCTGGCACGGCTTCGTTCGAAGGCCCGGAGGTGGCTTCAGCGCTGTCAACGATCCGAACGCAGGCACAGGCGATGGGCAGGGCACGATTGCCGAGGACATCAACGACAGGGGTGTCGTCGTCGGGCAGTACCTCGACCGCGAGAACATCAACCACGGCTTTGTCGACAAGGACGGTGTCTTCACAACGGTGGATTGGCCTCATGCAGGCGACGCGGCCAACCAGGGCACCATCCTGGCAAGCGAGACTGACGCCGGCGTGATTCTTGGCGAGTACATCGACAGCCGCAACATCAGTCATGGATTCGTGGACTCGGCGGGGATCTTCACCAGTATCAACGCTCCGGGAGCCGGCAGCGGTTCCGGCGAAGGCACCGCCGCAGCCGCCATTTCGAATGGCGGCACGGTCGTCGGCAGCATCACCGACGGCGGCGGGGTGGAACACGGGTGGGTCTTGCGGGATTGGCAATTCACTCCCCTCAACGATCCACACACCGGCACGGCGAACGGTGACGGAACGTACGTCAAGAACATGAGCTCAAACGGACAGGTTGTCGTTGGTCTCTATATCGAGAGCCCAGACGCCATCTCCCATGGCTTCGTCGTGAACATCGGCAGCTGAGACGGTCACGAGCGCCGTGCCCCTACCGGTGAGCCAGGATTCCCCCTGGCGGGGTACGGCGCCCGACCTGGCGTGGGTCGTAACCCATCACCGACCGGCGGCAAGGGCGGCCGCGGGTGAAGCCCTGCGGGACGTCCGGCGGCTCGCTATATTCCAATCCGTGACGAGCTCCAGGAAGGGCGGGGGATTGCCCGCTATGGTCGGGTTGAGCGCGATTCTGCTGGCTGCCTGCGGCAGCGGCCTGCCCTCGACGGTCATGAAGACGACCGCCACATTCGCGGAGTCGCCCGGCGCCCAACCGGACTACATCTTTCCGCTTGTGCGCTTCCAGAACTTCAACACCGAAACCTTGAGCCAGTTTCAGTACCTCATGTACCGGCCGCTCTACTTGTTTGGCGACAACGGCCAGGTGCGTTTGAACACCACCCTCAGCCTCGCCGATACGCCCGTCTACTCGGCCGACGGCAAGTCGGTGACGATCACCCTCAAGGGCTGGAGGTGGTCGGACGGCACCCAGATCACGGCGCGTGACGTTCAGTTCTGGCAAAACCTCGTCACCGCGAACAAGTACAACTGGGCGGCCTACACGGCGGGCGATTATCCCGACAACGTGACGAGGACGACGATCAACCCGAACAACCCGCTCCAGATCACGTTCGATCTAAGCCAGGCGTACAGCACGTATTTCTTCACCTACAACGAGCTGAGCCAGATCACCCCACTACCGCAGCACGTCTGGGACAAGGAATCCCCGACCGGTGCGGTGGGTAACTACGACGAGAGCGCCGCGGGTGCGCAGGCGGTCTACAAATTCCTCGATGATGAGTCGAGACGCATCTCGACCTACGACACCAATCCGCTGTGGCAGGTGGTCTCGGGTCCGTGGAAGCTGAAGTCGCTGGACACTACGGGCAACGTCTCGATGGTCCCGAACACCGAGTATGGCGGACCGATCAAACCGACCCTCACCCAGTTCAACGAGGTGCCGTTCACGGACGACTCCGCCGAGTTCGATCAGCTCAAGGCGGCCACCTCGGTCAACAACACCACGATCGACTACGGATACGTTCCCTACGGCAATGTCCCGCAACGAGCCTCGCTGAGCAGCATCTACAACTTCCAACCTTGGACCGGCTGGCAGATCACCTACGCGCCGGAGAACTTCAGCAACCCGACGAGCGGTCCGATCTTCAGCCAGCTCTACTTCAGACAGGCGATGCAGGATCTGGTCGACCAGAACACCTTCATCCGCGAGGCCTTCTTCGGCTACGGCTACCCGACCTACGGGCCGGTACCGATCAAGCCGACCTCGACCTTTGTTGATGGGTTCGAAAAGACCAATCCCTACCCGTACAGCCCGAGCGCGGCCATCTCTCTGCTCCAGGCCAACGGATGGACGGTCAACGCTGGCGGCGTGAGCACCTGCACCAGCCCGGGCACCGGAACCGGCCATTGCGGCGCGGGCATCCGGATGGGCGCGAGGGCATCCTTCAACCTCCAGTACGTGAGCGGCACACCTGCCATTGACCAGGAGATGGCGCAGTTCAAGACGGACTTTGCGCTGGCGGGTATTCAGATCGAACTGAGTTCGGCGCCGTTTAACACGATCATTGCAAGCACGGTCCCGTGCGGGGGCACCTCATGCGGATGGGACGTGGCGTTCTGGGGCGCCGGCTGGTACTACGCCCCTGACTATGATCCGACCGGCGACGAGCTGTGGGCGTGTACTGGAACCGGCGCCAACGCGCGGTTCGCGGCCTCGGACGCCGGTGGCTACTGCGACCCGGAGGCGGAGAGCGACATCCTCGCGACGGAGACCAACAGTCACCTGTCGGCCATGTATACGTACGAGGACTACCTCGCGAAGCAACTGCCGGTCATCTGGCTTCCCGTCGCATACGGGCAGCTGTCCATGATCAACAAGAACCTTCGGGGCACAGTCCCTCAGGACCCTTTGTTGCAGATCTACCCAGAGAACTGGCGTTGGTCCTGAGCAACAGCGACCGGTTGCCGGCTTCAGAACGGAGGCGGTCCAGGGAAGGACGGCGGCGGTGACGTGATGAACGCGTTCGCCGACAACCCGCTCGTGCGCGGAATCGCGCGCATCGCCACCTCCGTGCAGCGCAAATTGCTCGTGGCCTTCGCGGTCATCGTCGTCCTGCTCGTCACCGTCGGCGTCCTGGGTCTTGGCGTTCTCAGTCAGTCGAACAGCCGTGCCGACACCCTGAGTCAGCTCCCGCAACGCCTGGCTGCATACCAGCAGCTCAAGGTCGATAGCGTGCAGCTCGGCGGCGAGTTGCAGGACCGGACCGAACTCGTCGTTGGATGCTTCCTCAACGCAAACTGTGCAACATCGAGGGTGAGTGCTTCGCTCCCTGAGCTGGCCGAGGATGACGGGGAGATCGAATCAACGCTGGAGCTGATGGAGCTCGAGACCGACGTCGACGGGCTCGGGTTTAAGCCCCCATCCAATGAACTGAGTCTCCTCAGCAACATCAAATCCGAATACGGTGCCATTGCCGGTGGGATGGCGATCCTCGCCTATGGCGACTTGAACGGGACCTACGTCAACAACAGCGACGAGACAGCGCAAAACGATGTCCTGACCGGTCATGCCCTTACATTGGTCGGCGAGACACAAGCGCTGGCAAGCGAACTGCCCGCGGAGAACGAGGCGGCCTACCTCGGTTCCCAACATCTCTTCATCGCCGTTGCAGCCGCGAGCGCGGTGCTGGCAGCGCTCCTCGCCGTCGTCCTCTCCAGCGTGCTCCTCGGGCCGATCCGGAAGGTGAACACAAGGCTTGCGGCGATCGCTTCCGGCGACTTCTCGGGACACGTCGAGGTGCCGAACCGCGACGAGCTTGGCGAGCTGACAACGAACCTCAACCGAATGAACGACGAGCTGGGGCGCCTGTACCAGGAGCTCGAGGAGGCGAGCCGGCACAAGTCGGAGTTCCTCGCTTACATGTCTCACGAGTTGCGTACGCCACTCAATGCCGTCATCGGTTTTTCTGACGTTCTGCACGAGCAACTGGCTGGCGATCTCAACGAGAAGCAAACGCAGTATGTGACCGCAATCCAGACGTCGGGAAGGCATCTTCTAACGCTCATCAACGACGTCCTTGATCTGTCCAAGATCGAGGCGGGGCGGATGGAACTGAAGCTCAGCACCTTCACTTTGAACGACGTGCTGGAGGGTTCGATTGCACTGATGCGCGAGCGAGCCACAAGGCAGGGTATCGCGCTGAAGTTGGACGTGACCCCAAGTGTCGGCATCATCGAGGCCGACGAACGCCTCCTGAAGCAGGTGCTCTTCAACCTACTCTCGAATGCGCTGAACTTCACTGATCGAGATGGGCATGTCGAGGTCGTGGCACGGCGCCACGGCGATGTGATTGTGATCAGCGTGCGTGACGATGGCGTCGGCATCACAACAGCGGATCAAACGCGGATCTTTGAGGACTTCGAGCAAGTTGGCCGATCCCGGATGCAGGAAGGGACTGGTCTGGGACTGGCTTTGTCGCGGCGTTTCGTCGAGCTGCACGGCGGCCAGCTCGATGTGGAGAGTGAACTCGGGCGGGGCAGCACCTTCATGTTCTGGCTGCCGAGGTCCCATCGGTCTGGCGGCTCGCATGGGGCCAGCAGACCGGTGGAGCGAGACGTCCATGAACGAGGTGGATACCACGGTGTCACCTTGCGCGGGACTCCCCGAGCGAGCGGCCAGTTGGTGCTCATTATCGAGGACAACGAGAAGAACCGTATGCTAGCCGGCGACCTTCTCCGGTACTACGGCTTCCGCACACTCGAGGCAGTTGACGCCGAGACCGGAATTGAGATCGCTTTGACGACGACTCCCGACATCATTCTTATGGACATCGGGCTCCCGCATATGGACGGCGTCACCGCGCTCGAACACCTGAGAGCCGATCCGGGCACGGCGGGGATCACCGTTGTCGCATTGACGGCGTCGGTGATGGCGATCGATCGCGAGCGATTCGCGCGCGCGGGTTTCACTGGTGTCATCCTAAAGCCCATCGACGTCAAGACCTTCCCCGCTCAAGTGCTCTCGTTCTGCCGTAACGCGGCGGCGATCCCGAGCACCCCCCAAGCGTAGGGCGGTGAAGAGGTCAGTCGCGCTGACCGGCCTGACCCGTCACGTCCCAGGCCACAAGCGCGCGAGGATCCGGCGTGTATGCGCACACGGTGCCCGTGTGAATCGTCGCCTTCAAATGAGCGCCCAATCCGGCATCGGCCGCTGTAGTGCGCTCCATCGCCGACCTCACCGCGCGCATCACGTTGAGGCGCGCCCGCTCGGCGATCGATCCCGCGTGTCGCGATCGTCCCCCGAGTCCGAAAGCTCGGCTGAGCTCACGGACGATGAAATCCATCTCTTCACGCAGCTGACCCGCTGCGTCTGATCTGCCTTCGGTCTGCGCTGCCTCGATTTGCTCCCCAAGTTCCGCGACCCGCACCCGGTAGGCGCGACGCGCATCGTCATCTAGGAGTTCGCCAGCGTTGCTCGACGCCACCGCACGTGTCGTGGAACGCTCCGGTGGCAGGCCGAGGCGCTCGAGATCGAGCGCCGCAAAGGGCCGTCCCGGGTCAGCGAGGAGTCGAGCGAGGATGCGCATCCCTTTGCCGTCCCGCAGACGCAGGGTCCTTCCCTCGTACTCGACGGTCCAGTATTCGCCTTCCCGCTGGAACTTCCCCTCCAGTTCGGACCCCTGGTGCGCACCTGGTGCGAGTCGGACTGGATGAATCGGTTGTATGGGCGGCGAGAAGACGCGACGCAGACGATCGAGCTCCTCAAGCTGTTCGAGTTGACTGCGAAAGTGTTGCTCAAGGGTCTGGTTCCACTCTGCGAGCTGCGCCGCTTGAGCCTGGACGGCGTCCTGATACTCCTTGATACGCAACAACGACCGCACGCGACTGAGCAATTCGCGCGGATCGAACGGTCGAGCAATGAAGTCGTCGGCGCCTGCCTCGATGGATGCGACTTTGTCCTGGTCTCGACTCGACGTCAGCATGACCACTGGGAGCAGTCGCGTCGCGGGGTTGGCGCGGATTCGGCGACAGACCTCGTAGCCACTGATGTCCGGCATCAGAATGTCGAGGAGGACGACATCAGGTTCGCCGGTGCGGACTTTCTCGAGACCTTCGGCGCCTGAAAAGGCCAGAGCTACCGCATAGCCGTGCGGGGAGAGCATGGCATCGAGAAGCTGCGCGTTCTCCGGTGTGTCGTCGACGACGAGCAGCCGAGCTTTACGATCCACGCTGCGGGTTCCCTCCGCGGCCCTGTACACATCACCCTCCGCAGACTCGCGCGGATCATAGCGTGAGCTGAGCTCGCCTGCTCTGGCTTCACGGACTATTCGCCGACGTTCGGCATCCCTAGATCTCGCGATTTACCCATCCGGTGCTAGGGCCGTGCGCGTGGGAGTGCACCGATCCAAACCGACCACCCGGCCCCTTGCACTCCGGCCAGGCGAGGAGCATGATCTCGCGTACTGGGAGGGCCAGTGCAGGATGCTTGAGGAAGGGCCATGCGTAGTCGAATTCTTCGAGGACTTACTGTCGTGGCAGCTGCCGCGTTGGGAGCGGTCGGTGGAGCCCAGGGTCAGGGCCAAGCCAGCACTGTCCTAGGTACTCCCGCTGGGGCTCGCCCGGCCGTGATTGCGGACCCGATCTCGGCCATTCGCCACCTGGCTGGACCCCAGTATCGCCAGGATGTCAGCGCATCGGAAATTGAGACGGCTAGTCGCGATCGCGGCGTGTACCTGACCGAGGTCGGCACGGAGCCGGTGGCGGGAGCGGTGAACCTCAAGACCCACACTTCCTACTTCGCCAACTTCGACTCAGGCACGATCTCTGTCATCAACGACGCCACGTGCTCCGCGACGGTGCTCACCGCTTGCGGCGGTATCTGGCCGACAGTGGCAGTGGGCAACGGTCCAAACGACGTGGCGGTGGATCAGGCAACGGACACCATCTATGTGGCCAATCAACTCGACGACACGGTCTCGGTGATCAATGGTGCTCGCTGCAATGCCGAGGTCACCGCGGGATGCAGCGTTAGTCCACCAACCATATCGGCTGGTGCGGGACCATCGTCGTTGGCGCTCGATCCGGCCACCACGACGCTCTACGTGACTGATGCAGGCCCTGGGGGCAATCTCGCCGGACACAGTGTCTCGGTGATTGACACAGCAACGTGCAACGCCGCAACGCATGCAGGTTGTAGCCAGACGCCGGCCAGGCTTCACGTCGGGCCGGGACCATTCGATCTTGACCTCAACAAAGCCAACAACACGATCTATGTGGGAAACACCGGGAATAACACTGTGTCGGTCATCGACGGCGCCACGTGCGATGCGTCGGTGCGTTCAGGCTGCGATCAGCACCCCCCGACGGTTCATGTAGGGACGTTCCCATTTGCGGTCGCATTTGATTCGGCTCACGACTCGGTGTACGTTGGGACAGCGGACGGGGGAACGCTCTCGGTCATCAACGGCGCCACGTGCAATGCCATCGACCGCGCCGGCTGCGCAACGCACCCGGCCACCGTTCACGTGGCACCGCCCGGGTACGGCACGACGGTCGACGTGTTTATGGACGAGGCGAATCACACAGCGTATGCCGCGATTGATCCCTGTCCGTGCTCTAACTCCGCGTCACCCGGCGGCAGGGGGTTGGTGGCGATGTTGAACACGAACACATGCAATGGGATCGTCACCGCCGGGTGCGGCCAGCGACCGATCATCTCATCGTCGGGCGGTTTCCCGTTCACCGTCTTGGTCGACACCGGGGCCGACACGGTGTATGTCGGCCTCAACAGCAACACGCTAGAGATCCTGAGAGCCGACAGATGCAACTCCACCAGTACCGCCGGATGCCCACGACCGCTCCCCACCGTCGCCGTCGGCGCGGATCCGTTCGCCGTGGCGGTTGATACTGTGACACACACGGCGTATGTCGCCAATATAGGTTCCAACTCGGTGTCGGTGGTCGATACCGCGACGTGCAACGCAGAGTCGGCCGGCGGATGCCGAGCCGTCGCCGCGACCGTCAACGTCGGAGACGGGCCGATCGGCGTTGCTCTGGACCAGGCGACGGACACCATCTACGTGACCAATGTCTACGGCAACACCGTGTCCGTTATCGACGGCATCACCTGCAATGCAAGCGACCATAGCGGCTGCGCCAATACGCCTCCGACAATCGCAGTGCCTCCCGGACCCTATGATGCGGCTGTCGACCAAGCGACGGACACAGTCTACGTCTCGGCGGATGGCGCCGCTCCTCCCTTTACCGGGGACACCGTCTCCGTGATCAACGGTGCAACATGTAACGCGACCAGGACGGCAGGCTGTGACCAGACTCCGCCCGAGATGACCCTTGGCGAGGACAACCCAGGGTCACCTGCAGTGGATGAGGCAACCGACACCGTCTATGTGCCCATCGATGGATCGACATATATGGGCGACACCGTGGCGGTGATCAATGGAGCCATCTGCAACGGGAAAGTGCACTCGGGATGTGCGCAGGTCCCTCAGAACATCACCGTTGGGACGGAACCCGGGACGGCGGCCATCGATATCGCCACTGATACGGTTTATGTCTCGAATGTCATGAGCGCGACCGTCTCCGTGGTCGACGGCGCGACCTGCAACGGCATGGTCACCTCTGGCTGCGCCCAGATCCCTCCGACGGTCGCGGTGGGACTCGGGCCGTACGGCGTAGCCATTGATCAAGCAACAGAGGCCGTCGTCGTAACCAACGCCGAGTACGAACCGACCTCCTTGGACTACACCGTCTCGATCATCGACGGCGCTCGTTGCAATGCACGCCATCGCGCCGGATGCGGAGGGCCGCCGAAGACTGTCGAGGTTGGTGGCGCCCCGGCCGGGGTTGCTGTCGACGATCACACCGACACGGCCTATGTCGTCAACTTGGGTGACTGGACGCTCTCAGTCCTGCGACCGTGACGACGACTGGCCGATCCGGCTGACTTTCGGGCGTCCAGCGAGTATCAAGGTCGTCGTAGGATGGCTCGCGGTAGTCGAGCAGAGCGCCTAGCCCGGGCTCAGTCCCGGTCGACGTCCCTGCGCCGGAGGCGCGCACACCCCACGAGGAACACTAGGAAGACGCCGCCGAGGATGGCGACATACCCCCAGGAGGTCGACGACGTTGACTCTCCGGCGTCCGGCGTGGGCGGATCTTCGTAGACAGACAGCACTAACGTCGGTGACGTGGAACCGGTGAGGGCCGCGTCACCACTGTAGACGGCCGTGATGGGATGCGTGCCGGTATCCGTGAACGCGACGCCGCACGAAGCGTCCCCGGACACGACCGGCTGCGAAGCGCATCCGGGGATGGGGGCGCCGGCGTCCATGAAGGCAGCGGTTCCGGTGGGAGTCACATGTGCCGGCCCGACCGGAGCGACCGTCGCATCGAAGATGCCCGGTTGACCAGCCGCCCAGACGTTGGCTGGGGACGTCACCGTCGTCCTGGATGCGGCCAGCAGGATTTGCTGGCTCAGCGGCGCCGAGGTCGAGGCGGCGAAGTTGGGGTCACTGCTGTAGATGGCGGTGATCGTGTGGCTGCCGGCGACGGCGTAGGTCACGGAGCACGACGCGATGCCAGCGACAAGTGCTTGCGTTGCGCACCCGGGGATGGTCAACGCGTCGTCGAGGAACGCCACCGTCCCGGTGGGTGTCCCGCTGGCGGGTGTGACGGCGGACACGGTGGCGGTGTAGGAAACGTCCTGGCCGGCCACCGACGGATTCACCGACGAGGTGACCACCGCCGCCGTCGCACCCTGGATGATTGTCTGCGTGAGGATGGGAGAAGTCGAACTGATGAAATTGGCATCGCCGCTGTAACCGGCGGTGATGGCGCTCGCGCCGGCTGTATCGAACGATGCGACGCACGTCGCTGTTCCACCCGCCACCATCTGGGCGGCACACCCGGCGATTGGCACGCCACCGTCAAGAAAGGCGACGGTGCCGGTGAGGGAGCCGGAACCCGGTACAGTCGCGTTCACCGTCGCCGTGAAGGTGACCGGCTGCCCCGTGACCGATGGATTCACCGAGGATGCGAGCGATGTCGAGGTGGCTCCCGGGTTGACGGTCTGCGTGAAGACGGGAGACGTCGAGGGTGTGAAGTTGGGGTCACCGGTGTAAATGGCGGTGATCCCATGGGAGCCGGCGACGGCGTAAGTGACGTTGCAAGATGCTGTCCCGGCGACCACTGGTTGCGCGCCGCATCCGAGAATCGTGGACACGCCGTCAAGAAATGCCACGCTGCCGGTCGGCGTCCCGGTCGCGGGCAAGACGGGGGTCACGACCGAGGTGTAGATGACTGACTCACCCGGCACCGATGGATCCACCGATGAGACAACCAAAATCGCGGTCGCGCCTTGGTTGATCGTTTGCGTGAGGACGAGCGACGTCGACCCCATGAAGTTGGCGTCACCGCTGTAGACGCTGGTGATTGCCTCCGCACCCGTCGCAACGAATGTGGTGGCGCACGTTGCGATGCCGGTACCGATCACCGGTTCAGCGGTGCAGCCCGGGATGGTAGTGCCGCCGTCGTCGAAAGCGACAGTGCCGGTCGGCGTGCCGGAACCCGGCGCGGTGACGCCCACCGTCGCGGTGATCGTGACCGTCTGCCCCGTGACCGATGGATTCACTGAGGATGCGAGCGATGTCGAGGTCGCGGCCGGGGTGACGGTCTGCGTGAGGACGGACGATGTCGACCCGGTGAAGTTCGGATCACCGGTGGAGATGACTGTGATTGCGTGACTGCCTGAATCGGCGTACACAACAGCGCACGATGCGGTCCCTTCGACCATCGGCTGCGCGCTACAACCCGTGATGGCCGTGGCGCCGTCGAGGAACTCGGCTGTCCCGGCCGGTGTCCCGCTCGCCGGTGCGATTGCGGACACGGTGGCGGTGTACGAGACCGACTCACCAGACACCGATGGGTCCACCGACGAGGTGACCACTGTCGTGGTCGCACCCGGATTGATCGTCTGAGTCAGAAGCAGCGACGTCGAGCTGGCGAAATCGGCATCACCGCTGTAAACGGCAATGATGGTCTCAGCACCCGCCGCAACGAATGTGTCATCGCATGTTGCGACGCCGACGCCGGTCACCGCCTGCGCTGCGCACCCGGCGATGGTTGCACCGTCGTCCAGGAACGCAACGGTGCCGGTCGGCGCTCCGGATCCGGGTGCCACCACGCTCACCGTCGCGGTGATGGTGACCGACTGGCCGGTGACCGACGGATCCACCCAGGACGCGAGCGATATCAGGGTCGAAGCGGGGCTGACGGTCTGTGTGAGGATCGGGGACGTCGAGCTGGTGTAATTCGGATCGCCGTTGTACACGGCGGTGATCGCGTGACTACCGACTCCGGGGTAGGAGACGCTGCACACCGCAACCCCACCGATCAGCGGCTGCGCGATGCAGCCGCCAATGGTGGTGCCGCCGTCGATGAAGGTGGCTGTGCCCGAGGGCGTCCCGCTCGCGGGGGCGAGAGCGGTGACGGTCGCCGTGTAGGTGACGTCCTGACCAGACACTGAGGGGTCCGCTAACGCGGTCACCATAATCGAGGTGGCTCCCTGGACGACGGTCTGCACGAGGACGGGAGACGTCGAGCTCGTGAAGTTGGCATCACCGCTGTAGACGGCGGTGATCGCGTGCACTCCCACGCCTGCGTACACACTGCTGCAGGGCGTGACGCCACCGACCATCGGCTGCGCGATACAACCGGTGATGGTACTGGCACCGTCCATAAATGTCACCGTTCCGGTCGGGGTCCCGGTGGCCGGGCCCGTGACGCTGACAATCGCCGTGTAGGTGACGGTCTGACCGGGCACCGATGGGTCCACCGACGAGCTCACCACAGCTGCTGTCGCTCCCTGGTTGACCGTCTCGGTGAGGATCGGCGACGTCGAGCCACTGAAGTTGGAGTCGCCGCTGTACACAGCTGTGAGCGGGTGCGCACCAGCCGCGGCGAACGACGCCGCACACACGGCGGTGCCCGCGGCCGACACCGCCTCCGCGGCGCACCCCGTGATCGTGACGCCGCTATCCTCGAATATCACGGTCCCCGTTCGCGTCCCGATTCCCGGGGCGATCACACTCACCGTTGCGGTCAGGGTCACCGTCTGGCCGGTAACCGAGGGGTTCAGCGACGATGCGACAACAGTCGATGTTGACGCCTGGCTGACAGTCTGCGTCAAGGTGGGCGATGTCGAGCCTGCGAAGTCGACGTTACCCGAATAGATCGCAGTGATCGAGTGCGTCCCGGCTCCGGAATAACTGATAGCGCAGGTGGCGGTGCCGGCCGCAGCCAGGGTCTTCGCCCCGCACCCCGCGATCGTCACGCCACCGTCCTCGAAGTTGACGGTTCCTGTAGGCGTACCCGCGGCGGGGGAGACCACCGTGACTGTCGCCGTGTAGGTCACCGTCTGACCCGACACGGACGGGTTCAGCGACGAACCAACTACCGCGGCGGTCGAACCCTGGCTCACCATCTGCGTCACGACGATTGAGGTACTCGTCAGATAGCTCGCACTTCCGTTGTAGATGCCGGTGATCGAGTGCACACCCACCGTTAGCGTCGTCGCGGTGCAGGTCGCGACACCGGCGACCAACGCGACCGCGCCGCATCCCGCAACTGTGGCGGCGCCGTTGTCGAATGCGACCTTTCCAGTCGGTGTGCCCGATCCGGGAGCGTTCGAGGTCACGGTTGCGGTGAAGGTCACCGACTGGCCGAACACCGTCGGGTTCACCGTCGCCGTGACCACGGCCGTGGTCGGGTCAGCCGCCACGACCTGGGTCATTGCGGCTGAGGTACTCGCTGTGTTGTTCGCGTCGCCGCTGTAGACCGCGGTGATGTTGTGTGAGGCCACCGTCGGCGACACCGTGCACGATGCAGAACCGGCAATCAACGCCACCGCGACGCACCCGGCGATGTTGGAGCCGCCGTCACGGAACGTGATCGTGCCGGTCACCGTTGGGCCGCCGGCGACGGTCGCTGTGTACTGAATGCTCTGCCCGAACACCGACGGGTTCGCGCTGGAAGAGACAGTCGTCGTCGTTGTGCTGAGCACCGTCTGTGTCAGTGGCGCTGACGTGCTCGTGATGAAGTTGCCGTCGCCGCTGTAGACTGCCGTGATCGTGTGCAGCCCAGCGGCCAGCGCGTTGGTCGCGCAGGTCGCGGTTCCCGCGGCTCCGAGAAGCTGAGCAGCGCAGCCGGTGACGGCGACGCCGCCATCCTCGAATGCGACGCTGCCGGTGCGCGTCCCCGATGCGGGAGCAGTCGCGGTGACCGTCGCGGTGAAGGTCACCGTGACACCAGTGCTGGAAGGATTCAGCGACGACACGACCTTGGTTGTGGTGTTGCCCTGGTTGACCGTCTGCGTGAAGGGCGCCGACGTACCGGTCGCGAAGTTGGCATCACCGCTGTAGATGGCAGTGATCGTGTTCGCGCCCACCGTCAGGGTGTTCGTGACGCATGTGGCTTTGCCCGAAGCCGGCACGGCCTGCGCGCTGCAGCCTACGATGTCGACGCCGCCAACCTGAAACTCGACAGTCCCGGTCCGCGTCCCCGTGGCGGGTGCCGTGGCCGTGACGTTGGCGGTGAGCGTCACGTTCGCGCCGGTGCTCGACGGATTTGCCGGCGAACTGAGCGCAACCGCAGTCGCGCCGAGATTCACGGTCTGGGTGAGGACAGCAGTTGTCGAACCCGTGAAGTTGGCATCACCGCTATAGATACCGGTGATGGTGTGCGTTCCCGGTCCGGTGTAGGCGATTGCGCATGTGGCCGTGCCGGCGGCGGCGACGGCCTTGGCACCGCAGCCGGTGATGACGACTCCGCCATCCTCAAATGCGACGGTCCCAGTCCGCGTCCCGGCGGCGGGCGCGACCGCGGTGACCGTGGTGGTGTACGTCACCGACTGACCGCTCACCGAAGGGTTGACGGAGGTGACCACGACTGTCGTGGTGGATCCCATGATGACCACCTGGGTCGCGGGAGTTGATGTGCTAGTCGCGTACGTCGCGTTGCCGCTGTAGACAGCGGTGACGGTCTGCGATCCGACGGCCAGGGCAGCCGTTGTGCAGGTGGCGACCCCAGCAGCGACCGCCCTGTTGACACAACCGGTGATGTTGGTCCCACCGTCCTGAAAGGTGACTGTCCCAGTTGGCAGCGGTGCGGCCGGGGTGATCGCGGCGGTGAAGACGACCGATTGCCCCCAAACTGACGGATTGGTGAGTGAGGTCAGAGTCGTCGTCGAGGTCGACAGAGCGTGGCCGATGACGCCGCCCGACAACAGCGAGAGAGTTCCGGCCGTGAGCGCGGCACCGACCTGGCGAACGACCCTCGTGCCCCGATGGCGCGACGCGTCCACAGATCTGACCCGGCTTCCGCTGAAAGCCGTCGACTCCGGCGTGACCCTCCCATTCATCGCTGTGCGCCTGTCTCAGACGACCTGCAGCGCAGTCGACTTGGCGTGGATGCGCAACGCCGAAGCGCGCGCGAAACAATGGATCAACTCCCGCAATCCGCCTCCTGGGTTCAGGGTCGAGGCGGCGCGTTCGGGAGGCAAGTGCGAGGTCCCTCTCGATCTCGGTTCCATCTGATTGCGGACAGCATGTCGCCGGCCAACCCGTTCGGCCTGCGCGGTATCGCAGCGTTTGAACTTTCGTGACCACCGAGCGACTGTGCGTGACCTGTGCCCAACACCGCCATAGCTCGCCAGGGCGTTCGCACCTGCTGGAGGCGCCCGTCACACTCCTGCGACAACTGTCCAAGGCGGCTGAGTCCGATCGGGTATCCACGTGCCTCGGCTCAGATCAGCCACTCCACGCACGCAACCGCCCTGCCGGTACGGGCTGTTCGTCGCATGGGAATCGTCAGCGCGACTACCATCCGCCACAGTACAGCCAGCATTGATCGTAGGAGCATCGATGACTGACGCCGAGCAGCACTTCACCACCCATGCAGATGGCACGCCGACTGCCCCGGGACGTTACGTCGACGTCGCCTCGATCGAATCCGTCGAGCTCGTTCCTGGGCTCCTGTTTCGGCCGGTCCTTGGCGAGCGCACGATGCTCAACTTCGTCTCGTTCGAACCCAACACCGAGGCTCCGATGCATGTCCACGAGGAGGAACAGATCGTCCTCGTTCTCGAGGGCGAGTTCGAGTTCGAGATCGACGGGGATGTTCGCACCATGCACGCGGGGGACGTCGCGGTGGTTCCCAGTTGGGTGCCTCACGGAGCGCGCACCCACGACACTTCATGCCGCGAGGTGGATGTCTTCAATCCACCCAGACGGACCCTTTTGGAGCACGCACGGCGTCAGGCCACAACTGAATAACCGCAGCGCTCGAGGTGCGGCCGGTCGGGTCAACGTCAAAGTTGTCTGGTGACCGAGACGCATTTGCGCACGATTAGCGAACCAGCGCATCCGCGTGCCAAAGCAGGGTAGCGCTTCAAACGACCCTCGCCGGACCCCTTGGGGCGCTCTCGGACTGACTGCCCAATGCGATCTTTTGGTCACGATTCGGTATACGGGGCTCAATCGTTCCGGCCACCCCGTAGGGTGGGGCTTATACGGCGGCCCCGGCTTGGATCAGCCGCTCCACGCCCGTATCAGGATCCAACCGATACGAGGTGCACGTCGCATGGGAATAGCCAGCGCGCCGCTTGTGAATCCGGACGCCCCAGCCGCCGTCAGCGATCGTTGGATCGGCGTCGGGGCATCCAGCGCCAAGGAATCTCGTCAGGCGGGAGTCGAAGCCGCCAAAGCGGCGCTGCGAGGCGCCGATCCCAAGCTGCTCGTCGTCTTTGCTTCCCCAGTTCACGATCTCGAGGCGATGCTGGGCGGTGTCCGAGAGGTTGCGCCCACAACATCCCTGATCGGATGCACCACCGCCGGCGAGATCGCGGCCGACGGCCCGAGCGATGCCAGCGTGGTCGTGACTGCGCTGGGTGGAAGCGGCTTCACCGTGACCACAAACGTCGCGCGCGGCGCCTCCGCCGACTTGCGCCAGGCCGGTGCCACGGCAGCGGCGTGCGCTGAGAACGGACCGGCGACCGAGCACGAGGTCCTGCTCCTCCTGAGCGACGGACTCGGCGGCGACCAGCAGGAGGTTGTTCGCGGCGCGTATAGCGTCGTCGGCGGATCTGTGCCGCTGGTGGGCGGCTGCGCCGGCGACGACCTGGCCATGAAGAAGACCTTGCAGTTCTTCGACGGCGAAGTGCTAGAAGACTCCGTCGTGGCCGCAGCCATCAACTCCGATGCACCGCTCGGTATTGGCATCCAGCACGGCTGGACGCGTGTGGGCGCGCCCTTTCTGGTCACGGCGAGCAGCGGTACCCGTGTGCTCGCGCTCGATGACCGTCCGGCCCTCGATGTGTATCTCGAGCGCCTTGACGCTCCTGACGACGCTCGCACCGATCCTGCTGCCTTCACGCGTTTCGCACTGACCCATCCCTTCGGTTTGAGCCGGAGAAGCGGTGAGGAGGTGCGCTTCATCGCAGAGGCCAACTTCGATGACCGTTCCATCGGCTGCATTGCCGAAGTTCCGCAGGGTGGCCTTGCCTGGATCATGGAAGGGGACGCGACGTCGGTGCTCGACGCGACGATCTCCGCTTGCACGCAGGCGGTGGAAGGTTTGTCGGGACACCCGCCGCTCGGTTTCCTCGCCTTCGACTGCATCGCCCGGCGGGGTGTTCTCGGCAACGAGGGAATCCAGGAGGAGGTCGCGCGGATCAAGTCGTACTCGGGCGGCGCACCAGTTGCCGGGTTCTACACGTACGGCGAGATCGCTCGCACGCACGGCGTCAGCGGCTTTCACAACCAGACCTTGGTGGTGCTCGCCTTCGGCTGATCGCATGAGCACGACCAACATCACGACAACACCGAGTAACTGGTCGACGCAGCAGCTGGCCGAATTCCTCGTTGCGGTCGCCGCCAGCACGGATCCACCCGCGGCGATGCGCTGCGCGATGCAATGGGCATCCGAGGTACTGGAGGCCGAGGTTGCAGCCGTTGTCACGAGTGATTCGGTGGTGGACATGATCGGCTTCCCCCGGGGGCTGGTCCCGGTCGACGCGCTGCTGGCGGCGGGACGGGAGTCGATGCACCCACTCAGCCTGCCTCGAGTCGGCGAACTGCATTCCACGCGCGTCGCCGTGGAAGAGATTGACGGGCATCTCATTGTGGCGCGCTCAGGCGACACCGGATTCCTCCCTGAAGAGGTCGCTCTGCTCCGGGCGATGGGACGAAGCCTCTCGATGACTCTTCGCACGCTGCACATGCTCGAGCAGGAGCGCTCCTTGCGCGCCGATGTCGAGATGCGCGCGCAAGAGAACCTTCGGCTGCTGACGATGGTACAGGAGCGCCAGACGGCGCTCGAACGGCTCTCAAAGATCCAGGTCTCGATCTCCCGCCGGGTTCCGCTGCCGGAAGTCCTCAATGCGGTGGCTGAGGGCGCGCACGAGTTGCTCGGCGACGAGGTGGTGGGGATCCGACTCGTGGATAACGATGACCCCGCATTCGTCAACCTGGTTTCGTCTGTGGGTGTGTCCCACGCAATGGCCGCCGCGACCAAGCGCAGCCCATTGTCATCGGGCGCCGGCGGGCGTGCGATCCTCGAGGATCGTGTGGTCATCCTGAACGACTACAAGAGCGACTTGGGGGCAATCGACGAGTATGTGGGGGCCGATCTCCAGAGTGCACTAGCCGTGCCCATCCACGAGCACGGTCGCCCGGTAGGTAGCATCACCGTTGCGACATACCGCACGGGGCGTGAGTACAGCGACACCGACTGCGAGATGCTCGTGGCGCTGGCCCACCACGCGAGCATCGCGCTCAACGACGCCAAGGCCGTTGATCAGATGCGACACCTCGCGTATCACGACGCGCTGACGGGCCTGCCCAACCGGTCGCTCTTCTTCGAACATCTCGCCCGCGCGGTTGCCAACGCCAACCGCACCGGCGCCAGCCTCGCGGTCCTCTATCTCGACCTCGACCGCTTCAAGCTGGTAAACGACAGTCTCGGCCACAACGTGGGCGATCAGTTGCTCGAGGCCGTCGCTCAACGGCTCCGCAAGACGATACGCACCGCTGATCTGGCCGCACGCCTAGGCGGCGACGAGTTCGCGATCCTCGCCGAAAACACCTCCATCGACGGAGCAACGCTGCTTGCCGAGCGGATCTGCAAGGCACTCGGCGATCCCTTCAGGATCGACGGCCATGACCTTGCGGTAGCGGCGAGCGTCGGGGTCGTGGTCGACGCGGCGGGAGAGACGGACGCGGACAGTCTGCTGCGCAATGCCGACCTCGCCATGTACCGGGCCAAGCTCGACGGCGTGGGCCAGCACGCGATGTTCGAACCGGACATGCACGTGGTGGCGTCCGATCGTGCGCACATGGAGGGCAACCTGCGTCGCGCGGTCCAGCTCGAGCAGTTCGAGGTGCACTACCAGCCGATCGTCTGGCTCGCATCCGGCGAGGCGGTGGGTGTAGAGGCGCTGGTGCGCTGGCGCCGTGAGGATGGAACGCTGATTCCGCCGGCAGAGTTCATCCCGGTGGCGGAGGACATGGGCTTGATCATGCCCATTGGCCGGATCGTCATGGATACAGCGATGCGCCAGGTTCGCGAGTGGCAGCGCACGCAACCCAACGCCGCCGCATTGCACCTCAGCATCAATCTCTCGCCACGCCAGCTCTATCAACCGGGCGTGGTTGCCGAGGTGGTCGATGCGCTCAACGCCACTGGTTTCGACCCCGCACACCTGACGCTCGAGATCACGGAAACGGCCCTCATGCACGACACCAGCACAGTGAGCACGCGCCTCGAGGAACTGCGCGCCGTGGGCGCACGGATCGCGCTCGACGACTTCGGCACTGGGTACTCGTCGCTCACCTACCTTCGGAATTTCCCCATCGACGTGCTCAAGGTGGACAAGTCCTTCATCGACGACATCGCTCGCGGATCCGAGAAGGCCAACCTCGCACGCGGAATCATCGAACTGGGCAGGACGATGCATCTCGACATTGTCGCCGAGGGAATCGAGGATGCCCTGCAGGCCACTGAGCTGGTACGTCTACGCTGCCGCATGGGACAGGGATTCTATTTCTCCAAGGCACTCCCCGCCGATGAGTTGAGCGCGTACTTGCACGCGCAACAAGGGATACGCGCCGCGAGGCTGACCATCCTCGCCGGGTAGGCACAGAGCGCCTCTCGACAGCGCGATTGCGGGGCGGTTGACGGCGGTCGATGGTAGGCGCAAACTGCGCGCATCCACAACGTGCGGGCTCGTGGAGATGACGGAAGGCGGAGGTGACTCAGGTGGCGATAAAGAAGCAAGCAGCAGCGGTGATGGCCGTGCTCGCGGCGGTGCTCCTCACCACCGGGAGGGCAGAGGCGACGAACAGCTGGACAGTCGAGTCGACTCCCGACGCGAGCACGTACGTTAACAATCTCTTTGGAGTCTCATGCCCCACGAGCACGTACTGCATGGCTGTTGGTTCCGACCTCTCGTCAACCAAACCGATTGGATACACACTCGCCGAGCAGTGGACGGCAGGCGTGTGGTCCATCATCCCAACGCCCAGTACGCCCGGTGATCAGAGCGAGCTCGTCAGCGTCTCCTGTCGATCGGCGAAGTTCTGCATGGCGGTTGGCGACGAGCATCCCCATGGCCCTGGGGTGATCCTGGCCGAACGCTGGAACGGGAGCGTCTGGACAGCGACGGACATCACCGGCCCCATGGAATCCGGCCTCACTGCGGTCTCGTGCCCGACGGCAAGCACCTGCACGGCGGTCGGTGACTCACTCGGCACGGATGCATCGCTCATCTACCGTTGGAACGGGAGCACGTGGACGGCCCAGACCGCGGTGACGTTGCCGGACTACGAAGAAAATCAGCTGTATGGAGTGTCGTGTCCAACGACCAGCGCATGCGTGGCCGTGGGGAGCTACTTCGGCCCGTCAAGCACCTTCGTGCTGGTGGAGCGCTGGAACGGAAGTAGCTGGACGCTGCAGACCATCCCCCATCCCGCCGGCGTCAAATCCAGCCAGTTCCAGAGTGTGTCGTGTGTCTCGGCCGCGGTGTGCACGGCCGTGGGCTCGTCCGTAACGGGCGCGAACGTCACGATCCCGCGCGCCGAACGATCAAATGGCAACACCTGGGCGCTGCAGCCCACGCCCACCCCGACTTCATCGCCCTACAACCTCAACCTTGCAGGTGTGTCGTGTCCAACGTCGAAAGACTGCACGGCTGTCGGGTCATACAGCACGAACTCCAGCAACAACTTCGCATACGCGGAGCTGTGGAACGGCACGGCATGGGTGCTTCAGTCGGTCCCGACGCCATCGGGTGACATGGGCGCCCTGCTCTATCAATCGTCCTGCTCTGCACCAACGGCCTGCACTGGAGTTGGAACCGTGAGCACCACGTCCAGCCAGATCGTCCTCGCCGAGCGCTACTCGTGACGCCGCGACCCTGAGGGTGGGTCGCTCCAGCCGCCCTCACGTCTGATCCACGCGGTCGGAATCGGATCACGGCGTCGCAGAACGATCGCGGCCGGATCCGACGGGCCAGCCTGCCCTTAGCGTTCACCCCAGAACAGATCAGAGGCGGGACAACCGGGGGGTAGCCAGGGGATGGCTCCAGTTCAAGGCATCAGCTGGGACGATCGCAAGCGCAGAGTCGTGAGCGCGATGGCGGCCGCCACGGCCGTCGTTCTCAGCGCCGGCGCAGTTGCCACGACGGCACACGCCTCCGATGCACACCTCGTCTCCGTGATCGTGCGTGCACAGCCGGCCGGGATCGGCGCCGCGGACCAGGAGATCACCGCACTGGGCGGGCACGTCGACCAGCAGATCAGCATGATCAATGCGGTCGTCGCTGACGTTCCATCGGACGCGGTCGCCGAACTCGCGGCCACGCCGGCCGTGGCGCAGGTCACCTCGAACGGATCGGTTCAGCTCCTGGGCAGCTCGTACAGCGCGACCAGCAGCTCGTACAACCCGGCCACCGACGTCGACTCCATGTACAACGTCGAGCAGATGGATGGCGCGCACGCCTACTGGGATGCGGGCTTTACCGGTCAGGGTGTTGGCGTCGCGCTCATCGACTCCGGCGTCTCGCCAGTGAATGGCTTGCAGACTCCTGGCAAGGTGGTCAACGGGCCGGACTACTCGTCCGACTCGGCGTTCCGGTCGCTGCGAGACCTCGACGAATTTGGTCACGGCACGCACATGGCCGGGATCATCGCCGGCCTCGACAACGGCGCCAGCGTCAGCTCGAGCGACACCACTGATTTCATGGGCATGGCACCCAACTCGCAGATCGTGAACGTCAAAGTCGCCGGCGCGACCGGCCAGACGACGGTTGCGCAGGTGCTCACCGCGATCAGCTGGGTGGTGCAGCACCAGAATTCCAACGGCATGAACATCCGCGTGCTCAACCTCTCGTATGGCACGGATACCAACAACAGCTACGAGCTCGATCCGCTCGCTTACGCGGCCGAACAGGCGTGGCTGCATGGCATCGTCGTGGTGGTTGCCGCAGGCAACGAGGGCAACTACTCCGACGGTCTTGAGGACCCGGCGATCGATCCGTACGTGATTGCCGTTGGTGCCTCCGACACCGAGAACACCACAACAGTTGCCAACCACCAGCCCGCGAGCTTCACGAGCCAGGGTGACGGGACGCGCAACCCCGACCTCGCAGCGCCCGGCACCCACATCGTGTCGCTGCGCGACCCGGGATCCCTCATCGACGACATGTTCGGCGCTACCGCGACGGTCGACGGTCGCTTCTTCCTCGGGAGCGGAACGTCGCAGGCAGCAGCAGTTGTGTCGGGCGCAGCGGCGCTGCTCTTGAGCCAGCGGCCGTCGCTCACGCCCGATCAGGTCAAGGCGCTGCTCGTTGGCAACACGAACTCCATGCAGGGTCCGCAGACCCTGATCGGCAGCGGCGAGCTCGACCTCGCGGCCGTGCTCAACGCACCCACGCCGAACGCAGTCCAGACCTTTGCGACCTCGACCGGCGGAAACTCGCGCGGTTGGTGGTGGGCGGCCGGCGCCTCCTGGTCCGGCGCATCGTGGTCCGGGGCCTCGTGGTCGGGCGCATCGTGGTCGGGTGCGTCGTGGTCCGGAGCGTCGTGGTCAGGAGCCTCGTGGTCCGGCGCCTCCTGGTCGGGGGCATCCTGGTCCGGCTCCAGCTGGTCCGACGCCGACTGGAGTTAGGTTCCGGAACCTCGGTCCGGCCACCCGGGGCGCTGGCTCGCCACTTCGATGCCTCCGCTGCCGATAGCCCTGCTACCGCTTGGCAACAGCACTGGCACGGCGAGTTCAATTGAGGGCGATCTGAACGACGATTCGGGCATGGCCAAGGAGGCGGAGAGCCCTGAGTCGCCTGGCGATTCAGGACCGGCAACTTCGAGCAGGAGGGGACACCGCGTCCACCTGCTGACGATCGTCCTCGTCGCCACAGCGATCATCCTGCTCGTCAAGGTCGTCGCCCCACTGCACGGCATCCCTGCGCCGCGCCAGGTCCCGTGGTGGGTGCTCATCCCGCTCTTCTCGGCGGCGGAAGTGTTCGTGGTCCACATCCAGTTCCGCCGCGACGCCCAGTCGTTCTCGCTCAGTGAGCTGCCGCTGGTCGTCGGGTTCTTTTTCGCACCACCGCTGATCGTCCTGCTCTCCATGGTTGCCGGGACCGCAATCGCACTGCTGGTTCACCGCCGCCAGTCACCCTTGAAGCTGGCGTTCAACCTCGCCAACTTCACGGTCGCCAACAGCGTTGTCGCCGTGCTGTTCATGCACCTTGTCGACCACCACGACGCTTTGAGCGCGATCAGCTTTCTCGGTGTCCTGGTGGCCGTCCTCGCCGGCGGCGTTGTGCAGTCATTCGTGATCCTGACCGCGATCTCGTTCTCGGAAGGGCGCATCGATCGTGTGGGCATCGCCTCGACCTTCGGATTCACCCAGGCAGCGACGGTGATCAACACCTGCCTTGCGCTGATCGGCGTCCGCATCGTCTGGCAGAATCCCAGCGAGCTCTGGCTGCTCGCGGTGCCCACCGTGGGCGTGTTCATCGCGTATCGCTTCTATGTCGCAGAGCGCGAGAAGCGCGACCAGGTCGACTTCCTCTATCAGTCGAGCAAGCAGCTCCAACGCACCGAAGCGGTGGATGACGCAGTCGCGCAGTTGCTCACCAAGTCGTGCGAGGTCTTCCGCGCCGAGCGCGCAGAGATTACCTTTCTTCCCACTCGCGAGCGCGATGCCGTGGTGCGGACGGCTGTCGACACGGAACAGACTACGCAGTTCATGACTCCGGTCATCCTCGACGACGCGGAGCTGCAGTTCATGAGCCGGTTGTTGCTCGACTCGCCGCTCTTGCTCAGCACACACGGCAAGACCGATGGCGATCCCAGCGGATTTCTCGAGCACCGCGGGCTGCGCGACGCCATGGCCGTCGTGCTCCGCGGCGAGAACAACATGGTGGGCACCATGCTCATCGCCAACCGTCTTGGCGAGGTCACGGGTTTCGACGACGAGGACCTGCGCCTCCTCGAGATGCTCGCCAACCAGACCGGTGTCATCCTCGAACGCGGAAGGTTGCAGCACTCGTTGTCGCAGCTCACCGTGCTCCAGGAACAGCTGCGGCACGAGGCGTCGCACGATCCGCTCACTGGCATGGCCAACCGGCTGCTCTTCGGATCGCGCGTCGAGCAGGCGCTCGCGCAGAGCGGCCAGCACGTGGGGGTGCTCTTCATCGACATCGATGACTTCAAGACTGTCAACGACAGTCTTGGCCATGCAGCCGGCGACGAGCTCCTCCGCGCAATCGCCGACCGCATCGGGCAGTGCCTGCGTCCCGGCGACGTCGCTGCACGACTGGGAGGCGACGAGTTCTCCGTGCTCCTCATCGGCATCGACGAGCCGGCCACCGCCGTGCGCATTGCCGAGCGGGTTATCGAAGCGCTCCGCGAGCCGTTCATCATCGCCGCCGAGGAGGTGCTGACCCACGCGAGCATCGGCATCGCGACGGCCATCGACACGGTGTGCGACGGGCAGGAACTGCTGCAGAACGCGGACCTCGCCCTGTACACCGCCAAGAGTTCAGGCAAGTCCCGCTGGGAGCTGTTCGAGCCCGCGATGTATGCCGCGGTGCAGCACCGCCATCGTCTCAAGGCAGACCTGTACCACGCCGTCGAGCAGGTCGAGTTCGAGCTGCTGTATCAGCCGATCGTGCGGGTGTCGACGTGCGAGATCGTTGCGGCCGAGGCGCTGCTGCGCTGGCGCCATCCCACCCGCGGGACGGTGCTGCCGGACGACTTCATCAGCCTCGTCGAGGAGACGGGCCTGATCACGCAGCTCGGCGCGTGGGTGATGCGCAGCGCCTGCGAGGAGGCGCGCGACTGGCCTTCCGTCGATGGTGCTGCTCCCGTTGCGGTGAGCGTCAACGTGGCTGTCCGTCAGCTGCGCGAGCCGGACTTCGTCGACAGCGTGCGCGAGGTGCTCCGCGACACCGGTCTTGATGCCCGCCGTCTCATCGTCGAGGTGACCGAGGCGGACATTGTGTATGACACCGAGCCGATCATCGGCCGCCTCAGTGAGCTGCGCGAAATGGGAGTGCGCATCGCGCTCGACGACTTCGGCACCGGTCACTCGTCGCTGAGCCGGCTTCGAGATTTTCCGGTTGACGTGCTGAAGATCGACCGTTCATTCACCGCATCGCTCTGCGGCCCGACCACGTCGATCGGTTTCGCGCACTCGGTGTTCAACTTCGGTGTCGGCCTCGGTCTCAGCGTGATCGCGGAGGGTGTCGAAACCGAGGAGTGTCTTCGGGAGCTCGGCGAGCTCGGCTGCGAGCTGGCGCAGGGGTATCTCTTCGGCCACCCGCTGACGCCGCTCGCGATGCGACGTCTGCTCGATCACAACATCGCAGTGCCAACACCGCTGCCGGCACTTGCAGCGCTCTCGGCGGGGACCACCTACCCGACGCGCTAACCGAGCGACTCAGGCGGCGTACCCGCGCAGGACGCTGTCGACAACGCGCTCCGCGAAAGCGAAGTCGAGCACACCGCCGAACATCAGCCGGAAGTACACGGGACCGACGAGCAGGTCGGTGGCGAGCTCAGTGTCGGCGTCCGCGCGCAGATCGCCCCGCGCAATCCCCCGCTGGATGACCCGGGTGACCTCGGCGCGACGAGCGGCGACCACCGTCGCCCGAAACGGATCGCCAAGCGACGGGTCACTCGCGATCTTCGAGAGCAGGGCGCGGATCACCGGCCCGAAGTCCGTCTCGGTGATGGCCCGCATCGGGTTGAGCACCGCCGCGAGCATCTCCTCGCGGGTGTTGCCCGTCTCGGCCACCGCGATGTGCGGCGCCGCCATCTCCGCCAGCAGATCCTGGGCGAGAGCCTCCTTGGACGCCCAGCGGCGGTAGATGGTCGCCTTGCCCACGCCGGCGCGGGCGGCGACGTGCTCGAGGCGCATCTCGGCGAAGCCCTTCTCGATCAGCAGTTCGCGTGCCGCGGTGAGGATGGCCTGGTGGGCGCGTTCGCTTCGCGGCCGCCCGCCGCGGGTCGGAGCCGAGCGGGGCGGGACCGTAACCGTGGTCGAGGAGTCTGGGTTTCCCATTCAGATGGTATGATACGGAACGCCTCGTATCGATGTAAAGGAGACCCCAAATGAATACAAAAATAGCCGCATCAGACAACACCCGCATCATGGAGCTCATCGAGCGCGCCGAGCGCGAGACCCCCTTCTGTGACTGTGGCGCAACCGCCGCGGCGGTTGCCTGCAACCGTCAGATCTGGTTGTCGTGCACACGGCATCAGTGCCCTTCCGAGGGAGCCCTCCGCCGAATCATCGCCACGCTGGCCTCCGCTGGTCACACACGCAGGCTCATCGCCGAGGGCGTGTAACCCGGGCTGCAATCAGGCTGTCGGCGATCGGCCCCACGCCGTCGCGACAGCCGCCGGGCTGGCGTCGACCGTCCCTGGCTTGATGGCCGCGATGATGGTCATGAAGTCATTGAGGCAGTACATCTCGGTGTGGCTCGTCCAGTGCAACTTCCAGTTGGAGCTTGTGCAATCCCACGAGAAGGACGTGCTCTGATCGCTCGACCCGGTCACGAGCTGATAGAACTGCAGGTCGTCCCACTCGTTGCCGGTCTCGTTGCGGAGGATGCTCGCCCAGCCGGCTGGACTCGTGTAGTGCTTTCCTGCGGTGGTGGTCAGCGAATAGCACGCCATCCCCTGCACGTTGCATTCACCGCCCAGCACGTTATCGGCGTCCTCGAACCACGGCGCCTTCAGCGTGGAGCGCTTGTTGACGATCGGTGTGTAGCTGTAGACGCGACCGTAGGCGAAGCAGGTACTGACCGGGTTCTTCTGAATCGCCGGTGTGTGCACGTCGTCGGGATATGCGAACTCGCCCCAGGCGTTGTCGAAGCCCTCGGCGGTGAAATCGGGAAGTGACCCGCAACTCTCCGCATACTGTGATCCGGTCCCCATCGAGGGAGGCGGCGTGTCGCCCGTGATGTCGTTGTGGTTCAAGCCTTCGCTGACCACGTCGAAGCCGTACTCCGATTGCAGCGCCTGGAGATCCGACCAGTCGGCATAGATATCACCGTTGGTGCAATCCTCGCCCGTGGTGCTGGCGCGGTCGACATTCACCGTGCCGATTGCGGGCAGATGCATGCTGCTCAGGTCGGCGACCACGGTGTCGAGACGGAGTATGCCCGGCACCGGCACGCACCCCGGATTGGTGTAGCTGCCCTCGATCGAACGACCGAACTGAATCGTGACGTACCGCGGTGCCGGCGCGGCAGTCGATGCCAGGGCGACCGTGCTGATGGACTGAGTCACAGCGAGGACCGCAACCACCAGCACGAGGCCAAGCTTCCACGAGGGGCGGCGGACTACATGATTGACGTCACGCATGCTCGTTCAACCAGCGATAGCGCGGATCGAGGTAGACGCGCATCACGCGCACCTCACCGGCGAGGATCCACAGGTAGTAGAGGTCATGTCCGGGCGCGGCAACGACGGGGTGGAATCCCGACGTGATCGCCGCGGCGTCGCCGTCGTGCGCCATCCACACATCCTCCCGCGCCGAGTCGATGTCGTACCGGGCCTGCAGCGCGAAACCGTTGGCAGGATGGACGCGGTAGTAGTAGACCTCCTCCAGCTGCGCCTCTTCCGCCGACTCGCGGTCGTGGCGGTGGGGTGGAAACGACGACCATGCGCCCATGCCGTTGTGGATCGTTTCACCGACGATGAGTCGCGACGCCGGAGCGTCTGGCCCGAGGATGTTGCGCACCGTCCTGCTCCAGTTGTCGCGTCCCACCACGTTCTCGCGTTGCTCCGCCGCTGGAATGACGCGCGCCGGGCCAGGGGCGTGTTCACTGGCAGGCGTAGCAATCACCGCGGCGGTCAGGGTGGTGGCATCGCCATCCGCGATAGGGACCAGCTCGACGGACGAAGCCGGGGGGATGTAAACCGCATCGCCCGCGCCTTCGAAAACGTCATGGCGGCCGCCTGCCACCCCGCAGTCCAAGCCGTCGAGCACGACGCGCGCACGCCCGGCAAGGATGACCACGAGCCGCTCGGTTCCCTCGCCGAGCACGAGGAGATCCTCGGGTTCCGCGGTGATCAGGTCGAGCGAGATGAATTTGGTCTGCTCACCGGCGCGGATGAGCGAATCGATCTTCACGCCGACGGTGCCCGATCCGGGTCGGGGATCATCGCATCGCGCACGAACGCGTTCAGGTCGCCACACGCGGCGCAGAACTGGCGCAGCGTGCGTCGCGTCGCGCCGAAGCGATCGAAGTCCGCCACACTGATCCCATCCTCGGTGTACGCGCGGCGGAAGTCCGGGAAATGCGCGAGTAACCCGTCAACGACACGCGGATCCACCGGATTGTCGATGCGCGGAATCACGTTGACATCGCTGGCATTCAGGCGCTTCTGCCACGCGTAGGTCGGTGACACGACGGCATCCGCGCCGATCAGTTCACTCCAGTGCATGTGGTTGCGGAAGGCCGCGGACAGGAGACGCAGGCGGTACCCGCGCTCGCGAAAGATCGCGTAGGTCTTCTTGAACACGGCCACGCCCGCCCATTCGAGATATCCGGGATCAACGGTGATCCCGTCGCGCTCCATCACCACCTTGAGCCAGTCGTCCAGCCTGCCAACCATGATCGTGCAGACCGGCCCCATCGACGCGATGTCCTTTCCCTCAGCCTCACGTCTCCGCAGACCGCGCTCGACCGCCTCGGCCACGGCGATGCATTGCGGGAGCGTGAAACACACCGTCGCGTTGATGCTCACGCCGTGATACGTCGCTTCCTCAAT
>Ga0182015_10001712_pt1 | contig 28303 bp, 22 predicted proteins | sample 712P3MmetaG_FD_120478 | JGI IMG/M metagenome (GOLD analysis project Ga0182015, IMG submission 120478) | Permafrost microbial communities from Stordalen Mire, Sweden - 712P3M metaG | ecosystem: Environmental > Terrestrial > Soil > Wetlands > Permafrost | place: Sweden: Stordalen | collected... | reverse complement strand
GCAGCGGACGCCCGAACTTATTCAGGTACTCGCGTTCCATCACGATGCCGTGAGCCGGGCCCTGAAAGGTTTTCGCGTAGTGCGGAGGGATCCGCATATCTTCCAGTCGCAGAGATTTGAGCGCCTTGAAGCCGAACACGTTGCCGATAATTGAAGAAGTTAGGTTGGCAATCGAGCCTTCTTCAAAAAGATCAATGTCGTAAGCGATATAGGCGATGTATTGATCCGTGCCTGGGATAGGGTCGACCCGGTAGCACTTCGCTTGATAGTGCTCATAGGGCGTCAGGCGATCGGTCCAGACTACGGTCCAGGTTGCCGTCGAAGACTCGCCGGCCACGGCTGCCGCTGCTTCGATAGGGTCAACGCCCGATTGCGGTACCAGGCGGAACGCGCACAGAATGTCGGTGGCCTTCGGATCGTAATCGGCGTCGTAGTATCCCATTTCCGCGTAGGGCGTGATACCTGCGGCCCAACGGCTCTTCTTCTTGCCCGAGTTATTGTTGCCAGCCATTTCTCTCTCCCTCAAAAAACCACTAAACTTCTCCGCCATTGGTACGGTGCGGCGAAACGCGTCTCCCGCAAGGACAAATCCAGAAAACGACAAATCAAAATAACGATGCTTTTGAACTGATCGGGATGCGTAGCTCCAGACGGCAGCCGGACCGGTTGGCCCGGCTGCGTCTTCCTCTTCGTATTTCTGTTTCGAACTTCCGCTTCGTACTTCCAGCGGCTCTGGCTTCGAAGTCGTTCCGGCTGGTTCGCCGACTGTCACCGCCTGCATATTCTGTTAAGGCAATTCGGGTTCCAACTCTGCTTTGAGATTTGCGCTGACAGAGGTCGATTCCTAACTAGTTGTTGTTTCTTTCGGTTGAGCCTAAACGCAAGAACGCAATCCGGAGCGCGTGGATTCTTGCAGGTTACTCATGCGTGACACACATGTCTCACCCGCGAAAAACAGTAAGGTGTGTAACGGTCTGATCGAGCTTAAGTTATCACGGTGCACTCGTAATAGACACAAATGTCTCACACGTGAGACATTTGTATCTCATCGCAGGCTCGGGGAGGAACGGATCGAGATTTTGTGCTTTGCCAGTAAGCGATGAAACGTACGGCGCGGTATTTTCGCCAGCGTCGCGGCCTTGGAGATGTTTCCCTCGGCTTTGAGCAGATAGCTGGACAGCGCTTCCCGTTCAAAATGCTCAATCGCGAGCGCCTTGCTAGGCATGAATCCCAACTGGGACTTGGACGACGCCACATCTTGAACATGAAGCGGAAGGTGCTCGGCCTCCACCACGGAAGAGGAAGTTAGAACAACCGCCCGTTCAATGATGTTTTCCAATTCGCGAAGATTGCCCGGCCAGGAATAGTTCTTCAGCAGCGCGAGTGCTTGTGGAGCAATGCTGTCTACTTTCTTGTTGACCTTCGCGCGGGCACGCTGCAAGAAATATCCCGCAAGGAACGGAATATCTTCAATCCGCTCGCGCAGTGGCGGCAGGGTGATCGAGAAGGTGTTGATCCGGTAGAACAGATCTTCGCGAAACGTGCTGTCACGGATGGCGGTTTCCAGATTCCGGTTGGTGGCGGCGACAATTCTCACAGAAACCTTTCTTGTCTGCATGTCGCCGACCGCGCGAATCTCCCCGGTTTGCAGAGTGCGCAGAAATTTGGCTTGGATCTCCAGCGACATGTCGCCAATTTCATCGAGGAACATCGTGCCGCCGTCGGCCTTTTCGAACAATCCCTTACTGTCGTTGTAAGCGCCGGTAAAAGCGCCGCGCTTGTAGCCGAAGAGTTCGCTCTCCAGCAGAGCTGGAGACAATGCCGTGCAGTTCAGCGTGACCAAAGGGTGATTGCTTCGCGCGCTATTGCGGTGGATGGCTCGCGCCACAAGCTCTTTCCCGGTGCCGCTTTCGCCGCGGATCAAGACGGTCGTGGGGGTCGGCGCAACCTTGGAAATCAATCCCGAGATTTCCTTCATCTTCAGGTTGTTACCGATAATAAACTCGGCTTCCGCGCGCGCTTCAAGTTCGCGCAGGGCTAGTTGATATTGGTCCTGGAGAGAGTTCGCTTGATTCTTGTTCCCGGCAAACTCCGAAATGAAGCGGGCCGTCTTGCCGCCAACCACTTCTGTCCCTTGGGGCCGCAGGCGGTAAACCTCCCGGCCAACATCGGGATCGCCCGTCACCTCAATGATGAGGTCGGCCGCATCTGCTTTCAGAAATTTTCTGTAGTTGGCAGCAACCGGTAGGCCTAGCTCGCGGGCGAGAACAATGCCGGGCGCCCCTTCATCCTTATCAGCCACGCCGACAATCTCAACGCTCGGATCCTGATGGAATAGCTCCACCAGAGCTCTTCCACCACGGCCAGCTCCGATCAGAATGATTCGCGTCATACACGGTCCACGTCGACAGTTTCGGAATCCGCGGAGTTGCGTGCCCTCGCGTCTTTCCCCCAAATTCCGGAATCCCGCGCCAGCGGCGTATTCTACCGCATCTTTACCGCTACTCGTTCGACCCTGGAGCGTCTGGTTCGGCAGCCTCGGCGCTCCCGGCCAGAGCGGATTCCAGTGGGAAGTTGAATTTCAAGAGAGAAACCTGGCCACCCTGCAGGCGAACCTCGCTCAGTGCACCATTGGCGATCGTAGGAAATGCAATACGGTACTTGGAGAGCGTCACCCCGAGCAACTGACAAAGCGCAACGCGGATCAGGGTGTTGTGCGTAACAACCAGAACGCGGCCGCGAGGATACATTGTCTCAATCTCTTTGAAACAATCGACGGCTCGCAACGCAACATTCCGCGGGTCCTCACCGCCGGGCAGGTGATGGGAGACAGGATCAGACTGAAAGGCTGCGAAAGCTTCCGGAAAAGATTGCCTGAGTTCAGCATTGGTCAGACCTTCGCCTTTCCCGAAGGAAATCTCTCTGAGCCGTGAGTCGACGCAAGCCACGATGCCGGTTTCTCGTTCCGATGGCGCCGCTGTCTGACGCGCTCGTAGCAAAGGCGATACCCAAATGGCGGCGAGATTGGTGGAGGACGCCCACTTTGCGAGTTGCTCCGCCTGCTCCACGCCGCGCGGGCTCAGGGGGATGTCTGTGCTGCCAGCGTAACGGTTCTCCGCGTTCCAGATGGCTTCGCCGTGGCGAATGAGCGCGAGGCGGGTCATTTTTACTGGGCCCTCCTTCCTGCATGTTCGTGAAGCGCAGGTTGGATCCAGCCACGGCGCGCCAGTTCTTCCACTAGCCGCAGATATGGATCGTGAAAACGAGCGCCATAGTCCGGCCGGGGATTGACCACCTCGCGAATGCGTGCCATTTCGCGAGCGACGTCGGAAACCTGCCGCTCAGAGACGTTTTCCCCCTTGGTGGCGGCGAGCACGGCCATTCCCAGCGCTGGCTCTGGGTTCTCCGGTAGGTGAACGGGCCGCCTCAGGATATCGGCGCGAAGCTGGCACCAGTACCGGCTGCGAGTTGCGCCGCCCGTGAAGATCAAATCGCCACCAATGGGTGCGCCCAACCTATCGAGAGAGTCAAAGCACAGCCGCTCCGCGAATGCCACTCCCTGAAGCAGCGCGGCGTAGAGATCAATCTCGTCGGTAGGAGAGCCAAGCACAAATCCTTCCGCATCAGGCGCAGTGAAAGGAAAGCGTTCACCACGTGAGACCAGGGGATACGCAATGACGGTGGCTGGTTCCCGATCTCCGGCCTGTACGCTTAACACGTCAAGATCGCGTCCAGGAAATCGCTGCGTGAGAATTCCAGCGCCGGTGCTGGAAGACCCTCCGGGCAGCCAGTTGCCATCTGGAGAGCGGTGCGAGTAAACGACGCCCGCAGGGTCGCGGACCAACTCAGCGGTCACGCCTTTGAGCACCAGCGTAGTTCCCAGCACCGAGTTCCAAGTGCCAACCTCCAGCGCTCCGGCGGCGATCTGGGCGGCGCAGCCGTCAGTCATGCCGGCGACGATCGGTGTTCCGGCGGGAATGCCGATCATGGCTGCAGCTCCTCGGCAGACGGTTCCGATTTGCGTGCCCGAGCGGACAACCGCAGGCATGATGTGATCAGGGATGCCGAGAGCGTGAAGAACTTCCCACGGCCAAGTCTCTCGGATGAGATCGAAGCCTGTCTTGAGCGAGTTGCTTGAGTCCGCTGCAACCTCGTGGCCGGCGAGCCGAACATTGATGAAGTCGGTCTGGTGAGCAAGCCGCGCGGAGGGAATCAAATCGCGGTTTTCGCGCAGCAGCCAGAGTAGTTTCGGGAGTGCCCACGAAGGTTGCATGCGATATCCGAGCGAAGCCCAGGTGGAGGCGCCAGCCTCATTCACGAAGCGCGATTCGTTCACCGCCCTTGAATCGTCATACATGAGCCCTGACGTAAGAGCCTTGCCCGACCGGTCGACGAGAAGGATCGTGCCCGAAGTACCATCCACCGCCATGCTCCGGATAGACGAGGCCGGCAAGTCGGCAATGGCTTCGCGGCAGGCAAAGACAGTGGCGTGCCACCACTCCTCGGGATCCTGCTCATGACGACGACCATCGCGCCGGGTGGTGACTGGATAAGCGCCTTGTCCAACGATAAGTCCGGTCCTGGATACGGCGAGGGCGCGAACACTTTGCGTGCCAAGATCAACGCCGAGCCAGCAGTTTCGTTCCCCTAGGTTATAGGCTGTGATGCGGACCTCCATTCTTGACCCGGGGCCTCTGGTCCCCTCCCAAGTTCGGCTGCCAATCCAAATCAGGGAAAAACCGCTGCATCTCCGGGGCTAACTTTTTTCCGCGGGACAGCTGGATCCGCGGTTGCCACCTTATGTTCTGCGCATGACTTTGTGACTCGTCAGGTGACTCGTCAGTCGGCCGTGCGCCCCGTGGGCCAGTTATTCTCGAGCCACGCAGTTTACCCTGCGCTAAGTTTCTCGCATGATGGAACACGCAAGCCAACATGACCGCTCGTCGATCGCGGAACTCAAAAAAGGCGCCCACCTCTGCATGATTCAACTGGCGCGCAAAGTACATTAAGCGGGATCAATCTTGCAATGCTCTTGCTTCATGATGATGAAAAGAGAATCCAGAATCTTCTCTGTCGCGTCGTCCGAAATTGGAAAGGAGTGCATCGCCATCGCACCCCAAGCGCTTTGATGAAGTGGCAATGACCCACGGTCCGGCGATCTTTTGAGTTCGCGAACGTTGGTGGCAAGAGCGAGGAAGTTATCGGATTCCGATCATGCCTTGGCAGTGCAGTTTAGCCCTTATCGGCCCCCCCCACTCCCCACCCGCTCCATATAACGATTGGTAACGTGTAGCCCTTTTGCGTTTCCATAGACTACCCCGCCAACGAATAACTGCTCGCATGAGCAAGTCGAACCTAGAACGATTGCTTTGAAGGTGCCGGGGAGCGGTGAGCGGTGAGATAACGTCCTTTTGATTGGCATTGCCGGAGCAGCGCCGTGATACGAGTCTCTCTGACGCGTGTCTCTGCACCGATGCTACTACGAAGCGGCGATTTCTGGGGTGGGCGCGTGAAACGGCAGCAAGACTGTGAACTTGCTTCCCATGCCCACGACGCTATGGACTTCGATGCGGCCGTGATGTTCTTCAGCGATACGCCGCGCAAGAGATAGGCCAAGGCCCGTACCGTTGCCTTTCGTAGTGTAAAAGGGCCGGAAAATGTTAGCCAGGTGTTGCGGCGAAATTCCGCGGCCGGTATCGCTGACCACAACGCTGGCGCAACCCTCTTGTGAACCGATCTTGACATTCACCACACCGGCCGTCATGGCCTGGACGGCGTTCAGAAGCAGATTCAGAAGGACCTGATGGATCTGATCACTGTCGTGCTCCACTTCGGGAAGCTCAGGGTCTTGGTGCAACTCGATTTTGATTGGTTCGGAAAGTACCTGTTGACGAGCCAGCATTACGGCGTGTTCCACGGTCGTATTGAGGTTGCTCAGGCGGATCTGCGGTGGGTGGGGCCTGGCCGTTTCCAGAAGATCAGTAACGATACGATTGATCTGCGCGATTTCCAGGCGAACGTCTTTGATGACCGCGCGGGCGGGACTTGTTGACGGCAGATCGCGGCTGACGATTTCAATGACTCCGGCGATTCCCGCGAGTGGATTGCGAATCTCGTGGGCCAAGCCCGTAGCTAACTCGCCGAGAGTCGCCAGGTGTTCGGCGCGCGAAATTTGGGTGCGATGGAGGCGGTCAATCTCCTCGCGGCCATCGCGCAACTGCTGCATCATGTGATTGAACTTGCGCCCGAGATCTCCAATTTCATCGTTACGCCGGGAAAAGCTGACCGCGACGTCCAGGTTTCCATCGCTTACCAGGCCGATCTTCTCTTGCAATTCAACCATGGGGCCTTGAATCAAATATGCGAGCATCAACATGGAGACGGCACAGATTGCAATCGCTCCGGCTCCTGCAACGATGAGCACGGCGTGACGCTCCGGGTCGCGCAAAGATACAGTTGCCAGTGTGAAGAGGATCAGCCCTGCAACCAGCACGAACCCTACCGGCAAGATGGCCTTGAGCTGCCAGTTCATTCGAACGGAACTCGACCGGAGATTTTCTGTTTGCAACAAACCTGCGGACACAGCCTGCGCGCTGTCCCTGGAAGCATGGACGAGTGGCTGGGTTCCAGTGACGGTCCCCGCCGCAGTCTTGGCCGCGAACTGACTCGGGCTAGGCATAGGAGTGAAGTCCGGGCAACAAGTAAGTGACGCCGAAGAAAGTAAACATCACCACGACAAAGCCCAGGATGGCGAAGTAGGCGGCACGCCGGCCACGCCATCCACGAGTGACGCGCATGTGCAGATAGCCTGCGTATACCAACCAGGTGATGGCCGCCCAGGTTTCTTTTGGATCCCAACTCCAGTACGAGCCCCAGGTTTGGTTCGCCCAGTACGCTCCGGAGGCGATCATCAGAGTCAGAAGGGGGAAGGCGAGAGAGATGGTTTTGTAAGTGATGCGGTCAAGGTTGTCCGCGCTGGGCAGCAAACGCTCTAGATCCGGGCGCCGCCATAGCAGCAGGAGGTAAAGCAGCGAGATAAAAACCCCACCAACGAGGCCTGAGAGAATGAAGGGACTGGCGGCAAGGCTGGTTGGAAACAAGCCATCAGCATCGAGTGACGCGTAACGGCCATCACGGGCTCGCACCAGAAACATAACGAGTGCCATCACCTGAAGAAGGATGCTGAGGAATACGGCCCGGTTGGCGAGCGTAAGGAAGCTATCGTTTTTCTTCCAGCGCGCCAGACCGTAGCACACCAACGGCGATGCAACGACCACAAGGGCCAGCGTCATGAGCCAGCCGAGATCCGGAACATTGACGAACAAGCGCACACCCTTGGAAAGAAATACTTCTGACTTCGAGTCCGGATTCCAAGCCACCAGGCTCAGACCGCCCCACTTCTCGAAGCGCGTTAGAACGATGCTGGCGTAAATGGCGAGCGTGCTGGAGCTGGTCACCGCGAGGAAAGTTTCGCTCTGCATTTTGTCCTGAATCAGAAACATCGTTGCCAGGGCAAAACTTAGCGCACAGGCGGCATAGGCGAGCATCGCCAGCGTGACGTGCACGTGCAGCCAGGTTGACTGGAGCGCGGGAACCAGAGGATGCACTTCGGTCCGCAGCAATTGCATCAGGACCACGCCTACGATCGCAACCGGCATGGTGACCGTGCCGATGACCTTGACGCCATACTTTTTTTCTACGATCAGCGTGAGCACGGCCAACGTCCACACGAAGCTGAGCAGCATTTCGTAGACGCTGGAGAAAGGTGGATGTCCAGCTTCGTACCAGCGATGGGCGATGGCTGCGGTGTTCGCGATCAATCCCAGCGACGTGGCGAGCGAGGCGAACTTCACGTACGACTCGGTGCCGGTAACTCCAAACCCCAGATACAGAGCGCCCGCCCCGGCATAGAAAATCAGGGCGGCGAACAACAAGTTCGTCTCGTTCAAAAGATTGCCACTTTTGACCACGTTCAGAAATGCCATAAACAGCAGGAACGCAATTGCCAGTCCGACCAGTACGGTCAGGGTCATTCCGGTCGTCTCTTGTTGCGGTTCTGCTTTTGCTCTTGCCATTTACGTCCTCCGATGAGCCAGTTCAGTCCCCGGCGACCACAGCAACCTTCTCACTTCGAGAACTCTTGGGAATGGTTTTCAGTTCTTCCCCCACTAGCGCCACAAGATCGCTGAAGCGCTCTTCAAACGCGTCACGGTTCCGGTTCACGCTGCCCCCGATCCACAGCAAATGCCTGCCGGTCTTGGGATCAAGAACCGGCACCACCCAAATACGTACATGAACAACGTAGAAGACAAAAGACAGTCCAACGACCAACAGCACGACGCCGGACCAGACCCCCCACTGTCCCGGCTCGTGCGAAACCTGTAATCCCGTGAAGTGGCCCATCTTCAGCTCCGTGGCCTCTAACAGGTAAGGCGCCTTCGAGTTGTCTGCGATCCCCCCGATCTCTGGGAACCACACGTCGAAGTCTTTCCCGGAGCTCCTCGAGGTCACCACCAAGTGGGCGGCTGGATTTTCCAACTCGTTCGACTTCCGGTATACCCGTCCGTCTTGAACCGCATAATCGGGAAAAAATTCAGCGAAGCGAACCGTGGTTTCGGAATCGAGGGGGACGGTGTCGTTTACGGCTAGCCCTAGTTCCCTCTTCTCGCCGGAGCCTTTGCTTGGAGTCGCGACCAACAATAGCTTCTCGACCTTTCCATTCTGGCCGTAACTCGATTGGTAGAAGCGGACACCGCCGTAGAAAAGCGGATCGTTTACAACAATTTCTTTCTTCTGCACAGCTCGCCCGTCTTCTACCACTGCCAGTTTGGACCACCACTTTTTCGGAGTTCCATCCTTATAGTTTTCCTGACCCGCGGCGTCGCAGCGAAGGGCAAACGGGAGCGCGCGCGTACTGCCGTCGCGCAACTCCACGACGTTAGAGGTTTGTCCTTCATCTAAGTTGAGCGTTCCACCCCAGCCCCAAATACCGTCGACTACGGTGCCCAAGAAGATCAGCAGAAGGCTGGCATGGACGATGTAAACCGCTAGCTCGGAGATGCGGCTGCGCTCCGCAAAAATGGAGAAGGTGTTCTGGTGAACCACGCGTTCCGGCTTGTATCCCACCGAATGAAGTGCGCGCTCGGCGGCCACCAATCCAGACTCTTCGTCCGCGACGGCCAGCAATTTCTGGGGATGGGAAGCGCGGCGGAAGCTTTCGTCGGGATACTTGTAGGGACGCGAGAAGTAGCGCCATGAGTTAGGGAAACGATCGATGGAGGCGGCTACGATACTGATGCTGACCAGCAGAACCAACCCAAGAAACCACCAAGAGTGAAATACATCGGTCAGACCGACCTTATCGAGGATTCGGAGAGCCTGTGGCGAATAGGCACGCTGCATTTCGTCCGGATCGGTCACCGGTCGCTGAAGCACGATGGTTCCGACCGCAGCGAAAATCACAACCAGGATCAGAAGAACCACGCCGGTCTGGATGGAAGCAACGGTGCGCCACACTCTCTGCGGGACGGTGCGCGAATCTGCAGCCATATTCCTCCCCTTCACCGCTTGAGAAAGCACTTTTCCCGCCATTGGAAGGAATATGAGCGAAGTTGCTCAAGGCACTGTGGATAGGAGTGATCAGCCGTCAGTTAATACGCTCACGATGTGAGCCATATCACACATGGACGCGGCGGTCCCCAAGGAATTTGGCGCACCGTTAGCAGGCGGACAAAGCTCAGGCACGAGAGTTTGTTTTCAGAGCGATACGGGTTTCAAATCGGGATTCTCGATAATTTCGGTACGCGAGTTGTTGTGATGCTTATCACAAACGCAAGTGAGACAAATCATTATGCCGGTATCGATTAGTCAAATGGCAACTCTGCTCCCAAAACTCCGTTGCGCAACTGCGGAAAAAGCGCCGCGCATGTATTGAGTTACTTGAGTCATTTTCAGCAACGAGAGTGTGGGAGAAGCCCCAAATCGATCAATTTCTCAGCTGTTGCGATTTTATGCAATTGGGCTAAAATTACCAACCCCTCTGTTTTCATATTATTAGAGAAGATGTGCAAGATCACGATGAGCTGGTGATTAAGGCGAGGTTCGTGCATATCCACCTACGGAGGTGGTAGCAGAAGTGGCCCCGAGCCGTTCCAACCCGGACTCCAACGTACTGGGATTCAAGGTTCTCAGAATGTTCGCCTTGGTAGTTACTCTCGCTGGCGCGGCCCGCGCAGTCCAGCATCCCGTTCCACTGGATCCCAAGGCCGATCCCTCCACCTGCATTGCCTGTCATGAGGACAAGACGAAAGGCAAAGCCGTGCACTCTGCAATCGCGATGGGCTGCACCAGTTGCCATGAGGTCCGAAACAATAAAGATGTAACCCGCGTCAAGTTGATCACTACAACACCTTATAGCCTTTGTCTGACCTGCCATGCGGACAAGAAAGCAGCCGACGTAAAAGGTACGGTCCACCCGCCGGCAGTACGCGACTGCTTAAAGTGCCACGATCCGCATACCACAGAGAACAAGAATCAGTTGCTGAAGCCAGTCTCTGGCGATGAGAAACAGAACCTCTGCCTGAGTTGCCACAAGACGGGATTGAATGTTCCTGCAAAGGGTAGCAGGCATGCCGCCCTTGACATGGGTTGCGATGCCTGCCACACCACGCATAAGACCGGCGAAGTTGGAAAGGCGGAGTTTGATTTCCATTTGACTAAGTCGTCGCCGGCGCTCTGCTTGGACTGCCATGATGCCAAGAGTGCGGATCTGCAAAAGGCGCATCAGAACCAACCCTTCGACAAAGCAGATTGTCTGAGCTGTCACGATCCCCACGAGTCCGCCGCTCCCAAGCTGATGGCAAAATTCATGCATCCGCCATTCGCCGACAAGCAGTGCGAAGTCTGCCACGCTCCGGCCAAGGATGGAAAAGTGGTGCTGACGCAGACCGATGCCAAGGCCCTGTGCGTGACTTGCCACGACGATAAAGCCAAGCTGATCGACACTGCCAAAGTGCAGCATCCGGGAGCAGCGGGCGAATGCATCGACTGTCACTCCCCCCATGCCAGCCGGCAGCCGGGACTTCCCAAGACGAACGCGGTTGACATATGCCTCGGCTGCCACAGCGACATTGCCGAGCTCGGCAAGAAGCGAGTTCATCACCAGCCAGCGTTCCAGCAGGGATGCGGAACTTGCCACGAGCCTCACGGCGGCGCTAACGATCATCTCCTCCGGGCAAGCACCACCAATGCGCTGTGCCTCGAGTGCCACGGACCGGACGCCGATCCGAAAGAACTCGAAGGCCAGCACCTGGTCACGATCTTCGATGGAAAAGTGAAGCTGCCAGAGAACTACTTCAGCAAAGTGGTGACTCTGCCGCTGAAATACGGCATGGGGCACCCGACCGAGCGCCACACGGTCGTCGACGTGATGAATCCAAAAACGAAGACGACGATCCCGATCAATTGTCTAACCTGTCATCAAGCGCACTCCGGTAAGGAGGAGGGGATGCTGGTGAAGGATCAAAAGAACAATATGGATTTCTGCAAGACCTGCCACGCTAATGGCTTGGACCTGTCGGACGTAAAGATTGGAGGCAAGTGACATGTTGAAATCTCAGGCAAATTCGCCTCGGTCGTGGAGACTCACGGCAGTCCTGATTAGCTTGGTGGCGCTGGTCTTCGCTTTGCCTGTGCCGCTCCATGCGGACAAGAAGAAGGCTACGACAGCGCCGCCAGTCAAGCCCGGAGACGAGCGCGTGAAGGGCTATTTCGATGTCAGCAAGATCGTATGGCCGAATCCGCCGGCGATCGCGCGGATCAAGTTCGTAGACCTCTTCACCGGAGAAAAGATCGATTCCAAGCTATTTGCCAAACAGAAGCCCAAGCAGAAATGGATGGATCGCCTGGCTGGACAGCAGACCTACGACGAGATCAAAGTCACGAGCCTTCCCTTTCAGCTCATTCGTACCTACGGAGTCGGGGTCGATTCGAAGGGCAAGATCTATGCGGCAGACCAAGCCGTGGGCGCTATCTTCATCTTCGATCCAGAGACGAAAAACGTCGAGTTGATCGGGAACGGCAAGCAGGCAAACTTCGCCGTGATCGTAGGCGTGGCATTGGACGATAATGATCGCCTCTTTGTCAGCGATGCCAGACTGCATCACGTGCTCGTCTTCAACCCCAAGCACGAGCAGGAAGCAGCTGTCGGAACCGAGGTATTGGTTCGACCGGGTGGCATTGCCCTGGATCGGGAGAATCGATTCCTCTACGTGGCCGATACAGGGCAGGACGTCGTCGACGTCTTCGATGCCGACACCTTCAAACTGTTGCGCCAGATCGGCAAGCCCAGCAAGAAGCACAATCAAACCGACCCTGGAACTTTCTCGCTTCCCGAGTGCGTAGCCGTGGATAGCGACGGCAACCTTTACGTCACCGACACCTTTAATAACCGGGTAGAGATCTTCGACGCCGACGGCGGCTTTATCAGCATGTTCGGCAAGAACGGCGACGGGCCGGCGGATCTGGAGCGGCCCAAGGGTATCGCCGTTGACGGCGATGGCCACATCTGGGTGGTCGATGATGCGCAGGACAAAATCAAGGTCTTCAATAACCAGGGGCGCCTGCTCATTTACATGGGCGACCATGGATTTTACCCCGGCCAGTTCATGGGCGCGTGGGGGATCGCCATTGACAAGCTGAACCGGGTCGTCGTCTCGGAGACTTACCCCGGCCGTGTGCAGGTCTTCCGCTACATAACAGACGCCGAGGCCGCTGCCGAAAAGGCGCGCCGGGAAAGCGGAGAGCAGAAGTCGGCCAGCACGTCTGCGCCTGCGCAAAAATCGCCGGCTGCGCTGCAGTCTCAAGCAACGGCGGATGCATCGCCGAAGAAAGATTCTGCGGCGCATTAGCGCCGCGACAGAGTTTGGCCGCCTCGGCGGCCAAGACGGATCCGGACAAAATCCGCGTCCGAGTATCGACGGAGTAACAACTTTATACGGAGGCTTCAAATGAAGAAACTAGCGTTAGCAGTTCTCGTAGTCGTTGCTTCCATCGGCGTGGCGACGGCACAGGACGTACTCGGCGCGCACAACGGGTACGGCCGTGGCTGCGTCATGTGCCACGCTCCGCACAGCGGTTCGCAAGGCAACGGCGTTTCCGCCACACAGGCGGCAAAGGATCCACAGAACGGTATGTATGCTCTGTGGGGACAAGACCTTTCTCCTCTGTTCGGCCAAGTCTTCAACTTCAGCGGCGACGGCGCGAATACCTACCAGGTAACCCTGCCTGCTGCTGGCACGATCACCAGCGCTCATGACGCCAACACTGTCATCCTTTTCTGCCTAAGCTGCCATGACGGCGTTCTCACGAGCGTTGGTATGATGAAGGGCACGACCGTTGAAACCCTGCCCATCGTGGGCGGCAATGCACCCACGCTGCTCGGCAAAGCGAAACCGTCCGCGGGCGGCGAATATACCAACGACCACCCAGTGGGCGGCTCGGCCGTCGTCTCTTGCGGCGGGCAATACAACTGGGATTGCACTGGCGGCGGCACCGTTGCGATCCAGATGACTGGCGCCAATTCAAGCCAGTTCATCATCAACAACCCGGGTTCTTTCTGGAACACAGGTAAAGTTTCGGGCGCCAATCAGTCTTTAGCTACCTTTGGCACAACCGTAACGGCGGTCACTTGCACCTCCTGCCATAATCAGCACAGCATGACCGTTTACTCCAACAACAACGGCAACTACGCAACCATGTTTTTCATCAAGGGCCAGTACACCCCGCTAGCTGGCGGCAACGCGGTAGCGCAGTTCTGCCGCAACTGCCACGGTGGCGAGTCGAACGAAATGGCCGGCGTGAAGGGCGTGCCGACCGTCTAGTATGTATATATGTTTGTTTTATCTGGGGGAGGAAGTTCCCTCCCCTATTTTTAAAGTGAGGAAGTCATGAGCTCCCAAATGGCAGCTTGCGCAGTGCTGATCATCGCGCTCTCTACGGTCTCGGCCCAGGTCGCGTCACACGCCCCTACCGTGGCGCCGAAGGCAGAAACTACCAGCGCGTCATCGCAGCCTGTGGGAAAACCGCTGCTTCGGGTGAACGGCGCGGTGCTGACCGAGGGCGACTTGGCACGCGAGATCGCCGCGATCTTTCCCTACGCCCGCCAGCATAATGGCGGCGTTCCACAGTCGATGGGAGGAGACATCCGCCAGGGCGCGGCGAAGATGATGGTCTTCGAGGAGCTGGTCTACCAGGAGGCGAAGCGGCGCAACATGACTGTGTCCGCCGACCGCATGCAGCGCGGCATCGCGGAGTTCCAGAAGCAGTTCACCTCCCAGGAAGAGTATGACCAGTTCTTGCAAGATGAGTTCCACGGAGATCGGACGTTGTTGCGGGCCAAGATTGAGCGCTCTTTGCTGATCGATGAACTTCTCAAGCTGGAGGTCACGAACAAGGCGGTCGTCTCCGTGGCCGAAGCCAAGGCTTACTTCGACAAGCATCCTGAACGTTTCCGCATCCCGGAATCCTTCGCGTTTCAGAGCATTTCCCTTCTTCCTCCGACGAACGCGACAGCGGCCCAGTTGAAGGAAGCCCACAAGCGCGCTGAAGATGCGCTGCGTCAGGCCAAGGCAACCAAAAATTACGAGCAATTCGGAATGCTGGCTGAAAAACTTTCCGAGGATGATTTCCGCGTCATGATGGGCGACCATCAGGCCGCCGACCGTTCGAAGTTGCCCCCAACGATCGTGACCGCCGTCGCGGCCATGCAGCCCGGCCAGGTGAGCGACATCATCGAATTTGCCCCCAACGCTTTTACCATCCTGCGGCTGAACGCGCACATCCCGGACGGGATGCAGACGTTTGCCGCAGCAAAGAATGCGATCATCGAGCAATTGACGAAAGAGAAGACTGAGCAACTTCGTTCCGCTCTCGCCGCCAAGTTGAGCAAGAACGCCAAGATCGAAAAATTGTAGCCATTGAATCCCCCCGTAGAAAAAATCGATCTCAAAGATTTGGGCTTTAAACGCTGATAAGGGCCGCAAGCGGTTGCTAGTGAAAAGCGGTTCCGAATCGGGTTTTTCTCCTCAGTCTGGGGCGCGCTTTCCCGCTGGATCCCTCTGAAGGGCACGGTCGTCCCGCCCAACTTCCTGTGAATCTTAGGCTTAGATGAGGGCCCGAGTGGCATCGCGATTGCCACTCCTCAATCGAAGGTCGCTCCTTCGTTGCTCCACCTGCGATCAATTCCGCGCCGGCTTTCAAAGGGGCGGAGAGAGTTTTGAAGCCGTGAGAAGAGGTGCGATAATTTCGGCCGTAGTGGTAGCGGCGCTCGCAGCGCGCGCGTCGGCGCAGATTTCTCTCGGCGAGACCAGCATGAGGCTCAACAGCACGGTCTCGGTAGGATACACCGGCGACTACTCCAACCAGGCAGGCTCCGACCACGGCTTCACTCCTTCTGGCATTGCGGACCTGTCCGGTTTCTACTACAACCCGAATTTCTTGTCATTCCTGGTAGAGCCGTTTTACGGCCAATCGCGAGTCAATTCCGATTTTCAGTCGATTACCGCGGCTGGCGGCGTCAACGCGAGCGCCGGGATTTTCAGCGGCAGCCACTTCCCCGGGTCGATCTCGTATTCCAAGATTTACAACAGTAGCGGGAACTTTGCCGTCCCAGGATTGGCCAATTACACGACCCATGGGAATTCCGACAATCTTGCCATGACGTGGGGCGTTATCTTGCCAGGTCTACCCAGCCTTCATTTCAGCTTCGCCGACGGAAGCAGCGATTATTCGGTATACGGGGCGAACTCGCAAGGGAACGAGCACCATGACGCATTCTCCGCCATGGCTGCTTACCAGATTAAGGGGTTCTACCTGAATGGCGGCTATCAGTACACAGGTTCGCGGGCATTAACCCCGCAGTTCCTTACCGGCGAGACAGCGGAACAAACGAATACCGGCGATAATTCGCTTTCATTCAGCGTCTCCCATAAGCTGCCATGGAATGGCGCAGTAACGGGAGGGCTCGGCAGAAGCACTATCAGCTCAGATTCGGAAGGCAATACTTTTACCACGACCATCGACACCGCGACCACCGGCATCAACTTCTCTCCCATGAAAAACCTTAATGTAGGCGAGAACGTTTATTACACAGACAACCTGGAGGGATCGCTGTTGAGTTCGCTGCTCGCTGCGGGAATCCCCCCGCAAGACTTGACGCAACAGTCGTCCTCGAACAGCCTGGCCTTGAACACGTATGCTAGTTATGACATACCTTCGCTGGATCTGCATCTTCACGGCACGGCTAGTCGCCAGCAACAAAGCTTCCTCGGAGAATCATTCGTTTCCGATTCATACTATGGAGGGGTTACTTATTTCCACGAACTGCTCGGCGGTCAGTTCACTGGCACGGTGGGGCTCACGCAAACCTCGATCAGTACTACCAACCAAAGCCTGCGGGGCCTGAGCGGTGCCGCCGCCTACAGCCATCGGATCCACCGCTGGACGCTAGCTGCGGCCTTTAGTTATGCGCAAGACACGCAGACCGCGCTGGCCGCGTACACGGGCTCCAACGAAAGTTATTCGGGCAGCTTGGGCCGCAAGATCGGGCGTAGTTCGTATTGGAGCGCGAGCGCAAGCAGTGCAAAGAGTTCTTTGAGCGACCAGCCGGGGTCTGCAACAACAAGCCAGAGCTACACGACCTCCCTCAGCTTCCCCGTACTTAGCCTCAGCGGCTCGTACTCGAAGTCCACGGGGAACGCGCTTTTGACAGCCACAGGGCTGGTGCCCACGCCGGTGCCCTTGCCCGTCGTCAATCCGGCAGCCGTTGTGTTCTATGACGGCAAATCGTACTCGGTGGGAATCGGATCGCACCCGGTTCGTGGCTTCACAATTTCCGGCATTTTCTCGAAAGCCTTGAGCGACACCGTGAGCACCCAGACCAGCTCCAACAATAGCAATGAATACTTTAACTTCATTCTCGTTTACCACATTCGCAAACTGGATTTCAACGCGGGTTACCTTAAATTGAATCAGGCATTCAGCGTCTCCGGACTTCCGCCAACCATGGTAGGCTCGTATTACTTCGGCATAAAGCGATGGTTCAATATCTTCTGACGGCAGCTCTAGATCGCAAACGGGTCAAGGACATTTTGGTGGCTGGCGCGGTCATGCTGGCCCTGATTCCGCCTGCGGCGGGAGGGTCCAAACCTAAACCGGAGAGTCGCGTGACTGTGCCTCAATTGGAACTGGAGGGCGGACGCAAACTCTTATACGAACGCGCCTTCAGCTCCGAACTCGAAGTTAAAAGCAAGCGCGGCTTTTGGAACCGCGTACTCGATTTTGTGGCGGGCGCGCCGGACTTTCACACGCTGCAGGGTCCTTACGGCGTAGTCTCGGATTCAAAGGACAGAATAATAGTGACCGATCCCGCCGCAGGCGGCATTCACATTTTCGATTTCGCGCAACAGAAGTACAAGTTCATTTCGCGAAAGAAGGAGAAGGATGGCCTGGAATCGCCGCAATGCGTAGCCGTGGACGACGCCGACAATATTTACGCGACGGATTCGGAGTCGGGCAAGATTTTCGTTTTCGACCCCAGCGGAAAATTCCAGCGCGTAATCGGTAGCCTGCCGGGCGGTGAGGGCTATTTCAAGCGGCCCACGGGAATCGCGGTAGATTCGAAAGCACAGCGGATCTATGTGACCGATACGCTGAGGAACAAGATTTTCGTGCTCGACATGCAGGGAAATGTTCTGCTTACGATCGGCCAGAATGGTAGCGGCAATGGGGAATTTAATTTTCCAACGGAATTGCGTTTGCACGGTGACGAATTGATCGTCGTCGATGCCATGAACTTCCGCGTTCAGGTGCTGGATCGTTCCGGCAGCTTCCGCTATGCGATTGGACAGATTGGAGAGGGCCGGGGCCAAATGTTTCGCGCCAAGGGAATAGGAGTGGATTCGGAAGGCCATCTTTATGTTGTGGAAGGGTTGAGTGGTCTGGTCCAGGTCTTTGATCGTGATGGCAGTCTTTTGTATTACTTCGGGCAGCGAGGCACGGGTCTCGGAGATTTTCAGCTGCCCACGGGGCTATTCATCGACCACAACGACCGTGTCTTTGTGGTGGACTCTTACAATCGCCGCGTTCAGGTTTTTCATTACTTCGGACTGACGAAACAGGCCGAGGGAGTCAAGCAGTGAAGTCGAAACTGTTTTCGATTTTTGTAATCACTGTGTTGACCGCCGGCTTGGCGGCGCATGCGCAGATTAGCGCCGATGTGCTTGGCTCACATAATTTGTCGCCTGGGAGTACTTCCCCCATCACCGGAACCATATCTGCGCCGTGCTTGTATTGCCATGCCCCGCATTCGAGCATAGGGGGGACAACGGTACCAGTCCCCTTGTGGAGCCAAAAGCTATCGAGCGTTCAGTCCTACCAGGTTTACACGAGCACCACGATGGTGAATCAAACCAACCCTTCACCACCTTTAGGTTCTGACAGTACTCTTTGTCTGAGTTGCCACGACGGTACGGTGGCGCCGGGGACGCTGCAACCTTGGGGCCAGGTGCCAATGATAGGCAGCATGAACAGCACCGACATCTTAGGGACCAACCTGCAGGCGGTCCACCCTTTCAGCTTTGTGCTTCCGCTAAAAGCTAATCCCGCAGATCTGGTCTCATCGCTAACTGCTACTCCGCCCTCCACCGCTGACACGACTGGAGCTGTAAAGCTCATCAATGGCAACGTAGAATGCACGAGTTGTCACAATCCGCATGTGCAGAACATCGACCCCAACTCAAACTTCCTGGTGATCAACAACTCCAGCAGCGCGCTCTGCTTGGCCTGCCACAGTACAACACCCTCAGGGACGGGAATGGGCATGGACGTGGCTGCCCAGTCCGCGCGGGTTAGCTTCGGTACCCAGGTCTCCGAACGGGTTAACAATCGGACGAACCCTCTGGATGGCTGGAAAGCGAGCATTCACGCCGTCGCGACCAACCGAGTAGCGGGACAGGTATCAATGGGCGCTTACGCCGCAGCTGCGGAAACAAATGACAAGCAGGTGACCGTCGGCCCCTATTCCACGGTGGCACAGAACGGGTGTTTGTCGTGCCATACGACGCACAAGGCCAAGAGTCCGGCTTCGTTGCTGCGCGGGTCCTACGACCAAGCTTGCATCGTTTGCCATGGCGGCAGTTCGAATGTGTCTCCTGTCGCGCCTAATGTCTTGGCCGAAATGTCCTTACCTAAGATCGGGCATTCGTTCCCGCAAGCGACCCACCCGCATCAGGCCGGTGAAAGCGCGCTGTTGAACCAGAATCGCCACGCCACCTGTGTAGACTGCCATAACGCGCATTCCTCCAGCCGCGTCGCGAATTTCCCCGAACCGCCGGATATGCGCCGTTCGCAGGGCCGGGTTGTGGGCATCAGCTCTACCGACGGGGTTTCTCTTCTCAATCCCGCGGTCAACCAGTATGAGAATTGTCTGCGCTGTCATGGGTCGAGCACGGGGAAGACTGTAAATTCAACATTTGGATACTCTCCGGTACGGGAAGTTTCCGCGATTGATCCTCTGAATGTTATTCCGCAGTTCAGCGTTATCGCGACCTCGAGCCATCCCGTGATGCATGATCGCAGCAGCCCGTACCCCCAGCCCAGCCTGCGATCCAACATGCTGAACCTCGATGGCAGCACACCCGGACGAAACATGGGCGTCCGCGTCCTGTGCACGGACTGCCATAACAGCGACGACAACCGGGAATTCGGCGGGCGTGGACCCAATGGCCCGCACGGATCAACCTTCTCGCATATCCTGGAGCGCCGATATGAATTCAGTCAAACTTCGATCCCGGGTCAGGTCATAACGAATCTCTTTCAAAGTCCTAACACGAGCGCAGCCGGAGGACCGAATGGCGGCGCCTACGCCTTGTGCGCGAAGTGCCACGACCTCACCCGCGTGCTCAGCAACACCAGCTTTACCGAACATGCACGTCACGTAAAGCAGGATGGTTTCTCCTGCTCAGTCTGCCACACAGCGCATGGAATGGGGGCGCACGTAGGTACCGATTCAGGGGAGCGCCTGGTCAATTTCGATGTCAATGTTGTGGCTCCCAATGGTCCCACCCCTATCAGTTACAGCCGGGCCTCGAACTCATGTAGCCTGGTTTGTCATGGGGTCACACATAAATTGGCAGGAACTGCCCCCGCGAAGCCTGGGTCCCCGAAGGTGAAATGACATAACCCGGAATGGCGTGGGCCGGTGCAACTTGCTCAGTCGGCGCCGCGTTTGCCGAGCGACATTCACGAGCCGCGCACAGAGGCGAAAGAGTGCTTCATTTAATTAGGGATGTTCTCTCGGTCCCGGAGAGCAGTCGCTGCGCGCTCTCGCGCTCGCTGCGCATCCGCGATTCGCTTCTGACTTTCATACCACTGGGCGAGCAGCGTCCAATCGTCCGACCTGTCGGGAGTCAGCCTTACGGTCTCTTCTTCAAATGTTATAGCGCGAGGCACGTCTCCGAGTGCGTTCCATGCCAGCGCACGCCCGTGCGCTAAGTTGGCATAGAAAGCCTTGTCGACCGCAATCAACGATTGCGTGGGAAGATTGGCGAGGGCTCCATCAAACGCATGCAGCGCATCCTTGGGCCGATGCGCGTCGAGATAATCGTATCCAAGTGAAAGAAAAGACAAATAGGGACTATCTGCAAGCTCGGTTGTGTGTTCCCAGGCTTGGATGGCATCGTTCAATCGGCCCTGGCGATCATAAATCCCGGCCAATGTTGTCCAGCTGGAGGCATTGGGCTTGAGGGCAACGGCAGTGAGATACTCCTGCTCGGCTCCCCGTAAATCCCCTACCTCGGCCAGCAAATTGGCACGCGTATAGCGAACGTAAGCGCTGTCAGGAAAGATGGCCAGAGCTTTGCTAGTGGCAGTGAGCGCCTCAGAATTCCGTCCCAACACGTCAAGAACGGCCGCCGCGTTAGCCCACTGGTTGAACGCTTTGCTGTCACTGCCTGCTGAAAGCATTGCCGGAAGCGGTGTTGTGAAGCAATTGATTTGCAACCGCTGAATGATACTCTCGGTTTCCGGTCTACGTCGTAAGAAGACCGCCGAGGCCTCGTCCAAGTAGACCGGACGCCAGTTTTCAGCATCGCAGAACCGCCGCAACACGGGAAACTGGCCCAAAGCGTAGTATCCTAGCGGGACGATAATAGTATTGATGTTGTAGCGCTCAGCCTCTTGCTGCCATTCTGGCGACTCTGGAGGCGTACCCATCAAGACGACGTTTCGTAAGAACAACTCCTGCCCGAACGGGATCGCCCTCCCATCGATATAGTCTCGGTACTTTGGGCCTAAACGCCAAGCAATGAAACCGCCTTCGTTGTAGCTGTTAAATATCTGCCCCGGTATATTTTCGCGCTCGATGAATGCTGCCGCATTCTCCGGGAACCACCAATTCAGTCCAGTCCCAAACGACGCCCCCACCGACACAAGATCGGTGCTCCCTAAATAGGTTCGGCTGGTGACGAGATCGGCTGACCGGAGACACGCGAGCAATACCAAGAGAGAAACTGCAGTGACTGAGAGCATGGAGCATATACGCGCATCCCCTATTCTGTCCCGCAAAGCAGTTAGCACCGGGGTGAGCACAGCACCGGCGATAATTACAACCGTCACGCTGAACAGCGCCTGGAAACGCATGTGCCTTATCGCCAACACAGACGCACCGATCAGCAGCGCCGCAGCGCCGAGTTGTCGGCGTGCCGCTGCGACGGCGACAGCCACGGCGGCGACGAACAATAACAAGATGAAAGCGTCACTCGGGTTCCGCAGCGAGAACGCCCCCGAAAGGCTCGTCCAGTCCAACTTGGCGGGCATCCATTCGACGATGGTTTGGGAGTGGGCAGCTGTCGCAGTCTCCTGGCGGAACAGTGCACGATAGATTCCCCATCCCCAGGGATTGATCAGAGTAGCGGCACCGGTTGCGATCAGCCATGGGAAAAAACGTCGCAGCCGCTCCAGTGCCGCTCCCCGCCTATCACCCGACCAAACCATCTCTAAGGTTTCCACCAAGACGTAGCCGGCGGTAATCGCCAAGCCCGCAACGAAACCGAGGTGAAGGTTCACCCACGCAGCCATTAATACCGGAAAAAGCCACAGCTGCGCATGGCCGGTCTCATGTTGCTGCAACAGCAGGGTCAGAAAGGCGGCGAACAGCACCACCGTAAACATTTCCGCACGAGGAGCAGTGCGCAACGCGACCCGTGAAACCGCCAAGATAGCCAATGCGGCAGAAATTACCGAACCTCGCCGCAGCAGTAAGGCGGTTGTTCCGGTACAAGCGGCAGCACCGAGCCATGACAGCAAGCCATAACCGCCCAGCAGATACGCCAGATAGAGCAGCCATCCCGACCCGACCGGGTAAATCCACGGCTGTCCCGAAGCAGTGTAGGAGAAGACCTCTATCGAAGGAATCTGGTGATGTTGAGCAACCCATCGGCCGGTTGCCAACTGCCAGCCGAGGTCTGGGTCGCTTACCGTCCGAAGACCAGCCAACAACGCGTACGCAAGGGCCGCAATACCAAGAACGACAAAAAACCGGCGGTCGAAGAGCATCCCGGATAGATTCCGCGTAGTCGTCACGCTTCCGCATTGTCGCTCAGAGCTTGCGGCCATCGCTATGGTTCGATCCTGCTGTAGCATGGGCGTGCAGCCGCACAAGAAACTTGAGTTCGGACGCACGGCCAATGTGGAAATGGTGACGTTGCTTTGCTACTGCGATTGCGCGGACACGCCCGGCTTGAGGCCGGAGTGCTTTTTCGCTTGGGCCATCAGCTCCAAGACCTTGTCTTTGCCTTCATAGTTCGGATTTGTGTCCAACAGCTTTTGCCAGGTGGCGACAGCTTTATCGATCTCCATCTTGCCCTGCCACTCGACGATGCCAAGATTGAACAACGTGTTGGCCTTGTTCGGTTCGTAAGAAAGCGATTTCTGAAATTCGGCAATCGCGGCATCGGCGTCGCCGTTAAACCAATGGGCGGTCCCCAAATCAGTACGAACAGCCGTGTTGGCGGGCTCGAGCTTCAGCGCGCGCTGGTAGTAATCGATGGCTGTGGGAAAGAGGTGCGTGTCGTAATATACGTTACCAATATTGGCCAAAAGTCCGGCGTTCTTGGGATCCGCTTTCAGCTTCTCGATCAACGGTCCAGCCTGCGTGTCGGCCATTTTCTGCATCTGAGCCGGCGTTGGAGCTCCAGAGCTCGCGTCTGCGCCTGCGAGAGCCTGGGGGGACGCACTCGCGGTTTCGGTCGTGGCGAGCGCTGGACTCTGGGATCCGCGGATGAACCAGCCGCCAGCGATTCCGACGAGCAGGCAGATGATCGCCAACACATAGGCCTGAACGCTTGTCCATTGCTCGGAAGATGTGGGTGTATTTGTATCAGATGTCATTTGGTCGGTGCTCCTTGAGATCCCGTTTATTTGTCGGCGCGGCCCTGCGAGCTGCGTTGTGTCCAGTCAGGCCACTAGTTCTTGTTCCCCATCTGGATATCCGCCATCAATTTCTCCACTGTAGCTTTGCGGTCTGCGCTCAGTTGAGGATTCGATTTCAGCAGCAGCTGCCACGCTGCCAGCGCTCCCTTGCCGTCCTTTTTCCCCTGCCACTTCACCATGCCAAGATTGAACAGAGAGTTGGCGTCCTTCGGGTCATACCGCAGCGACTGCTGAAGCTGGCTGATTGCCCCGTCCACGTCCCCGCTATAATACAAGCACGAAGCCATCTCGGTATGAATCGCAACGTTATTGGGAGTAACCTGCAATGCCTTGTCGTAGTAGCCGGCTGCTTCCTTGAACTGGTGCGTAGAATTGTAGATTTTTCCGACCTCGATGAGCAGATCGCTGTTGTACCGATCGCTCTTCAGTTTTTCAAGTAGCGGTGCTGCCTTCTTGTCGGCCATCTGTTTCATCTGCTCAATAGTGGGCATGCGCCCACCCATCGCATTTGGAATAGCGGCCGGTTGGCTGCTGCTTTCCGACGGCGCGGGAAGCACAGGGGACTGGGAGCCTCGGAATAAGTAACCGATTGCCAGGCCTACTATCAGGCACAACCCCGCCATGGCGTACACCTGTTTCACCAGCCAAACGGATCTGTCAGTTTCTTGCTCGACTGCTTCATTTGGCATTGGTCGTTTTCTCCTTCGATCCGCTCATTCCGCCATCAGAGAGCAAAAGACATTCCAGTAAGGGCACATTTAATGCCACATTTGCATCGGGAAATTCATTTTCCCTTCGCATATTTTTAATACTTTGCAAGGAAACATTTCTGCTTGCTTCGAATGAAACTGATGATTCGCGTCTTTCTGCTCAGGCATCGCGAAATTTTCCCCGGTGCAGTGGTTCTTAACAGGTCATCTACCCTGATTACCTTATCCGCGCAGTTACCGTGGGACAGCATGCGCCATCACAGACAAATGTGACGCAGATCACACCGTGGAAACTGCTGTCCTAGCGCTAGAGCGAGATCTTGGCGCAGCATCTCGCCGAAATCAGATGGGTGTTAAAAAATCAGAGAAAACAGCCTATCAGCAGTGCAGAGGACGGAAGTTCGCCTTGCGATTGTATGATCAATATGATTCAGAGGTACCTTACTTCCCGAGCAAATGAGAATCAATATGCATCAACCGGTTGAGGTCTACACGGAGTGAGTGCATTCTCATTGCCACCCATGGGAAACGAAGCCCGGTCATCGCGCTTTGCGAACTGGTTCCGCGAAAAACCATGGTTCTGGATTCTCGCGGCAATCGCCTTGACGTACGCCTTCCTTGCCGGCTTGCGGACCGTGAGCGACTTTGACATATTCTGGCAAATGGCAACTGGGCGTTGGGTTGCTCAACATCATACGACCTTCTCGACTGATGTTTTTTCTTATACCGCGCAGGGGCAGCCATGGATCTACCCGATTGGATCAGGACTGCTCTTCTATGCTGCCTTTCACGTTGGAGGATACAGTCTGCTTTCCTGGTTGGGCGCCGTCGCATGCGTCAGCACCATTGCCTTGTTGCTTCGGCGCGGTTCAGCGGTCACAGCAGCGCTCGCTATCATAGCTGTTCCGGCAATCGCGGCCCGAACGGCTCCCCGAGCCGACATGTTCACCATTCTGTTGTTCGCTGCTTTCCTGAGCATTCTCTGGGAACAGTACGAAAACGGCACCGGCAAATTGTGGCTGTTACCGCTCTTGATGGCCGCCTGGGTAAATCTGCATCTGGGCTTTATCTCTGGTTTAGCACTGGCTTGCATATATGTGCTGTCGGAAGCGATCCGGCTGTTCGACAGGCAACAGAGGCAAAGCACTAAAGAACGTCTGAAGGCCGCACTTCCCTGGCTGGTAGCCACGTTGTTAGCGACGCTAGTCAACCCCTGGGGTTGGAATATCGACCGGGCGCTCCTTCGGCAGGAAGCAGCAATGTCCGTCCACTCCGAGCGCATCACCGAGTGGGCTGGCATTTCGCTCACATCGGCGAATCTGCAACAGGCTTTCTCGCTTCGCGATCCAGCAAGCTCGGCCGAGTGGTTGCTATTGGCTGTCTTAGTCGTTGCGATCATGGCGGTATTTCGCCGACAATGGTCCGCCGCCTTATTACTCGCGGGTGCACTCTGGATGGCGATCCGGCATGTTCGCTTCCTTGCCTTGTTAGCATGCGTTGTCGTCGTGGTTGGAGGCGCATTCTTGACCTCGACCTTAGATATCGCACGGTCGAGGATACGGGATAAGCGCCTCTATGCCATACTGGCGCGCACTGTAGCTGCAGGACTCGTCTTGCTTGCCGGGCTTCGGTCGGTTGACATTGTCACCAATCGTTACTACTTCAGTCGAAATGAGATCAACTCCTTCGGCCCGGGTCTCTCGTGGTGGTTTCCTGAAGGTGCGATGGCTTTTATCGAGCGCGAGAACTTGCCTCCTCAAGTCTTGAATGGCTACGAGGAAGGTGGTTTTCTGGTCTGGAGACTCGGGCCAAAGTATGGCGACTACATCGATGGACGCGCCATACCCTTCGGACCAAATTTGTTCAGCCACCTGCAAGAGATACTACAATCACCGCCCGATTCGCCCGAGCTGCAGCACGAGGCTCATGTCTACGACATCAAAACGGTTGTGTTTTCGCTGGCGCGCTATAGCGGCTTGAAGTACGTGGCATCCGTGCTCCCGGACTACTGCAACAGCGAGTATTGGCGGCCAGTGTACCTTGACGAAGTATCGGCGGTCTTCGTACGACGGCTGCCCGAGACGCAGGCACTGATCGAGCGGTTTCAGGTCGATTGCTCAACCGCACCGCTTCCCGCGGCTCCGCATTCCCACAATCGGGACGAGGAATTCAACCGCTGGGCCAACTCCGCTGCCGTGTTTCTAGCTCTGCATCGCAATCAGGAGGCAGCCGCCGCGAGCACGCGCGCTTTGTCGATCTTCAGCGACGGCGCCTCGCTTTGGTACATTCGCGGAAAGGCCTTGCTGTTGACGGGCAATCCCGGCGAAGCGGAGCGCGACCTTCTGCAATCCGCTGACCTCGAGGTCAATGTTGCTACTTGGTCCGAGCTTGCTGATTTATATCGCAGCCAGCGCCGTTTTCCTGCTGCCATCGGTGCCTTGGAACGACTGGCTGTGATTTCGCCCAGTCCATCAGTCACCCTGATGGCACTGGGGTATACCTATGTCGAATCGGGCCGTCCCAAAGATGCTCTGCAAGCATTCGACCGAGCCGAGAAAGCGTTGCCCGCAGGAACGAGAAATCCGGCCTTGGCTGATGCAGACAACGGTCGGGCACTAGCCTGGAGCACGTTCGGCGATTTGGGAAAGGCGGTCTCTTTTGAAGAGAAGGCGGTTGCGCTTGCACCTCAAATGCCGACTTATTGGAACCAGCTGGCGCACTTCTACGATCTTCAGGGACGAACCACAGATGCTCAAAGGGCCAGCGAAAAAGCTGCAGCGCTCTTCAGCAGCCGGACCCCGTGAGAACCAACTTTCGATGCTGGAACAGGGAGTTACTCGCGAACTAACCTCTGCCGGCGAGGAATGCTTAAGACCCACGTCGTGGGCGGGAAATACGGCGCTCTCATTAAGATTAAGTCGCCAGCCCTTGCTCCTGTATTGCGCAATGCATGATGCGCGGGCGACTTTGGGATTAGGTCCGAAGAGGTAATCCCGGCTGATGCCAACGGAAGTACCTAACGCGAGACTTCATTCTCGCCATTCTCCCGCCTTCAACATGTAGAAACAACACGCTGACAAATGCGCCTGTGATTCTGCTCGCAGACGGGTGTGTTATGTCTACGAGAGTTTGCCCGATTTGGCATGTTATGGTTGAGACCGAACAGCGCGTTGCAGAGTGGCCTATCCAAGATTGATCTGCTCTAGCGGCTCTGTGACCGTAAATTTCGCACCGATCAATTCTATCGGAGAGAGTACGGGCGATCCTCTCAAAGCCGCAAATTCTAATTTGGGCCCAAAGCCCCCTCGCGCCAAGACGCTGCTCTTCGCATCTACTTCGTTCCTGAGCGCATTTTTGCTTTTCCAGATGCAATTGATCGTTAGCAAATCCATTCTGCCTTGGTTCGGTGGCTCCGCGGCGGTCTGGACGACGAGCATGTTGGTGTTCCAAGTTTTGTTGCTGGGAGGATACCTTTATTCCCATGTGATTTCAGCTCAACTATCTGAGATCGCACAGACCAGGATCCATCTTGCGCTGCTCTTTATTGCATTCCTTATGGTGCTTGGTCTCTCCTTCGTCTGGCCTTCAGCAATCACGCCGGGCGGCTCATGGAAACCCCAGGCCGGCGGAGATCCGGCGCGCGATGTTGTGGTCCTCATCCTGGTCTCGGCTGGACTTCCTTTCTTCGTTCTCTCCACCACCGGACCTCTGCTGCAGCGCTGGTTCGCTCGTCTAGGCGGGGGTTCGAGCACTTATAAGCTGTACTCCATCTCAAACGTCGGCTCGCTCTTGGGACTTCTGACTTTTCCTTTTCTTCTTGAGCCAACGCTTCGAATGAAGACACAGGGTACGGTCTGGTCCCTCCTGTTCTCGGGATTCATTGTGGGATGCGGACTGTGTGCGTGGGCAGCCGGGAACACGACAGAAGAAACGCAAACTACTGAAAACACAGCTGTCGCCACTGCAGACGCTCGAACCAGCGCACTTACTTATGCGGTATGGTTCTTGCTGGCTGCATGCCCATCGTCCCTGCTGTTGGCCACCACCAACCTGCTTTGCCAGGAAGTGACGTCAGTTCCGCTGCTTTGGATATTGCCGCTTTCTCT
>Ga0182015_10001711_pt1 | contig 28308 bp, 21 predicted proteins | sample 712P3MmetaG_FD_120478 | JGI IMG/M metagenome (GOLD analysis project Ga0182015, IMG submission 120478) | Permafrost microbial communities from Stordalen Mire, Sweden - 712P3M metaG | ecosystem: Environmental > Terrestrial > Soil > Wetlands > Permafrost | place: Sweden: Stordalen | collected... | reverse complement strand
GAAATGCGCGCGAAAACCTCAAACATGTTACGTTACAAATGATGACAAGCAACGAGCCAGGGCTCCGGAGACAAAAGACGTGAGTTTGGGATCGCTCGATCAAGCGGCGGCGCAGCTGCGCGCGGCATGATGAACCCCTCAGGTCGTGAACCCCTATTGATTTCGAGATCCTCCCGGGCAGTGCTTGGCGAAGGACCGGTCTGGGACGAGCGTACCGGAACTCTTTATTGGGTCGATATCGAGAGCGGTGAGCTTCATTACTGTCGGGAGGATGGATCACATGAAGGCCGCAAATCGATCGGTCAGCGGATCGGCTGCATCGCTCTTCGGCGTAATGCGCCAGGCTTCATCGCGGGGCTGGAACGCGACATCGCATTGATCTCATTGGAATCGCCGGAGGTCATTCCGCTGGCGAGATTCGGATCCCATCCCATCGGCAGCCGCAGCAACGACGGAAAGTGCGACTTGCAGGGCCGATTTTGGGTCGGCACGTACGATGCAACCTCTTCGGAAGCGCGCTCGTGGCTGTTTCGATGGGACGGGTCCGGTCCACTCACCCGTGTACTCGGGCCTTTCGCATGCACCAACGGGCCTGCGTTTTCGCCGGACGGCGGCACGATGTATTGCGTCGATAGTTACGGTCCCGTGATCTATCAATGCAATATATCCCCGACCGGAGATCTCTCCGAGCAGCGCATCTTCAAACGTTTCGAGGCAGCAGAGTGGGGCAACCCGGACGGTTTGACCTGCGACGCAGAGGGGTGCCTCTGGGTGGCGCATTGGGGTGCCTCTAAAGTGTCACGTTTTAGTCCTCACGGGGAGTTGCTCGAATTCATCGAGCTACCCGTTCTCCAGCCCACAAGTTGCACTTTCGGTGGTGCAAACCTGCGAAGACTCTTCATAACCTCCGCCTCCGTCGGGCTGTCCCCCGGCTCAAACAGCAATCGGCTGGCAGGTGCCGTGTTCGCGGTGGATTTGGAGGTGGGTGGGCTACCCGCCGCACGCTACAACGGCTGAACTTAGCTGCGATGGATTTGTTGAAACGCTCACGTAGTTCATGTAACGTTACATTCTGTCACGTTACAACTGACAACGGGTGGCCTGGCATGAGCTCCAAACCAAGCAGTCAAATCGCAACACTGTTGGCGCGCAACAGCAAATATATCCCGGGCGGTGTCAGTTCGATCAACCGGATCATTGATCCTCCGGTCGCCTTCACCAAGGGCGAGGGCGCATATCTTTGGGACATTGATGGCAAGCGCTACATCGATTATCACGCCGCTTTCGCACCTCACTTTCTCGGCCACAATTTCGCGCCCATCAACGACTCCGTCGCGCAAGCGCTGCGCAGTGGCGAGAGCCTGTTCGGCGCCGGCCCGACGGTTCTGGAAGGCGACCTAGCCGAACTGATCTGCAAAAATGTGCCCGCGGCGGAAAAGGTGTGCATATTGAACACCGGCAGCGAGGCGACATCGCTCGCGATTCGTATGAGTCGCGCAATCACCGGACGTCAGCATTTCATCGTGGTGCAGGGAGGCTACAACGGCAATCAAGACGAGCTCGCGTGCAATGTATTCAATACCCTGGCGGAAATCGGGCCTCGAGTCTCCCCGGGCGAATATCCTCTGCGCCCTCTCGGCGCGGGCACGGTGATTGAGACAACGCACTTAGTCCATCCTGTCAACTTCAACGACCTGGAGTCGGTTCGATACGTTTGCCGCCGCCATCCCATCGCAGCGATGATCACCGAGCCGGTGCTGCAGAACATTGGGGTGGTGCGGCCACGCGAAGACTATCTGAAGGGATTGCGCGCCCTTGCCGACGAGTTCGGCTTTCTCCTGATTTTCGACGAGGTCAAGACCGGATTCCGATATGCGCTGGGCGGCTACAGCGAAATCTGCGGGGTCAGGCCGGATCTAGTGACTTACGGTAAGGCCGTTGCCAACGGCTATCCTTTGGCGGTGGTCGGCGGCAAGCGCGAATACATGGACTATGTCGTCCACCCCCAGCCCGAGAAGCGGCCCCTCGTCGGGGGAACCTACAATGGTCACCCTCTCGCGGTCACGGCGGCCATCCGTACGCTCGAGTACCTGCGCGACAACGCGGGCCGGGTCTACGCGCACGCCGACGCGCTCGGCGCGGAGATGGAGCGGGGCTTGCGCACTATATTCGCGGCGCGCGGCGTGACCGCGGCGATCGCGCGCCAGGGATCGGCATTTTCATACTACTTGATGCCGCATGCGCCGGCCGACTTTCACGACATTCTGGAGAATCACGATTTCGAGCGGGATGTTGCGCTGCGGCGCGCGTTGATCGATCGAGGGGTATTTCTCGTGCCCATCGCGACCAAGCAATGCTCGATTTCCGCCGCGCACACGATGGAGGACATTCGCTTCACGCTCGATCAGTTCGAGGATGCAGTGGCGAGCGTGTGGCCGCGCCGACCAGTGTGAATAGGTTCCGGAAGGCAAGGAAGCGGGAGATTGAAATCAAACATTTAAGGGGAGCGTTATGAAACCAACTAAAATAAGCTACGCAGTTGCCGCCATCTTGAATGCGTGTGCGCCATCGGTTTTCGCAGCCGTCTCCGACTCCGAGAACGCCGCGGCGGGACCGTCCGAGCTCGGTGAGGTTGTCGTCACGGCGCAACGCCGCGAGCAAAGCATCCAGGACGTACCCATCACGATGCAGGCGCTGACCGCCGAGACGCTCGCGCAGTTGAACGCGACGACGCTCGACGATTTTATCAAGTACCTGCCCAATGTCACCCAGGCCAGCAACGGCCCGGGACAGACCAACATCTATATGCGGGGCCTCAGCATCGGATCAGGGGGCACCGAGGGGAGCGGTGCCATCGGCACCTTCCCGAATGTCGCGGTGTATCTCGACGATCAGTCGGCGCAGCTGCCCGGCCGCAATCTGGACATCTATGCCGTCGACTTGGAGCGCATCGAGGTGCTCGAGGGTCCGCAAGGCACTCTTTTCGGCGGAGGCGCTCAGGCCGGTGTGCTGCGCTATATCACAAACAAGCCGAAGCTCGATGTCACCGAGGGGGCAGCCAACGCGAGTTACGGCGTCACGGCCCATGGCGATCCCAACTCCAGCGGCAACCTGACTCTCAATCTTCCGCTGATAGAAGATGCGCTCGCGGTGCGAGGAGTGATTTACGAAGACCGTCGCGGGGGCTACATCAACAACGTACCGAGCCAATTCACCCGCATGGGAACCGATCTCGGGCTGGCGGAGCGCAACGGTGGAACGGTGAGCAACACGGGACAGGTGCTCACGCCCGGCCAGGTACCGGCGGATAGCGAGGTCATCAATAACAACAATATCGCCGGCAACGCCATCAATCCGCTGACCTATACGGGGTTTCGTCTCTCGGCCCTCGGCAAGATCAACGATGACTGGAATGTGCTGCTGGCGCAGTCCTATCAAGACATGGATGCGGAAGGCGTCTTTTATCAGAATCCCACGGGCTCCGAGGGCAATGCGCTGCCGCCGCTCTCGGTGACGCTGTTCAATCCCTCGTACGTGAAGGATCGGTTCGAGAATACGGCGCTGACCATCACCGGACGGATCGCCGATCTGAAGGTCGTTTACGACGCCGCCTATCTGGTTCGAAATGTCGATCAACAGCAGGACTACACGAACTACGCTCGGGGCGTATGGGCGACCTACTACCAGTGCACGGGCTACAGCAAGGGATTCGATCCGCCCACCAAGTGCTACTCGCCGAGTGCAACCTGGCACGACCGGGACAAAAATACTCACCAGAGCCACGAGTTTCGCGTCAGCACCCCCGACGATCTGCGCATCCGCGGACTGGTGGGCCTCTACTACGAGGATTTCAAGATCTACGATCAAATGGACTACAACTACCGATCGGTGCCGACGTGCTCGCCGGCGCTGCCCACGGAGTGTTTCCTCGACGTGCAGCCATGGCCCGGAATTCCCGCCAACAATCCCAACGTGCGTCCCTCCAACGACGCCTTCTTCGACGACGTGCAGCGCGGCTACACGCAGAAGGCCGCCTTCGGCTCGGTGGATTTCGATTTGATTCCGCACACCCTCACGTTCACCGCCGGCACGCGTTACTTCAAATATGACGAAAAAGAGGTGGGCGGAGATGTCGGGAGCTTCTATTGCAAGTTCTACGACGGAGCGGTGCCGAGCAGCTACGGTCCCTGCACGATCACGAACTACAATGGATTTGGTCCGGGCGGCCCGTTCGGCACCAATCTCGATCTGCAGGTCCCGAACCGATCGACTCCGCATGGATTCAAGAGCCGCGCGAACCTGACCTGGCACATCATGGACGACGTGATGGTGTACTACACGTGGTCCCAAGGTTTCAGGCCTGGAGGGTTCAATCGCGGAACGTCGTCTCATCTCCCCGACGCAAACGGCATCCCGCAGTTCATCACGCCCGCCGTTTGGCAGCCGGATAATCTGACCAATAACGAGATCGGCTGGAAGACGGAGTGGTTCAATCATCACCTCTTGTTCAACGGCTCCGTCTACCAGGAGAACTGGAACAACGTTCAGACCGGCTTCGACGACCCTCAGGGCGGCCTCGGCTCGCTGGCTTTCTTCTCCAATGGCCCGAGCTACCGCGTACGGGGGGTGGAACCGACCGTCATCTGGCGCGCCACCGAGGGCCTGACCATTCAGGGGACCGCGTCCTGGAACAGCAGCAGCCAGACGAACTCGCCTTATCTGATCAACGACAATCCCGCGAGCCCGACCTACGGCGACAGGATCACCTCGATACCGAATCCGTACGGACCGCTGGGCAGTCCGCTCGCCAATTCGCCGCCGTTCCAGGGCAACGCGCGTGTCCGATATGAGTGGCGATTCAACCAGTACAATGCATTCTGCCAAATCGCCGGCCAGCACACGGCCCACAGCTTCACGAATTCGGGCTATGTCGAATCCTACGTCTTGCCGGCCTATTCCACGGCGGACGCCTCGATCGGCCTGTCGAAGGACAACTGGGCCGTCGAGGCCTACGGTCAGAACTTGTTCGACTCGAACGCCTATTTGAACAAGAACGATGCGCAGTTCATCGTGACCGAGGTGCCTCTGCGGCCGCGCACGCTCGCCCTCAAGATCAGCTATAAATTCTCGGACAAGTAGCCGATCCATGGAGGTTCATGTACGCCGACATCATTGACCGGCCGGCGTCAGGGAACGACGCCGAGGCCGGCTCGCTGCGCCAGCTTCTGAGCGAGGGCAGTTATGAACGAGCTCTCGTCGTTGCGCAGTCCTCGCTCGCCGTCGCGCCGCAGGATCGCGACATGCTCTATGCCGTCGCGGTCGCCCAGCGTCATCTGAACCGCGTTCCGGAGGCGCTGGCGACGCTGGCGCGACTCGAGGAGCTGCACCCGAGATTCAGTCGCCTGTATCAGGAACGAGGTCAATGCTACGTCCTGCAGCGTTCGGCTGTGAACGCCATCGAGGCGTTCGAGCAGGCCATCGGCCGATGCGCCGCACTGCCCGCAAGCTGGATGGCGCTCGAGAGACTGTACCGTATGAAGGGCCGCCTACATGATGCCGAAACTGCGGCGGCGCACGTGGCGAAGCTCGCCACGCTCCCGCGCGACGTCGTCAGCGCCTCCGCCCTGTTCGCCGACGGCGATACCTACGCGGCCGAACGCTTGGTCCGCCGCTTCCTGCAGAGCTGCCCGGACGACATCGAGGGCATGCGGCTGCTCGCCCGAATCGGCATCGAGCTCGATGTCCTGGACGACGCGGAATTCCTGCTCGAAAGCGCACTCATGCTGGCGCCCGATTATCACGCGGCCCGTTATGACTATGCGGTGGTCTTGCTCAAGCGTCACAAGCATGTCCGAGCGCGGCAAGAGCTGGATGGATTGTTGGCGCGCGATCCCGCCAACCGGGTCTATCGAACCATGGATGCCGCCATCTGCATGGGATTCGGTGATTTCGAGAGCGCTCTCGCGCGGTATCGGGCGTTGCTGGCCGAGACGCCTCGGGACCCCGATCTTCATCTATCGGTCGCACATGCGCTGAAGACCCTGGGCAACACCGCGGAGGCAATCGACTCCTACCGGGCGGCCGCGGCGATCAAGCCCTCCTACGGGGAGGCGTATTGGAGTCTCGCCAACCTCAAGATTTATCGGTTCACCGACGCCGAGCTCGAGCGCATGGAGAGCGAGGAGGCCAAACCGGAAATTTCACTCGCCGACCGCTACCATTTGTGCTTCGCGCTCGGCAAGGCTCTCGAGGACCGGTGCGAATACGCGGCTTCGTTCGCCCTTTACCGGCGCGGCAATTCTCTGAAGACGGCCGAATGCCGCTACCGGCCCGCGATCATCGAACTGAACTCGCTCGAGCAACGGCGTGTATGCACCGCAGCCTTCTTCACGCAGCGCCGGGGCGCAGGGGCGCCCGACCCTGCGCCCATTTTCGTGGTCGGACTTCCGAGGTCGGGCTCGACGCTCCTCGAACAGATCCTGTCGTCGCACACGCAGGTCGAGGGTACGATGGAGTTGGGTGATATACCACGCCTGGTCCAGGATCTGCAGGGGCGCCAAGCGGACGAGGGACACCCGCGATACCCGCGCGTGCTGCCCGAGCTGCCGATCGAGGAATTCCGCCGATTCGGCGAGCAATACCTGGTCGATACCCGCTGTTATCGCCGAAGCGGCAAGCCGCGATTCATCGACAAGAATCCGAACAACTTTCGGCACGCCGGCCTCATCCATCTCATGCTGCCGAACGCGAAGATCATCGACGCCCGCCGGCATCCCATGGCCTGCTGTTTCGGCAACTTCAAACAGCTCTTCGCCGTCGGGCAGCAATTCACCTACAGCCTGGAGCACATTGCACGCTACTATCGATCGTATATCGACCTGATGCGGCATTGGGACACGGTATTGCCCGGCAATATATTGCGAGTGCATCACGAGGATGTCGTGAACGACCTGGAGGGCAGCGTAAGGCGCATCCTGAAATTCTGCGGTCTCGAATTCGAACCGGCGTGCATGGATTTCCACCGGACGCGGCGGCAGGTGAACACGGCCAGCTCCGAACAGGTGCGCCAGCCGCTCTATCGCGGCGGAATGGATCAGTGGCGGCATTTCGAGCCCTACCTGGATTCTTTGCGCGACGCGCTCGGGTCGATCGATGAGCGCGCCGAACGATGACGATTCGAGCGAAAGGAACGACCATGAGCTTCCCCGTGTCCACATTCGCCGGCGGCGCGTGGCTGATCGCGGCGGCGGCGCTGTGTTTTCCGGCCGCCGCCTTATCCGAGGACCTTTACGTCAACGCGCAGGTCCCCTGGCATCCCGTGGTGCTGGACGCGCAGGGCAAGCTGCTCGCGTGGTATCAACCGCAGAAGACTCTCGGGTACGATCACGTGGTCCGCATAGGCTGGGACTTCATCGAGCACAAGGTGCCGCGGGACACGCGTCATGGCACCGGACTCAAAATCTATCTCATCAATTCGGTATACGACGCCGACACCTTGCAAGGGGTGTACTGGCAGCATAATCCCGCGATGGTTTACGCGGCGTTCGTCGATTCCCTGGTGGGATGGTATGCCTATTCGGCCGACGCGGAGGCGATCCAGGCAGTCCGGGAGATGCTCGATTACCAGCTCGAGCATGGGACGACGCCGCCCGATTGGGAATGGCCCCAGGTGCCGTATGCCACCAGCTGCGGCGACAGCCCCGAATACGGCCGCTGTATCGAGGACCTGCCGCGCGAGTTCTTCGGCGGGATAGAGACGGACAAGGTCGGAGAGCTGGGGACGGGGTACGCTCTGTTCTACAAGCTGACCGGCGAACGTAAATATCTGGAGGCGGCCATTCATTGCGCGCAGGCGCTTGCCCGGCACGTGCGTCCAGGCGATGCCGATCACACTCCCTGGCCATTCCGTATCGACGCACGCACGGGAGCGACCCTCGCATTGGAGGAGTACGGGGGCGATGTGGCGGGGTCGCTGCGGCTATTCGACATGCTGATTCAGCTGAATGCCGGCGATGTCGGCGCATTTCGCAAGGCCCGCGATCTCGCCCTCGCGTGGATGATCAACAATCCTCTGAACCATGACAGCCGGGCCTGGAACAAGTGGGCCGGCTTCTTCGAGGACATTCCCCGCCAGACGGAGGACGTCAACCAACTCACGCCGATGATGGCGGCCTTTTATATCCTGTCGCGCGACAACCCGGCTGACGTGGATCCGAAATGGATGTCGCACGTGGGCAACTTGCTCGATTGGGTAAGAATCAAGCTGGGCCGCGGCCCCTTCTTCGGCGCGCATGCCATCGATGAGCAGACCACTCCCGATGCGAGCTTCGGATGCTGCTCCCGCGCCGGGCAGGGGGACCATACGGCACGCTGGGCGGCCATCAATGCGTTGTTCTTCGAGAAGACTCGCGACGGGCAGGCGCGCGAGGACGCGTTCCGATCCCTGAACTATGCGACCTATTTCGCGGGCAGCGACGGCCGCATCGCCTGCTGCGGCGTGGATTACAACAACTTCTATTGGTTCAGCGACGGCTACGCCGATTACATGCGCCACTTCCAATGGGCGATGGGCGCGGTCCCGGAATTTGCGCCCGCTCGGGAGAACCATCTGTTGCGCTCCTCCTCGGTGGTGCAAAAGGTGACGTACACGGCTCGCACCGTGGAGTACCAGACTTTCGATGCGGCCGCGGTCGACGTGCTGCGCTTGAACTTCAAGCCCTCACGCGTGACTGCGGGCGGCGAGCCGCTGCGCGAGCGAAAGGATACGGCCGAAGCCGGATACACCCTGCAGCCGCTGCCGGGCGGCGACTGGATCGTTCGCGTCCGGCATGTGAATGCCGGCGACGTGGACCTGCGCGGCTGACTTCCTTGGAATCCTCGCAAGGTACTGAACTGCGGCGGCGCGGGCGCGGCGGCACTGCCGGAGTGTCGCGTGAGACCGTGGGCCGGTGCGCCACCGGGGAGGAGATCGTCGAATGCCGGCTGACGAATAGCCGAGGCACCGAGGCCGCCATCCTGACGCTTGGCGCGACGCTTCGAACCTGCGTGGTGGCCGATGCGTCGGGCGAATGGGCCGATGTCGTGCTCGGCTTCGATACGGTCGAGGAGTATTTGAGCGGCAACGAGTACTTCGGTGCGACAGTGGGCAGATACGCCAACCGAATTGCGAACGGTCGATTCAGCATCGGTGCCGCGAGCCATCAGCTCGAGCTCAACGCGCCGCCCCATGCGGAACACGGCGGCAGGGAGGGCTTCCATCGGCGCCTCTGGCGCATAGAAGACACCGATGATCGGGATGGCGCCGCGCTCACGCTGTCGCTGGTGAGCCCGGACGGCGATCAAGGCTATCCTGGGAGGCTCGAGGTGCGCCTGACCTATCGCTTGACGAACGATGACGAATTGCGCCTCGAGTACCGCGCCACGACTTCCCGACTCACGGTGCTGAATTTGACGCATCACAGCTACTGGACACTGTCGGAAGCCGGCGCCACCTTGGATGCCCGGCTTCGCATCGACGCTGATTCCTATGCGCCGGTGAATTCCTCGCTGATACCGACGGGCGCGATCGCGCCGGTCGAGGGTACTCCTTTCGACTTTCGAGCCCCCACGCCAATCTCATCGCGAATTCGAGACGGATCCTGTCCCCAGCTTGTCTTTGGACGAGGATACGACCATAACTTCGTCCTTCGTCCCCCGAGCGGCTCGCTGCGCATGGCCGCGCGACTCGAGGATTCTCGTTCCGGGCGCGTGCTCGAGGTATTGACGACCGAGCCGGGGCTTCAGCTCTATACGGCGAATTTCTTAAACGGTGGGGTATCGGGCAAGAACCGCCGTTTATATAGGCAAGGCGACGGGATCGCGCTCGAGACCCAGCACTTTCCGGATTCCCCCAATCATCCGCAATTTCCCACCACAGTTCTCGAGCCAGGGCACGTGTGGCGCTCGGCGACGACGTACCGGTTTTCGACTCTTCCCTGAGGAACACGGCAGGACAACAAGGCTCATGAAGATTACAGCGATCAAGACTCTCGTTTGCAACGCCCGGATGAGAAACTGGGTTTTCGTCAAAGTCGAGACGGATCAACCCGGGCTCGTCGGCTGGGGTGAAGCCACGCTCGAGTGGCACACGCGCTCGGTCGTTGGGGCGGTGGAGGATCTCGCGACGCTCGTGGTGGGCGAAGATCCGCGCCGTGTCGAACACTTGTGGCAAATGATGTTCCGCCAGCATTTCTGGCATAGCTCGGGCATCGTGCGCGCGACCGCCTTGTCAGGCATCGACATCGCGCTCTGGGACATCATGGGAAAAGATCTGGGCGTGCCCTGCCACCGTCTGTGGGGTGGCCCGGTCCGCGACTACATTCGGTTGTACTGTCATTTGGGCGGCGGCCGAATGGAGGATTTCTACGAAACACCCGTGTCGAATGCGGAGCGGTTCGCGGATCTCGCCCGCGAGGCGGTCGCCAAGGGATTCACGGCGTTCAAGTCCATGGCGGTCCCGCCCACGGGCGTGCTGGAAGGATCGGCGCCGGTCCTCGCCGCCGAGCAGTCGGTCGCGCGCATGCGCGAGGCGGTCGGGCCGAACATCGACATCATGGTCGATTGTCATGCGCGGCCGTCTCCCGCCATGGGCATGCTGTTCGCGAAGGCCCTGGAGCCCTACCGGCTGTTCTTCCTCGAGGAGCCGTGCTGGCCGGAGGAATATCAATCCTTGGGCCGCATCAACGCCGCGGTGGCAACCCCCATCGCCACGGGGGAACGGCTGACGAGCTTGAACCAATTCAGGGATTTGTTCGCCGTGCGTGGATGCGAAATCGTTCAAGCCGACATTACTCATTGCGGAGGTCTGTCCGCCGCCCGCAAGATCGCCGCGTTGGCTGAAGCCCACCGAATCGGACTGGCGCCTCACAATCCGCAAGGACCGATCAGTACGGCGGCGTCCTTCGAGCTGGGCTTTGCGCAACCGGACTACGTCATCTGTGAAACGGTGAGCGAGGATGTGCCGTGGCGGGCCGAGGTGCTCGAGGACCATCATCCGCTCACCGAACGAGGACGCACCGTCAGGCCCGCCGCCCGGCCGGGTCTCGGGTTCGAGGTCAACGAAGCCGCCATCGCCAAACATCCGTTCGAGCAAGAGTTGCTGCAGCGGGTGTTCTACGCCGATGGTTCCGTCGGCGACTGGTAGCGACCGATGATCTCGCGAATGAGGTTTCGGGTATTCATTCATTCTCTCTTCGAAGTGCCGGAGGTTTTCCCCATGTGCTCGCGAACGACCACAGCTCTTTTCTTATCGTGCGTGATGGCGGCGGCGGGTACTTCCGCGCACGCGGCCGGCCTTCTGTCCCTTCAAGCCTTCGAGTCCGCCCGCCCGCTCGAAGGTCCGGTCGAGAATGCCGCCTTTGCGCCGGGGGAAGAGGCGCTCCAGGCGCCCGCATTCGCCGGCGTGCTCAAGACGCGACCGGTCACGATGCGAACGGACCCGGTGCTCGAGAAGCCGGTGATCGAGGGCCGCGACACCCGGATCTTTCCCGGGTTGCAGCTGGAATTCTTCACTATCGGGGACACCCTGATTCCGGTTCAGCGCGGAGAGATGGTGCGTGAGAGCGGCGGCGGATCGACCGCGAGCTATTGGCGCGTGATCCCGCAGTTCGGCAAGGTATGGCGGGAGAAGGGCGACGGCGATTGGTCGCGCGCCGCATTTCCCATCATGCTGATCAATGACACCGAGAACCACGCGCATCAGGGACTGGCGATGTTCATGTACCGGCCCGGGCAAGTGACCGGCCTGATGATTCAGTTCATCCAGCAAACCGGTCCCTACATGATCAAGCAGTACTTTGTCGCCTGGAGCTTCGTGCATGCGGAGCTGTCGCCCGGCGATTCTGCGAAACTCGACGCTCGACGCGCTGAGGCGCAGGCGGAGCTCTCCGATCGACTGCCCGCGAAACCGTGGAGCGAGCTCGTCAAGACCCTGCCCCCCGGCACTCTTGACGGCTTCGGCGGACCGCTCTATCCGAAGTGGGAGGTCGCCGGGGCGCTGGTCGACGGCGGCACCCTTTATTACCAAATCCCGATGACGCCCTACGGACCCTATCCGTATCCGCTCGAAATGCGATTCGGGGTGCGTTCGGTCACCAAGAGCGTCTTCGCGCCCCTTGCGCTGCTGCATCTCGCGCAAGTCTATGGTCCCTGGGTGCTGACGCTCAGGGTCGGCGACTACGTGCATGGACTCGATCCGAAATGGGGTCGCGTGCGCTTCGTCGACGCCGCCGACATGTCGACGGGCTTCGGTGGAACAGGCAGCACGAAGACTCACCCCAACGACATCTTCGACGGCTACCTGGGCGGCGACTATGACGCGTGGTACACGGCGCCGTCGAATGCCGACAAGATCCGCCAGATCGGACTGAATCTGCATCCCTATCCCTGGGAGCCGGGCACCGTCATGCGCTACCGGGATCAGGATTACTATATTCTGGGCGCGGCGATCCAGGGGTTTCTGCGGTCGGTCATCGGCCCGCAAGCGGACCTCGGGGACTATCTGCAGACGGAAGTTTTCGCGCGCATCGGCATCCATCACGTGCCCGCGGTCAGAACGCGGGAACCCGGAGACCGGGAGGGTCTTCTCTGGTGCAACGCCGGCTACTACCCCACGCTCGACGACCTTGCCAAGATCTCGATGCTCTATCAGGACCGCGGCGAACATGCCGGCGTCCAGTTGCTGAATCGGGAGCTCACGACGGAGGTGCTCGCCCACAAGGACGCGATCGTCAAGAACGCGGACGCCTCGCTCGGACCGATCGAAGCGCCGCTCGCCGAATTCCGCGAGGACGGTCTGTACAGAATGGGATTCCATTTCCTTCGCTATGCGAATGCCGTGGGGACGGTGGAATACCTGCCCAGCATGCACGGCTCGGGCGACAACGAGGTGATCCTTTATCCCAACCGGATGATATCCATCGTCATGGCGAAGGCTTCGATCGAGGTGCTCGGCAACGAAAAAACCCGCTCCGATGAAGGCCCCGTGACGATTCGCGCGGTCGAGAGGCTGGCGCCGTTCTGATGGACGGGCGTACGGCATCGCGGTTTCGCGATTGGACTCTGCTCATTCTGTGCAATCTCATCTGGGCGAGCCAGTTCGTTCTGGCGAAGTTGGTCCAGGAGCAAATGGGGCCCATCTTCGCGACGCTGTTGCCGATGGCCCTCGCGACTCTGTTCCTCATCCCGCTGGTTCGGCGCGAACGGCTTCGCCGCGGGAAGAGGCATGCCATCGGATTCCGCAACATCGCGAGTTTCGCCGTGATCGGCGTATTCGGGCAGGTCGTGGCTCAACTCGGCATCACCTGGGGCGTTCGATTCGCGCCCGCCTCCAACGCGGCGCTCTTGTCTCTGACGCTGCCCATCGCAACGGCGGTGATGGCGTATCTCTTGCTGGGCGAGCGAATGACCGGAGTCCGCTGGCTGAGCTTCGCACTTGCGGTCATCGGGGTATTGCAATGCTCGGGGGTGGATTGGGACGACCTGCGATTCGCAAGCGGTGGTGTGGCCGTGGGAAACCTGCTGATCGTGCTTGGAGTTCTCGGAAGCGCGTTCTACAACGTTTACGGCAAGAAACTTCTCGAGCTCTACACGCCGCTTGAGGTACTGCTCTACAGCTATTATGCCGTATTGATCTGCCTGATCCCGCTCACTCTCTATCTGGAGCCCGGAGCTTTTCACAGCATCACCGCCTTCGGTCCCCGGGTGTGGCTCGGCGTCGCCCTGCTCGCGGGACTGCAATATTTTCTCTCGATGATCCTGTTTCTGACGGTCTTGACGCGGCTCGATGCCGCCCAGGCAGGCCTGTCGAACTATATGATTCCGGTCTTTGGTGTTCTCATAGCCGCCGCGGTCTTGGGCGAGCATCTGACCGTTCGCATGGCGGTTGGAGGACTCGTGGTGCTGGCGAGCACGCTTCTGGTCACGGTCTATGAGGAACACTACGCCACCCGCGAGCGAGCTGCCGCCGCCCCACGCCGCTAGAGGAGCCGAGATGACCGGACGTCTGCGAGACAAACACATTTTCGTCACCGGGGGCGCCCGAGGAATCGGACGCGCCATCGCGGATGCATTTGCCCGGGAGCAAGCGGTTATCTCGCTGGCCGATTGCCACCCCGAGAACCTTGAGCGCGCGGTCAGTGAGCTTCGCGCGGCCGGGACGGCCGCGCATGGGCATCTGCTAGATGTGACCGATCCCGTCGCCGTGGCCTCCGCTATCGCCGAGGCCGAGCGTCGCGCACCCATCGACGTGCTCGTGAACAACGCTGGAATCGCGATGGAGACCTCCTTCCTAGACATATCGCTCGCGGATTGGCGCCGGATACTCGAGGTGAATTTGACGGGAATGTTCATAGTCGGGCAAGAGGTCGCGCGGCGGATGGCGCCCCGGCGCCGGGGCATGATCCTCAACATGGCGAGCAAGAACGCCATCGACGGCGAGGCGGGGTACGCTCACTACAACGCCAGCAAGGGCGGGGTCGTGATGCTGACCAAGACGATGGCCTTAGAGCTTGCGCAGTTCGGCATCCGTGTCAACGCGGTGGCGCCGGGCTACCTGCAAACGCCGATGTCCGAGGCGATCGACAGTCCGCAGTTCGTGCGTGACTTCGTCGATCGCTACATTCCTCTCGGCCGGCCGGGGAGAGTGGACGATGTGGCGCCGTTGTTTGTGTTTCTCGCGGACGATGAAGCGGGCTTCATCACGGGGCAGGTATTCATTATTGATGGCGGTCAACTAGCCGGCCAAAAAGCCTCGCCGGACTTGTTGAAGCGGCTGTACCCCCGGCTGGGCTGAGCGAACAGCTACCCGTGTAACCGGCTGCCATCCGGGTCGAACAGCGCGCGCCGCTGCAGGCGCGCGCCATAGCGGCGCCCGAGAAGCTCAATCGACCGTCGAAGCCAGGATCGACGTGCAGCGAAGTCGATCCCAGCGCGGCGAGATCTTGTGACGTTAAAAAAATGCAACGCAAGCCCATGATAAATGTTGCATAATCGAGCGGCGGGGACATCTTCACCGCGCAGTACCAGTATCGGTTGGCGGGACTTTGGAGTCTGGATGAAAGGGAATGGAGACTCAAAAGAGTCCCGTAAAAAGGTTACGCGGGCCACACTGAGCGACGTTGCGAAAGAAGCGGGTGTCTCCGTCATGACCGTCTCGAACTTCGTGCATGCGAAGCCCGTGAGGCTCAAGACAAGAAAGCTCCTCGAAGCCGCAATTGCTCGTCTCAACTATCGTCCCAACGCAAGTGCGCGAAGTCTACGGTTGGCCGAGGAGTATTCCGTCGGCATCGTCATCGCGGACAGCGACCCTGCGTATCTCAACGATCCATTCATCTCACGATTAGTCAGCGGGTTGAGCAATTATCTCAGCAGCCTGGACTATACCCTGGATGTGCAGGGGGTCACGCCCGAGCGATTCGAGAATGCGACCATTCTTAGCAAAGTCGGAAACGAGGCGCTGTGCGCGATACTGTGCGGTCCCAAAGACATGAGAAAGCAGCATTTCGCGTACCTGAATCGCCTCGGCCAGCCCGTCGTCGTATTTCGCGAAGTATTCAAGCCGCTTGCGCCCAACCTCGCAGTCGTAAGCCAGGACGATCTATCCGGCGGGAAGCAGCTCGGACAACATCTGCTCAAGCGGCGATTGCGATCCGTTATCTTCCTGCGGCCGGCATTGAGCTGGAGCGCCGTAGAGCAGCGCGAAAAGGGCCTCAGGAACGCGCTCGGCGCCGCTACATCGACCATCGACGTGCGCACTCTGATCTCGCCCTCGGAACGCTTCGATGATGTGCAACAGGTCGTGTTGGATTATCTCTCAAAAAGAACGCCGGGCGCGATCGTTGCTGCCACCGACTCGATGGCGGCGGCGGCGTTGAAAGCCTGCGAGGTCAGGGGTATTCGCGTACCCATGGATCTGATGCTCGCGGGATTCAATGGATTCGATGTTTGGCGCTCTACGTCGCCGACGATCACGACCGTCATGTCGCCAGCCTACGAATTGGGTCGACTCGCAGGCGAGCTGCTCATTCAGCGACTGAAGACTGGGGCATTTTCCAAGCGCAGCATTGTACTTCCGGTCCAGCTGCAACCCGCGGAATCAACCGGCACATGAGATATCCCAACCGGGCCGATAGCACGTACTACGCGTTGCCTTGACTTTAGTGCCGGCCGATTCCAGCAGGATACACCGTCGGTCTAGGATGAACGACCTCACGATTGGCCGAATTTAAAATGGCTAGTCGCCTGCCATGCGGCTACATCGAGTTGGATTCTCTCCTTCCCGACAGACGCGCTGCGACCCGTTCATTTCAATTCAAGGACCTACCATGAAACTGCTTCGCTATGGGCGCGCTGGTTCAGAAAAGCCGGGGCTGCTCGACGCCGATGCTCAAATCCGCGATCTCAGCGCCGTCCTCGGCGACTTGCAACCGCAGCATCTTTCACCTGCACGACTGAGGGAGATCCAAGCCATCGCCGTCGATAAGCTGCCGGTGGTGAGCGGTAAGCCGCGTCTCGGAACGCCTTATCTCGGGATCGGCAAGTTCATCGCAGTGGGTCTAAACTACAGCGACCACGCCGCGGAGTCGGCGCTGCCCTTACCGTCGGAACCGGTAATTTTCGCCAAAGCCACGAGCTGCGTCGTCGGGCCGGACGACGACATCATGCTGCCCAAGGATTCCGTGAAGACCGATTGGGAAGTGGAACTCGGCGTGGTTATCGGCACTACTGCACGATATGTGTCCGAGGAGCGCTCTCTCGATCACGTTGCAGGCTACTGTGTCGTTAACGATGTTTCCGAGCGAGAATACCAACTCGAACGCGGAGGCACCTGGGACAAGGGCAAGGGGTGCGATACCTTCGGACCTGTCGGACCATACCTGGTAACGGCCGACGAGGTAGGAGATCCGCAGAACCTCGACATGTGGCTCGACGTAAACGGCAAGCGGATGCAGACTGGCAACACCCGCAACATGATCTTCTCAGTACGGACGCTGGTGAGCTACATAAGCCGCTTCCTGACCCTAAGCCCCGGCGACCTCATCACCACTGGGACGCCTGCGGGCGTCGGACTGGGAATAAAGCCGACCCCGGTGTATTTGAAGACCGGTGACGTGGTGGAGCTCGCCATCTCGAGGCTCGGAAAGCAGCGGCAGAAGGTCATGCCGTACTCCGAGAGCTACTGCGCGCGGCATTGAGTTGCTGAGTTACGCCGCTGCGAGCGTTGAAACCGGTTTGTCGGGCGTATTTCTGCATCGCATGCTCGGTCGCTTCCGTACCCCACACTACTTTTGACCTATCTTATGGACCAGCATGGCCGAAGGTTGCGCCCACGTCCGGCGTGGACCAGCCGTCAAGGCTTCGTTCCCTCTCCCGGAGTATCATCGTAGCCATGGCCGCAATAACCCCCGAAGAAGCCCAGGCTTACTTCAAGCGTTGGGAAATGGTCAAAGAGATCGAGCTCATCGAACTGCGCCGCACCTCCGCGGACGCAAAGCTGCATCAGTTAGCGGCTCTGATGGCGTCGCGCGGCCTCTTTGGGGTGGATCCGGAGCGCGAGCATGGTGTGCAGCTCGTGCGTGATCGGTGGGCCCTTCTTCGGCAGGCATTGGGTGGTTGACCGCGTCCCGACAACCCTGCTGGCCGCGCTCGCCGATTTGGTGAAGTGGCTGGATGCCTCGGGGATGCCGTCCATGGTCATCGGGGGAGTCGCGGCTTCGGTTTTAGGCCGGCCGCGTCTGACCCAAGATGTCGATGCTCTTGCGATCCTTCCCGAAGGAGAATGGGCCAATGCTGTATCCATCGCAGCCCGTCACGGGATCATTCCTCGAATTGACAATCCGCTCGACTTCGCCCGCCGAAGCCGCGTCCTTCTGATGAGACATATAGAGTCCGGAATCGACATCGACGTTACGTTTGGCGGGTTGTTGTTCGAACGGGCGGCGATCGATAAGAGCGAGATTCACGATATCGGCGGCCTGCGTGTACGCTTGCCCCGTGTCGAGGATCTGCTCATCATGAAGGCCGTTGCTCGGCGGCCCAAAGATTTGCAGGACATCGAAGGCCTGCTTGCCGCGCATCCCGAGGCCGACCTCGTTACCGTTCGGCAGCGGGTCAGCGAGTTCGCTACCGCCATGAGCACGTCCGATATGCTGGACGAATTCGACAAATTGGTGGCTCGGAGCAAATTGAAGCCTTGATCCGCAGCGTTCGCGAGGCATTCGCCGACGCCATACGCGCCAAGGCACTCGAGGCAGGTAGCTCTGTGCGGGAGATATGCATTGAGGCGGTTGACCTTGGTGTCATCGCAATCCCGAACGCGACGCCTAAGCAGCTGAGGACGTTCGCGGCGATCTTAGACTGTAGCATGTAACATATTGCAGAGCCGTGAACGCGATTGCGGACGGCACCCAGGCGCCGGGTGAACGAAAATCATTTCGCTATTCTGCCGCGCACGGCATGATAGGGCTGATCCGGGCCGGCTATTGCAGCCGTTCCTGCGTGCCCAGTGACGACGGGAGCTGCGCAAATCACACGCGCGGGTAAGAACGTAGCAAATAACAGGGGATGTGATGTTCAAGCGAGTCTTGTTTAGTCTCTGCATGTTCTTCGCCGCGGCAGGGATGCCTGCGTATTCGGCTGCCGTCGATGTCACCAGCTGGCGATTCGACGCGACCCGCACCGGACAAAACCTGAATGAAACGCAGCTCACTCCCGCCAACGTGAACTCCACGAGCTTCGGCAAATTGTACTCGTACGGCGTCGACGGGTATGTCTACGCACAACCGCTGTACATCACCGCTCTCACCATCGCGGGCGGCACCCATAATGTGCTGTTCGTTGCTACCCAGCACGACAGTGTGTTCGCCTTCGATGCGGACAAAAATCAACAGCTTTGGAAGGCGAGCCTGATCGATACCGCCCACGGAGCGGCCTCTGGCGCAACCACCGTTCCGAGCGCGGACTTGGGCACGAACGATATCGTTCCGGAGGTTGGCATCACCGGCACGCCGGTAATCGACACGACCAGCGGAACGCTTTACGTCGTCGCGAAGAGCAAGGAGAAAGGGGTCTACGTACACCGGCTTCATGCACTCGATATCTTGACGGGGAATGAGAAATTCGGAGGCCCCGTGGTGATTCATGGCTCAGTGCCGGGAAACGGCATCGGTAACGTGAGCGGCACTATCGCTTTTGATCCTCAATGGGAACTCAACCGCACCGGATTGCTGCTGTTCAACGGCCATGTATACGTGGCGTTCGGCGCGCATGGAGACAATGGGCCGTACCATGGTTGGATCTTTTCCTTCGACACCTCGACTCTTCAGCAAACAGCAATATTCAACTCGAGCCCTCAAGGCAAGGGCAATGGAATATGGCACTCCGGCGCAGCGCCGGCGGCAGAAACCGTGAATGGTGTGCCCCGGATGTTCTTCGCGGTCGGCAATTTCTTCAATACAGGCGCAGGCAGTCCGAATCCGACGCCGCCTTATACCAGCACCCAAAATTACAGCAATGCCATCGTGCGAATGGATTTGAGCGGCGGCGAAATGCAGGTCGCCGACGAATGGACGCCGTTCGACGAGGTGCAATTGAGCGACGCCGACACCGACCAAACCTCGGGCGGCGTCTTGCTCCTACCCGATCAGGGGGGGCCCGTCGTGCATGAGCTCATTCAAGTGGGCAAGAACGGACGCATCGAGGTGCTGAACCGAGATGACCTCGGCGGCTTCAATACGACCTACAACGCCATCGTGCAGGAGATCGGCGGCAAGATCGCCGGATTGTGGAGCACGCCGGCCTATTGGAACGGCAATGTGTACTTCTGGGGAAGCGGCGATGCCCTCAAGCAGTTCAAGTTGACCAACGGCCGGCTCAGTACCACGCCCTTCGCGACAGCCTCCGTAAAATCGAGCTTCCCCGGCGTGAGCCCGGTGATCAGTTCCAACGGCACCAGCAATGGCGTGCTCTGGGCGGTCCGTTCGGACGCCTACAGCTCGAACGGACCTGCGCTTCTGGAGGCTTTCGATCCAACGAACGTAGCGACCAAGCTCTACACCAGCTCAACCGATGCAGCTCGCGATACAGCGGGCACGGCGGTCAAGTTCGTCGTGCCCGTGGTCACCAACGGCAAGGTGTATGTGGGGGCGCAAAGCGAGGTCGACGTTTATGGGCTGCTCGCGGCAAGTCCCCCGACCGCCCCGACGCCAACCCTCGCGCCGGCGCCCGGCACCTACGCCACCACTCAAACGGTCAGCATCGCGGATGGCTTGAGTGGCGCGGCGATCTATTACACGACTGATGGGTCCACACCTTCGACCAATTCTCCGCGCTATACCGGAGCGTTCGCCGTGAGCGCGAACACTACGGTCCAAGCGATCGCGGTAGCTTCCGGGTACAACCCGAGCGGCGTCGCGAGCGGGGCCTATACCATCGGCGCCGCGCCAACCATTGATTTCAGCCACGGATTCGCTTCGGTCAAGGGACTCACGCTCAACGGGAGCGCCGTCAACTCCGACGACAGCCGTCTGCAGTTGACCACGGGCGGGGAATTGCAGGCGGGCAGCGCGTTTTGGAACACCGCCGTAAACATCCAGAGCTTTAGCAGCAACTTCACGTTTCAATTGTCCGGATCGGCGCCGCTCGCGGATGGCATCACCTTCACGATCCAGAGCGATAGCCCGACGGCGCTTGGCCCCCCTGGCGGCGGACTCGGATATGGGCCCTCCTATCCGGACATCACTACCGGCGGCATCCCGCACAGCATTGCGGTCAAATTCGACGTGTTCAACAACGCCGGGGAAGGAAGCGATTCCACGGGTCTTTATGTCAATGGCGCATCGCCGACGACGCCCGCTGTGGATCTGACCAAGAGCGGCATCATACTGAGCAGCGGGGACACCATCACCGCGAACCTGACTTACGATGGCACCACTCTGCAGCTGACGCTCAGCGACCCCGTAAACGGCGCGTCTTATGTCGGCCGCTTCGCGATCAATATTTCTAATACCATCGGCTCCACAACCGCATTCGTCGGCTTTACAGGAGGAACGGGGTCGCTCATCGCGAGCCAGAAAATACTCACCTGGACATTCGCTTCCCAGCCGAAGGTATCGGCCCTTCAGTACCAAGCCGAGACCTTGGACCCTCAAAGCTCGGGCCCGACTTTTCGCACCTTTGATTGGAGCGGATTTCCCGGCGGAATCGGCACCATCCTCGATTCCACCAAGGTGGGCGACAGCGTGACCTTCACGGCGAGCCTTGCCAGCGCGGACACGTACGATTTAAGCGTGACGTCGAAGAATTTGAACACGCGCGGAATCTGGCAGTTGAGCATCGATGGGGTCGCCGTCGGGACACCTCAAGATGAATACGACGCGACCGCGACGTACGCGACCTTCGATATGGGGCCGATCGCTTTCAGCGCCGGCGCTCATAAGCTCAAATTTGTGGTGACTGGACGCAATCCCTCGGCATCCGGCTATAGTATCTCGTTCGATACGCTGACCTTCAGTGCCCGCTGAGCTTGCTCGGGTAGCGCTGGAGGCAACACGATGAGGGTCCGTTTGCTCGGGCTGGTGCTCGGCGGCCTCCTGGCCGCGCAAGCGGACGCTCAGGGCATCAGGATCCATATGCACGGCGACGGAGGCTATGCCGCCGACGGCGTTTTGTTCAAGCCACCGGGGCAACCGCCATTCCCCGCGATCGTTGTAATTCCGGATGAACGCGGAGTCACCGCGCAAATGATCGAAGAGGCCACGGGACTCGCCGCCGCGGGCTATGTTGCGGTTGCGGTGGACTTGAACCGCGGCCTCGCCGCGGACGTGGCGAAGCGCTCCGATGAGCAAGCTGAGCACGACGTGAACTCCGCGTTGGCCTTTCTCAGCTCACAAACGACCGTACGGCAGGATCGCATCGGCGCGGAGGGATGGGGATCGGGAGGCGGCTACGCGCTGGTCCTGGCGGCAGACAAGAGGGTGCGCGCCGTCGCGATCGAAGGTGTAACACTGCCGCGGGACGCCTCAGTTCTTGGCAAAGTGCATGCAGCGGTACTGGCAAGCTTCGGCGGCCAAGAATCGGGGGTCTCGGAGAAATCGGTCAAAGCGTTCGATGAGCTATTGCGCGCTCAGGGAAACACCGTCGATTCCAAAATCTACCCGGAGGCCGGCCGCGGATTTACGGAGCGCGACAACGCCACTCAGTTTCGGCCAAAGGATGCTGAGGACGTCGCTCGGCGAACCCGGCAGTTCTTTACATCGCAGCTGAAACCGTCGCCTTGATCGAAACAAATGCGTTTAGCCCGAGGAACGCAACGCATCGAACACCGCGGGCGCGAGCTCCCGCCGCGTGATCAACAGATCCGGCATATAGACGTCTGGCTGGTTGTAAACAAGAGCGCTGCCGTCGATGCGCGATACGTGCAGGCCGGCAGAACGCGCAACCGCGACCGGAGCGCAGCTGTCCCATTCGTATTGGCCGCCTGAGTGCAGATAGATCTCGGCCTCCCCGCGCACGACCGCCATTGCCTTGGCGCCCGCCGATCCCATGGGAACGAGCTCCGCGCCGAGCCGCTTGGCCACGGCAACCGCTTCTGCGGCGGGCCGAGTGCGACTCACGAGCATTCGCAACAGGCCGTCCTTGGGGGCCGCCAGTTTGACGGCGGCGCTGTTGATCGTCAGAGGGATACCCGGCAGGGCTACCGATCCCACCATGGCCGTCCCATTTACAGCTAGAGCGACATGGACGGCCCAATCCGTGCGCCGCTCGCCATACTCGCGAGTACCGTCGAGTGGGTCCACGATCCAAACACGCTCGGCGGAGAGCCGCGAAGGCTTGTCCTTCTCTTCCTCGGACAGAACGGCGTCGTTCGGCCGTTGTGCAGCCAATGCCTCCATGATGAACGCATTGGCGACGCGGTCACCCGCTTGGCCGAGTTGCTTACCCTCGAAGAGTCCGCAGCGCTGCAGACCGAGCAGCAGTTCTCCGGCTGTCTGAGCTATTTGTTGAGCGAGCGCCTCATCGTTCACGGGATCACCCGCTCGATGATGTAATCGGCCGCCTCATCGGGCGTCATGTCAGTCGTATCGATGTGGATCTCCGGGTTCTGTGGCGGCTCGTAGGGGCTATCTATGCCGGTAAAATTCTTGAGCTGTCCGGCTCGCGCCTTCTTGTAAAGGCCCTTCACATCACGCGCTTCCGCCTCAGCGAGCGGCGTGTCGATGTGGATTTCGAAGAATTCGCCCGCCGGCAGCAAGTCGCGCACCAGTTGCCGCTCGGCCCGGAATGGCGAGATGAAAGCCGTGATCACGATCAGGCCGGCCTCGGTCATCAGTTTGGCCACCTCGCCGATACGGCGGATATTCTCGATCCGATCAGCCTCGGTGAATCCCAGATCCCTGTTGAGACCATGTCGCACGTTGTCACCGTCAAGGAGAAAAGTATGCCGATTCATGCGCACAAGCTTTTTCTCGACGAGATTTGCGATGGTGGACTTGCCGGCGCCACTGAGGCCTGTGAACCAAAGCAGCGCGGCTTTTTGATTCTTGAGTGCGGCGCGCACTTCGCGCGACACTTCGATCGACTGCCAGTGAATGTTCTGGGCACGGCGCAGGCTGAAGTTGAGCATGCCCGCGGCGACCGTTCCATTGGTAATTTTGTCGATCAGGATGAACCCGCCCAGGGTCCGGCTCGCCTCGTAGGGCTCGAAGACGATTGGTTTGTCGGTGGTGAGCGTGGCCACGCCGATGGCGTTCAGCTCGAGCGATTTCGTCGCCAGGTGCGCCATGGTGTCCATGTCGATCTGATATTTGGGCATCGCCAGACTTGCCGAGACTAGCTGGGTCCCGAGCTTAAGCCAGTAGCGACGGCCGGGTACCATCGCGTCATCGGACATCCACACGATGGTCGTCTCGAATTGGTCGGAAACCTGAGCGGGATCGTTCGCTGCGCAGAGCACGTCGCCGCGCGAGCAATCGACCTCGCTCTGCAGGCAAAGAGTCACGGACTGCCCCGCCACGGCAACATCTAGATCGCCGTCCATTGAGACCAGGCGCGCGACCGTGGCCGTGCGCCCCGAGGGCAGAACTCTGATTCCGTCGCCCGGCTTGATGCTTCCCGTCGCGATGAGGCCTGCGTAGCCGCGAAAATCAAGATTGGGCCTATTTACCCACTGCACCGGCATACGGAACGGCCTCGCCTGATCGGCGGTCGCTTCCACCTCGACGGTCTCCAGATACTCGAGGAGGCTTGCGCCCTGGTACCAGGGAGTGTTGGGCGAGCGTGCCGTCACGTTGTCGCCCTTGAATCCGGATATGGGAATGGGCACGAAACCGTCGATGCCGATCTCCGAGGCGAAGTCGCGATATCCTGCGACGATATCCTCGAACCGCTTCTGATCGTATTGAACGAGATCCATCTTGTTGACCGCGAGCACGATGTGGCGGATTCCAAGGAGATTTGCGATGAAGCTGTGCCGACGCGTCTGTGGTAGTACGCCCTTGCGCGCATCGATGAGGATGATGGCCAGGTCCGCCGTCGATGCGCCGGTCACCATATTTCGGGTGTACTGCTCGTGCCCGGGGGTGTCCGCCACGATGAACTTGCGCTTGCGCGTGGAAAAATAGCGATAGGCGACGTCGATCGTAATTCCTTGCTCGCGCTCGGCAGCAAGCCCATCGACCAGCAGCGCAAAATCCAGCTGCTGACCTTGCGTACCTATGCGCTTCGATTCAACTTCGAGCGTTGCAAGCTGGTCCTCGAACAGCGCTTTCGAGTCGTATAGCAGCCGGCCGATGAGTGTCGATTTTCCGTCATCGACGGAGCCGCAGGTCAGAAAGCACAAAAGCGATTTGTGCTCGTGCTCGTGCAAGTAAGCCTCGATGTCCCGAGCGATCAGCTCCTCGTTGCCGTAAACGACATCGCTCATCAGAAGTATCCTTCCTGCTTCTTCTTCTCCATGCTCGCCGCTTGATCGTGGTCGATGGCGCGGCCCTGCCGTTCCGAGGTGGTCGTGAGCAGCATCTCTTGGATGACCTCGGGCAACGTTTTAGCCGTGCTTTCCACTGCACCTGTCAATGGGTAGCATCCGAGGGTGCGAAAGCGAATGGAGCGCGTGACGGGGGATTCTCCCGGCCTTAGCCGAAAACGCTCGTCATCCACCATCAAAATCAGCCCGTCTCGCTCGACCGTCGGCCGCGGAGCGCTGAAATAGAGCGGCACGATCGGGATGTCGTTCAAGTGGATGTACTGCCACACGTCGAGCTCCGTCCAGTTGCTGATCGGGAACACCCGGATGCTCTCACCCTTGGCTTTTCTGGCGTTGTACACGTTCCAAAGCTCGGGGCGCTGATTTTTCGCATCCCAGCGGTGAGAAGCGGATCTGAAGCTGAAGATGCGCTCCTTCGCGCGGCTCTTTTCCTCGTCGCGCCTCGCACCGCCGAACGCCGCATCAAAACCGTAGAGATCGAGCGCCTGTTTGAGTCCCTCGGTCTTCCACAGGTCCGTATGCAAGGGTCCATGATCGAAGGGATTGATGCCTCGCTGCTTTGCCTCGGGGTTCTGATAGACCAGCAGTTGCATGCCGCTTTCCCGCGCCATCCTGTCACGAAAAGCGTACATCGCCTGGAACTTCCAGGTGGTGTCGACGTGAAGCAACGGGAACGGTGGGGTAGCAGGATAGAACGCCTTGCGCGCAAGGTGCAGCATGACCGCCGAATCCTTGCCCACGGAGTAGAGCATTACCGGCTTTTCGGCCTCCGCAACAACCTCGCGGAATATATGGATACTCTCCGCTTCCAGACGCTGAAGGTGCGTCAGGACGACTTTCGTCGTTGAGCGATCGGCCGGCCGGGACTGGCCAGGCTCAAGTCTCACGATATGCTCACCTCACGCTGCACGCGGAAAATAATGGACTGTAGCAGAAAGGTTGACAATCGTCCGTTATGTGCCTCCGGGCTGACGTTCGGATCTTACCGCGGTCGACCTGTCGCGGCCGCGAGCCGCGCCGGCCGCGCGGTGACCACGAAGAAATGCGTGTCGAACCGGCGCGGCATGGCCGAAGGAGTGATCCAGTGCGCAAAGTGTACGAGATCCGCGGGGCGCACCGACAGCGCCGCTTCCTCGTCGAGCTCACGGCACGCGGCGGCCGCTACTCACCCAATCCTACCCGGGCCGCGTCCGCCGTTTCGGCCGGATCGAGGACGCCGCCCGGGAAAACCCAGAAACCACCGAGAGACTTGAGCGCTGCCTGCCGCCGCAACATCATCATGCGGAACTCGCCGTCGTCGCGCGCGACGATTACGGTTCCGGCGAGCGTCACACCGTTCGGGGGGATTAGCGGTGATGCGGAACGGAACTTTGATGACACGGAATTGGACTCTCGCGGTGGACGACAACACCTCGGACAGTTGCAGGTGGGATCGCCGATTGTCAACAATTTTTGTTGACCCTATCGCGGGAATGGCGTTTTATGGCCCGACGGTTGCCCGGCCCGAGCTGCGCGGCCGGATTACTCGATCGGCCTAAACCAAGTGGGTGATGCGTGAGTTCAATTGATGTTTTTGTCGTAGGCGCCATGCGCACGGCGGTTGGTACGTTCGGCGGATCGCTGAAGGACGTGCCTCTCTCGAGTCTGGCGGAGACTGTGATCCGAGCGGTGCTCGAGCGCTCGCGGGTGCCCGCCGAGAACATAGGGCACGTCGTCATGGGGAACGTCATCCCGACCGAGCCGAAGGATGCCTATCTCGGCCGCGTCGCGTCCATCAACGCGGGCATTCCGAAGGAGACGCCGGCCTTCAACGTGAACCGCCTGTGCGGGTCCGGTCTGCAGGCCATCGTATCGGCCGCACAAAGCATCATGCTGAAGGACGTCGAGTTCGCCATAGGCGCGGGCGCCGAGTCCATGAGCCGCGGTCCGTATCTGTCGGCCTCGCAGCGTTGGGGTTCCCGCTTGGGCAACGCAGAGCTGCTCGATTACATGCTCGGCATCCTCCATGATCCGTTCGAAAATCTGCACATGGGCATCACGGCCGAAAACGTCGCAGCGCGCTACCATGTGACGCGCGAAATGCAGGACCAATTGGCGGTGACCAGCCAGCAACGCGCCGCGCATGCCATTCAAGAGGGCCGCTTCAAGGATCAAATCGTGCCGGTCGAGCTGAAGACGCGCAAGGGCATCTCCTTGTTCGATACGGATGAGCACGTACGAGGGGACACGACGCTCGAGGCTCTATCGAAACTCAAACCTGCCTTCAAGAAAGATGGAGTGGTGACGGCGGGCAATGCCTCGGGCATTAACGATGGCGCGGCCGCCGTTTTGTTGGCGTCGGGGCAGAGCGTCAAGACCTTCGACTTGAAGCCGCTTGCCCGGCTCGTGGCCTATGGCCATGCAGGCGTAGAGCCCGCCTATATGGGCATCGGTCCCGTGCCGGCGACACGTGCGGCGCTCAAGCGCGCCGGGTTGTCGCCGCGGGATCTCGGTGTGATCGAATCCAACGAAGCGTTTGCGGCTCAGGCCTGCGCGGTCATGCGGGAGCTCGATTTCGATCCCGCCAAAGTCAACCCAAACGGCTCGGGCATTTCGTTGGGCCACCCAGTGGGGGCGACGGGCGCCATTATCACCACCAAAGCCATTCACGAGCTGCACCGAACCCAAGAGCGCTACGCGCTCGTGACCATGTGCATCGGGGGCGGTCAAGGCATCGCGGCGATTTTCGAACGCACCTGAGCTCGGCCCCTCACGGCACAAAATCGCCCGCGGCAGGCTTGACCGCGGCTTTCAGAAAGTCGCAGAAGCTTCGCCTCGATGCTAGAAGGCCACAACTTTCGCGGCCCCGGCTTCACAGGCGTTTTATTGAGCCGGAAGGCGGCTTTTTCTTACATACACCCAACGGTAATTGCGACAAGCTGGTTCGAATTATTCGGGTCAAAGCCGGTTTACCGAGGCCGATGGATGAAAGCTTCTGATGTCACGAATGAGCCGACGATTGAGCTGGATAGGGCGCGATCTGCACTAGCGACTGCTGATTCATTATGTTCACCGGTGGTCGGCCAGGTGTTGCGCGACCGATACATCTTGCAGGCAAGACTTGGGAGTGGGGGCAAAGGAGCGGTGTTCAAGGCGCTCGATCGCTTTCGGACGACGCTGCCCGAGACGCAGCAATATGTCGCATTGAAAATATTACACGCGGGAGGGGATTGCCCGGAGCAGACTCTTGCGAAATTGCGCCTCGAGTTTCACTGCGCACAAGCTCTATCACATCGAAATGTCGTGAATGT
>Ga0182015_10001710_pt1 | contig 28325 bp, 29 predicted proteins | sample 712P3MmetaG_FD_120478 | JGI IMG/M metagenome (GOLD analysis project Ga0182015, IMG submission 120478) | Permafrost microbial communities from Stordalen Mire, Sweden - 712P3M metaG | ecosystem: Environmental > Terrestrial > Soil > Wetlands > Permafrost | place: Sweden: Stordalen | collected... | reverse complement strand
CGTCAGTCCTTCGATGAGCCACTGGAGGGCAGACAGTAGGCCGACTTCATCTAGCAACGGCGGGTGGAGTAGATGAGAAACACTTCGGACCTGTTGAATCGCCTTGTCGATCATGGCACTAGCTTCGGCGGCAGCCGTCCTGGTTGTCAGATTGATCGCTTGGTCCTGCAAGACAATTCCATCAATGGCCATCTTGGCAGCTACCAGCTCCTGCCCTAAACTGTCGTGCAAGTTGCGTGCAATGCGGCGACGTTCTTGGTCCTGCGCTGCAATCAGCTTACTAGAGAGACGACGGAGTTGGGCATTTAGTGTTTCCAGTTGTTGAGCCCGGCGATGCAATTCAGCAAAAACTGAGACCTTGGCCCGCAATAACTCGGGGACAATAGGTACGGAAATGTAATCGACCGCTCCGGCCTGATAGCCTTTGAGACGGTCAATGTCGGTCAGTAACAAGGCTGAAATAAAAATGATCGGGATCTGTTGAAATCGAGGATGCTGGTGGATGATATCTGCCAGCTCATATCCGTCCATCTCCGGCATACTCACATCCATGAGAACCACGGCCACGTCAGTCTTCAACAAAAGTTCGAGTGCTTCCGTGCCGGAATTGGCCTCGATCAAATTTTCCCTAAGCTCACCGAGCATGACCCCATAGCTGAGCAGCTTGCCCGGCTCATCGTCTACCATGAGGATATTAATCTTGCTCTTGGTGCTCATCCTCAGAGTCTACCGTAGATCGCGCACTGGCACGTTCAACGAACCGCTTTCCGAGCCGCTAGCTGCAACCGTAGACGGCAGGATGTCGAATATACTAAGCGCTGTCTGCGGTACGCAGAAGGCGCGATGGCCAGAGAGGGCAGCCAAGCCAAAGCGGACGATCTCAGTGGCAGGGCGCAAGCGGATCGCGGCAGCGCAACGAGCCAGGTGGGCGAAGGTGAAGCGGGCAGCGTAAGCAATAGAACAAATCGAGGGGCGGTGATGCCAGGCTGCCTCTAACGACACTACGAAATCACTTTTGCTCGATCTTTGGCTTTCCCAGAATGGCGAGTATTTTATACGTCTCCGACTGCGCCTTCTTTCCGTCAAGACTTACCACCCACTCCAGCTTTGCACTATCTCCCCTAAACTCAGCTTGAACTTCGTCCAGGAGCGGTATACGGCAACTCCTCCGATTGCCCGCAGGCCCGGAATTCGCTCCTTGAACTTGCTCTCGCAGTTGACCACAGCAGCGCGGCCATCCGGCAACTGTAAGGTGAATGTCGCTCCTCGCACGTGATACGACACCTGCTGGGCAGGCATAACCGAGCCGCTGGTTGCTGTTGCCCCGTTGCAATTTACATTGCTGTCACCCACGTTGCAATTCAGAGTTCGACTGTGAGTTGAAATGTCCGGGCACGACGTATGTGTAGTCCGTCTCGTTGTCCTGGCGGTTGACTATCGTCACAGTCAGCTTCTGCGCTGATGCGGAAGCGACGCACACGGCCACCGTGCTAAGAACTAGTACGATGGATAACAGTAGAGGTTTCATACCTGGCCTCCTGTGGCTACCGACGCAATCTCCGTCTTCGCCGGTAGTTATTCGGCCCGTGCGGCGACATGAGCTTACCATCTTCACGCGGCTCGTCTCTGGCCCGTTGGTGTAATTGACCGGAACTGGTGAGGGGAATGGGCGAAGGTGAAAATGGCGGCGTAGTCCCGATCCGTCCACAGGGGTAGCAATCGGCTCTGAGCTGTGGGAAACTGTTGGCATGGCAACAGCGATAAAGACGGGTCATCTCGTAGTGCCGGATGGATTGGTCGGAGTGTACAGGGTTGTCGGAGTGTCTCCGGACGGACAAACGGCGGATATCGAGAAGTTCGATGTCTCGAAGCAAAAATCAGTGGGCGACCCTCTTCGCACAGTTGCGATGAATAAGCTAACTGCGTACAAAGAAGATGCCAGCCAAACTGCCGCTAGGATCGTGAGAGAAGCAGCCACTGAAGATTAGATCGCGGTCTTTTCCCAACTCAACGGCTCGGCACCAACCAGTTTGCTGCTCCGCCATCCCGCCACCCTCAGTTACATACATACATGATCATTCCTTGTTCTATTTGTCGCGTCAGTGAACTCATTGACCTTTTGAAGGGGTTTTGAGTTTCACATGGGCCTGCGGCCCACCCACAGATATGAAAATAGCTCGAGTCGGCAGGTAGGATTATCTTGCGTGGACGGCAAAGGTCGTTTGCAATCTGGGATGAAGTGAGGCCGTTTTTGAGTTTGATCTGGGACGTCCGATTTGAACCAATCTGTGTTGCGCCACCGTCCCGGCGGGGAAGGTGTTAGCACGTGACGGTGTGTATCTTTTTTCGCACGCGTTCTACCGGTTCCACGCCAAGAGAAAGCGATGAAGATGGCGGGGATTGACGTACACAAGAAAGTGTTGACGGTAGTCGATCCGTTCTTTCATCAAATTCTCAGGCAGTGGATGCAATCGCTTGAAAGGGCCCAAATCCCACCTGAAGACGGCCGGTGTCCCATCTCCGGAGCACCAGTGCCGGCGCTAACCAGAAGCGCGACGCCAGCTTTCAAGCACACGATCAATGTCGTCGCGAACTGTGTCTCGGGCATCCATGCGGTCAAGTCCCTTCATAAGAAGGCGATCGTATTTCGTATGCCTGTGGCGGATGGACGCCACCACCGCCGCTCGTAACGCTTCTTCCTCCAGTGCTCGACCGGAGGCGGTTCGACCCACTCGGCCGCTGCCCCGAACCGACGTATGTGCTGCGATGGCCCGCGCCTCCTCAGCCGGGCAGCCTGGAAACATCTGCCGAATCGATTCAGCCATTCGCATCGCCAGAACCTGATCCTGTTTGTCGCGATAGATCTCGGCCCGCTCGCGCCGGACATTGCGCAGGTCAGCATCGGCCGCGCACTCTGCCTCGGCCTGCTCCAGCGCCGATTCTTCGACCAGCACCCCCTGGCGTTCGTAGCGATTGCGAGCCCTGCTAAATCGAACCACCACGGCGGAAAGTGCGCTGTGCTTGCGCGCACGTCGGGTCAAAGCGGTGTCGCCTCTGGGCAGGTAAACCAAATGGTCGAGATCGGCACATGTGAGGCAAAGCGGTCGTTCGCCCTCCATAAACAGGAAAGCGCCCCCCAATAGCTCCTTTCCGCATTCGGTGCACTTCGACTCCCGGAGGATGTCGAACACAACGAGGTCCTTCGCTTCTGACGATTGTGAACCTGGTTTCATGGTCACGCTATCTTGCACTTGCCCCGATCAATCCGCCGTTTACCGGAGAGATCTGGGTGAGGTAATTGTGCGACGAGCAGAGAGCCGCTAGGCAGAAAACCGAGATGCCAGGAATCCGCATTGTACCTCCAACTGCTCGTAGACAGCGACATTCATCTGCCTGTCTTCCGTTCTCGAGCCGGGCCCGCTATTGTTGCTGCTGAATTCACGGCAGCTACGGGGCATATCGGTCATCCAGGCGAGCCTGGCTTTGTTGACCACCTGCGCCGGATCGTCCGTCTCGGAAACTGGAGCCAACTGCGGCCCGAGATCCTCATCCGTGACCGCTTTTTTCGCGTGGGCCGCCTGGGCCTTCTCGGCGCGCGCCTGACGCGCCACATCTCCTATGGGTGTGTCCTGCGCAAACAAGGTCCCTGCAGAAATCAGGACGCCTGCGACCATCAAGGCTATGTGGGCCACTCTTCTGACCATTGGCATCATTTTTTCCCCTCCGGTTATACCCCCTGGCGTTACGCGACACTTCTAGCTTCCACTGCACGGCGCAGGATACGTCTCGCAAGGCCGGATCGCGGTCACTTCAATATTCGTTCCGCCGCTGGGCGCGGGGTATATTTTGAAAAGATACGACTGGCGTGACCCCGCTCGCGCGATCGAAGCTGCGGCCACACCGATCGCGTTCTCTTGAAAAGTTCCCACGCCATAAATCTGGTCGTAAAACTTCACTACGTCGCCGTGGCCATCGGCGGTCGCGAAAAATGCACGCTGTTGGTAATAGCTTCCTCTCTGCACCGCGTACGGCATCGAAAAGATTCGCGCACCCGGGTACAGCTTGACGCCAATTTGTTCGGCTTCCTTTTCCGGATCGTACGCGCTGGTGTCCTCAGCAGGACGCGGGGCCCGGCTTTCGTCGCACGGCGCAGGAACCATTTCGCACGTGCGGATTTCGGTGACTTCGATGTGCGTTTCGCCGTCGGGAGCGTTGTGTATGCTGAAAAGATACGAGTCGCGTGACCCCACTTGCGTGATCGAAGCTACGGCGACACCAGCCGCGTTCTCTTGAAAAGTTCCCACGCCATAGATCTGGTCATAAAACTTCACAACATCGCCGCGGCCATCGGTGGTCGTGAAGAATACACGCTGCTGCAGATAATTTCCTCGTCGTACCGCATACGGCATGGAAAGGATTCGCGCGCCCGGATACAGCTTGATATCAATTTTCTCCGCTTCCTTTTCCGGATCGTATCTGCTGGTATCCTCAGCCGGCCGCGGGTATCCCGCTGCCAAAGTGTTTTGTGGGGCCGCCGGTTGCGGAGTGGATGCTGCCTGCATAGAGTCAGGCGCTGCGGTTCGGGCCGCCTGCGGCTGCTTCGAGCACCCAGTCGAAAGAATCAGCGCGCCCAGCGAAATCGCAACGACGAATGCATTTGCCTTTCTCATGCTAGTCTCACTTCCGGGCCACGCAGCACCGCCAGCATCTTCGGCCCACCTCCAGTTAGCGCCATAATGATTCGGCATTTACTTAACCTAGCGAGGTAGCCCGTATCCAGCAAGTTACTGCCGGATGCCGCCGCACCACTACGCAGGTAAATCGAGGGTGGTCAACGGGCTCAACCCTTCGCTTTAGAAGGTGCACTCGCTCGCCGTAAAGACAGTCCTAGAAAGACGGTCGAATTCCCGCTCCAGCTCACATTTGGCGTTCAATAGGGGCTGTGCACGCGGGATTGTTGGCGATCCCCTTTACACTCATAACCAAACGGTTCTGAGCGTAACCGCCAGTTTGCGGCAACTGCTAGCCAAATCTTCGGCAAATGTTGGGACTCGGGAGCCGGGATCACCGTCAGAAAACCAGTCGAGCAGGGTCTGTCAGAGCGGGCGGTCGCGCTTACAATGAAGGCTTAGTTATGACATCTGCCTGTCCGTTATTTCTCTTACTCTGCCTCGCCGCTGTGGGCGTAAGCGCACAGCAGAGTGATAAAGGCCAGTCCACCCTGACCGTGCGCTCCACTTTGGTGGAAGTACCTGTACTCCTGAAGGCCAAGGGAGGAGAAGTAATCTTTGGACTCACGGCTGACGACTTCCTTGTCACCGACAATGGCGTACCGCAGCACCTCACCCTTGATCAGGACACTGACTCGCAGCCGCTGGCGTTGGCAATCGTTGTTGAAACGGGGGGTGCCGGAGCACGACATCTTACTGACTACCGCCAGCTAGACTCGATCCTCGACGCGCTGATCGGTAACGTGGAACACCGCATCGCCATCATTGGCTTCGACAGTGTGCCGCATCTGCTTATGGCTTTTACGCCAAGAACAGCCGATGCCTCCCAGGAGCTTGCCGGCCTGAGCGAAGGTGATCAGGGGGCAGCCATTCTGGATGGTATCGCATTGGCCATCGCGCAGCTGCGGGCACAGCCCACGCGCTATCGCCGTGCGATTCTGCTGCTCAGCGAAACCATCGATCAGGGCAGTAAGACAACGCTCGAGGAAGCTCTGCGCCTCATCAGCGACACGAATACGGCGATGTACAGCTTCGGCTTTTCCAGTACACGCTCTGCAGTCTTCTATGAGGCATCAAAGTTCGGGTTTGGGAGCACAGAGCCAGGCCCTGCGCACGGCTGCTTCAGCCGGAGTGGAGCCGATTCCGAGTACGAAGGGCACTACAGCAAGCAGGTGCTCGACTGCATCAGCCAGCTCGCTCCGCCTCTTCGGCTGGCTACCATGACCTTTCTTACTGCACGCAATGCGCTGCGCACCAAGACCGCAGAATCGATCGCGCAGCTCTCCGGAGGCGAGTTCTTTCACTTCCACGATGCCAAGGATCTGAAGGCAGGTCTCATCGCGGTGTCGAACGACGTGCCCAACTACTATGCACTGAGTTTTCGCCCGACAACGCCCACGCCCGGACTGCACGCGCTGCATGTGGAGACCACGGGTCGTCCGAAGTTGCTGGTAACCTCCCGACGCGAATACTGGATTGACGACGACACGACGCGCCAGAACCCCTAACCGCGCTTTGGAAGTCGGACGCTGGCGTAACATCGCGATTGCGCTGATCGCCCTCCTTGACCGGAGTTTTGAGCGTTATCGCCTTGCGACATTTACGTCCGATATGTCCTCGATCCACACCAAAATCCCAAGAGACCAAGACAATCGGCTACGAGGTGACCACTGTCAGAGTTGGGGACTAGCTGATGACCGAAAGAACGCCAACACCGTTTGAGCAAACCGATCCGCAGCGTCGAAGAAGACGGGCCCATGGCCGCCGTTTGGCACGACCCAAAGGGCGGATCGGGGAATCGCGCGATACAGCCCTACCGCCATCTCGACTGGATAGAGGGGATCGCGATCGCCATAGATGATCAAGGTTGGGGCCGTGATTCTGGACAAAGCAGGCGGTGTAAAATTCATGTCGTCATGGCTGTCCTTCATCCCGCGCGTCCATTCCCACAGAGCCACGATCTGCTCGTCCCCGAGCTTGTGATGTTTACGCATCGTCTCCCACTCTTGCGGTGGCTGGTTGTCAGCCGCCGGGACCTGTCGCATGATCGTCCGGGCCTGCTCTGGAAAATACATGGCCGCACTGACGACAACCATCGCTTCAATTCGGTCCGGTTGCATCGTTGCCATGTGGAGAAGGATATTTCCCCCCATGCTCAATCCGATCGCGCGACATTTCCCGATGCCAAGACGATCCAGCAGCGCGAGGGTGTCCAGTGCACACTGCCAGTGTGTAATCGTCTTATGCGGATTGGTCGATCGACCGTGACCGCGTGCATCCGGCTTGATGAGCGTATATTCGCGCACAAACTGGTCGCGGCCGGCATGAATCCAATGTTCCTGGCAACCCACGCCACCATGAAGAAGCAAGAGGCGGTTCTCCAGCACCTTCAGTCTCGTAATACATCTCGATATCGTTGAGCTGAACGCTTTCGGCCTTCATGACGCGCATTATGGCTGGCGGCGGGTAAAGAAACAATCTGGTAAATGCGCGTGATAAAATGCATGATCCACTGACAGCACGTAGCGTGATGCGCATGTAACAGCATTCCGAGTCTCTATTCGAGCCGTCACGACAACCACCGTATCGTCTGCCATTCGGAAGCTCGGCGTACCAATTTCACACGTCGCGTGGGCGTCGCGCCATCGGCTGTCGGTTTCTGTGGTGCTTGCATTCGACTGACTGTGTGCACCCCTTCGGCAGGTTGTGGTAGGATTCGGGCAATTCGGCCCGGTCCAGCGCGGGCACGGCTGAGATCCTTGCCGGGATCTTCCCCCGATGCCGTCCCCAGCAAGAGGCCCACAGGGATCTCGTTCAATTCAACCTACAGGAGGCTCGTGTTTTATGAGCCGCTCTTTCCAGCTAGTCGTGTGCGAGCCTCCAGGTTATGCGGCGTTGCCGCTGACCATCGCCGCTCTGATCCTGGCCGTGCTCGTGTTACCGAGACCAGCCGCAGCTGAATCGACCATCAACTGTCCCGCAGGTACCTATGACATGCTTGATTGGATGACCCTGGATTCCGATCTCAGGTCAACCTACCACCTGGAAGGGACCAGCAACCCGCTGTATACGAGTGTAGAGGCGGGCAAGTTCTATTGGGTGAAGGGAGGGCTAGGATACCCCTGGGACATTCAGCTGTACGACTCAAATTATATTTATCTGTGGATTACGGAACTCTCATATACCGTTCCGGTGAGCTATAAGAAGTTCACGAACAATACGAACTTGCCATTGGTGCCGAGATGCGCGGTCGCTGGCATGCCTGGCTCCGCGATCGCAGTCCCAAATACTAATTATGACTTGCACACCAATTGCTCCCAGACCTGCTCGGTAACCCTGGGGTTGCAGAACGCGGTGAATGAGGTGTGGGGGCCATATACATACTCCTTCGGAGGAGATCTTCCCAGCAACCTGACGACGCTGGTGATCAGCTACCGCTATAACTGTGACACCAATTATCAGAATTGCGGGGACAAGGAGGAGTACTACGTGACTCAGCGTTATGGATTAGTGCAGTGGATCCACTACGTCCTCATCCCGTCCACCGGAGTCTATGCGCAGTTGCAGAAGACCGTCTACAACCAACTGGTGGTGGGGGTCGTGCCGCCAAATTTCCCATGCTTTTGAAGGATTCGCACTGAATTCTTCAAGAACTCAACCATAGCTCGAAGGACGGCGCGGCTGTTCTGACTCCAGCAGCTTTCGTCCGAATGGTCGCAAATCGGATACAGCTCTTCCTATCCGGTGGCGTAGACAATCCTGTCGCAGAACACGGCAAACTCGACCAATGCGTGGCGCGCGACCTTGGAATGCTCATCGGAAAGCGCGAGGGTTAGAAGATGTGCCGCGTTCGTCGGGGTCGGAAAGGTGTTGACCTGCGGCGACTCGGCGACTGTACTCTCAGTCTCTACTCACGCGGCGCCGTTATGGGAGGTGGCGGGCCTTCGGGATGGTCGCGCAAATACTGCTCGACGGGTTCGTTGCGTAGCATAAAGCGGAATCCTCTCCGCGTGTTTGCATCAACCGTCGTTTGCAAATCCAGTGCGTCGAAAGGAATCACGTGTTCCACTGGTTTCGCGCCTTCCTCATCAATCATCGTGAAATGAAGCTGGTTGTCGACGAGCCAGTAGTCGGTCACGTTGAGAATCGTGCCATCTTTCAAGAAGAGCTGCGGTAGATCCGGCCTCTCTTCGCCATAGCCATACACCGGAACCTCGAACTCCTGCGAAATATAGTTGGTTGCGCCAAGGGAGGAGACAGTGGTGTAACCGAGCGCCCAAGGCCAGAAGAGGTCACATGTGGCCCAACAGGAGTTCAATCCCCAGAATGGTCCACCAAGAAGAAAGGGAGATTCGTAGAGAACCAACACCGACGGAAATGGGCGAATCGGACGCCGAGGACGAAAACCAGCCCCGCCGAATGCGCCCGCAGACGCGCCCACCGAGGTTCGCGGAGTGAAAATCGGGGCGTGGATAGTCGCTGAAATCGGTGCGTGGGAAATCGGTGGGGTAGATATATGAACTCCTCCTCCAGCAGTATGGGAGTGCTGTGCCAAAGCCGGCGTAGTGGCGAAACAAACGGCGAGCGTGCAGGAAACGATGACGAAGAATTTCTTGAGGATCAAGCGGTGAACCAAGGGCGACATATTCTCAACCCTCCTAACAGTCTGCGCAGAATGGCGCTGACTCATTACTGACAAGTGTAATCCCTTAAACGCCCCTGTTTCACTGTTTGGGCGAGGGCCGGTGAGATCGATAGCACCGCTCGCGAGCGGTATAGCGAAAGCCATAGCGCACGACAAATTAATTTGCGCGTGCGTCCTGTAAAAAAGAGGCAGTGGCCCCTACTGTGAGGTTGACTTCGTGGTCCTGTTGCATCTGGTGCGTTGGTCTGCCTAGAGATCAAGGGAGGTCGCGTCAGAATTGAGAACAAACCTTGGATGACTCTGGTCATCGAAGACACGCAGGAACGCGGCCCGAACAGTCTGCACGCAATCTCCGTAGCTCATTACGGAGAACAGAACGCACCCTCCCCCCTAAAATGTATGTAACTTCCTTCGATCTGCAGCGTACTGCTTTATGGATGCCAAAAGGAACATGGCGAAAGAACCGCAGCCCCGCGAGGGCGAATCCAGGCAAATGGAAGGGCTCGGTTTGGAGAGCGTAGTAGAGCGCGCCCAGATCCACGATGCCGAGGCCCTTGGCGAGATTTATCGCCGCTACGTCCGGCGCGTATTCGGATTGTGTCGTTACATGCTGAACTCACGGGAGAGCGCAGAAGATGCCACCAGCGAAGTCTTCCTCAAGCTGCAGCGCTCCATCGAGAGCTACGACGGTTCAATACCGTTCCCCAGGTGGCTGCTACGCGTGGCTGGCAACCAATGTATTGACGCTTTGCGGCGCCGGCAGCGTGGACGGAAGGTGTTTGTGGAAGTCGAAGACGGAGCCGTTGTCATCGAGGCCGCCAGTTCGAAGCCGTCGCCGCTGGGCGCTGTCATCAGCGCGCAAGAGAAAGCGCAGGTGCGGGATACCATCGAACGCCTGGCGGAGAACTATCGCGTGCCGCTGGTCCTGCGCTACTACGGCGAGCTGAGTTATGACGAAATCGCGGAGGAGTTGGGCCTGGAGAGGAACAACGTGGCGGCGCTGATATTTCGGGCCAAGCAGGAGCTGCGCCGGAGACTGGCCCCGAGGAACAAGTGATCATGGAATGTTATTCGGAACAGACTTGTGCCCTTGCCGTCGACGGCGAACTCGCGCCGGACGAGGCCCAGCGCCTGCGCGACCACCTGCTCACGTGCCGGCGCTGCCGCGAGCTGGTGGACGCATTGCGCGCGGAGAACCGCCTTCTGAGCGAAAGTCTCCAGGAGCTTCCCGAAGAAGCACCCAGCCCAGCGGGATTCTCGCATCTGCATAGGTCCTGGGTGTGGGGCGATCTGGCGGTGTTGGCCGCGGTGCTGGCGCTAGGGTCGATCACTTCCATTTGGTTCGACGGGCTGAGTATTCCGGGAGCGCTGGAATGGTTCAATCCCTTCAGCGCAAGCGGCCGCGCGAACCTGCTCTTCACTCTTTTTGACCAATTTGCAAGCGGAGGTACTGCCATGCTGACTGACTATGCTGCTGTCGTGGGATTTGTTTCTCTACTGTTGCTGTTGGGCGGCGGCGCACTGCTGTTGGGACGAGGGCGGCTACGCCAGCCTGGCCTGCGTCTGCTGATCGTGCTGCTTGCGTTGTCCTTGTCCAGCTTTGGGCTGGAGCGGCGTCATGCTGACTACGTCACCGTTGCGGCGAACGAGACCGTGGACGACACCCTGGTGGCGGCGGGCAACACGGTGCGCATCGAAGGCGTGGTCAATGGCGACCTGATCGCTTTTGGCCGGACCGTCGAAGTACTCGGCACCGTCAAGGGCGACCTGGTTACTCTTTCCAAGAGAACTGTGGTCAGCGGAACCGTGGAAGGCCGCATCTACACATTCTCGGAATCGCTCGACTTGGACGGGCTACTGGCTCACAACCTTTACGGATTTGCGCAATCCTTGCGTGTGAATGACCGTGGCCATGTGGGTGAAGGTGTCGTGGCTGCCGCCGGCGATGTCACCATCGAGGGCGACGTGAAGCGCAGTGTTAACATCCTGGCCAGCGGCAACACCGATGTCAGCGGCACGATCGGCCGCGATCTGAACATGTCGGGAGTCAGCCTGACGCTGACCAACACAGCCCGGGTCGGCGGCAACCTGAGCGCTCGCTTGCGCCAGATGAATGAGGCGCACATCGCCGACGGAGCCACCATTGCGGGCAAGCGTGACATCCAGGTGCACGTGAGGGAGAGCCAGTTCGCCCGCCCCAGATTCTACTTTCACCAAGCCGTCTGGTTCGCTGCCGCCCTCCTGGTGGGATGGCTGGGCCTGGTTCTATTTCCCGCGTTCTTCCGGGCCACGACTCAGGGGGTGGGCTCAGGCTGGCTTAGCCTCGGGCTTGGGGTCGCGGTTCTGACGGGTGCGCCAGTGGCGATGATCGTGGCTGCCATCACGCTGGTTGGATTCCCGATCTCGCTCATGTTGCTCGCGCTGTATCTGACTGCGATCTACCTGGCGAAGATTTGGGTTGGAGCCTTCCTGGGGCAGATCCTTCTGAAGCCCTCGGGATCAACGACGGGCGATTGGTTTCTGGGACTCTTGCTGGGCCTGTTGATCCTCACCGTCGTTGGATTCATCCCCTATCTCGGCGGGTTGGTCCATTTCGGTGTGGTTTGCCTGGGTTTGGGAGCTTTTGCGGGGCATCTTTATCGGGCTTCACGCCCGGCAATAACGGCCTGAAGAGGCCTGCTGAGGCGCTGCTCGAGGCCAAGCGAAATTCGGCAAAGGCATCTCGGAGGCGAACTACTCGTGGTTTGTTGACGAAAAAATCGCCATTGCAGTCATCTACCGCGAGTCAAAATGATTTTCCCCGTGCTCACTTGTGCAGAGGCGTGTTAGCAATAGTTGCGCCACACAAGGCAGTCTTGTGTAAATCACAAGCACGTACCGATCTTCTTCCTGACGTGGATTTCCGCAACTTGTCGCTGGCATTAAACTCTAGCGCGACATATACGTCCCAGTCTTCGCAAGCCAAACTGTTGGCCGGTTCTTCGCCAACTTTGATTTCGTATGTATCTGCGTTATTCCCGCCGAGAGAGGCAACTCTGCTGCGGGGCTTTGCCCTATCTCTGTGCGAGAACTCCTGGATTGCCGGAGCCGCGTCGCGCGTCCCATCGTTGATAATCGACCTCGCTGAAGGGCAGGAAGTTCTGCTTCCTCGAAGGGACTTCTTCTTCCCCCGACAGCCGTTTTGTGTGAAACTTGGACCCCGAAGAAAGCAAATCAAGAACGAGGAAAAATGACTCCTTCCAAACTGGGCTTGCTCGTCCTCTCCTTCGTCTTCTCCGCCACCGTGCCCCTGCGTTCCCAGGAGTTGAACTCAACTTTCGCCCGCGATCCCGGCCAGTCCGTCGATCGGCAATACACGGACCAGATTCTCAAATACACGACCGATCCCTCCTTCATCTCGCCGCTGGTGGATTACCTTCCGGCCTCGAAAATCGTGCCCACGCCGACCAAGGTGCTCGGGGACATCGCCGGAGCGCCCGACATGCTTCCCTATGCAGAAGATGTGTACAGATACTTCCGCCTGCTGGAGGCGAGCAGTCCGAAGGTGAAGGTCTTCACCATCGGCCACTCCGAGGAAGGACGAGAGATGATCGCGGCCGCTATCGCCGACCCCAAGCTCCTCGCCGGTGCGAAAGAAAATGACGCGCGCCTCGCCCAGCTTGCGGACCCCCGCAAGATCGGCCTTGAGGACGCCAAAGCTCGCCAGATCATCGACCAATCCTGGCCCGTCTATTACATCACCGGCACCATCCACTCCCCCGAGACCGGAGCTCCCACGGCCCTGATGGAACTCGCCTACCGTCTAGCCGTCGACGATGCGCCCTATATCAAGTACATCCGCTCCCACATGATTGTGCTGATAACCCCCGTGGTCGAAGTCGACGGTCGCGACCGCATGGTCGACATCTATAAGTGGCACAAAGCTCATCCCGGCTGGGACTGGCCACATCTTCTTTACTGGGGCCATTATGTCGCGCACGACAACAACCGCGACGCCATGGCCATGACCCTCGATCTGACTCGGAACGTTCTCGACACTTATCTGAGCTGGCATGCGCAGGTGTTGCACGACTTGCACGAGTCGGTTCCTTTTCTTTACGACAACACGGTGGGCGATGGACCCTATAACGCATGGGTGGATCCCACCCTCGCCGACGAGTGGGCGGAACTGGGCGCGAACAACGTCGCCCAGATGCAGAGCTTCGGCATGCCCGGAGTCTTCACTCACGGCGACTTCGATACCTGGAGTCCCGGCTACCTAATGTTCCTGGCCGGCATGCACAACGGCATCAGCCGCCTCTATGAAACCTTCGGCAACGGGGGCGCCGATACCGAAAAGCGCATCCTCCGGCCGGAAGACTACTCGCGCACCTGGTACCGTCAGAATCCGCCGCTCCCCGTGGTGAGCTGGTCCCAGCGCGATAACAACAACTACGAAGAAAGCGCTCTGCTCTCCACCCTCTCTTACTTCTCGCATAATACCCACCATTTCCTCGAAAACTACTACGGCAAGAGCAAGCGCGCAGTCGAAAAACCATCGCTCGAAGGACCGGCGGCCTATGTGATCCCTGTGGAACCAGCCGACACCAATCGTCAGATCGAGTTACTCAAGGTATTGAAGCGTCAGCACGTCGAGATCGAACAGCTATCCGACGCGATCACTTCCGCCATCCCCGCGGAAAAGCGCGGAGACAAGCCGAAGCAGGCAACCTTCCCCGCCGGCAGCATCGTCGTCCGGATGGATCAGCCCTACTCCCGCGTCGCCGATGCGTTGCTCGATCGGCAGTTCTGGGCCGCAGGCGATCCGCAGAAGCATCCCTACGATGACACCGGATGGTCCTTCACTCAGCTCTTCAATCTGAAGGTTGTCCGCGTCCTTGACCCCGCCATCCTCAAGTCCAAGATGACTCCCCTTGATGATCCGGCGACACTAGCTGGTAAGATCTCCGGCTCCGGACCGGTGCTTGCCGTGGCCAACACCAGCCAGGTTTCGCTCTTGCCCCTAGTCTATCGACTCAAGAGCGCGACCATCCAGGTTGCTGAAAAGTCTTTTGATGCCGACGGCAAACATTTTGCGGCCGGTTCGCTGCTCATCGCCGCCTCTCCCGATGACGGCATCGCCAAAGTTCTGCACGATTTATCTCTCGATGCATCGCGGCTCGGCGCCGCGCCTTCAGTGCCGCTCCACGCGGTCACCGCTCCCCGCATTGCTTTCATGCACACCTGGCTTAGCACACAGACCGAAGGCTGGTGGCGTTATGCGTTCGACACCGCCGGCGTACCCTTCGATTACATCAGCACGCAGACCGTAGCCAACCAGCCGGACCTGCGGGCAAAGTACGACGTCATCGTCTTCGCTCCCGTCGGCCGTTCTTCCGCGCTCGAAATTCTCAACGGTATTCCCCTGTGGAATAATCCGATGCCGTGGGAGAAATCCGAGCTGACCCCAAACCTCGGCGCCGTTGATAGCACCTCCGACATTCGCCCGGGCCTGGGTTACGAAGGCCTCGCTCATCTGGAGCAGTTTGTTGAGCAAGGCGGGCTCCTCATTACCTGCGAAGATACCGCTCAGTTCGCCATCGATACGGGTCTTGCCCCCGGCGTCAGCGTCGCTCCCCAAGGCGAGGCGCGTGTGGTCGGCACGGTGCTTAACACGGTTTTCGTCGCCCCCGACAATCCGGTTGCATTCGGCTACGGGCCCGGTGTCCCCGTCATCAGTGCCAACGGCATGGCCTTTAATGTCAGCAATACACTGGGCCGCACCGGAGGCCGCGCTTTGATGGACCCTTTGACGGATCCCCTGGACCCCTACGCGAAGCGGGCCACCGGCCGCGGCAGCGTCGACGACAGCGACGAGCCACAGGGGAGAAAGATCACCGAACCCGAGCCGCTCGTGAAGCAGCAGCCATGGGAGCCAAAGCCGTTAGATGAGGAACAAACGCGCAACAACCCGCAGGTAATTCCGGTTCAGGAACGGCCCGATGTCATCTTGCGCTTCTCCGATGCCAAGACCCTTTTGCTCGATGGCTTGCTCGACAAAGCTTCGTCGATTGCCGAACATGCCGTGGTGGTGAACGCGCACCTGGGTCAGGGAAACGTGCTGCTGTTCGGCAACAACCCCGTCTATCGCGGCGAGACCGTCGGAACCTACGCGCTGGTGTTCAACGCCATCCTCAACTATCAGCACTTCGCGCACGAATCTGTACCGGCAGACAAACAGCCACCCGTTAGTCAGGCACTGCCGCGAGGGGAAACGCTCTTCCGCGGCAGCCCAATCTCGGAGCAAGAAGCGGGACGATAGAGCGCGAATTTGGATTGCTCCCCCGTGACGGTCAAACCGAAACAACGCACCCGTCAGGCGTGGCGGGCTCTCAAAACTGAGAAAGTGACTTATGCGGTATTCAAGATAGTGTTCATTTTCTTGGTTTTGCGTTTTTCGTCGCCAATGGACGACCAACCGGTGGCGGGCGCTTCGTTGGATCGTGCGCTCGAGGATCAGCTTCCAAAACCGCCAGACTCAATGTCTCTACGCGAGAGCGGCTTCGCTCTTGCGCCTCATGCGGCGGCAGAAGTCTGCTGGTGGGCCGCTTTTTGCTCACCGTGGCTCGCAATGCTTCAGGGTGTGATGGCAATTACTCGCAGAGGACTGCCGGAGCCGCCGACGATTTTCAGTGGCGCGGCGATGACGATGGCGCCGGTTGGCGGAAGCTGATCAAGGTTGGACAGACTGGCCAGCCCAAACTTGCCGCTGCCGTGCATCAGATAGTGGTTCGGGAAGGGGGGATCAAAGGCGGCGGCCTGACCGGCATCAGTCCCGACCGTTTCCACGCCGACGCCTAGCACATCCCGCTCCTCGGCGAGGAGGGCAGAACTTTCCTTGGCCAATCCGGGAGTGTGGGGTCCATTCTCCTTCAGGTTGATGTAGTCCTTGGGGTCTGTCCGCTTCGACCAGTCCGTACGTAAGAGAACCCATGCGCCCGCCGGAATAAGGCCGTGCTGTTCCTCCCACTGGTGGATTCGGTCTGGAGTCAGCAAATAGTTTGGATTTCTTGCCACATCTGAACTGATGTTGATCACATAGGCAGGCCCCACGAATTTTTTCGGTGGGATGCGATCCACGGTGTTTTCCGGAAGGTCTTTCCCCGAGACCCAGTGGACCGGAGCATCGAAATGGGTGCCAGTATGCTCGCCGGTCTCGAACCCATTCCAGTACCAGGCGGGGCCGCGTTCATCGTACCGCGACAGCTCCCAGATTCTGAATGCAGGCGTGTTGTTCCACTGCGACGGCAGCGGCAGCAGAGGCGTCTGCGGACTCAAGGGTTGGGTCAAATCCACCACCCGCAGCCGGCCGGCGGTAAGTTCCTCGAGCAGTGTGGCCAAGACGAGAGACATTTGGGCTCCTCCAGAATATTTTCGTCCGACACTCCATTTGTCCGCTTGAGCGCGGTCCGAATAGCGTCGCGTTAGCGTGTTTTAAGCGATTGGATATGCCGGCGGAATTGAAACCGATTCTCCAGCAACGACAGGTCGGTGACGTAGGCGGCGGGGCCCTTGGCTTCGACCTTGGCGATAATGGTTGTGAGTTCGCTGCCCTGCATGGCCTCGTTCACGGCGGCTTTAAAACTCTCCACACTACGGATTGTGGTCACTCGGGGAATGCCGGCGGCGCGGGCGATCCCTTCCAGGTCCGTGCCTGTGCTCGTCGCCGTCGGGAAACCGCCCACCGACAGCAGGCTTTCGTTGTCGAAAACGACGTGGACCAGCTTCTGAGGGCGATAACGCGCCATTGTGCTAAGACTGCCAAGGTTCATCAAGAGCGAACCGTCGCCATCGAACACGATCACTGTTTGTTCCGGCATGCAGAGAGCGAGGCCCAATCCCGTCGAAGAGGCCAGTCCCATCGCGTGTTGCAAGTAGAAGAAATTGGGAAGGTGACCCAGGGACTGAAGTTCAGCTGCGACTGCTCCCATGATAGTGACGACGAGACAGTTCTCCAGGTCCGAATAAACCGACCGAAGACAATGAATGCGCAGCATCACTCCTCCCACATCAGGTCGCGGGTTAAGAGAAGGGCGACGGGCTGCAAACTGCTTTCGGCGAGGGTTTGGGCCTGCCAGATACGCTTTTTGACGGTTTCCCACCCATCGAGAAAAAAGTAAGGGATACGCAACGCCCGCAACAGCGGCTCCGTGACGTTGCCGCCTTGCGTTTGCCACGAGTCGCGCTCCCCCAAAGAGCCGCGATAGCTGATGAGCATCAACAGAGGGATCTTGTACAGATGTGCGAAAGAGACGATACCGTTAATGGATGCCAGGAAGCCGTGGTTCTGCATCAGCATAGCTGACTTGACCCCGGCAAAGTGCGCTCCGGCCGAGATGCCGACCGCTTCCTCCTCCTTTGCCAGTCGCACCAAAATCATCTCTGGGTCCTCGTCCGTCAACCGGATGAGATGCACCAACCAGGTTTCCGGCAGAGCTGACACCAGGCGGATGTCGCACTCCTTCAAAGCGTCATAGATCAACTTCGAGTTGGCCGCGGACACCGGCATATGTCTGTTTCCAGGTTGACGACTGATTGCAGCGGAGTATAGGTTTGGCGCTGCTCATTTTGCAAGACTCAGAGCTGACTTTTTCCATATGACCAGGAGCGAGGTTTGGAGGCCAAATCCCAGAATATTCTCAACCCAGAAATTCCGTCCGCAGCCAATGCGGCTTTTCCCGTTGCCACCATTCGAGCTGTTTTTCCCGCACTGACTCGCCCTCCGGAATTCATCTTTTTCGACAATGCGGCGGGTGCGCAGGTTCCACAGATCGTACTGGATGCGGTGAATCATCATCTCCTCGAGTGCAATGTGCAGCGAGGGGGACGTTACGCGAAAAGTCGCGAAGTCGACGCGACGATTTTGCGGGCACGAAAGAGTGTCGGTGACCTCGTCAACGCGCGTGATGCGAGCGAAGTCGCGTTTGGCATGAACGCGACTTCCTTCATTCGGTTGATGAGTCTGGCAATCGGACAAACGCTCGATCAGCGGAACGAGATTGTCGTAACCGACATGGACCACGAGGCTAACGTCGCCCCCTGGCTGGCGTTGGAACGGGACGGAGCGAAATTTTCCTGGTGGAAGATGAGGGAGGATGGGAATTTGCACGTGGACGACCTCATCCCTCTGGTGTCTTCGACGACGCGCCTTGTGGCGTGCACGCTTGTTTCGAATGCCATCGGCTCGATTGTGGACGTCAGAGCGGCGGCGAGAGTGGCGCACGCAGTCGGGGCTGAAGTCTTTCTCGATTCCGTGCATTATGGCCCTCACGGACTGATCGATGTGCAAGCTTTCGATTGCGACTACCTGGTGTGTTCGGGCTACAAGATCTTCGGTCCCCACATGGGGTTTTGTTGGGGCCGGCGCGAACTGCTGGAAAAGCTTCCGACCTTCCGTGAAGATTTCATTCCCGACGAGCCACCCGGAAAAATTGAGGCCGGCACCTTTGTTTACGAGAATGTAGCGGGGATGGATGCGGCGATACGCTACCTGGAAATTCTTGGCCGAACGATGGCCGGGAACGAAGCCAAGGAGAAATCGGAATCGAGCCGGTCCGCTCTGCAACGTGCGTTCGAGGCAATCCGGATCTACGAAGAATCGCTCTCACTCGAAATGCTTCGGGTACTCCGCGATTGCGGCGCCCTCGTCTACGGTGTGGCGGAAGAAGAGCGAATCGCTGAACGAGTGCCGACGCTGTGCTTTAATCTGCCGAACCTGCCTCCCGCAACGGTCACCGAAGCGCTCGCGAAACAGAATATTGGCGTGCGTGACGGCCACATGTATTCACCGCGGCTAATGAAGCGATTCGGGCTGGCCAAAGAGAGTGGCGCAGTCCGAGCATCATTGGTGCACTACAATACCCTCGAAGAAGTGCGCAGATTCGGCAGAGTACTGGCTGCGATGCGATAAGAGAGTCATGCTGACCGACACGCAAATCCGGCAGATTCGTTCTCGCTTCAACATCTTCCGACGCAGAATCTATCTGAACACCTGCTCCCAGGGAGCACTTTCCGATGCCGTGGAGGCCGGCCTGCAGGACTACATCGCGAGTTGGCACGAGCAAGGCTCGCCCTGGGAGTTGTGGGTAGAGCGGTATGAGGTCGCGCGAACTGCCTTTGCACAATTCATCAACGCCAGCCCCGATGAAGTTGCCATGGTGACCAGCGTGTCAGCTGGCATCAATGGCTTCGCCAGCGCACTGAGCTTCCAAGAACGGAAGAAAGTTGTAATGGGTGAGTTTGAGTTTCCCACCATGGGGCATGTCTGGCTGGGGCAGCGTGCTCGAGGCGCCGAGGTGCATTTTGTAGGTGCGGAAGGCAATTGCATTCCCGCCGCCAATTACGAAAAGATGGTAGACCGTAATACGTGCATCGTGCCGCTCACCCACGTTTGTTTCAAGAACGGATTTCGTTCCGAGGCAAGCGCCATCGTACAAATTGCCCACCGCTCCGGTGCGCTCGTAATGCTCGATGATTACCAGGATTGCGGAACCCGTCCGATTGACGTCAAAGCCATGGACCTTGATGTTTTCCTAACCGGGACCCTCAAATACCTGCTTGGTCCTCCCGGCCTCGCCTTCATGTACGTGCGGAAAGGGCTCGTAGCATCGTTGGTTCCCACGGTAACCGGATGGTTGGGGCAAGCAAATCCTTTCGCCTACGATCCCAAAGTATTCGATTTATCTCCCACCGCGCGAAGATTCGAGTCGGGCTCCCCATCCGTGCCGAATGTGTATGCGGCGCTGCCCGGATTCCAGCTGCTCCGAGAAATCGGGATGGAGAATGTGGCGTGCCACATCACGAGCCTCACGCAATCGCTGTTGAGTTGCGCCCACAAGCTGGGTATTCGCGCCAAAACGCCCGCCGATAGCGCTGGGCCGCTGGTCGTATTGCAGTGCAACGATTCAACTTTACTGGTGCAGAAGCTCGCGAAAAGCGACATCGTCGCATCGAATCGACACGACGGGTTGCGGATATCATTCCACGTGTACAACACGATGGACGACGTGAAGGCGGTGGTGGAAGTTCTCGAAAAGAATATCGATCTTCTGGTCCTAGACCCTGCCAGCGTTGGCAGATATGATTGATCAAGAAGGTTCAGCGTTCGGAGCCACGATTGCCGGCAAGACACCTCCGATGCCGGAAGTGGAAGGCCTTCACCGCCGGTTGAGCCGAAGGCAGCTCACCATGATGGCGATTGGCGGCGCCATCGGCGTGGGTCTGTTTTTGGGCAGCGGGGTAACCATTCGTCTCGCTGGACCAGCCGTCATTCTTTCCTATCTTCTGGGAGCAGGCATCGCCCTGATCATGTCCTATGCGCTGGCGGAGATGGCAGTCGTCCACCCGGTGGCCGGCGCATTCGGAGTTTACGCGGAGAAGTACCTCAATCCTTGGGCCGGTTTTTCGGTTAGAGCCACTTACGGAGTCGCACAGATCATCGCTATCGGTGCCGAAGTCACCGCCGCCGGCATCTATATTTCTTTTTGGTTTCCGAATGTACCGCAATGGATCTGGGTGGTGTTGGTGTCAGCCGCACTGGTGGCGCTCAATGCCATGCAGGTCAACCGCCTGGGTGAATTTGAATATTGGTTTGCCATGATTAAAGTGGCCGCCATCGTCGCCTTCATCATCGTCGGAATATCTTTGATTCTTGGCGTTGGTTCCCGCGGCGCGATCGGCTTGGCCAATTTAACCCGGCACGGAGGATTCTTGCCTGCGGGATGGAAGGGAGTCTGGCTTTCGCTCACGATAACCGTCACCAGCTATATGGGAGTGGAAATAATCGCCGTCACTGCAGGGGAAGCGCAGCACCCGGAAATTACCATTCCACACGCCATGCGGAGCATTATTTGGCGGCTCATTTTGTTCTATGTGCTGGCAATTGCGATCATGGTGACGATGGTTCCGTGGAATCAGGCTGGCGGTTCATCCCCACTCTCTGGCAGCCCTTTTGTGGCCGCATTCGCTGCGGCCCATATCCCCTTCGCAGCTGCAATCATGAACTTCGTCGTGCTGACGGCGGCGTTGTCGAGCGTGAATACGAACCTTTACCTTTCTACCAGAATGCTTTTCTCGCTGGGCCGGGGAGGCTATGCCCCGGAATGGATGGGTAAGGTGAGCCGCAACGGAGTGCCGCATCGGGCGCTGTTAGCTTCAACCGCGGGAATCATCGCAGCCATTCTGCTGGCCATCTTTGCGCCCAAGAACGCTTTCCTCACGCTTTATGGAACTGCAGTCGCCGGAATGCTTTTCGTGTGGCTGGTGATTCTCAACACGCACCTTCATTTTCGCAAAGCCATTCCGAACGAAGTAATGTTGCGTCTGCCCATGCGTTTGTGGGCCCATCCCGTGTTTACTGTGGTCGGGATTCTGTTACTTGTTGCCATCTCGATTACAACCTTCTTTGTTGACGGGCTGCGCTGGTCAGTTCCGGCATTTTCTGTTTTCCTGGGTCTTATTTCTCTTTTGTACTTCCGAGCTCGTCAGCATAAGACCTATTAGCGGAGCGTCTCCACTGCGGGAAAGGGACATTTTGGAACGGGAGCACGAAAATGGTCGAAGCCAGCGAAGAAGTTTACTCCTTGCTCCAGGGGCGATTCAAAGGCGATTTGCTGCGCCCCGCCGATGATGGCTACGAGGACGCGCGGTCCGTGTGGAACGGCATGGTAGCGCGCAGGCCAGGCCTTATCACGCGCTGCATGGATGTAAGCGATGTGCAAGCTGCAATCAGGGCCGCCTCCGAGACCGGAATCCTCACCGCCATACGGTGTGGAGGGCATAGCCTTGCAGGCTTTAGCACATGTGATGGCGGCCTGGTGATTGACCTATCGAGAATGCGCCAAGTCAGGGTTCATCCCGAGGCGCGCCGGGCCAGGATCGCCGGAGGTTGTCTGTTGGGATCAATTGACACTGCAACACAAAAAGCCGGACTGATCTTTCCATCCGGCGTCGTTTCTCACACTGGAGCTTCCGGACTGATCCTGGGGGGAGGAACCGGATGGCTCACGCGCCGATTCGGATTGTCATGCGATAACGTCGAGGGGTTCACACTGGTAGCTGCGGATAGTTCCGTCGTACGCGCCAACGCCAAGGAAAACCCGGATTTATTCTGGGCCTTGCGTGGAGGAGGCGGCAACTTCGGAGTGGTGACCGAATTCGACGTGAAACTCCATCCGCTCACCTCTGTTGTGCTCGCCGAGGGACTGACTTCCGAGGCTGAGATTCGGCGGCTGCTTGAATGCTGGAGAGACTTCATGGCGGAAGCGCCAATCGACTTAAAGTGGAATATTGATTTGCGCCTTGCCCCGCACAAAACAAAGGTACCCATTGAACTCCGCGGGCGACCCGTGGCCAGCAGTTGCTTGATTTGGACTGGCGAACCCGAAACCGGGCGTCCCTATCTGCAGCATGCGCTTTCCATGTGCAGTCCGGATTCGGTGAGCATCCAGGTTGTCTCGTTCCTAAAGCTGCAAACCATGGCGGATTCCGATTTCCCGCACGGCCGGCGCTATTACACCAAATCGGGCTATTTCACTTATCTCGAGGGCAGCACTATCGATCGTTTGGTCGAGGCAGTCGTCAGTATTCCCTCATCAGAAACCCAGCTTGAACTTGCCTATCTCGGTGGCGCGGCAGCGCAGATGGGGGCGAAGGAAACCGCATTCGGTGACCGCCGCGCTCCTTTCATTATGAATCTACTGGCGAACTGGTCGGAGCCCTCCGCCGATGCCGGCAATATTTCCTGGATTCGCGGAACCTTCAACAAACTTCGACCCGCAATGAAACCGGGTGTCTACATAAACTTCATGAGCGGCGATGAACAGGATCGCGGGCCGGAGGCTTATCAGGAACAATGGGACCGCCTCGTAGCCGTCAAGTCGCACTATGATCCCATTAACTTCTTCCGGCTGAATCAGAACGTTCCACCGTGCAAACTCGTAGCAAAGAACTCGTAGCTCAACCGCAGCCAAGGGTGGGGCGGAGTGGAGGGACTGTTAGCACAGAGAGATCGAAGTCTTCACTCGCCGTTCCCCTCTTTTTCGGATGCACCGCTTTAGGTGCAACGAATAAAAAACCCCGTACACAAATCCGTACAGGCACGGGGACAGCAGGGACAATCTGAGGTGGTAGCGATTTGTTTAGAATCAGCAACTTGTTGATTGTAAAAAGCGAAACGCGGTCCGATCCCGACTCGCTCGACCAACACTTGCCGGTTTTGTTGTTCCGTATTCGATTATCCGATGAGCCGTTTTAGATGAGCCGTTTTATTGGATCGTCGTGAAGCGTGAATCCGGCGTTTCATTCTGGGCAAACTCTGCTAGGTGTTTGGCGTTGCGCGTCTGGACCCCCCCAACTGTAAAATGAGAAAACTCTGAGGTGCGAGCGAACAATTCAGCGAGCCGTGTGCCTAAGGCAAAGTTATCCCTTGACCGATCGCGCAAGAGCAAACGGCCTCAAACTAGGGCTGGGACGGCTTTAACGTAAGCTAAATCGCGATCTGCATTCCGGGCAGTTGCGGAGACCTTAGGCAGCCGCTCGGCTCTTCACTATGTGAGACACCTTGACCTCTGCCGAGTCGCGAGACCGCAGTTCCGAAGCGATGCAAATCAGAAAGCACACAACACTGACCTCAAACAGATTCCGCTGCGTGAGGTCGAGCGCAGGAAACAGCCCCCTTGCAACGTTAAGGTGCACCAATGCCCCGCACAGCAATCCTATCCAGCCGAGATAGTAGGTGACTCTTTCAATCAACTCCACGGCGACCCCACACCGTTTGCCACCGCTGTCAAGATTGAATATGTTTGCGAGCCGTATGCAGAGACTTGCAACTGCGGGCTTAGACGGTAAGTCTCCTAGGTTAAGTTTGAGGCAGCTCCAGGCGGGCCGCTTGGGGAATTGGACCGTAAGGACCGGACTCGCAGCTAAGTGGAGGCAGGTAAAGCAGATAATCCGACGGACGAGGTCATTCGCGGCGCTGAGATCATCGGTTCAATCCCGAAGAGCAGTGACTGGTTCTAACAAAGCCGGTCTAAGTTCGAGTTGTCATCCGGCACGCGTTCAGCATATCGTTGCGGGACATAAGAAAGATGTTTGGAAAGTAACATTCTGAGAGAACTTTTTGGTCGGGCGATCTGCGGTGTTCGGCTGATCCCAGGAGGATTAATTGAAGCATCCCAAGCGTTTGAGTGTGGTGATCGCAACGTTCATTCTGGCATCGGTCGCTTCGGCCGCTCCGGTCCACTTACGCTGCGAATACCTGGAGAATCCTTTGGGCGTCGACGCGTCCACCCCTCGCCTGTCTTGGCAAAGCGACAGCAGCCAGCGCAACTGGATGCAGTCGGCTTACCAGATTCTGGTAGCCAGCAGCGGCGAGAGTCTGCGGTCCGGACAAGCTGACATCTGGGATAGCGGCAAAGTGAATTCTGATGAGTCAGTCGGAATTGCATATCGGGGTCCGGCTCTGGAATCGGGCAAGAGATACTACTGGAAAGTCCGAGTATGGGATTCGGCAGGGCAAGCTTCGGAATCGGGGGAAGGAGCCTGGTGGGAGATGGGCCTTCTCCACAGCGCGGACTGGAAAGCAAAGTGGATTCGTTGGAACAATCCCGAGGATGACGCCGACCGGAAAGGGATTCGCTGGATTTGGGTGCCCGGTCAAGACGCGCTTGCGGTTGTGCCGAATACGGCTGCCACGTTTCGCGTCACCTTCCATCTTTCGGAGAAAGCAAGAGCAGCGGTTCTTTTACTCGCGACCCGCGGAAACTTCGTCGCGAAGGTAAACGGCCATGAGGTAGATGCTAAGAGCAGATGGAGTACCTTTGATCGTCGGGATATCTCCGATCAGCTCCTCGTTGGAAAAAATTTAATAGAGGTGACGGTCACGGCTCTGAAGCCTGAATCCGCTGCGTCCAAAACCACCACGGCGGCGCTGGCGGCCTTGCTAAAGATTACACGCGCCAACGGTTCCACAATGCGCCTTCCAACCAATCAACATTGGAAGGCGAATCTCGAAAAGACTTCGCGCTGGCAGCGGGCTCAGGTCGTAGCGGGTTTGACCGACAAACGTTTGGGAGATCCTGGGCAACTGCCGCTGCCCGCCGCGTACCTGCGTCGAACCCTGGCACTATCGAAGAACGTACAAAGGGCAAGGCTCTACGTGACCGCTCTCGGCAGCTACCGCGTATTTTTGAATGGTAGCCAGGTTGGAGTCGATGTCATGACGCCCGACTTCACCGACTATCGCAAGCGCGTTTTGTACCAGGCCTACGATGTGACCAGCTTATTGCTCAGCGGCAACAACGTAATCAGCGCCCTGCTGGGGGACGGCTGGTATGGCAGCGGCCTGACGTGGGTGGGAATGCACTTCTTTGCGCCTCCAGATCGTTTTGTGGCGCAACTAGAAATCGATTACGTCGACGGTAGTCATGACACGGTTATAACCGACCAGTCCTGGATGGCGGCCGCATCGCCAATCGTTCGATCGGATATTTATGGCGGAGAAGCATATGACGGCCGACTCGAACAGACAGGATGGGAGAAGGCTGGGTTCGACGATTCTACATGGAAGCCTGCGCTGGTGGCGGATGCGCCCGCCATTGCTGTGTCCAGCCAGATTGATGCGCCCGCGCGAGTAATCGCTACGCTCGAGCCGAAGCGCGTGGTTCCTGCGGCCAACGGAGCCTACATCTTCGACATGGGTCAGAACATGGTGGGATGGGTCACGTTGAAAGTGAAAGGCGAGGCGGGTACCAGGGTTCGAATGCGCTTTGCGGAAATTCTGAATCCGGACGGGACGATTTACACGGCAAATCTGCGGAATGCGGACGCGACTGATGTCTACATCCTGCGAGGCGGGGAGGAAGAGACGTTCGCCCCGCATTTCACGTTTCACGGTTTTCGCTATGTCGAGGTGACGGGCTATCCTGGAACGCCGCCGCTCGACGCGATCGCCGGAGATGTCGTCAGCAGCGTGAGCGGCGAACCCGTGGCCAAGCTGGCGACGTCAAGCGACCTGGTCAATCAGATGTGGTCGATTGGCATTTGGGGCCAGCGGGGAAATTTTCTGAGCATTCCCACCGATTGTCCGCAACGCGATGAACGCCTGGGCTGGATGGGCGACGCGGGAGTTTTCTGGCGAACCGGAAGTTATAACTTCGACATCGCGGCCTTCTCCCAGAAATTCGTGCAAGACATCGTAGATGCGCAGAGTCCGCAAGGCGCATTTAGAAACGTTTCCCCAAACACGCTCCCGTCCAGTAGCGATGAATCCGAGGAGCCGTCACAAGAGAGTGACCGGGTGGGCGCGCCGGGCTGGGGCGACGCGGGAGTGATCGTTCCATGGACAACTTGGGTACAGTATGGCGACAAGGCCATGATCGAACAAAACTGGGAGGCGATGCAACGTTGGATGCAGTTCATCCACAGCCGGAATCCCGACTATCTGCGCAAGAACGGAGTCGGCCCCAACTTCGCCGACTGGCTGGCTCCCGATGAGAACACGAACAAGGATCTACTGGCGACGGCGTACTGGGCCTTGATCGCTAACATGATGTCGCAGATGGCGCGCGCTACCGGCAAAGACGCCGACGCACAGCGCTACGACGATCTCGTGCAGAACATTCGCGCGTCGTTCCAGAAGGCTTACATTAAAGACGACGGAGAAGTTGGCACGGGAACGCAAACTTCCTACGTGGTCGCACTCTACACCCGGATGGCTCCCGAAGCACTGGAACCTCTGCTCGTCGACAAACTAGTTAAAGATATCGAAGCGCGTAACTGGCATCTTTCGACGGGATTCCTGGGAACGCCCTTCCTGCTCTTCACTCTTGCCGATCATGGACGCAGTGACCTAGCTTATCGCCTGTTGCTGAACGATACGTATCCTTCCTGGGGGTACATGCTTTCCAAGGGTGCGACCACCTGGTGGGAACGCTGGAACGGCGACACCGGCGATCCCTCGATGAACTCCTACAATCACTATGCGTTCGGGTCCGTCATTGCCTGGGTCTATCGTTATGCTGCGGGTATTGATACAACGCCCGATTCGCCAGGGTTTAAAGAAATCGTGGTTCATCCCCATCTCGACGCGCGGATGACGGCAGCACGGGCGGAATATGAATCGATCTACGGCAAGATTGTCAGCGACTGGAAGGGAACTGGGGCGGGGCCCTTCTCGCTAAAAGTCACGATCCCCGCAAACACTTCGGCAAGAATTGTCTTGCCTGCGATTACCGGAGCGCACCTCGCGGAGGACGGGAATCCGATAGAGGCGCAGGCAGAAAACGGATCTTATGTAGTTAAGATTGGGTCGGGTTCCTACAGTTTCGAAGTGAAGTGAATCACGCGCGGGTTGCGGACGGATGAAACGTTCTGCTCACCCAGCCGGAGCTTTTACGTTGAACCCGCCGACCACAATACGCGGACTCTCGCCGCGCGTGTCGGCATAGTTCAATTCCGTCCGCACGGTGCGATGTTCCTCGGGCATGAGTGTGAAATAATTGTCGCTGTAGATCACCGGCAGAATCCGGTCGCCACTGTTCTCCCGCACCGCTTTTAATCTCGTCATGAGAGCCGGGTACGCAGAGAGATTTTGCAGTTGAGTCGTCAGCCGCCATCGATTGCCCTGTTGTCTCGTATCGGTTGCGGTTTTTATCCGAGCCTTGGGCAACTGGCGAATTGCCCGATAATTGCCCTCCTGCACACCACGCAGGTAAAGATTCGTTGAAATTGGACTACCCGCGCGCGACAGCGTAAGCCGGACAAAGTGTACCGGAGTCAAGCCATTCGGGTATTCCATCGTAAGGCATGTGACAACGCTGTCTTCGGAGCTTTCGAGCGTAGCCTTTTTTTTCCACTGCATCGAGCCATCCATGTTCAATACTTCCGCCAGGGCAGTCAGACCGGGAGCGTCG
>Ga0182015_10001709_pt1 | contig 28326 bp, 27 predicted proteins | sample 712P3MmetaG_FD_120478 | JGI IMG/M metagenome (GOLD analysis project Ga0182015, IMG submission 120478) | Permafrost microbial communities from Stordalen Mire, Sweden - 712P3M metaG | ecosystem: Environmental > Terrestrial > Soil > Wetlands > Permafrost | place: Sweden: Stordalen | collected... | reverse complement strand
GGGGCTGGCTCCCGCCGTTCACTTCTGTGTTTAGTCTCTCTTTGACAAGAGTCCAGACCATCTTTATAGTGCCGGATGGTGCCGGGTCATGAGCGAAAACTTCTTCTGCAACAAGTGCGGAGCGCAGAATACCGCCGGCGCGCAGTTTTGTAGTCGGTGCGGAGCGCCGACAAACTTGGCGCCCGGTTCGCCGGCTGCCGCGCAGGGGCCATTTAATCCAATGCCTTCTTATGCTGTCTCAGCCAGTTCCTATCCACCGGCTGCGCAGGCCGTAGGGTATGGCGGATTCTGGATTCGGGTACTTGCGGCGCTCATTGACGCGGTTATCGTGCGCGTGGTGGCTGCGCCGGTGGCCTTGATTCTTGGCGGTCTGGGGATGGCGGGGATGATGACGGGTCTACCGCACGCAGGCCTTGCGATCCTGGGCGGTGGTGTCACGATCATGCTGGTACTGTTAGGCGGCTGGTTGTACGAGGCTCTTATGGAGAGCTCGTCGTATCAGGCCACGCTTGGCAAGATGATCCTGGGGATGAAGGTTACGGATCTTTATGGCAACAGAATCTCTTTTGGCCGCGCGACGGGGAGACATTTCGCCAAGATACTTTCCGGAATGGTGCTGTGCATCGGTTTCATCATGGTTGGGCTGACGCAACGCAAGCAGGGATTGCACGATCTGCTGGCCGGGACGCTGGTGCGGCGAGGGTAGCGAGGGCAGAGGTTAGAGGTCAGATTGCAGAGGTTCAAGCCCTCAAGTTCTGAGATCTCTGGTTCTTACCTCTGCAATCTGACCTCTGACCTCTGCAATCTGACCTCTGCAATAATCTTCCCCCGCTTTCCTTTAGACTAAAGCCATGTCTGTCAGGGTTTCACGGCTGAGCGTCTGGTTTGCCTTGGGCGCGGTCCTCATGGTGGCGACGGTCGCGGGAATGTATTTTTACGCGCAATACAGCCTGCGCAAGATGGTCCGAGCGGTGCCCGCCAAACTCGGCGTGGAAATTCAACAGACCGCCGAAGGATTTTCCATCTCGAAGTCGACCGATGGCCGCACGCAGTTTACGGTGAGTGCTTCGAAAGCGGTCCAGTTCAAAGAGGGTGGACGCTCCGACCTGCACAACGTCAAGATCGTCATCTATGGCAAGGACGCCAGCCGCTTCGACCGCATTGCCGGCGACGAATTCGAGTACGACCCCGGATCGGGCAATGTGAAAGGCAAGGGGCGGGTTCTGATCGATCTGCAAACTAATCCGGAGGGCATTCGGCATCCGGACCAGTCGCCGCCGGCGCAGATCAAGACCCCGCTTCACCTCGAAACCGACGACCTTGTATTTAACAAGAATACGGGGGACGCGTCGGCCACGGGGAAGGTGATTTTTCAGACGCCGCAGGCATCGGGCTCGGCGGTGGGCATGCAGTATGTGGCCAAGACGGGAACGATGAACCTGCTGTCGGCGGTCGAATTGACAATAAACCGGCCGCAACCGGTGCATCTGGAGGCGAACCACGGCGTGATCACCAAGCAGCCGCACCAGGTTTTTCTGACGACCGTACGCATGACGAGGGAGCGGGAGCAAGCATGGTCTGACCAGGCAACGTTTTTTCTGCGTGAGGACAATACGGTTGAGCGCGTTTTGGCTGAGGGCAACGTGAAGACCGAGGTTCGCGGACAGGCTGCCTCCAAGTCGAAGACTTCGAATTTGAAGACGGCCAGTATGACGACGACTAATCTCGTAACGTCTAGCCCGACGACGTCTAACCTCGGAACGTCTAGCCTCGGAAAGTCTAGCGCGAATGGAACTTCGGTGACACGTGAGCGGTCGGACCGGGCAGAGTTATTTTTGACGGGAACGCGGAACCTGCTGACGATGGCCATTCTCACCGGGAACGTGCAGATGCATTCGGAAAAGATTCAAGACGAAGGAGCGCGAGCTGAAGCCTCAGAACCTGCGGACGCCGCTGCTGGACGGGCGACCTTGCATTTTTCCGGTGAGCAGGTGCTGCGGACGATCCACGCCGAAGACGGCGTGCGATTGACGCAGAAGAACAGCCGGAGCGGGAGTCTGATGGCATCATCGACAGGTAAGCCGATGGGTAAGCCGCAGGCGACGATGCCATCAGGCGTGAAGGGAGGATCCGCTGGCCAGGAGCAGGGTCAAGACGTCGAGATGACTGCGCCGGTGATGGACTTCCTGGTGAAAGACGGCCGCCTGCTGGAGAATGCCGAGACCAGCGGACCTCCGCAGATCGTGATCACGCAGCCGGGATCGAATCAAGAAACGGTGGTTACGGCGGGCAAATTCACGGCGAAATTCACGGAGAAAAATCGGCTCTCGACGCTGCATGGAGAGCCGGACGCGAAGATTGTGAGCAGCCTGATTGATGCCGGCAAGAATGAGGCGAACAACAGGATAGCAATGAAGCCGGGATCAAGCACGGCGGGGCCGAATCGCATCTCGTCGGATCGAATGTCTTTAGATCGAGCGGCGTCGGATCGAATCTCGACCAGCCGGTTGCTGGATGTCGCCTTTCTGCCTGAGGGCGGTGTGCAGTCGATCACACAGACCGGTGAGTTCACCTACGTCGACGGCACACAAAAGGCTTGGGCGCAGCGCGGAGAATACACGACGGTGGATGAAATGGTGGTGCTGACGGGATCGCCTCGGGTGGTGGATGGCGGGATGATGACGACGGCGAAGACGGTGCGGATGAATCGGGCGACGGGCGACGCCGCGGCTGAGGGGAACGTCAAGAGCACGTACAACGATCTGAAGGCGCAACCGGATGGCGCACTGCTCGCCTCGTCCGACCCGATCCACGTGACCAGTCGCAGCATGACGGCGCACCGGGCATCGTCGATCGCGGTATACACGGGCGATGCGCGGTTGTGGCAGGACGCGAACATCGTGGAAGCTCCGACGCTGGAGTTCGACCGCGACCATCGATCGCTATTCGCCTACGGCGATCCGAAGGGAACAGTATCGCAACCGGTTTCGACGGTGCTGGTGCAGGTGGATAAGGCCGGGAACGCGACGCCGGTGAGAGTTACCTCCGAGCGCATGAAATACACCGATGCGGAACGGGAGGCATTTTTCGATGGCGGGGTGACGGCGAGGCAGACTGACGCGACGATGACGGGGGATCGGATGACGGTATTCTTGCTGCCTCGGAGTCAAAAGGCAGGGAAGACCAACTCGGCCGCGCCCGGCCAAATCGACCGGATCATCACCGAGAAGCATGTTGTGATCGTGCAACCGACTCGGCATGCGACGGGTGAGCGGCTGGTCTACACATCGGCAGATGACAAATATGTGCTGACGGGCGGGTCGAACGATCCGCCTAGCATTTTTGATGCCGAACGGGGCAAAACCACCGGCGATTCGTTGACTTTCTACAGACGCGATGATAGGGTGCTCGTGGAAGGAAGAGAAAAATCGCCCGCCGTCACGCGGACACAAGTGGCACGATAAATGCATACGTTGTCCACCGACGAAATTGGAAAGTCCTATCGTCGTCGGCACGTGGTCAACGGAGTGAGTCTTCAGGTTCTGCAGGGCGAAGTGGTCGGCCTTCTCGGTCCGAACGGCGCCGGAAAAACTACTACCTTCTATGCCATCGTAGGTCTGGTGCCTCCCGACACCGGCCGAGTACTCTACGACGACGAAGATATCACCAGCGTTCCCATGTACTTACGGGCGCGCCAGTTCGGCATCAGCTACCTTCCACAAGAAGCTTCGGTGTTTCGCAAACTGACGGTTGAGGAGAACATCCTAGCCGTGCTCGAAGTGCAGCCGATCTCATGGCATGAGCGCCGAGAAAAAGCGGAAAAACTGATTGACCAGCTCGGACTGGAACATATCCGGCAGAATCGCGGCTATGCGCTCTCGGGCGGGGAACGGCGGAGGGTGGAAATCGCGCGGTCGCTCTGCATCAGTCCAACCTTCATTTTGCTCGATGAGCCGTTCTCGGGTATCGACCCGATTGCGGTTCTGGATTTGCAGAAGATCATTTCAGATTTGCGGGCAAGCGGGATAGGGATTCTGATTACCGACCACAATGTCCGGGAGACCTTGTCGGTGACCGATAGGGCGTACATCATTAACGACGGACGGATCTTCCGCTCGGGTACGCCGGAGGAGTTGGGGAGTGATCCGGAGGTGCGGAGGGTGTATTTGGGGGAGAGCTTCTCTCTGGTGTGAGTGGTCAGTGGCCAGTGGCTAGTCACGAAGCATTTCTGACCACTGACCACTGCTTCAAGTTACCAAGGCGTGGTCCCATTGACCTTTCGTGTCCAGACGGTTTACCTCCGTGCATGAGAAGCTAAATTTTCCACACCCCGATGAACGATGAACCGGCCAATGTGGGGCAGCGGGTTGACTGAGAACTGAGAGCCGGGAACTGAGAACTTCTTTTAGGGAGAAATGGTGCTGCTTCAGCACAAATTGAACGTCAAGCTGTCCCAGCGGCAAATTCTGACGCCGGGTCTCGTGCAAATGGTGTCGGTGCTCGCGCTCAACAAGCTCGAGCTCAAGGACATGATCAACGCCGAGATGGTCGAAAACCCGGTGCTGGAAGAGCTGGAAGACGCCGTCCCGTTGCTCGACGATGTGGGGCGACAGGAGGAAGAACGGGACCGGGTGGCCGCCCAGGCGACTTCCGAAGAGGCTCCGCCGGTCGCGGATGAGAAGAAAGACCCGTTCGAAGAGATCGATTTCGGCTCGTTTTTTCAGGAGTATCTGGATCCCGGGTATCGCAGCTCGGGAGAAATGGAAGAGATCGACAAGCCGTCGTTCGAGAACTTCCTGTCGAAACCTGGGAATCTGAGTGACCATCTCCTTTGGCAGTTGGGAGCGATTTCGATCCGTCCGGCGGTGCATCAGGCGGCCCAGCTGATTATTGGGAATCTGAACGAAGAAGGGTACCTGATCGCGAGCGACGAGGAGCTTCTGGGAATTGCCCCGGCTGCGCCTCCCGAAGCGGACGTAGAGGTTGCGGCGAAGATCGTGGGCGACGCGGAGGCGCTGGGGTTGGCGGTTACCGGGGCTACGCTTCCGGATGCAAGCTCCGATCATCATTCCGGTCATCTTTCTGATGATCAAGCCTCGGTTCCGGCGTCATACGAATCCCTGGAAGACGAGCCCGGATTTGCGCAATCGATGACGGGTGGCGATGCCGCTGAATCCTTAGGGGCACGGGAGGTCGAGCTGGGTGATCGCTCCGAAATGGCGAACCAGTCTCAGGGAACCCAGCCTCAGTCAACTCAGCCTCAGGCCACCCAGCCTCAGACAGGTGAGATGGGAGCGACCGAGTCGCCGCTGGCAACTGCGCCGAGCCAGGGAGCCGCTGCGGGAGCAGCCGCCGCGCCTGCGCGGATTCCGGATGTGGGCTTCAATGTAAACTTCGCCGTCGGGGACCTGCACGAAGCGCTGGAAGTTGTACGCCAATTTGATCCGCAAGGAATTGCCTGCCGTGATCTGCGCGAATGCCTGCTCTATCAATTGCGTTATCACTTAGAGCAGCTGCAACTGCAGAGAAACGGTCACGCCGAGAATGAGCAGGTAGTGAGAGACGCGATCGCGGTGGTCGATCAGCATCTACGAGCGGTGACGCTGAAGCAGTTCAAGGAAATTGCACGCGCCATCGTGCGTCCGGTGGAGGCGGTGCAAGCGGCGCTCGATTATGTGCGCACGCTCGATCCGCGGCCGGGGTTGCGCTACAACAAGGTTCCGGCGCGGCTGATTGAGCCCGATGTGGCGTTCGTGAAGCATGGCGACGAGTGGCTGGTCATCATGAACGATGAAGACATGCCGCAGTTGAGGTTGAATCCGGCCTACAAGCGCTTGCTGAACCGCGACGGTAATGACCGCGATACGAGAAACTACGTTAAAGATCGCTACAAATCGGCCATCCAGCTGATCAAGAACATCGAACAACGGAAACAAACGATCACGAAGGTTTGTTACTCGATCGTGGCGCGGCAGGAGGATTTCCTGGAACGCGGGATCGATCAGTTGAAGCCGATGATGATCAAAGAAGTGGCGGAAGAGATCGGCGTGCACCCGTCGACGGTGAGCCGCGCGGTGGCCAATAAGTACGTCCACACGCCGCAGGGAGTGTTCGAGTTGCGCTATTTCTTCTCGGAGAGCGTGCAAGGACCGGAGGGCGGCGGCACATCACTGCTGATTCTGAAACGCCGCGTGAAGAAGCTGATCGAAGAAGAAGATGCCAGCCGTCCGCTGACCGACGAACAGATCACTCGCATTCTGCAATCGCAAGGCATTCAGGTGACGCGGCGAACGGTGGCGAAATACAGGGAAGACATGAAAATTCCGAGCACGCATCAACGCAGAGTGAAGAAATAATTGCAGAGGTCAGAGGTCGGATTTCAGAGGTAAAACCAACCGCGCATCGGGTTTTCTTACCTATGAAATCTGACCTCTTACCTCTGACCTTGTTTTCCGGGAAGGCACTCAATGAACGTGGAATATACCGCGAGGAAGTACGACCTTAATCCCACCATTCGCAAGGAAGTTGAAACCGGAATCAATAAAATCCGCAAAATTCTGGGCGACCGATTCGAGACGAAGGTGACGCTGGCGGTGGAAAAGCGGCGGCACAAGGCGGAAATCGCGATTGACCCACCCCATGGTCCTATCGTGGGGCTGGCTGAGACCGCCGACATGATGTCAGCGGTCAGCGAGGCGCTGGAACATCTGCACAAGCAGGCGCTGAAATATAAGACTAAGTGGCTGAGCAAGAAACGCAAGGCGGTCAAGAAATTTGATGGCCAGTTGCTGGAACGAAACCTCGAGGCCACGCTCGGACCAGCGGAAACTACCAGCGTTTCCGTGCTAGTTCACAAGTTTCCTTCGGTGGCACGGACCACCGAAGTGCATCTGGTGCAGGCCCGGGATTCGGTTGCGCTCCGTCCGATGACGCTGGAGGAGGCGATCAAAGAGGCACATTTTCGCGACAAAGATGTTTTCGTCTTCCGCGATCCCAAAGGCTCGTTGATGGTGCTGCACCGGACACGGGACGGCAAGATGGAGTTGATTGAGGCGCCATAGGTTAATTGCAGAGGTTAGAGGTCAGATTGCAGAGGTGGAAGCAAAGGCGCATCGGCCTTTTGCTTCTGCAATCTTACTTCTTAAATCTTACCTCTGACCTTGTTTTTCACTTGCTGCCGGTTGCATCCTGCGCCCACTGCATCGCCTGAAACCAGGCTGAGGCGACAGATTCATCGGAGATATTCAATTGCCTGGCGAGTTCGGTTGATTGCGTCCATTCGCCCGACTCTTGCGACAGCATGAGTTGGTAAAGGGGACGGAGAGTGCCGGGTTGGCCGAGCAGAGCGATCTTGATTTCGTGCTCCATGGGCAGTTGTTCGAGGAGGGTATCCATGCTGACCTCGAGGATGGCGTCCATAATGGAAAGCAAACCCATCAGGAAAGAGTCGTACTTGATGGGCATGTGCTGAGAGACCAGTTCGCAAAAACGGGCGCGCGTTAATGCCATCAGGACGAGCTCACTGCACTTCTGTTCGGCCGCGCTTACCGTGACCACGAGCCGGATCCAGCGCCGCAGTTCGCGTTCTCCCAGGATGGCGATGGCGTGGCGAATCGACTTGATTTCAAGGGCAATTCCGAAGACCGGTGAATTCAGATAGCGGAGCAGACGGTAAGAAATCGAGGGCTCCCCCTTGAGGAGCTTCTCGACTTCAGGCATGTCGAGTTCGGATCGGGAGACCAATTCGAGCAGCCGCATATAGTGCAGGCGGCTGGCGGGAACTTCGCGGCCGATGACGAGTTCTGGGCGACAGAAGAAGTATCCCTGAAAATAGACGAAGCCCATGTCACGGGCTTGTTGAAACTCGTGTGGCGATTCGAGTTTTTCCGCCAGCATCTTGCACTTGGCAGACCCAAACCGGCGCATCATGCCGGCGCGTTCCTCGGGCCTGGTTGCTCGTATGTCGACCTTGATGATGTCGGCAAACTCGCAGAGAGGTATGCGGGGATCGTTCGGGGCAAAATCGTCGAGAGCGATGCGATAGCCAAATGACTTGAGGCGTTTGCAGGCTTCAATCACGCGGTCTTCGGGCTCCACGGTTTCCAGAATTTCGGCCACGACCTGGTTGGGTGGCAGCAGCGTGATCAGATCTTTGAACAACACGTCGCGGGTACAGTTCACGAAGGCAAGCCGGTTTCCGCAAAGGGCGCCGATACCGAGAAGCAACGAGGTGTCCAAGGTAGAGCGGGCCGCGCTTTCGGGATCGGCGTTGAAGAAATCTTCGATACCGTTGCGAAAAAGAAGTTCATACCCGAACACATTCAGCGATTTGTCAAGAATGGGCTGGCGGGCGACGAAACGTTGTCCGGGCCGAGCCAGAGGATCTGGAGTGATGTCTTTCGTTGTGGCGGGCGCGGGTTTCACTTCTGTTCCATCGGCGTGGTAGCCGGGAACTTCAGAGAGACGGCGCCTGTAAAGATTCGGGACGTTGCCGCGGCGGAAAGCGGATTCTGGCTCACTTTGGTAATCTCGATGTGGAAAACCGGAGCATTCTCCGCTTGCGTATTCGGCGGTTTCACGAGTACCATCAAGATGTTCCCAAATGGCCATGCTTCCAGGCTGGCCGTTCGCGCCAAATAAAACTCCAGGCGCCTAGTTTTAGTACGACTGAACAACGACTGAACAGCGACATTTTGGAATTCCAAAGTTTGAGCATCGTTGTCGAATCGCATCCAGCCGATGTGGAGTTTGGTCTGCCGGTAGGCGAGCGATTTTGAACTGCGTGCATCCAACTGCGCGACGTGTACAGCACATTGCGCTGGGGTTGGACACGCCGGCAGCGAGGAAGACAAAACAATCGGGCTGAGATTCGGGCCAGGAATCGATTGTCGGGGATTGGCTTCGAGGATCAACTTCGGGGATTAACTTCAACGCTTAACAAGAGAAAAATATGAATGCAGGACCCGGACATTCCTCCGGAGGCGGAGGAAGGCACAAACGACGCCGTGGACGGCGTGCGCCGAAACGAGGAGCGGGCGGGCCGATGGGCCGTCCGAATCAGGAGCATCAGGGCATTTTTACGGCTCCCATGGACCACAGCTATCGCGCCAATCTGAATGGCGATAACGGTAACAACCGGGGACCGCGGCGGCCGGGTTTTTCCGCGTCTTATCCAGTGGTTGATCCCGAGCCATTGCCAGCGCCGCGAGAAGACGCGGCTTCGCGCGTTTTCGCATTTGTCGAGGACCTGTTTTTCCTGAGCAAGATTCAGGCCACGGGCCAAAAGATGAATGTGAAAGTGGAGTTCGTAAAGAACGAGAAAGAACTCACCGAGCGGATGAAGAGTAACGGCGAAGAGAAACCTTCTCTCATCATCTTCGACTTGAACAACGCCAATGCCAAGCCTTTGACACTGATCCCGAAGCTGAAGAGCAAGCTGAAAAAAGGGACGTCGATCATCGGATTTCTATCGCACGTGCAGGGCGATTTGAAGCAGAAAGCGCACGAAGTCGGTTGCGACATGGTATTGCCGCGGTCGGCGTTTTCGCAGAACCTGCCGCAGTTGCTGCGCCGTCATGGCGCCATCGAAGTCGAGTCGGGTGCGGCCGACTAACGTGCCGTTTTTTCGCGGGTGCGACATCCGGATATCGATTCGAGCGGCGTATTCAGTCTGACGTAATCAGTTTGACGACACCAGCCAAAGGTGCGAGTTGGCTACGCCTGATACAATTTCGCCGTGTTCCCTCACAAAATTCTGATCACGACGGCGGGCATGGTTCTGGCTGCCGTGGCCGTTGCCGAGCAACCCCCTGCGAGCAGCCAGCCTCCGGTAAAGGTAAATGTTCTCAATGTGTGCAAGCCTTCGGCTGACGAGCAGAAGGAATTATCGTCGGCGCTGGCCAAAGTGCCGGGGAAGCCGTTATTCGGGCCTGAGTATGAAGTGGCTCGGGGGCATTCTGTGCTTGATCCGAGCGCACCGATCCCGGGCATGGCATCCCTGCCACCGGGCGAGGTAGCGGCTGCCGACTGGGTCCGGATTCGCCGTGAGTTTCCGAGCGCCAATCTCTTCAGCAACGTCCAATACTCGTTCAGTATGGATGCGAAGAATATGGTGGAGACGCTGGTGCTGCGGGTGCGCGATCCCAAAGATGTGATGGAGGTTTCCATTGAAGACAGCGCATCCGCCGTGGCTTCGGCGGCCGCGATGTTGTCGACCAGAACGCCAGTGTCGCGAGTGAGGCTGGAGCGTTTCGGGAAGTCGTCGGTGGGTCTTTCGCGCTGCTCGGGAGAAGAGGGAACTCCACCGACGGACCAGAGCGCTTATGAACCGATCTTTCGCGCGGCCTCGTCGATTATGGAGCACTATCGCGACGCTTTGGGCGCACGCAAATTGATTCCGGAGGAATTGGCGCGCATGGGCATGGGCGCGGCGGCCAAGGCTTCCGCGAAAACAACCACGGGTGCCGACAGCAAGAAGAGTCCCTAGTTTTGCCGGCGAAGTGGATGGCGCCGGAGCGGTCTGAAGCGAAATCTATTTTCGCGAATCTATCTAGCAGTAGTAACTTCTAGCAGTAGTAACCAGGACTGGGAGCCGCTGTTCCCAACTTCTTATGGATATTCGTAATGTTGTGATCGTGGGCTCCGGATGCGCCGGTCACACGGCTGCCCTTTACAGCGCCCGCGCTAACCTAAAGCCGCTCATCATTGAAGGCCATGAACCGGGCGGCCAATTGTCGATGACGACGCTGGTGGAAAATTTTCCCGGCTTTCCCGAAGGCATTACCGGACCGGAGTTGATCGAGAATATGCGCAAGCAAGCTTCGCGTTTCGGCGCCGAGTACCGCATGGGGCACGTGGTTAAAGCCGATTTGAGCAAGCGTCCGATCGAGTTGAGTTTTGGAAAAGAAATGGTTCAGACGCGGACACTGATCATTGCGAGTGGCGCGTCGGCGCGATGGCTCGGTTTGCCGAATGAACACGCGCTGATCGGCCACGGTGTTTCTTCTTGCGCGACTTGCGATGGATTTTTCTTCTCGGGCAAGGAAATCGCGGTGATCGGCGGCGGCGACTCCGCCATGGAAGAAGCCACGTTTCTGACGCGTTTCGCGAGCAAGGTGACGCTGATCCATCGTCGCGAGCAGTTTCGCGCCTCGAAAATCATGCTTGACCGCGCGCGCGCGAATCCGAAGATCGAGTTTCTGACTGATACGGTGGTCGACGACGTTCTCGACGTGAGCAAGAAAGAAGTCACTGCGCTGCGTCTGCGCAATCGGAAGAGTGGCGAGAGCTGGGACCTTCCGGTCAGCGCCATGTTTCTTGGGATTGGGCACATTCCGAATGCGAAGGTGTTCGAAGGCCAACTCGATGCTGACGCCGATGGCTACCTGATTACGCACAAGAACGTATTCACGAAAGTTCCCGGTGTGTTTGCCTGCGGCGACGTGCAAGATCGGCGCTATCGCCAAGCCATCACGGCCGCGGGTTCGGGTTGCATGGCGGCGCTTGAAGTGGAGAAATATCTGGAAGAGGAAGGACTGTGAGAAACCAGGTTACAGGTCTTAGGTCTCAGGTCTCAGGAAGGTCATCCGTCGCAGCGGTAATCTTAGAATCCTCTCCCCCGATTTTACGAGAACGAAATGGTGAAGACGTTCGCCTATGGGGGATTGTGCGGCCAAATCATGGCCGCATAACGAATCTTACTTGAGAACCTGCCGTCGCTTGGCAGCGCTTAGTGTCTCACAAGCGGTCCGCAGGACCAGTCGCGGAGCTTTGTTCCGAATCTTCATCAGGTAGGGCACGGTGCGCGCAGGATCGGCCTTGGCGGTTTCGCGCAAGAGCCAACCTAGACCTTTCTGCACCATGTGGTCTTTATCTTTTTCCCTTTCATCTTTTTCCCTTTCATCTTTGATCCGCAGCAATTGATTGGAAAGCCGCACGATTTGGGAAAAGAACTTCTTTTCTCGCGTGCCGCGAATTAGCGCCACGCAGGCGGCACGCCTCCGCCAACGATTCGGCGACTTCGCCCACTGAAAAACTTCGTGGGACCGGGACGGGTCGGCGGCTATCATTGGCGCCAGCAGATCGTGCACCAACGCGTCGTGGTCGGCCCAACTCGATACGCGGTCGAGCCACGAGGCGAAGAGCTGGAATTCGCGATCGCCAAAATTCCTGGTTTGATTTTCGAGCAGGAAAACGGCGAACACCTTTTCTTCAAGATTCCGGCCGGAGAAAAGTTGGTCGGCGACTTGCACCACGAAATCCATTCCTCGTTCGCGGGCAAGGCTGCGCCGGGATTGGACCGCGGCTTTTCTTAACGCAGCGGTGTACCAGCCGTGCGATTTAATTTCATCCTTAAAGAACCACTGCACTCCGGCGGCGTGCTCGGTCGATCCGCCATCTTTCAGCACGCGGCGGATTTGGTCTGCGAGGTGGCGGGGGGAGATTTTGCGGTTGGGCATGTAGGGCTCGGTTATTACTAGGCGGGAACGGTTTCGCCGGTTCTCATGATCCTGTCATAGATCCAAAGCGCCGCCGCGGTTGCGAGGCCGACTGCTGTGACGCTCCACCAGATCCGCTCCGGCTGATGGGTGACTTCTCCGAAGTGGTGAAGCAATGTGCCGCCAAACCAGCCGCCGATCAGCGATCCGATACCGATAGGCAGAAACGCGAAGCCCATGTACGTGCCTTGCTCGCTGGGAGGCGCGAGCCGTGAAATGTATTCGTAGTAACGGGGAGCCTGAATGATTTCGCCGAGCGCAAGCACGAACAGGGAGAGCACGGCACCCCAGATTGTTGGGCGCAAGGCGAGGATTATCCACGATAGGGAAGTGATCACCGTGCCCAGAATCACCGCCTGAAAGGCTGGAATTTTGCGGGTGAGAAAATTTATTGCGAGCGTCAGGCAGATCACGGTCAGTCCGTCGGTGACCAGAATGATCTCAACGTCGGACTGAGAGTTGATGTAGCCGTGAATGTATCCTGGCAAACTGATGTACTGCTGCCAGAACACGACCCAGTAGCCGGTAAAGAGCACGAGGAACCACATGAAGCGGCTGATGCCGGCGAGCACAAGAATGAGAAACGCACACCAGATCCACCACGGCACGGAATACTCGGGATAGATGAATAATCCAATCCGCAATAACAACGCGACCAACAATACCGGCAGAACGAGCCGGTAGTTGCCTACTACGGTGCAGAAGTTTCGCGCGACGGTCGCGATCGAAGGCGGAGGCGCGTCTCCGGCTTTGCGCGGTTCGCGAAAGAAAATGATAACCACGAAGAACATGGCGAAGACGCTGATCGCGGCGACGCGGTAAACATTTTCGACGCCCAGGTGACGATGGGACCAGGAAGCGAAATAAGGGCCGAGGGCTCCGCCGATATTGACCATCGTGTAATAAATCGAGTAGCCGATGGAACGGACGTTCTCTTTGGAAGCGCGAGCCGTTGTTCCGACCACGCAAGGTTTCACCATCGAGATGCCGAGTGCGGGGAGGATGAGAATGCAGCCGACGAACAATCCCAGCGGCACGGCGTTGCGCACGGGTGCGAGCCATGGAGCGCCGATCGAACCAATCAGGAAATAGGCGGCGGCGAGAATCAAGTAGGCCAGCGAAAGGGCGCGGCGAAAGCCGAGGCGGTCGGCGGCGGCTCCCCCGAAGATGGCGAGAAACCAGACCATGCCACCGAACAAACCGGTCAGGGTTCCGGTTTGCTCAGTTGAAAAATTCAGTTTTTCCTGCAAGTACAGGGCTAGAGAAGCAAACGCGCCGTAGTAGGAGAGCCGTTCGAAAATCTCGGTGATGTTCGCGACCCAGAACGGCCGTTCGAAGCCGGTTCGGATTTCTTCGAAGCGTTGGGAAAAGGTCAAGCGTGGCTCCTCTACTACTACTGCCAGATTCAGATCTGCAAACGCTGCCGAAGTTCCTCTGCTGACAGGCCCGACACACGAATCACTTTATTCCGGCTGGTGTGGCCGGCTGCAATAGTAACGGAGGAACGCGGCAGGTTCAAAAGCTTTGCGAAAAAATCGATGCAGGCGGCGTTGGCCTTGCCGTCCGCGGGAGGTGTGGTGAGGGAAAGCTTTAGCACGTCGCCCACTTTGCCGGTAATGGCGTTCTTTTTGGCGCGGGGATGGACTCTGACGGCGAAGGTGACGCTAGTTTCCATTTGTTAAATAAAAATCAACGTGCTAGTGACTCAATGCAATAACTGCTAAAAGGGTGAAGACGACCAATATTCCAATTGCGACATAAATTAAAAAGTCTCGCGTGCGATTGGCTGCGGCGAGGCCGCGGTTTAACATAACCTTGATGTAATGGTCTTCCCCGCGCAAGCTTGTTCTGGCATCTGCCCACTTCTGCGCAAACTCAGGTTCCTTCCGGTCGCGCCGATAGGCATTGCAAATTAATGACGAAACTACTCGTTCATATGGAAACATGTTGTATGTCTCATTAAATTCGAGGAGAACTTGATCCATATCTGGAAGGGAAGGATGAGTCTCACTGAAGAAGAGCATCTTCCTTTCGACTTCGGAAAACGGCACGCCCTCCCGCACGGCTTGATCGTCGATCCGCGAAGCGATGAATTGTTTTGCCTCTACCGAATTCATAAATTACGGCTTTCGTGGTTCACGGGTGAGCTCTGTCTCCGAAAATTGCCGTGCCCACGCGCACGCAGGTTGCTCCCTCTTCAATGGCGACTTCGAAATCGCGCGACATGCCCATGGAAAGCACATTCATGCCGATCTGCGGCAGTTTGCGCGCGGCGATGCGGTCGCGAATCTGGTGGAGTTGGCGGAAATGGGGTCGCGAGCCTTCGGGATCCTCCGTGTAGGGCGGGACGGTCATGAGGCCGCGAATTTTGAGATTTCCCCAGTGCGGAGCGGATTGGAGAATCTGTTCGAGTTCGCCGGAGTCGGGCGCCGCTCCGCTCTTCGCGCTCTCGCCTGCGATGTTGATTTCGATCAAAACGGGCAGCGTCTTGCCCGCACTTTCCGCGAGCGCATTCAGCTTCTCGGCCATGCGTATGGAGTCAACCGAATCGACGGCGTCGAACAACTCCACCGCCTTGGCAGCTTTGTTCGTTTGCAGATGCCCGATGAGGTGCCACTCGGCGTTGGGTAAATCGCGGAGGGCGGCTGCTTTTGCGGCAAACTCCTGCACGCGGTTCTCGCCGAACACGCGCAGGCCGGCAGCGTAGGCCTGGCGGATGGCGTCGACGGAAAAGGTCTTACTAACGCCCATCAGGGTGATGTCGTCTGGATTGCGGTTCGCTCGCCGAGCGGCTGCGGCGACACGCTCCCGCACCGCGGCGATGTTTTCCGCAATCGGCATTTCTACATCATGCCGACCGGGGGCGCCGGTTCGTTGGGATCGCCAGCGCTCGTCAGCGGGATCTTGATCATGATGGCTGCCAATCCGGCCATGACGACGAGACCAAACAGATACGATGGGTGGGCGAAGATCTGAGGGATATCCCATTTGCGGGCTTTGCCTATGGCGACGATTCCGGCCCATACCAAGCCCAGCAAGGATTCTCCCACGATCAGCCCGGAAGCGGTGAGTACTCCGGCATTCTCGACGCGCGCCATTTGCGCGGAATTGAAACCGCGGCGCTTGGCGAGCCAATCGCCCAGAGCGCGAAAAACTCCGCCGAGGAAAATGGCGAAGGTAGTTTCGAAGGGCAAGTACATCCCGACCGCAACCAGCATGGGACTGCGCACCTGCATCATGATCATGCCAATGCCCATGAAGACGCCGACTACGACCAGGGGCCAGGGCATGTTGCCGCCGACCACTCCCACGGCAAGAGTGGCCATCAGACCGGCTTGAGGCGCCGAGAGTTCGCGGCTGCCAAAACCGAAGGAGTTATTGAGAAGCGCCACGGGGAAGTACATCACCAGACTGGCGACAACCACGGCGATCAATTCGGCCAACTGAATTTTGCGCGGCGTGCCGCCCAGAATGTAGCCGACCTTGAAGTCCTGCAAGAGCTCACCGGCGACGGCTGAGGAGACGCAAACCACAGCGGCCACGCTCAATACCGCCAGCACTCCGGAAGCGCCTGACACTCCCATTGAAACCATGAGCAGGGCAGCGATCAGGAGGGTGGAAAGAGTTAAGCCGGAAATAGGGTTATTGGAAGAACCGATCATGCCGACCAGGCTTCCTGAAATGGTGGCGAAGAAAAAGCCGACCACCAGGAGCACCGCCGCAGCGAGAAGCGCGGGCCAGAACAGACCGGTGAGCCGCACATAGAGCACGCACATGAATACGAACATGAGGGCAATCAAGCTGAACACTGCCTTGGAACTCATGTACTGTTCGGTGCGAGAAAGCTGGGCGCGCTGCTCGGCGGTTTGGCGCAGATCGCTGATGGCTTTGCCGAAGCCCGCGGTCAGGCTCTTGCCCATTTTGAACAAAGTGTATGCGGCTCCCACCAGCATTCCGCCGACGGCGATGGGGCGGACGATAAACTTCCAGACGGAAATCGCCATCGTGGTCCAGTCGTCGGGAGTATCGGCGGGAAGATATTGTTTGATATGCGGTCCGAGAAAAAAAATGAGCAGCGGGACCATCAGCCCCCAGGCCAGCACGCCGCCGGCGAACTGAATGGAGGCGAGGCGAAGTCCAATGATGTAACCGACGCCGAGATAGGCCGGACTTACGCTGGGCGCGGCGAAAGTGCTGGCGCCGCCTGCGGGCACGATGTTTTGACTGCCGGCGAGGCCGAGGCGCACCTGGCTGCGTCCGAGACTGCCGACGGCAAAGTGAAAGTCCTTGCCAGCGGCGAACAGTCCGAAGCTGCCGAGGATATAGACAATTCCGCCCACGCCGATGTTCCAGAAAAGATACTTCGCAGCTTGAGCGCCGCGTTGTCCGGCCTTGTGTATCTCAGAAGCCGCTACCGACTCTGGGAAGGGAAGCTCGGGGTCTTCGACCATGACTCGCCGAACCAGGGAGATAAAAAGGACACCGAGAATACTTCCGACCATGATCAGCGCGGTCGACTTCCAGTAGGAATCGAAGGACCAGAAGTTGGGCCAAACTCCGGCGAGAACGAAGGCGGGGAGGGTGAAGATGGCACCGGCCGCGACGGACTCTCCTATGGAGCCGGCGGTTCGGGCGATATTTTCTTCGAGTAGCGATCCTTTCCACGCTCGGAGCACCGCCATGGAAATAACGGCTGCAGGATAGGTTGCCGCGATGGTGATGCCGGCCCGCAAACCAAGATAGGCGTTAGCGGCTCCCAGAACGACTGTCAGAATCAGGCCCAAAAAAATCGCCCGGAAGGTCAACTCTTTCATTTGCATGTTTTCCGGGACGTAGGGGCGATGTTTGCGGGGAGTTTCAACAGCGGGAGTGTTCATCGAAGCCTCAAGTCTCCAGAGTAGTCACCGGAAATTTAATTGCCGATTCATATTAGCCGTCGAGGGCGCACCTTATCATGCCGAAAGGCAGCATTACAAGTGCGGCTTGGGTTGACGGGGTCGGAGCAGGCTCCGGCCAACCTTTGTGTGCAACTTCGCGTCTGAAACGGGGTTAAAATAGGCCAAGTCCATGAGGTGAGTTGTGACTCCCCTTTTTCGTACCTCCTGGAGCCAGTTCTTCGATGAATTCTGCTGCCGCGGATGCGGGGGGTGGGAAGCGTATCGTTCCCGCTCACGTGGGTTCTTCGAAAGATTTGTGCTTCCGTTGCTGTGGCTGCGAGTAGTTCGTTGCGAACGCTGCTATCACCGCAGCTATGTTTTCCGAACGGTTCCTGTGCCGGAACGCTATCACCACCGGCGCAAGGACTCACAAAGTCAACCTTCGGACAGTTCGAACTCAACAAGCCGCGTTGCATAGCGAGTGTGAGCACGGCTATACTGGCCGAGGCGACCCGACAGAGCATCATCGATTTGCCGGGAGCGGGAGGCCGTCTTCAGCAGTACTGGCTTTCGAATACCGGCTGCCGAGGGCCAAGCGGCGGACCATCGGTTGGCCCAGCGTGATTTTGGCGTGAATGGGCTGGCCAAGCGTGGGTTCGTTGGCTTGGCCGAGCGCGCGGCTACGACTTTATTCTTCACGTTGTTTCCCGCCGATTGCCGTATCTGTGGTTCTCCTCTCCTTCGAGTCTCAAGACTTCCTGTTTGTGCGTCGTGCTTGACGGCGGTCCGCCCGTTGCAGGGGGCCTACTGCGCCGTTTGCGGCGAGGGGTTGCACATCCCCATGCGTCTTGACGCAGGAGGGGGCAGTAACGACGACGTGCGCTGCTTGCTTTGCCAACGCATCGATCCTCCGTTTGAGCGCGCGGTCGCTTATGGCAGCTATGAAGGCGAGTTGCGTGACCTGATTCATCTGCTCAAGTTTCAGCAGGTTCGTCCGGCGGCCAAGATTCTCGGTCGAATGCTCGCAGAGAAGATCGCCGGACTGGAACAGGTAATGCCGGTCGGCAAGATCGCCGTGGTTCCGGTTCCGCTTTATGCGGGCAAGCGAGCGCAGCGGGGATTCAACCAGGCGGAAATGATCACGCGCGCAGCGTTGAAGCGAATTTCACGGCCGGAGCGATTTGCGCTGTGTGCGGGAGTTTTGCTGCGCCGGCGCGAGACCGGAAGCCAGATCGGTCTGACTCGACATCAGCGGCGCCAGAACCTGCGCGGCGCTTTTGCGGCAAAAGATGGGACGCAGATTCAAAAGCGTGACGTCTTACTGATCGATGACGTGCTGACCACGGGGACCACGGCATCGGAGTGCGCGCGAGTTCTGCTGCGCGCGGGAGCGGCGCGAGTTTGGGTAGCGACGGTGGCGCGCACGTTGAAGATTTTTGACGTTATCGCATTGCCGGAGATACCGGCGGAGGAAGATTGGGACGAAGGTCCGGAGGGGACAGATCAGCGACTCAGAGATCAGTGCCTCGGAGATCAGTGCCTCAGAGATCAGCGCCTGGCGGGTCACGGGTAGAAGTGATGTCATTGCGATTACACAATTTCGCCGGCAGCATGCGGTCGCATCTCCCACTGGCGATGCTCGCCTCGGGCACGCATTCCTCGGGCACGCATTCAGAGGGCGACGGCCATGCGCTGCACCAACCGGTGCTGGTGTTGAATGCCTCCTATGAGCCGATCAATGTCTGCGCCGCACGGCGCGCGATCGTACTGGTGTTGAAGGGCGTAGCCATGACGGAGGAAGAGAATGGGCATTTTCTGCACGCCGCGCGCGTTGCCATGCGCCTGCCCTCGGTAATCCGGTTGCTGGAGTATCGCCGCATTCCGCACCAGTCGAGGGCGTTGTCGCGGAAAAACATTCTGCTGCGCGATCGCAACACCTGCCAGTATTGCAGCACTGCGCTTCCGTCGGGAGAACTCACGCTGGACCATGTGATTCCGCGCTCGCGCGGTGGCCTTTCCACCTGGGAGAACCTGGTCGCCTGCTGCCATTCCTGCAACCGGCGCAAAGGCAATCAGCTTCCGCACGAAGCCAACATGAAGCCCACGCGCGAGCCGCGATCGTTCAACCTCCACACTTCGAGGCACATTATGCGGCTGATGGGGCACTCGGACGATAAGTGGAGAAAGTATCTGTTCTATTGAGAACAGGTTTCAAGGTTTCAGAGTTTCAAGGTTGGACCCCTCGCCGCCAGATCAGCGCCGTTGCTGTTGACATTGAAACCTGGCTTTACTGCGGTTTCGGTGGCTCGGCCGGCGGTGGTGTAGTTGGCTGTGTCTGATCCTTCGGATCGGCCTTCTGCACTTCCTGGCCTTCGTAGGTGATCCTCGACTTTGATCCGAAGCGCCGGTAGTTGGTGTATTTGATGATCTCGCGGATGCGGACGCCTCCCAGCGCAAACTGCAGAGTGTCTTCGGCGCGCGTGTAGGTTGGGAACCAGTACTGGCCGTCAACCTGTTCGCGCCAGGTAGTGAACTTGGGGAACAGGTTCTCGTTGCCCTTTTTCTTCTTGATGTCGGGCACGGTCTTGCCAAAAGTCTCCACGATCTGAAAATCGTGATTGTCGACCCAGATCCGTCCCTGGAAATATCGCTTCTTGCCAATGATCTGCTTGGGCGCGACGTCGAAGACGTAGGTATCCAGTTCGTCCTGTTTTTGCTGGCCGACGTAGAGAATGTCGTACTCGCCGACATCGTCTGACGTCAGCACGAAGGGCAGACGGTTCTCGATATCATCGAAGTCCTCTTCCGTCATCGAAATGCGGGTCAGGGTGGGTTGCGGCGCAAAGACCACGTTCTTCACCTTTTTCCCCTTGTCGTCAAAGGACACGTCGAACACTTCCTGGTAGGTGCCGTCGACCGTATCGCCGTCGAGCGTCATAACCTTGACGTCCTGCCGGTAGGTGTACTGGTCCCGCGCCTCTTTGAATTCTTTTTCTTTGGTGGCGAAGTGCTTGATGATTTCGTCGACGGTAGTTCCCTTGGGCAGGGATTTGTCGAGAGGCCCTTCTTGCGCGCGTGCGATTTGGGGTATCAGAACCGCAGCCGCCAGGATGACAGGCAACACGACCGGGAACAGGAGACCCAGCAGCGGGGCTGAAGAAAACCAGCCGGAAGACAAGCGAGAGGGCGCCAACGTCGCAGGTCGGGAAGAGAAGCTCATAAAGCTATTTTAACGAAAGCAGACCTTTTTTAGCGAAAACAGACTGCGAGCGAGCCTGGAAAAATTAACAGCAGCTTCCACCCCGAGGCCGCCGTGCATACGGCCCGTTCGCAGGGGTGGAAGACTGCAGTTCTGCCTACTTCGTTCGATGCACGAGGCGAGAGAAGGTTTGCAGGTTTTACTTTTCTTTACTTTCGCATTGCTCTTCTTTACTTACCCCGCATCGCTCGGCCCATCCCCCACTCCACGATTCCCGGAAATAGCTGATAGAGCTTGATTACGGGAATCATGCTCCAGGGAACGATTACCTCGCGTTTGCCCTGGCGATAACCGCGATACGTTGCCCGCGCCACTCTCTCCGCTGAAATTCCGCGCACGGCCGGCGGCCGGACGGTACCCTGTCGATTGGCGACCACATGTGCGCCGAACTCGGTGCTTACATAACTGGGACAGACGGTCAAGACGTTGATCTTGTCGCGCTTCAACTCCAGCCGCGCGCTTTTGCCCAGAGCATTCACGGCAAATTTGCTGGCCGAATAAATGGCCATGAACGGCACTGGAATGTGTCCGGCAACGCTGGAAACGTTGATGATGGTTCCGCTGCCGGTTACGCGCATCGCGGGAACAACCGCTTGCAGGCAGGCGATGGCGCCAAAAAAATTGGTCTCGAATAATTCGCGATACGCGGACGGTTGCATATCGGCGACCGAGTCACGGATGCCGACGCCTGCATTATTGATCCACACATCGACGCGCTTGAAGTGTTGCAGGGTCGCGGCGAGTGCGCGGTCAATTTCTTCGCGGTTGCGAACATCGCAGGCCATGGCCAGTGTGCGGTCGGCGTGGCCGATACGTTGGCGGGCAGCTTCGGAGCGAGCCGGATCGCGCGACAGCAATACGACGCTGGCGCCGGCGTCGGCAAAAACTTTGGCGATGGCTTCTCCGATTCCCATTGAAGCTCCGGTCACGACGACGACTTTCGCGTCCATTTCCATGGGGACTTTTGTATCGTGCGACCGGGGGCAAGTCAATCGCGCGATCTCTCCTTTGGCGTAAAATCGTGTGCACTGGAAACGCCGTGAGCTTGTTGCTGCCTCTATTTCCGCTCGAACTGGTACTGCTGCCGGGAATGCCGCTGCCGCTGCATATCTTTGAGCCGCGTTATAAGGAGATGATCGCGGAATGTATCGAGCAGAAAAAGCAGTTTGGGGTGGTGCGGGCGTCTCCCAAGGGAGTTGCCGACATCGGGTGCACGGCCGAGATTGGGTCCGTCAGCAGGAAATATGATGACGGGCGTATGGACATTCTGACGCGCGGCGTCGAGCGATTTGAGATTCTTCAAGTGAATGACGACCGGTCGTTCTTGCAGGCTGAGATTGCGGTTTTAGAGGATGAAGACTTAGGGCAAGAAGATCGCGATAAAGATGGACCCAATCCGCCCGCGGCGCAGATTGTGATCCATGCCGTGCGGCTGCACGCCGAAATCGCGAGACTGGCCGGAGCGGAGCCTTCCGGACTCGATGAACATGCGAGTAATCTCTCTTTTCTGCTCGCCGGATCGCTGCCACTCGATCTCGATTTTAAGCAGAAGCTGCTAGCGACTCTTTCAGAAGCCAAACGCTTAGAGGCAGTGACCGGCTATCTCGAGGCGATTTTACCGGGGCTGCGACGGGCGGCCAAGGCGCAATGGAATTAGCAGTCAGTTTCTCGAATTAGCAAAACCCAGGTTCACAGTCCTCCGTGGAGTCGCCCGAACCAGTGGGCAAGATTTAGCGACATGACGAGGATGCCCGCTCCGAGGACGAGCACGTGGGCGGTCTTGCGCAGACTGAAGCTGCCGACACGGCAGACGAGCAGATAGCCGACGGCGAGGTTGAAAAGACCCCACAAAACATTGACTGTTGAGGAAGACAAGCCCACTCCGGGTGGCGATGCAAAGGGGCTTTGGAAGGCATGTCCTGAGACCCCATTGCCGAGATGGGGCAGGGCGTTCGCGAGGAATAGGCCACCGAAGAAGTACGCCAGATAGTGATACCAACGCATAGTCGCTCCCTTGGGGTGCAAAACCAGATGGTAGCAGGGTTGCGGCAGAGGCCGATTCAAACGAGTCCTCAGAAAACGAGCATCCTCAGAAACTGAGACGCTGGCCGAGATCGACGGCCGGCCGGTGAAAAGCTGACAGCATTCCCCGGCGGTATAATCCAGGCTAAGGTCGTTTTTTTTGAGGGATCCCACCATGAAGTCTTTCCGGACTCTTGGAGAATTGCGTCAGAGTCCTTTCACTGAGCTGCGTCTGGCTTCGCGCCGGGTCAAGGACGAACTGCGCGAGAATCTGATGTCGCGGCTGCGCGAGGGCGGCACGATATTTCCGGGCATCGTGGGTTACGACGATACGGTGGTGCCGCAGATCGTCAATGCGATTCTTTCGCGGCATAATTTTATTTTGCTGGGATTACGCGGACAGGCCAAGAGCCGCATTCTACGGGCGCTGACCACGCTTCTCGATCCGCACATGCCGTACATTGCGGGCTGCGAGATCCACGACAATCCGTACGCCCCGATTTGCCGCCGCTGTCGCGAACTGCTGGCGAAGGAAGCGGACGCTACGCCTATTGCGTGGCTCACTCCTGAGCACCGCTATGTGGAGAAGCTGGCTACGCCAGATGTCACTATCGCCGACTTGATTGGTGATATCGACCCCATCAAGGCGGCGCGTGGAGGTCACGAACTCTCGAGCGAGTTCACGGTGCATTATGGATTGCTGCCGCGTGCTAACCGCGGAATTTTCGCGATAAATGAACTGCCGGATCTCGCCGGCAAGATTCAGGTGGGCTTGTTCAACATCATGCAGGAAGGTGACGTGCAGATTAAGGGATATCCGATTCGGCTGCCGCTGGATGTGGAGATCGTGTTCAGCGCGAACCCCGAGGATTACACGGCACGTGGCAAGATCATTACGCCGCTGAAAGACCGTATCGGCTCGGAGATTCGGACTCACTATCCGGCGACGGTCGAAGAAGGTATTGCGATTACCGCGCAGGAAGCCTGGATTGCGCGCACGAATGAGGGCAACGGCACGAAGCTGCATATACCGAAGTATGTGCACGAGGTAATCGAGCGCATCGCGTTCGCGGCGCGCGACGACAAGAAGATTGACAAACGATCGGGCGTCAGCCAGCGTCTGCCGATTTCGGCGATCGAAAACGTAATTTCGAATGCAGAACGGCGCGGGCTGACGCACAACGAGAAGCTGATTGTTCCGCGCATCAGCGACATCTACGCCGCGCTGCCTGCGATCACCGGCAAACTGGAACTCGAATACGAAGGCGAGATGAAAGGCGCGGATTTCGTAAGCCGCGAACTAATTCGCACCGCGGTGGCAAAGTCATTCGACACATATCTTCACGGTGTCAACCTGAATCAGGTTGTGCAGTGGTTCGATCTGGGGGGAGAAATTCAACTGAGCGATAATGCGGGAGCCGAGGAGGTTCTCGCGGGCCTGAATCAGATTCAGGGTTTGATGGAAAAGCTAACCAGGTTGAACGTAGGGCCGAAAGACAGTGCGGAGGTGCAAGTATCGGCGGCTGAGTTCGTCCTTGAAGGTCTGCACGCGCACAAGAAAATTGGACGCAATGAGGAGCGAGTCTTTACGGCCGGCGAAAAGCCTCCGAAGAAGCAGGAGCGCGTGTTTGAGCCGGACAACTCGGAGTTTGGACGGAAGAGAGGGTTTAACTAGGGCAGGTCTCAGGTGTCAGGTCTCAGGAAAACCACCTTTCCTGCGACGATTGGTCTGCCTTTAAGATTTTTCTGAGATCTGACATCTAAGACCTGAGACCTGCTTTTATGAAACGCATCCGCTATAGCAAATACGTTCCCGACCCGGCCGGCGAGATGAGCATGGAAGACTTGCTCGGCGCGCTCTCCGACTATTTTCTGCAAAGCGGATTTAACGACAATTTCTGGTATGAACTGCCGGAGGGTGAGCAGACTCTGGACGAGTTGAAGCGCGCGCTCGAACAGGCGTTGCTCAACGGTGAAATGTTTGACGAAGAAATGCGCGATCGCCTGCAGCAGATGCAGATGGAGGGCAACCTCGAAGAGCTCATCGAAAAGCTGATCGAGCGCATGCAACAGGAAGATTACATTTCCATTGATCAGCCCCACGATTCTAGCAAGCAATCGAGTGTTGGCGGGCAGGTAGGTGAGGCGCAACAGGCCAGGTTCGAGATCACCGACAAGAGCTTAGACTTCCTGGGGTTCAAGGCGCTGCGCGATTTGCTCGGATCGCTCGGCAAGTCAAGCTTTGGACGCCATGACACGCGCGACATGGCGACAGGAATCGAAGCGAGTGGCGCTTCAAAGCCCTATGAATTTGGCGACACTCTGAATCTCGATATCACGGCGACGCTGTCGAGCGCGATTCAGAGAGAAGGGCTGAGGCTTCCGCTGAACCTCGAATATAGCGATCTGCAAGTGCATCAGTGCGAATATCAGTCGTCATGCGCGACGGTGCTGATGCTGGACTGTTCGCATTCGATGATTCTCTATGGCGAAGACCGCTTCACTCCGGCGAAGAAGGTTGCGATGGCGCTGTCTCATCTTATTCGCAGCCAGTATCCGGGGGACTCGCTGTCGCTGGTGTTGTTCCATGACTCCGCGGAAGAGGTTCCGCTCTCGCAACTGGCACGGGTGAAGGTCGGTCCCTACTACACGAACACGCGTGAAGGCCTGCGCATGGCGCAACGCATTCTGCAACGTCAACGCAAAGACATGAAGCAGATTGTCATGATCACCGATGGCAAACCGTCCGCCCTGACGCTCGAGGACGGGCGCATCTACAAGAACGCATTTGGGCTCGATCCGCTGGTCGTGAGCCAGACGCTCGAAGAAGTGTCGAAGTGTAAACGCGCAGGAGTGCTGATCAATACTTTCATGCTGGCGTCGGATTACGGACTGGTGCAGTTTGTCCAGAAGGTTACGCAGATGTGTCGAGGGAAAGCCTACTTCACGACGCCCTACACTTTGGGACAGTATTTGCTGATGGATTACATGTCGCGGAAGACAAAGACGATTCACTAGAGCCAGGCACGGAGATCGGATTACAGAAGTAATCACCCATCTGTCCGGGGAGTACGGCTTCACGGTAAGATGGATGCAAGAGCATCCGTCGGAGACCTTATGAAACGAATTGCTACGTTGATGCTGGTGATGGTATTCGCCCTGGTTGGCACGATGGCGGCCAAACCGCAGCGCATCAGTCCGCAGGAAAACGCGCGCCAGTCAAAGAAGGACATCAAGAAGCACCAGAAGATGTTGAACAAGGCGAATAAGAAACAGGCCAAAGCCATGAGGAAAGCGGCGAAAGCGCAACGGAAGCAGACGCAGAAGGCGAACCGCCAGAATAAGCATCGGTAGCAGGCGCGTTCGCGGGCCTGTTTCCCCAGAGCTTTATACAAACAGAACCTTAAAGGCCGCTGACCCGTCGATTCATCACAAATCCACAGTGACGGGGCGCACATCCAACCGTTCCGAGAACCGCTAATCTGGTTCCACTCCCAGGACCTCTCCCGGTCCCGTTCCCTCCAGAAAGAGACTGGCTATGCGTGTATCTGGAAGGATGCTGGTTATCGCACTCCTCTACTTGTCGAACGTATCCTTGTTTCTCGCCGCTGCCCAGCAAGCGGACGAAATCGTGGCCGCTCGGGTTCTCGGTCCGCAATGGAAACAGGTCTCGCGCCGTGCCGGCATGATCTTCGCCGGAACATTGCTCTCGACCGCGTCGCAAGGTGACGCGACCGGGTCCGCCGGCGCGGTTCCGGGGCCGATTCCGACCATCCAGTTGACTTTTCGCGTAGATAAAGCGATAGCCGGAGTTGAGCCGGGTCGAACTGTGACCATCCTGGAGTGGGCAGGAGCATGGAACATGCAGCGTCCCATGACGCAGGGCGAGCACATTTTGCTCTTCTTATATCCGCCCAGCCGGTTGGGACTTACGAGCCCGGTGGCTGGTTCCCGAGGTCAGATCGCCCTCGATCAGACTGGCGAGAACCTGTCGCATACAGTGTTCGAGCCCGCGTCGGGGATTGCTTCGCGAAGTGGACCGGCGGTGAAGTCTCAACTTACGGCTACGGGCGCGCCCGGCACTGTTTCGCACGCCACTGTTTCACCCGTCAGTGTCCCTCCGGTCAGCGTCGCGCAACTAAAGCGAGCTATCCGCAGCGCCAGAAGCGAACAGGGGCGACCATGATCCGACAAATTATTCGCCGGCGAATTCTGATGGCTGCGGTTCTTCTAGGTTGCGGCGCGGTTGTCTGCCGTGCGGGAGGCCCGGCATTTGTGGCAGGCTCGGGCTACAATTCCGGAGTCGAAGGCCAACCCCTGATCTGGGCGAACGGCTCGGTAACCTACTTCACCGACCAGGGGAACCTCAGCCCTATTCTCTCCAACACGCAGGGCAATGCTTTTGTAGCGACCGCTTTCAGTGCATGGACCGGCATCTCGGGTACGACGCTCAATGTTTCGTGGGGCGGGCAACTGGCCGAAGACGTCAACGGCAGCAATATCGAGACCAACGGCTTTGGTGTGGTCACCGCCCCCGCCGACATTACTGCGTCAGCCACCGGTACTCCGGTGGGGATTGTTTACGATTACGACGGAACGGTGACGGATGCCATACTCGGCGAAGGAGCTGGTGACGCCGACGAATGTTTTGTCGACGCGGTCTAAGGTGGTCCTGACAACTTTGCCGCGAGCGGGAATATTGTGCATTCCTTGGTGGTGATCAATGGAGTTTGCGCGACCACGAGCGCGCAGTTGCCCGACGTTCAATATCGCCTGGTGCGCGTTCTGGGGCGCACTTTGGGGTTGGGATGGTCGCAAGCCGACGTAAATGTCCTGACCGGCAATCCGCCTCCAACCCAAGCCGATTATCAGGGTTTCCCGGTGATGCACTTTATCGATCCGATTTCATGCGTGCCCATCAGCGTGTGTTATCCCGACGCGGCTGTTCCCAAGATGGACGATGCCGATTCGCTCACGCGGTTGTATCCCGGCAATGGCACTCCGCAACCCGCGGGCAGGATCTACGGCAATGTTTATTTCACGAGCGCATCCGGGAACGCCGCGCAGGCGATGCAGGGCGTCAACGTGGTGGCGCGACTGATGGTTTCGGGCCAAGCTTCGCGGCAGTATGTCGCGACTTCCGTTTCCGGATTCCTGTTCTGCGGCAACGCCGGCAACATTATCGATGGATATATAGCGCCGAATGGACTTCCCTACTCTCAATGGGGATCCGACAATACCTCGCTCGAAGGCTCGTTCGATCTTGGCGAATTGATGATTCCCACCGGGCAAGGTACGGCGCAGTACCAGATCAGCGTGGAGGGCCTCGATCCTGTCTGGTCGTTCGGAGTTGAGCCGTATGGTCCGTATCAGGTGACGCCATCGGGGAATTTCGCGCCGGTTGTGGTCACGGTGTCGAACGGATCGGATACGGAGCAGAACCTCCTGATGGTGCAGGATGAAGTCGCGCAAACGCATCCCGGCAGCGGCTCGACCTACGCGAATCCGGCGCCCCTTCCGTTGGGGGGCACGTGGGGTTCGTGGATTTCTGGTTATGGCAGCACCGACTTTTTCCAATTTACGGCGCAGGCCAACCGCACCGCCTCGATCGCAGCGACGGCCCTGAACGAGGCGGGTCAGCCCACCGAGAACAAACTGTTGCCGGTGATTG
>Ga0182015_10001708_pt1 | contig 28327 bp, 28 predicted proteins | sample 712P3MmetaG_FD_120478 | JGI IMG/M metagenome (GOLD analysis project Ga0182015, IMG submission 120478) | Permafrost microbial communities from Stordalen Mire, Sweden - 712P3M metaG | ecosystem: Environmental > Terrestrial > Soil > Wetlands > Permafrost | place: Sweden: Stordalen | collected... | reverse complement strand
GTGTGGTGGCGGCGGGTGTAGCCAACGTTGTCGAGGTCGTTGTGTTTACCGCCCGCGCGGACGCACTTCTGCGAGGAAGTGGCGCGGGAGTAATCGCGCGTTTCGAGGCCGGTGAAGACGTCCTTGAACTGGTTCATACCCGCATTGGCGAACAGCAACGTGGGGTCGTTGGCCGGGACCAGCGACGAGCTGCGAACCATGCGATGGTTATTGGCCGCGAAGAAGTTGAGGAAGGTCTCGCGGATCTCATTCCCTGTCATGTATCTCTATTGTGACATTCCCCGGGATTGTTGAACTGGTTGAGGCAAAAAACTCCGTGACTCGCGGCAACGAGGGCGCGTTGGCGAAAAACCAGACGGCGATAATCGCATCGGTGATAGCGCATCCGGCCGAAGAGGTGGGCATGAACGAGAGAAGCGGATTGCCATAGAAGTGATGCACCAGGTCCCAGGCGGTGTGCAGAATCCAGCCGAGGCCGATAAAGCGGTAGGAGTTGAAACCCTTGTAAGCGCAAAAGGTGATTGCAAAACCGGCGAACTCCCACTTGCCCAGGCCGCCGCCACTCAGATATGCCGCGCTTGCGCCCGCGAGCAGGATGGCCATGATCTTGCGACGGTACGGTTCCTGGATCAGAGATGAAACAACAATGAAGACAATCGCGATGGCCACGGCGAGAATGGCGTCGGCGGCGTGAAAGCTGGGGATCACATGCGATTCCATGACGTGATTATCTCCGATCGGTCTTATTGGGGCGCTTCGCTGCTTTGCGTTTACGAGGTGCTGGCATGGCGCGCTCGATCAGCGCTTGAAACGCGATGTTGGCGCGAGTGTCGGCATCTTTGGCCCGAAGGAAGCGATGCGCCGCGTGATGGCTCAGGTAAATCCCGCACAGCTCCCAAACGAATTGATCGACATCCAAGCGCTGGCTCAGGTGCCCGCGATGGATGGCCTGTTGAACGAGCTGTTTCAGCAGGGCACGCCATTCGCTTTCCATCGTGAGGATCTCATTCCTGACCGCGCCTTCGACGTCGTCGAATTCGAACAGTCCCGCAGCCACGGGGCAGCCGCCCGGGAGCCCGGCGCGCTGAGCCCAGCCGAACCAGTTCTTCACCAGCGCCTTTAGGCGAGGAAGGCCGGGTTCTGCTCGCATGGCCGGCTGGACAACGCGTGAATTTGCGAATTGCGCCATGTGCCGAAGCAATCCGATTTGAACTTCTTCCTTGGAATGGAAGTGGGCGAAGAGGCCGCTCTTAGACATTCCGACCTGATCGGCGAGGAGTCCGAGAGTGACACCGGTGAGGCCGGATTGGCTCATGAGGGCGAGGCCATGCTGGAGAATTCGTTCGCGAGTGGGGACCGGCTTCGTCATGGGATTGAGAATAGCACGACCGGTCGTGCTGGTCAAGTGAAAAGGGCCGGGCTGCGTGCCACGGCTACAATAGGTCCAGGCGGCATTGCCGCCGACATCTATCCGCTACGCTCGTAGGCGAGCATTATTCAGGGAAGCCTCCAGCGGTAATACGTTGGAGGCTTTCCCGCTTCACGGCGAAGAAGATTGCCGTGATGCTCGACGGTGGCCACGTTCGGGTGCACGCCAAACGAGCTAGCAAGAATTGTGATCCGAAGTACATCGAGAGGATTGGCCATGTTTGCGCGGCTTAAATCCAACTGGCCGCCGATAAATACCGATTAGCGCGGATCTATAGCAAGCTTCATCTGCGTTCATCAGCGGCTGAACTCCGTCTTACTTGCCCAGGGATGGTTTTCCGAACCTCGACTCTTCGATCGGGACGTTCGTCTTGACGTCGTTTATCGTGAAGGAATCCCGCCCGTCCAGCCACGAGAACTTGTATTTGAACGGGAACTTGATTCCGTTCACGTCGCGATAATCCGAGTAGTCCACCTGCGTGGGAACGCGGCCGATAGGCGTCCGGCTATAGCGCAGCAGACGCACCAGCAGGCCCGACTGCTTGTCGAAGAACAAGGTCGCGAGCAGGCCGCGCGGGCCGGTGCCCTGGACAACTAGCACCTCTTTGCCGTCGATGGATTCGTTATAGCCGATGCGCAAATTCGTGAGGACTTGTTTGATCTGCCCTGGGAAAGACAGCTCGGCGTCCAGTTTGAGGCCGTCCAGTTCGCTGCCGGTGACCTGATATTCGCCCAACAACGCGCGAGGCGTGGTTACCCAACCGATGCCGGTGTGGCCGTCGTAAGACCTGGTCTGATCGCCGCGATCGGGCGCGTCCGGGAACCGGATTTGCACCGTGCGCTGATCCGGAGCCTTCGCGAAGATCTGGAACTGGCCGCCGCCCTTCACATCCACGTATCCTTCTTGAGTTCCGGTGGCAATAAAGCTGGTGAGGCCGGCCAGTTTCTGTGCGCCGCCGAGCGCCTGAGTATATTTGTCAAGAACCTGCTCGGCAGTAACTTGTGGCTGGGGATCTTTCGGAACGATGTCATCCCGCTCGTCGTTGGGAGGGCCGTACAGAGTATCCAGCGCAATGGTGGTAGCTGGGAAATCGCGGCCGTGATGGCAGGTCCAGCACGACACCAGCGGCGCTCCCCCAAAGTTGGTTTTGTTTATGACGGCCACCATCTCAGTCATCTTGCGTGCCATCACTTTTCGCGGCGTGTCGGCTTCCCAGACGACTTTGTCGGTGCCGGCGCCGTTGTGACAGTCCGCGCAATCCCAGCCCAGGGCTGCCGCCATCACTCCCATGCTCCCCATGAACTCGTCCACCGTCAGGCCTTTAAGCGTACTGGTGGTCACGTTCTTAAAGGTTTCTCCAGCCGTCTTGGGCTTTTCTTGCGCCATAGCTTGGCCGGCCAACGCGAACCCAGCGACCGTCATTCCAGCGACTTCGAAGACGAGCCGCCTCGACCAAAACTTCATGTTGTGTTGCCTCCCGAAAAATATGGCGAAGGATCTATCGTACTAACGACAGGACTCCGGCGCAACCAGCGAGGTTACTTGCGAGAATTCAGGATTCAGAATTCAGAAGCCAGAATCGAAAGCCGGGGGGAAAGAATTTAGAATTCTGAATTCTGACTTCTGGATTCCGTTCCCTCGACATGCTAGCGTTACTGGTTAGACATGCAACCAACGGTCGCAGCCATCAGCGCCGACACGAGTTTCTTCGGACAGCCGCGCGGACTGGCGACGCTGTTCTTCGTCGAGATGTGGGAGCGCTTCAGCTACTACGGGATGCGCGCGCTCCTGATCCTGTTCATGACGGCCAGCGTGGCGCGCGGCGGGCTGGGTTTTCCGGTCATGAAGGCCGGCGCGATTTACGGCTTCTACACGGCCATGGTCTACTTGCTGAGCCTGCCGGGCGGATGGGCGGCGGATCGGATCTTTGGGCAGCGGCGAACAGTGCTGTACGGCGGCATTCTGATCGTGGCGGGGCAGTTCTTCCTGATGAGTCCGGGCTTGGAGGGATTCTACGCGGGCCTGGGCCTCTTAATGGTTGGAACCGGAATGCTGAAACCCAACGCCAGCACGATGGTGGGGCAGCTCTATGCGCCCGGCGACCGGCGGCGCGATTCGGGCTTCTCAATTTATTACATGGGCATCAATCTGGGCGCGCTGCTTGCGCCGCTGGCGTGTGGATACGTAGGCGAGCGCATCGGTTGGCGGCTGGGCTTCGGCGTGGCGGGCCTGGGGATGGTGGTGGGGCTCATCCAATATACACTGAGCGGGAAGTACCTCGGGTCCGCGGGACTCCATCCGGCGCCGCCCGCGAGCCCAGAGGCGGGCAGGCGTCTGAAGCGCAATGCAACGTTGAGTGTGTCGGCTGTCGCGTTGATTCTGGGAGCGATTGGATTGCTGGCGGCCACGGGACGATTGGAGATTACCGCGCAGGGCGTCTCCGCGTCGCTCGGCCTGGTTTTGATTGTTGTCTCGGCGGGAATTTTCGCGTGGCTGCTGTTGGGCCGCGGCTGGTCGACGATAGAGCGCAAACGCTCGGGCGCGATTCTAGTGCTCTTCCTGGCATCGGCGGTGTTTTGGGCGGCCTATGAGCAGGCCGGTTCGTCGCTGAGTCTCTTCGCCGAGCGCAGCACCAATCGCGTAGTGCTGGGATTTGATTTTCCGGCCAGTTGGTTCCAATTTGTTCCGGCGCTTTTCGTGATGATTCTGGCGCCGATGTTCGCGTGGCTGTGGATCGCGTTAGGCAAGCGCGAGCCGTCGAGTCCGGCAAAGTTCGTGTGGGCTTTGGTGTTCGGAGGGATCGCGTTTGCGATTCTGATTCCGCCGGCCAGAGCGGCGATAACGGGCGCGCTGGTTTCGCCGTGGTGGTTGACGAGCACCTACTTTCTGCAAACGCTGGGCGAGATGTGCCTGAGTCCGGTGGGGCTGAGCGCGATGAGTAAGCTCGCGCCCGCGCGCGTCGGGGGCATGATGATGGGTCTGTTTTTCGTCTCGATCAGCATCGGCGATTATCTGGCCGGGACCGCGGCGTCGCTCTACGAATCCATGCCGCTGCCTGAGCTGTTTGGCGTGGTGGCGGCCATTTCGTTTGGCGCGGCGGTGGTGCTGCTGGTGCTGGTGAAACCGACGGTGAAGCTGATGTCCGGTGTCAAATAGCGAGCCAGGGTGAAGTAGCGATCCATGTTCATCGGTCACTTCGCGGTGGGGTTTGGGGCCAAGCGATTCGCGCCGCGCAGCTCGATGGCGGTGTTGCTGGCTGCCCCGCAGCTCGCCGACATATTGTGGCCGATCTTCGTGCTGACGGGCTGGGAACAAGTGCGAATTGATCCCGGCAACACACGCTTCACTCCGCTCGACTTCGTTTCCTATCCGTGGTCGCACAGCCTGTTGATGTTGTGTGTTTGGGCCACGGCCTTCGGGGCAATCTATTACGCGCTTTCGCGCTATTGGCCTGGAACGGTCGCGATTTGGATCGGCGTGGTGAGCCATTGGGTACTGGATTGGGTGACGCATCGGCCGGACATGCCGCTCTATCCGGGCGGGGCGCGATACGGTCTGGGACTGTGGAACTCGATCGCCGGAACGATGGCGGTGGAGATTCTGATGTTCGCGGCGGGAGTGTGGATGTATGCGCGCGCCACGCGGGCGAAGGATCGCATCGGGCGCTATGCGTTCGTCGCGTACGTGGTGTTGCTGCTGGTGATTTATATCGCGGATGCCTTCGGTCCACCGCCCGAGAGCGTGGCTGAGATTGCCTGGACGGCCGTCGCGGCCGTGGTTGTCTTGATTCCCTGGGCCTGGTGGTTTGATCGGCACCGAAGCAGTAAAGACAAACCGGCATGACAGCGGTTCGGTCAATTGCGTTAGCTGCGCTCGCGGTTGCTCTGTACGGGCAGCCCAAACCCAAGTATCCCGCGCCGCAAGACCCCGCGCCAAAAGACATGGCCGGCTGGGACAAGATCCGATGGGGCATGACGATTGCGGAGGCCCGCGCGGCCTACGACATTCATACCGAACCTGAGAGCAAGGACAACTGGACGCTGCTGTATCTCAATCCTGTGAAGATTGGCGGCGTCGAAATGGGTGTTCAGGTGGGAGCCCGCCTTGGTGGTGAGAAGGTTACCTCGGTCAGGCTGTGGTCGTTTTTTGGGGTTCCCAACGCCGCGCCATTTGCGGGATCCCAAGACTTCGATACGATCAAGACCACGCTCATCCAAGAGTGCGGCCATCCAGCCAGTGAGGAAACGAAAAGAGGCGAGAACGGCCGCCTGATCAAAACCGTTGGCTGGACATTTCCCTCCACCGCGATCGTTCTGACGTTGGAGCAATCCACATCCTTGCCAAATCTCGGCACTATTTATCTGGACTACTCGGCAACCACTAAGTAAGCGCCCAGAGGGCAGCCGGTGCGTGCGCCACTTACAATACAGGGATGGCTCCGCTGCGCGGATCGTTCTGGGTGTTCGTGTTGTACGACGTGGCTGAGGAGATCCGCATCGACAAGTTGCGCGATCTGGTGGGCGCCGAGACGGCGCGGCCACAGCCCAGCTTCAAGCATCCGGCACCGGAGTACGTGCGCTTCGAGCGGCCACCCGCGATCGAGTACCCCGAGCCGCTGGCGCTCGAAACCGGCGAGCAGTTCGAGGCCCGCATCAAGTACTTCGACTATGGCGTGGCCAGCGTCGAGTTGAAGATGGAGTTCGAGGCGGATTGGGAGCAATTGATCCGCTTGTCGAACCGCTGGATTCTCGCGCCAGAGATCGAGCGTCGGACGGCGGAGCTGATTCAGTCGCGGATGGAGCGCGCGGCGCCGGCTCTGGTGCAGGCCTATCCGGCGCGTCTGAGCGAAGACTACTACATCATTCATTTGCGCGAGGCACTGGATGAGGACGGCCGGACGCTGACGGCTCCCGTGATGCTCGCCAAGCATGGCGGCGAAATCGCGCAGATTGTGCGCGGGGACTCGCAGCCACTGGCCGAGGGGGAGCGCACCGAGGTCTTGCAGTCGTCGTTGTCATACTATCCGAGCGATCTGTTGGTAACTGGTTGGGTGGCGGCGCTGGTCTACGACACCGCCGAGGGCGCGGAGCCGACCATCCAATTGCTGGAATACGCGAATACGCAATTGCTAGAGTTCCGGCACTACGACGATGTCCTGACGCGGGTTTTGGAGAACGTCTATAAGACGTTGGAGCATCGCGGTGGATTTTTCCGGCGCTGGAGGATGGCGCGCGAGGCCGAGCGGCTGAATACGCTGCGGCTGGACGTGCGGGAGCTGACCGAGCGCACCGATAATGCGATTAAGTTCTTGAGCGATATGTTTTACGCGCGGGCCTATCGGATCGCGGCGGCTCGCGTGGGCGTCACCGACTACCGCAACCTGGTGGAAGAGAAGCTTCGGACGGCCGGTGAGCTGTATGAGTTCATGATGACCGAGTTTCATCAGGCGCGGGCGTTCGTCCTGGAGGCGATGGTGGTGGCGATACTGGTGATCGAGCTGTTTTCCTTGTTCCGGGGTGGGCACTGACGTACTGAAGGCTGGACATACACTGTTCTCTCCGCCAATCGATTCGAGACAGCCAGATGGGGTAAAGATTTAGGTATGTCGTCGCTACTTGAAAAAGCCCTGGAGAAGGTCGTCGCACTGCCTCCAGATGAACAGGATGCGATTGCATCTGAGATTTTGGCTTCGTTGGCCGACGAAGAGGCGTGGAAAAAGCGCTTTGTCGAGAAGCGCGACATCATCTATCGCATGGCGCGTGAGGCTCTCCGGGAAGACGAGCAGGGCGAGACGCTAGCACTCGGCGATCTCCTTTAGGTGGAGTCACGGACCACCAGGCGGTTTTGGCGTTTATTCGCCGACCTCGCGTCAGACGTTCAAAGGGACGCAAAGCGCGCCTATCGAATTTTTCAGGAGAATCCTCGGCATCCCGGCCTGCAATTTAAGAAACTCGAGGGCTATGATGATGTCTATTCGGCGCGAATAGGCTTGGCATACCGCGCGTTGGCGATTACGACCGCCTCCGGAGTGTGCCTGTGAATCAATCATTTGACCTGGTGGTACGGCTCGCAGGAAGCCCCGCCGACTTCGCGGCCGCACGCATGCTGTGGCGCGAGTACTGAAAATCCTTTGACTTACCGGACGAGCTTCAAGGTTTTGGTGAGGAGCTGAAGCGGCTGCCTGAGGAAGCGTACGCCAACAACCCGGCGCCAGGCGCTATCTATTTGAGACTACATCTGCTGAAACTGCAATGGTGCTAAAGCTTTAGCCCGAATCCGCCGATATTCCTTCCGTGGGCGGAGTGTATCTGGAATCGCGGCTCGAGTTCCTGCGCAAGAGTCAAAACCCGGATGGCGGCTGGGGATATTTTCCAGCCAAGGGATCGTGGTTTGAGCCAACCACCTACGCGATGCTGGCGCTTCAAGGCCGCCGGGAATCGGAAGGCGATCTGGACCGGGCGTGGCGATTGCTGCGCTCGTGGCAGTTGGCGGATGGGAGTTTTCGGCCGAGCGGGCAAGTCGCTGACGGAACCTGGGTGACGGCGCACGCGGTGACTTTGGCGAGCGTTCGGGGCGTCGATGACGCGAGTGTCCGAAGGTCGGTGGATTGGCTGCTCGGGGACGTTGGCGCCGAGCATGACGTCCTGATGCGAGTAGCCTCTTTTTTCCATTGGATACCGACGAAACTTGATGTATCACATGAAGGCTGGCCGTGGCGGCAAGGCAACGCGTCGTGGATTGAGCCGACGGCGCACACGCTGGTCGCGTTGAAGAAGGTATCGAGCCACTACCGTACGGCCGAAGTGGAACGCCGCGTCCGGGAAGGCGAGAAGCTGGTCCTGAGCCGGCGCTGCAGCGACGGCGGCTGGAACTGTGGGAATCCGAACGTTTTCAATTACGATCTGCCTTCCTATCCCGAGACCACCGGGCTGGCCCTACTGGGCCTGGAAGGGCGGAATGAGGAGGAATTGGCAGGCGCCTTGGCCGTGGCGCGCCGATTCCGCGCGGAAACCAAATCCTCACTAGCAAAAGCCTGGCTCCAGATCGCGCTGCGCTGTCACGGTCAGCCGTTGGAAACTCCAGCGGAGATCCCGTGGGCGTCAAGCGACATCATGCTCGGAGCCGTACAGGCGCTGGGACATCCCGAAGGCAACTACCGGCTGTTCGGCGCGCCGGGAGTTCAACTATGACTCGGAGGAAGTTCGCAGGATTATCGGCAGCGGCCGTGGTTGGCACCTATGCCGGGATCAAGCTGCAGCGACCGCCGAAATTGTCAGACGGGCCCGCGGGCAAGTCGGCCGTGGCGATCATCCGGGCGCGCTCGTATTCGGACGATCTGGTTAGCCGCATGCTGCAGGGAATCCGGGAGTGCGGCCTGGACGTGCGCGGCAAGCGGGTACTTCTGAAGCCCAACCTGGTGGAGTTTGACGCCGCCACCGTGATCAATACCGACGCCGCCGTGATTGCCGCGGCGCTCGAGGTATTCCATCGGCTGGGCGCGCGCGAGGTGAAGATCGGCGAAGGGCCGGGGCATCGGCGCGACACCCTGGATCTGGCGGATGACGCACGCTATCGCGCGAGTGTTCCGAAGTTCGATCGCATCTTCACGGATCTAAATCGCGATGATGTGTCGCCGGTGCGGGGCTTTGCCGGCGAATCCCAGTTTTACTTTCCCAACACCGTCCTGGGCGCCGATTTGATCGTGTCGCTCGCCAAGATGAAGACGCATCATTGGGCGGGCGCGACGCTCTCGATGAAAAACTTCTTTGGCGTGGTTCCCGGATCGGTGTATGGATGGCCGAAGAACAAGCTGCACTACCTCGGGATTGCAGAATCGATCGTGGCGCTGAATCGCCAGTTTGGGAGCAAGGCGTTTGCGATCGTGGACGGCGTGATCGGGATGGAAGGAAATGGGCCCATCCAAGGCACGCCCAAACCCGCCGGGGTGCTTGTGATGGGGCGCGACCTGGTGGCCGTGGACGCTACTTGCGCGCGCGTGATGGGGATCGACCCCGAGAAGATGACCTACCTGCGGATGGCGGCCGATCTTGGCCACGTGCACGCCGGGCGCATCGAGCAGCGGGGCGAGACGATCGCCTCGGTGCGGACGAATTTCGCGCTCATCGACGAATACAAGAGTCTCCGACTCGCGTGATGCACGGACAGGCAACGGGGCGCTGGCGGCGTTATTTCGGCCCGATGCCTGGCCGGCGCGAAGCACACGCCATGGCCTGGATGGCTTTGACCGCGGGTGTGATCCTGTGCGGCGCATCGCTGGTGCTGGGGTTCCAGGGGCGCACGTTCATGGGCCGCGCGCTGGGCGGCGACTTCGTCGAGTTCTACACCATCGGCAAGATTCTCAATACGTACTCACCGGCGCGGATCTATGATCTTCAACTGGCCGTGAGCTTGCAGCATGAGACCCTGCCCAGCATGGCCGAAACGCAGATGCTGGTTTTCGCCCAAGCACCTTATATCGCGTGGCTGTTTCGGCCGTTCGCGTGGCTGCCGTACGCTTGGGCGTACGTCGCTTGGCTGGGATTCACGGCCGCGCTGTATGCCGCCGGCCTGGCAGCGCTGTTCAGCGCGGTGGGTTTGAAGCGCGAGGACCGCAAGACCGGTTTTCTCTTGGCACTCTCGTCGATGCCGTTTCTGTTCGAGACCTGGATTGGCGGTCAGATGGCGGCGGTGGTCTTCTTCATCTGGGCGCTGTTCCTTTGGTGTATTCAAAACGAACGGCGATTTGTCGCCGGGCTGGTGCTGTCGCTGTGTCTCTTTAAGCCGACCCTGGTGGCCCTGCCGGCCGCGATGCTGCTGCTAAGCCGGCGCTGGCGCGTGGCGGGCGGCCTGGCGGTGGGCAGCACAGCGGTGGCGCTGATCTCCATTGCGACAGTGGGCTTGGACGGCTGCCGGGCGTGGACCAGAATGCTGGCCTTCAACGCACAGGTCGCCAGTGGAGCGGGCGATGCGTGGCATCGATCCAAGTACGTGGACATGGCTGCGTTCTTTCATCTGCTGCTAGGCAAGCGTGAGACGGCCGCGGCCGTCGCGATGGTTATCGTAGGGGTCGCCGCGGTGGGAGCGTTGGGATGGGCTTGGTGGAGAGCGGAAGGCTTGGCGTCTAGCGAGCTTTGGGCGGCAACGCTGTGCTTCACCTTGGTAGTGAACGCCTACGCGCCGATTTACGATAGCGTTTTGGCGGTGGCGGCGGTCGCGCTGGTGGCGGCGAAACGGGAGGAGCGGCCCCCCAACGATCGGGAGGCGTTCGCGGCCTGGCTATTGCTCCTGTACATGGTTCCGTGGGTAACTCAATCTTTTGCCGAATTCTTGCACCTGCAGCTGATCACGCTGGTGTTGGCTGGGTTTGGGGTATGGGCGCTGCGGCTGGCGCATGAATCCACCGAAAAAAACGGAACACTTAGGCTAACTCATTGTAAATCCGAGGGGGAAGAAAGTACTATGACCCACCAACTACAACCAGGGGCGGCAGGGTGATTTAAGGTTCGTTCTAGGGGCTAACCCTGATTTCACGTACCAGATCGGGGTGATAACTTACCAATAGCGAAGGACGAATCCTTCGCAAGGGAGAGGAGAAACAATGACACGGATCACCAACTTGGTTTTGAAGTTGAAGGTGTGGAAAGATACGAAAGGTCAGGACCTGATCGAATACGCGCTGATGGCGGGTTTCGTGGCGGTTGCCGCCGGCGCTATTATGCCTGGCGTGGCCTCCAGTATCAGCACCATTTTCAGCAAAATTTCCAGTGTGATGACGGCTGCTTCGACGCAGAGCTAACGCCATCTTTTGGCGGGTAGGCGAGGAGACGACCCTCTGCCTCGCCTATCCACCTCAAATTCAACCCCGTTCAGTTCAGTTCCCCTCAACTGGCCACCCGGTCCGAACGCGTAGTGCGGATGCTACACTACCGATTCTGATCCCCCCATGCGTTCCATCCTTGAGTTCGTTATTTACCTTGTTTCCGGATTTGGATACGCGCTCTATTTCGACCTGAATTTGCTCGAAGCCGCTTTGGTCGGCGTAGTGATTTTGTGCGTCTATCGGGGCTGGGTGCCCAATCTGCCGCCGAAATTCTCGATCATGCCAGCGTGGCGGGCCTGGGTTAGGCTGGCGCATCGGCGGAAGACGGCCGTGGCGGTAGTGTTCTTTGGGGCGCTGGCCATACGCGCGGCGTTGTTGCCGCTGCTGCCTGTTCCTCATCCGGAAGTAACCGACGAATTCAGCCAGTTGTTGCTCGCCGACACGCTGTCACACGGGCGGCTGAGCAACCCCACGCATCCGATGTGGGTGCATTTTGAGAGCATCCACATTATTCAAAAGCCGACCTACAACTCCGACTATTTTCCCGGGCCAGCAGCGATCCTGGCGTTGGGAATGCTGGCCGGTCATCCGTGGATCGCGGTGTGGGTGTTGTGCGCCGCAATGTGCGCCGCGCTGTGCTGGATGTTGCAGGCCTGGGTGCCGCCGGCCTGGGCGTTGTTCGGCGCGTTGCTGGCCGTCGTGCGCTTCGACATCGCGAGTTATTGGGTCAACAGCTATTATGGCGGCTGTCTCGCCGCCCTGGGCGGAGCGCTGCTCTTGGGAGCCTACCCGCGCTTCGTCAATAGCGCAAAGGGTGCGGCGCGCACCACTAAACCGGCCACGGACTTAACTGCGCCGCACTCCGTTTTGCGCGAGTCACCCAAGGACCCTTCCGTTCCGCTGTCGCTGGTGTTGGCGCTGGGCTTGATAGCGATCGGCTACACGCGGCCGTTCGAGGGCCTGGGCGTGTCGGTGCCGGTGGTGGCGGCGTTGGCGATCGCTTTTCGTAAGAAGCTGCGGGTTTATTGGATGTGCGTACCCGCGGCGGCTCTGGTGTTGGCGGCGGTCGGCGGCCTGCTGTTGTACTCGAAAGCTGTCACGGGCGATCCGTTGCGAACACCCTACGCGGCCAACCAGGCAGCTTACGGATGGCCTCTGGGGCTGCCCTGGTTTCACGCGCGGGACGTCAAGCTCCCCGACGTCGAGCTGCAGCGCTATTACGATTACGAACGAGACGCGCATGACAGGAATTCGTCCCTAATCGGAGAGCTGAAGCACAGCACCCTCAAGGCTCAGACCTTGTGGAGGTTCTATTTTGGACCAGCGCTTTCGATTCCATTGCTGATGCTACCGGCAGTGTGGCGGAGCAGGCGTATGCGTTTGCTGCTGCTCGCGGCGGGATGCACGATTCTTTTGACGCTGATGCAGTTCGTCAGCCTGCCTCATTACGCCGCGCCGGCCGCGGCCGCTATTCTTGCAATCCTGGTGGAGTGTATGCACCGGCTGCATCGTGTTCGACGCCACGGCCGCCCGATCGGACTGCAACTTGTACTGGCGGCGCCGCTGGTTATGCTGGTGATTCTCGCGGTCCGCATCGGCCTTGAAAAGTCCCACCTGCCGTTTACGCAAGCGGTAAATTTCGAATCCTGGTGTTGCGTGCAGCCGGGCAATCAGAACAAGGCGCGGGTTTTGGAAACGCTGGAGAAGATTGGCGGCAAGCACCTGGTGATCGTGAAGCCGAAAGACAACCCGAACGACTTCCTTCAGTGGATTTACAACGCGGCCGACATTGACGCTTCGCCGGTGGTGTGGGCGCGGGATTTGGGCCCGGAGCAAGATCGCGCCTTGGTCGAATATTTTCGCGGCCGGACCGTGTGGCTCGTGGATCCCAACCCGCAGCCCGCGCGCATCACACCTTACCCCGTCGCGCCTTAGCGTGGGACAAACGAGCCCGGAATCGGTGCTCATACTTTTCCATCCAGACCCGCGATCCATGGAAAGCCACGCCTTCCGATTCCAGGCGCAGCCGTTGTTCCAGCCCATTTTCGCCGGTCAGCGAGATCTTCCCGCCAGCCCCCACGACGCGATGCCACGGCAGCCCGCGTGCGTTTCGCAATGCCCAGACCACCTGGCGTGCACAACCTGGGAATCCCGCAGCCTGAGCGACGAGGCCATACGTGGATACTTTGCCTTTGGGAATCTTGCGGATGGTGTCGCGGATCACGTCGAGCATGATTTATACCAAGCCAATGTCCGGCGCAGTCCTTGCTCCAACGTGTACTGGGGCGCATGACCCAGATCGCGGCGGGCCGCGGTAGTGTCGGCTTGGGAATCCCGCACGTCGCCCACCCGAGATGGACCGTACTGAGGCCGCAAGCTCACGCCCTCGATTTTCTGCAGCAGATCCCACACGGAATTGAGTGAATACCGGTGGCCGTTTCCGGCGTTATACATTTTGCCCGCGACGCCCGGCGCGCTGGCGGCTTTCCAACATAAGGCCGCGACGTCTTCGACGTATGTGAAATCGCGCGTCTGCTCGCCGTCGCCGAAGATGGTGGGCGAGCGGCGCTCGATCAAGGCCTTGAAAAACAGAGACAGAACGCCGGAGTAGGGACTGGATGGATCTTGGCGCTCCCCATACACGTTGAAGAATCGCAGCGCGACAGTTTCCAGGCCGAAGCAGGAGTGGAACACGCTCGAGTAATACTCGCCCGCGAGCTTCTGAACAGCGTAGGGAGATTGCGGGCGCGGCGGCATGCTTTCCACTTTCGGCAGGACCTCGGTGTCGCCGTACGCTGAAGAGGAAGCGGCGTAGACCACGCGTTCCACTTTCGCTTCCACCGAAGCGCGCAGAACGTTGAATGTTCCATCGATATTAACCTGATGCGATGGCGCGGGATCCTGGATGGAACGCGGCACCGACGGTATGGCCGCCAGATGAAACACGATGTCCGCGCCACGGATGGCGGCGGCTAGGGCGTTGTAGTCGCGAATGTCGGATTGGTCGAGCTCGACGCGGGACCGAATGTCGCTGAGGTTGCTCTCGCGGCCCGTGAGGAAGTTGTCCACCACTCGCACGGTGCCGGCGCCTTGGGCCAGAAGAGTGCGCACCACAGCGGAGCCGATGAATCCGGCGCCGCCCGTCACCACGTAGACCTTCATATATAAAGCCGCATGCCAGCTTATTCGGCGGGCTTGGCAGCCACCGCGATCAACGATAGCCCGCGCCACGGCAAAACCGCATCGGAGCGGCGCCAGATCCACACCGTTTTGTCGAAAATCTTCAGCGTCACTTTGTTGATCTGCCGGCTCCGCAGCAGCTTGCCGTGGAACCACCATCCCAGCGTCCCGATTTTGTTGAGCTGGCGCATTGCAGCGACGGTGAAACCGGCTTTTTCAAGTAGCGCGCTCAGTTGGGCTCTTGAAAAGCGCCGCCGGTGTCCCAGCGTCTTATCCAGAGTTCCATAGAGCGCTTGGCCCTGGGGCGCAAGCACGACCAGAGAACCGCCGGGCTTCAAGACACTGGCGGCCGAGCGGACGACAGCGGCGGGATCCTCGACGTATTCCAAAACATTCACGCACAGAACTGTATCAAACGGACCGCCTGCTTCCTGGTAATCCTGGGGACGTTCGGGGTCGAGCTTTAGCACCGAGACGTTGGGCGTCAGCAGGAAGCGGTTGCCTAGGGCATGCAGGTACAGCGGGTCCTTCTCGGCCGCGACGTAAAGGATCCGGCGGCCCATCAGGCGCGCCGCAATGTTGCCGATCCCGGCGCCCAGCTCCAGCACCGTGTCCCCGACATACGGGCGCAGAACGCGGGCCAGCCAGCTCAAGTACTGAGGCGTGCCGGTGAGATTGTTGAGGAACGCCCGGCCGTAGGGCTCGACATACAAATCGTCAATCAGCCAGAAATGCAAAATGACGCCCAGCGCTTTCACGCCGTCCTTCCAACCGATCTTCTTGCCTTCTTCGTAAGTGCGGCCGTGATAGCTGATGGGAACTTCGTAAATGCGCAGCTTGCGCTTGGCGCACTTCATGGTGATCTCGGGCTCAAAGCCAAAGCGGTTCGATCGGATGGGAATGCTTTTGAGGAGATCGGTGCGGAAGACCTTGTAGCAGGTCTCCATATCCGTCAGGTTCAGATTGCAGAACATGTTGGAGAGCAGCGTCAGGCTCTTATTGATCATGGAGTGCCAGAACGGCAACACACGAGTTTGCTCGCCGGCCAGATAGCGCGAACCGAAAACCGCATCGGCATGCCCGCTCAGCAAAGGGCGCAACAAGGCTGGGTACTCGGCGGGATCATATTCCAGGTCGGCGTCCTGGACCAGGCAAAAGTCGCCGCGGGCTTGCTGGATGGCAGTGCGGACAGCGGCGCCCTTGCCTTCATTGACGTTTTTCCGGAAGAGCCGGATGGAGGGTTCCTGGGCGGCCAGGCGGTCGAGAATATCGGAGGTGCCGTCGGTGGAGCAATCGTCGACGATGATCAACTCGCGCTCCATGTTTTCCGGAAGCGGCGCCGCCAGCACCTGCGCCAGGCTGCGTTCCACCATCGTACGTTCGTTGTAGACGGGGATGAGGATGGAAAGCCGCAATTCCTTAGTATAGGCGGCTCTCGAGAAGCGCCGCGATCTCTACCCGCCATTCCACCAACCGATCACAATACGGCGTTCGAGAGCGACCTACAGACCCGCCTGGCGCCGATCATCATCGGCCGTTATTCAACCAAGTGGACACAACCACGTTGCATAAGGGGCCCGTTGTGAGACGGCGTGATTTCCGCGCCGACTCAAATGGGAAATTACGATGATGCGGAATGTCGTGTCGCGGCGAAGCGGTTCATCCACCAAAGCAGCCCGATGTTTATTGCAGCAAAGACCATGGGCCCGTAGGCCCTGCCGGGATCGTTGAGGCGTAACCCGACGATTCCGTCGAATAGCTGCACGAGGGTCATCGCTACGGCAAGCGCGGCCACACCAGCGCGCGAACGCAACGCCATCGCATAGATTGTCGCCAATGGCAGCGCGACACTACGCGAGGCCGCATACAGTGCATATTCATGTCCCCCAGCCATGCGGAGCGACAGCAGCGAAAAACCTGCACTCACGATCGCGCTCAAAAGCGTAAATCCCGCACAGGTCCAATATGCTCGCATCTGACTATTGGCTAATCCCATAGACCCCAGTCTAACGTCGTCTCACACACTGGATTAACCGGCGCACCCGTCGCGAAAGTAAGAACGGTGTCGCAAAAAGGGTAAGTTTTGCATCATCGCGGAAAGGCTTGTAAACATGTGATCTTCAGAGAAAAATGACGGGCTTTCTTCGGCGCTATTTGACGTTCGCGTTCGCGCGGCGTCGCCGCCCCCGCAAGCGGTCCTTTACGCAACGGCTAGTAGGGCGACGAGGATGGCACTATTTTGCGGATGCCTTCGCCGTTTTCGAGGAGTCATCCGCGCCTCGTGCCGATGAACACGCTATCTGGGATACTTTGCGATCCCGCAAGCCTGGTTCTCTACGCGCGATGCCAAGCCAGTTCGAGACCTCATGCGCGATCTAGAAAGGGTGAAGCGCGGCGAACCTTGAGCGAACCGTTTGCTCCATTCGAATCGAAACCGCTCCGCACACCAATAGAACCATCGAAAACTTCCAGATTTGTAGCTTCTACCGACAAGAAGATTTGTCTTGACAGAAGAATGTTCCGGTGTTTAAATCGATCCATGCTGGCGACGTTGCAAATCGTACAGAGCCCCGAAAAAGCGGGCGTCTTACTCCAGCCCGGCCGACTTCGTCTCCTCGAACAATTAACTGAGCCCGATTCCGCCGCCGGACTCGCCCGCCGCCTCGGCGTGCCTCGGCAGAAACTGAACTACCATCTGCGCGAACTAGAGCGCGAAGGCTTCCTGGAGTTGGTCGAGGAACGCCGTAAAGGAAATTGCGTGGAACGCGTGGTGCGCGCCGTGGCCCGCGAATTCCTGATCGCTCCCCAGACCGGCGATCGCGTCACTGCCGACCGCTTCTCCGCCGCTTATCTCGCTTCTACTGCCGCGCGCATGATTCGCGAGCTGGCCTCTTTCTGCATCCGCGCCCGCAAGGCCGGAAAACGCGTCGCCACTTTGACCATGGAAACCGAGATCCGCTTCGCTAGCGCTGAATCCCGCGCCGCCTTCGCCGAAGAGATGATCGCCTCCATTGCGCAACTCGCGGCGAAATATCATAACGAGCAGGCCGAAGGAGGGCGGCGTTTCCGCCTGCTCTCCGCCGTTTATCCCGCCGTCAAGCTGGAAGAATCCGCCAGCGAATCCGCAAATCTGGAGTGAAAATATGAGCAGATCCCACGAGACCATCATCGATCTAAAAGCAACTCCTGAAGAAGTCTTCCGCGCCCTGACCGACCCCGAGCAGATTGTGAAATGGTTCGTCCCCGGAGCCCGCGTGGAGCCGCGCGTTGGCGGAGAATATGTCAAGGTCTGGGGACCCGGGATGGAAAGCGCGTCGACCATCTCCGCCTGGGAGCCCGGTAAGCATTTCGGCACTTACAGCGAACGTTCCATCGCCTACGGCTCCAAAGGCGGCCCGGTGGACACAGGCGTTGTACAAAAAATGTGTGTCGATTACTACATCGAATCGCTGGGCGGAGGAATCACGCGCCTCCGTCTGGTTCAGTCCGGCTTCGGCCCCGAAGCAGCCTGGGACGACGAGTTCGCCGAAACGAAAACCGGGTGGGCGGCCTATTTGAAAAAACTAAAGGAGTTGCTCGAAAAATAATCCACCATGCAACGAAGACCCTGGAACACAATTGCGCTCGGCTCGCTGTTGCTCATCTCGGCCTGCTTAAAAGGAGGACAGGAAGTGCAATCTCCGCAACCTGAAAAATCGAAGCCGCCTGTCAAAATGGAGCAGCGCGGGCGCATCCTTGGAATCGGCGGTGTCTTCTTCAAATCCGCTAATCGCGATCAGATGCGCGAATGGTATTCGATGCATCTTGGACTCGCTGACAAAGGCGGAGGCGCGATGCTTCCCTGGCGCGAACACGATGACCCGCAAAAGGAGCACGTTACGGTTTGGACTATTTTTCCCACCTCCACTGACTATTTCCCAGCCACGCAACCGTTCATGGTCAACTACATCGTGGACGATCTGGATGCTTTGCTCGACCGCTTAAAACAAGAGGGAGTAAAGATTGACGCCAAACGAATGAATGAATCCTACGGTCGCTTTGCCTGGATCTATGACCTGGATGGGAATAAGATTGAGCTCTGGCAGCCGGCGTCCGCAAAGCCCTAAGGGCCTTCCACGGCACTTACTCAATCGGTTTTCTGTAGCTACGGTCCCGTAGTCGTAGAATGGCCGGAAATGCTTTGCGCCTGGTCATCTCAATATCCGCATCGGCCGATTCCCCCCGATCAGTCGCGCAGTGTAGAGGTTAATGGTACCGGCAGCGTCGTGGTTCCAGCCCCCGCCGTGTTACAGGGCTTGTCCAATCATTTCTCCAGCGACAGGGCTCGCCACAGCGTATGGCGACTGACCTCAAGCTCATCAGCGACCTGCACTTTGCTGTACTCCCAGACCGCAGCAGTGCCCGCGCCTTCTTCAAATCCGCTTCATCGAGCGCTTTGGGTCTGCCGCCCACGCGACCCCGACGACGGGCGGCCTTCAGACCTGCGTTCACCCGTTGACGCCATATGTCACGCTCAAACTCCGCAAGCGCGGCGAAGATGTGAAATGTAAGCTTACCGCTGCTAGTAGCTCGGAATCGGGAGTCCGCAATGAACGAATGAGGGTGGCGAATCTACCCCGGACAAAACTGTAAGAAGTGCGGTAAAGAACTGCAAACGGTTACGCCCTCCTCACGGTACACGCTTACGATTTACTGGAACCTGCAGTACAGAATGCCAGACACAATAGTACCTGTAGTACAGAATGCCAGACACAATCGTACGTTTTTCACCTCCCGCGTATTCCTTCACCAACCGAAAAGTGGCAGAATGAACGTCATGTCCCCCACTGACACCCTTGCGCATCGTCGCCTACCCACCATTCTCGGATTGCTCTGCTTCGTCGCCCTTTGGGTGCTGCCTATCCATGCCGAGGTGATTGTTGACATATATCAATCTGGCCCCAACGTCCTCTCTTCCTACTCCGGCACCATCAATCTCACCGATCTTGCCTTTCTCGGCGAAGCCGGTCCCACTCCCGCTTTCATCACCCCCGATATCGCGACGGAGGTATTCGAAGGCACACCGGGGGGCGCGCCCGTATACGGGGGCATCACGGCCCCGGCCGATTTCGGCACGGGTAACGAGACGCTGGCCACCACCACGGCCGGCGACACCTTCGGATTCGCAGGAGACGGGGTGGAAGAATTACTGCTCCCCATCGGATACATCAGCGGTTCTTCCATCTCGGGTACGGATACCTGGGACGGTACAAGCCTCGCGGGCTTAGACCTGAAAGCCGGCACTTACACCTACACCTGGGGCACCGGAATCAACGCCGATTCGGTCGTGGTCAATATTGGTATTGCGCCAGTGCCCGAACCGTCCTCTCTGGGCCTCATGTCGCTGGTTGTCCTCGCCCTGGTGGTCCTTTTGCGCGGCCGCCGAGCATCGAGCGTCTAAACCGCCAAAGAACCGGCGAAACCACGCTGTCTGGGAGCTGTCCCTTGGCTGCCTTTGTCAGGCGCGAGCCTGTCCCACCAACACTCCGGCCATCGAACCACACCCGACCGTACGTGCCAGGCCGCTCTGGGCCACGAGAGCGCTGAAGATCGTAAGAGCGCGCTCCCCAAGGTTGGAATGTGGGTTTCGATATATCGGCGCACAACATCGAAGCAGAAATGATTCCATGAAAACGCTAGGGTAGCGAGGTCAGAGGCTTGAGCGCTCGTTCGCTGTCCGGATTGGGGACTCGGACGATTGGCGTAGTTTGGCGAGTGTGCGTAATGAAATACTCCGCCACGCAGAACGCCTCGGCGAGCCGCGTGGTTCCGAAATCAGAACGGAGCTGGACGCGCTCGGGCCCGCAGCACCCTCGTCATTGGAGCAACATAGCGTCAAATACCGCTGAAGAAAGCCCGCCATTTTTCTCTGAAGGTCACAGGGCGATCTCTACCCCGCCGTTCCGTCGGCCGATCACAATACGGCGTTCGAGAGTGACCTACAGACCCGCTTGGCGCCCATCACCATCGGCCGTTATGCGTCAACTTGACGGAAGCCGTCCGGCCCCTGTAGCTCGAAGACCGCCTAAACCTCTTTCAGCAGTTCAGTTCGATACTTGGGCGCAAGCGCCATGACCCTTTGTACGAATTCCGCCTGCTGCCTTTCATCGAGCTTAGGAGGGGGCGTCGTGCGGGTCGCGACCGGCGTCCCAACCTCTCTAAAGAAATTCTCTTGTCCGGCCGGGGAACAGATGCACAGCAGCCGGGTCGGCTTGGAGGAGGCGTTGTGGAACTGATGGGGCGCGTTGGCGGGGATGTTTACGGTATCGCCGGCCCGTACCACGGATTTCTTGCCGCGGAACGTCGCCTCGATCTCGCCTTCCAGCAGAATGAAAGCCTCCTCGAAATCATGGCGGTGTGGAGGAGGGCCTCCGCCGGGCGGGATGTGCATATCGATCACGCAGAATCGTCCCGCTGTGTCATCGCCGCTGACGGTGATGGTGTACGTATCTCCTACCAGACCAATGTGCTGCAGGCCCTGGTCTTTATCGATCTGCGCGATGGTCAGATTGCGCTTGAGATCGTCGGGCGGCACGGCGGGGTACTCAGATGTCTTTTGGACCATGTTGTTTCTCCTTTGGTTGGTTCTGTCCTGGCCTTGTGGGCTTGCGCTTGGAGGACGGAGGGCCATACTTTTGCCGTGATTGCGAGCTCTTGACTATTGCGCGACGGGCATGACCCGTTCCGCTGTTACATCTCCATTTTTCATGTCAACTCTCCTTTGCCCGTTAGCACTTTCCCCTGTACTCGGGTTAGGCAGCTCGTTGCGGCATCTTGGGTACTGTCGCGATGAGCAGTTGAATAAGCACTGAGCCCTGAGGGGTGCTCCAATCCTGCACAAGCTCAGCGATCGCGGTGTTCGTCGTCGTCAATACCACGCCTGCATGTTCCATCCTTCGGCGTGCCAGGTTCTCCTGCACTTCGTACGACGATCCCGAGGCGTCCAGCACCGCTAAAACATCAAAGCCCTCTTGCACAGCGCTTATGCTCGGAAAAATTAGGCAGATGTCCGTCGTGACGGCGGCCATGATGATCTTCTTACGTCCGGTCGCCCGCACTGCCCTGCTAAAATTTGGGTCGGCCCATGCGTTAACAATTCCGGTGCGCTTGATTCGGTTTTTGTAGGCCTCCGGCAAAGCTTGCTGCAGCGCGGGCGCAGTCGGCCCCTGAAGGTGATCTTCCATGCTGGTTGTAAGGACTACGGGCATGCCATAGGCATTTGCAGCTTTTGCCAGCATGACCGCGTTCCGAAGGGACTCGTCGGAAGACATGTTGTGGACAAATTGCAGGGTTCCAACTTGATGGTCGATCAGAACAAGTGCGCTGTTTTCGGGCGTGAACTGGCCTTGCATCTCAAACTTCTTGTCGCTTTGGTTGGACATTTTCTCCTCTCTTTCTTTGTGACTTGCTGGCACACACAAAATGGGACACCGTCGTCAGTGCTCTGACCATTGCGCTGCCCACGTTGCCTGTTCCACGCGTTACGAGAATCTTCATGTCGTAATTTTCTTGGCGCAGTCACACCTACCAAACTACAGGAAGAGACTCTTGGAACGGACGCCTCGAAGCACCCTGTTTCGCAATTCCATTTTGCACAAGAGCAACGCTAGTGTATCCTCGTGAGGAGAGGTCGTCCGCTTGGATACGCCTGATTTCGATGATGTAGGTACTTTTGTCGCCGCCGCGCAGGCCGGAAAGCTCACCGCCGCTGCCAGGGAACTGGGCCTTCCTCCCTCTACGGTGAGCCGTTCACTGACTCGCCTCGAAAAGCATCTTGGCGTCCTGCTTGTGCAGCGCGGCCCGAAGGGTCTCGTGCTGACGGACTCAGGGAAAGAATACCTGCAGTTCTGCAGGCGGGCATTGCGGACCCTGAAGGAAGGAAGGGACGTACTCGAAAACCGACGCTTAAAACCGAGCGGTATGATCAAAGTGGCCTGCCCCGTCACCATGGCTCGCGATGTGTTGGCGCCCTTGCTGGGAAAGTTCCTCGGACGCTTCCCGGACCTGCGTGTAGAGATCGAATCATACTCGTCCGGTTATGATCAGGAGCCGCGAGAGGATGTTGACGTGTTCTTCAAATTGCGCGCGCCAAAGGATTCGCTGCGGCGCGTCCGACCCTTTCCCGGCACGGCTCGAGCCCTCTTCGCGAGTCCCGGCTATATTCAGGCGTCCGGGAACCCAACGAATCCAGACGACCTCACCACCCATAGTTGCATTGGTTCGGGCGTTTGGAACTTGAGCCGAGGTAAGGAGGTGACAACCCCGAATCTCTCCTTTCGAGTCGTGTCGAGCGATCCTGTCGTTAATCTGAAGGCCGCCCTTGATGGGCTTGGCATCGCCATTCTGCCGTTGTGGGTCGCAAGACCAGCGCAGGTCCGCAACGCTCTGGTCCCGATTCTCCCACTTTGGAAGCCTGATCCTATTACCCTATGCGCGCTTTTCTTCAGCCCATCACGCCTCACTCCCAAGGTCAGAATCCTCCTGGATTTCTTTGCTGAATATATCGGAACCGACCGCGATCCCCGCCTTGAAAATCAGCCAGCAAAGGGTTACTTCACGGAATCGTCTATTCCGCCAACATCTGGACCTTAGCTCTTAGGATTGAGCTGTATTGGACGGGTGGCCACTCGGAAAAGAGTCCATCTGGACGAATTGTCGGCAAACCGCGGATTAGGGATCGCGACTCGGCGAGCTATGGGTCGACGGCGCTCATACAATCACGAACTTCAGCCCGCTCTTTCTACTTCCCCTTCAACAAACAATGTCGGCCCGTCGGTCAGCTGCATCCCCGCCCGTGTTATCCCATTAGCGCAAAGGGTGCGGCGCGTACCACCAATCGGATCAGGAACTGACCCGCGCCGCACTCCGTTTTGCGCGAGTTCTGTAAAAGCGCAAAGGGTGCGGCGCGCACCACCAATCGGATCAGGAAGTGACCCGCGCCGCACTCCGTTTTGCGCGAGTTCTGTAAAAGCGCAAAGGGTGCGGCGCGCACAACGAATCGGATCAGGAACTGACCGGCGCCGTACTCCGTTTTGCGCGAGTTCTGTAAAAGCAACCGAGGTGAACAAATGGCAACCGCAGCCCAAACTCAAGCAACACCGACAACAACGGATCCCATCGAAAACTGGCTGGCCCAGCGCGCCGCCACCAACCGCGCGAGCGCGACGCCAACCCCAACCCCCCAATCCCTAATCCCGGAGCCCCGCACTCGCGCGAACCGCGCGAATGCGAAGCACTCCACCGGTCCTCGCACCGAACCGGGCAAGCAGCGTTCGTCGCTCAACGCGTTGCGCCACGGTCTCACTGCCCAAGCCGCTGTCTTGCCCACTGAGGACCCCGAAGCCTACCAGCGCCACATCCAGCAATTTCTCGACGAGTACCAGCCCGACACCCCCACCGAGACTCAACTGGTCCACGAAATCGCCAACACCGCCTGGCGCCTCAACCGCATCCCATTCCTCGAAGCCGAGCTGCTTTCCGCCGGGCTGCTTTCTGACGCCCCCAGCCCCCAAACCCTAATCCCGCAGCTGGCCACGCTTGGTCTGCACGGCTCGCGCCTCTCCCGCCAGTTCCAAAAAGCGATCGAGCAGCTCCGCGACATCCAGGAAGAGCGTCGCCGCCTGGAGCGCCGACAACTCACCGAAGCCGCCGAACTCTTCCTACGCCATCAGCGCAAAGGACTCCCCTGGGAACCCCTCGACCATGGCTTCGTTTTTTCAAAAGAACAAGTCGAGCGCCACGCACGCAAGCTGATGCTTCAGAACCCGGCCTTTTACGCCCCCCACCCCCGTTTCCAAGCGGACCCGCCGCCGACGAGAGCAGCAGTTTCGTGAGAACGCTTAGCGCCGAGTCGCGCTCGTTAGCGCGGCTTAGTTCACCCGGAAACGGCGGGCCAAAGGATCTGCCAGGGCGCGGGCCGCAAGCTCCAGTTCACTGACCCGCAGGATGCGGCAGGCAGCGTAAAAGATCAAAAGCCCCAGTGGAATGGAAATGGCCAGATCGATCAAACGCGCCAGGCGGCCAGCGCCCAGCCAGCCTTCGATCCCGTGGCTCGAAAGCAGAACGGCCGCGCCCATCACGGCGGACGCCACAGTGATTTTCCAAACGCTGTCGATTAGATTGCGGCCATAGATGCCGCCCATGCGCTTTCTCAAGATGAGAAATAGCGCCACGGCGCCGAAGACGGCGTTGACGGAAGTGGAGAGTGCCAAACCGGCGTGACCGAGCGCCGTATCGCTCAGCAAAAAGCTGGCGGTGACGTAGTTGACCCCGATCGAGATGAGGCTGACCAGCATGGGGGTGCGCGCGTCGTGCAGCGCGTAGAAAGCCGGGTTGAGCACTTTGAGCGCGGAATAACCGGCCAGGCCCACCGCGTAGCAGGAGAGCGCGATCGCGGTCTGCTCGGTATCGTAGGCGCTGAACTTGCCGCCTTGGTAGATGGCCCCGATCATGGTACGGCCGAGCGCGATCAGCCCCACCGAAGATGGCAGCGTCAGCAGAAACACCATCCCGAGCGATTTGGAGAGCGTGCGGCGAAACTCGTCGAAATCGCCCACGCCCGCGCTGCGCGAAATGGAAGGCAGCGTCGCGGATGCGATGGCGACGCCAAACAGCCCGAGTGGAAGCTGCATGAAGCGGAACGAATAGGCCAGCCAGCTTACCGGGCCGTTGCCTGGAATTCGCGAAGCGAAGTTGGTGATGACCAGCACGTTGATTTGCACCGCGGCGCTGCCCACAATGGCCGGGCCCATGAGCCGGAAAATCTTCCGTAGGAGCGGGTGGCTCCAATCCCAAGCCGGATGAAAGTGGAATCCCTCGGCCCCCAGCGCCGGCAACTGCCAGGCGAGTTGCAGGGCGCCGCCGAACAACACGCCCACGGCCATGGCGGTGATGGGCTCGATACCAAAGCGCGGCCCCAACAAGTACCCGAGGATCAGACCGAATCCGACGGATCCGATGTTGAACAATGTGGAGGCGAGCGCTGGAACGGCGAATCGGTTGCAGGCGTTGAGCACACCCATGGCCTGCGCGGCGAGAGCTACCAGCAGCAGGAAGGCGAACATGATGCGCGTCATCTTCACCGCGAGTTCGAATTTTCCGGGCACTTGATGGAATCCCGAGGCCAGCAAGCCGACCCAAGCCGGACTGAAGATGATTCCGAGGAGACAGAACAGGCCAACCACGATGATTAACGCCGTGGCGACGAGATTCGCCAGCACGGCTGCTTCTTTGCGGCCCTTGTGCGCGAGGGTTTGCGTGAAGATGGGAACAAAAGCCGAGGACAGAGCGCCTTCGGCAAACAGGTCGCGCGTGAGATTGGGAATGCGGAAGCCCAGCAGAAACGCGTCGTAGACGAAGCCGGCGCCGAACAGGCGCGCCATGACGATTTCGCGCACCAGTCCAGTGATGCGCGATATGGCCATCGCCACCGAGACCATCCCGGCCGACCGGACCACGCTCTCGGCAGGCGCCGGATTGTCAACTCGAGTCGCCAAATTTCGCCTAACTTGTCATCGCGCCGGACTGCTCTCCCAGCTTTTCGAAAAAATGCGCGATGGTCATAATGCCGGTATAGTAATTGGCGAGCCGATATTTCTCGTTGGGCGAATGCAGCCCGTCGTCGGGCAGGCCAAAGCCCATCAGGATGGTGGGAACGCCTAGATGCCTGGCGAAATCGCCGACCACCGGAATGGAGCCGCCGTTGCGCGTGAGCACAGTAGGCTTGCCGAGCATATCGCTGAAGGCTTGGGCCGCGATGCGAATCGCCGGATGATCGGGATCCACCAACACGGCCGGCGCTGCGCTCAAAACACGCAATTGCAGGCGGATACCCGGAGGCGCGTTGTATTGCATAAAGTCGCCGAATGAAGTCAGGATCTTCTCGGGATCCTGGTTGGGCACCAGACGAAAGCTGATCTTGGCGACGGCCTTGGACGGGATGACAGTCTTCGATCCCGCGCCGGTGAATCCGCCGGCGATGCCGTGCACTTCCATGGTCGGACGCGCCCAAACGCGCTCCAGCACGGAGTAGCCCGCTTCGCCGGTCAATTCGCTAGCGCCCACCTCGCGGCGCAAGAATTCCGCCTCGTCAAAGGGGAGCCGCTTCCAGCTTTCGCGTTCCACGGGAGCCGGAGGCGCGACATCATCGTACATACCCGGAATTCGGATGGACCCGGTGGCATCTTTACATTTCGACAGCAGCTCGATGAGACCGGAGATGGGGTTGGGAGCGGCGCCGCCGTAGAGACCGGAGTGCAGATCGCGATCGGGACCAGTGGCTTCCACTTCCATATAGACCAGGCCGCGCAGGCCGATGCACAAGGTCGGAAGGCCTTCGGCGTAAAGTTGTGTATCGGAGACGAGCGCGACGTCGGCCTTGAGCTTGGCCGGATTTTCCGCAACGAACTTGCTGATGGACGCGCCGCCGATCTCTTCTTCGCCTTCGATGAGGAACTTGAGATTCACGGGCAGTTTGCCTCCATGCACCACTCGCAGCGCTTCAGCGGCCTTGATGTGCATGTACATTTGCCCCTTGTCGTCGGACGAGCCGCGTGCGTAGATGTTGCCGTCGTGGATCGCCGGTTCGAAGGGAGGCGAGTGCCAAAGCTCCAGCGGATCCGGCGGCTGGACATCGTAGTGGCCGTAGCAAAGCACCGTGGGCTTGCTGGGGGCGTGGAGCCAGTCGCCATAAATGAGCGGATTGCCCGCGGTGGGGATGATCTCGACATTTTCAATGCCGGCACTGCGCAGACTTTCAGCGACAAAATGCGCGGCTGCGGCGATGTCCGGCTGGTGTTCGGGGAGCGTGCTGATGCTGGGGATGCGGAGGAAGTCCTTCAGCTCCTCAAGGAGGCGGTCCTGGTGTTGCTCGACAAAGGTATCGGTGGGGCGGTGCATGGGCGCGGGTAGGACCATTATCGCAGAGGGCGGAGATGGACCGAATTGCCGAGCCGGCAAATCGACCGCAGTTTTGGCTGTCCCGGCCGATATGTCAGGCAGACATGTCAGCCACACTTGCCGGTAAGCTCCAAGATCACTATGCACTTCTGGGGATCGACCCACAGTCGGATCCAGACACGATGCACCAGGCCTACGCGACCCAAGCGCGTAAGTATCGTCCGCAGAACTCCCTCACTGGCGATGCCGAGATGTTTGATGCCGTCAATCGGGCGTATGAAGTACTCTCCGATCCAGTCCGGCGCCGTGAATTCGACGCGCTGCATGGCACTGGCCAGGAAGCAAGCGGGCCGAAGTTCAGCGGCGTCGAGTTCTTTCACGCGCTGGGACGCGAAACGGCTTTGCGCTCGGCCATCCTTTGCCTGCTCTACGATCGCCGGCGCACCAGGCCGTCCGCTCCGGGTGTCTCGATGCGGTCCATCGAAGTCATGGTGGAAGCCACGGCCGTGGAGTTGAGCTCCGCGCTGTGGTATCTGAAGCAGCGGGGATTGGCGGCGAGCGACGATAAAAGCAGCCTGGCAATCACGGCGGATGGCATGGACTTCCTGGTGAGCCAGAAACCCTTGCTCGAGGTTGTGATGGCGTTCATCAAGCCGGCGGCAATCGCCGTTTCTCACGCTCCACAACCCCAGCAGGCAAAGCCCCCGCGGATTCAAGCGGAGACATTACTAGATCCGAAGCGTGACAATGAATCGGTGCTGAGCACGCTGCACCGGGCGCTGGCAAGGGTTTCTGACTAGTGGCGCGGCCGCAACGGCCCTCCGGTCAGATCACCATGTCACTGCTATCAACATAAGGAGATGACCAAGGACCGAGTGGTGAGCGCGACCGAGTTCAAGGCCAAGTGCCTCGCTTTCCTGGACGAGATCGAGCAGCGCGGTGGACCCATCACCATCACCCGG
>Ga0182015_10001707_pt1 | contig 28343 bp, 29 predicted proteins | sample 712P3MmetaG_FD_120478 | JGI IMG/M metagenome (GOLD analysis project Ga0182015, IMG submission 120478) | Permafrost microbial communities from Stordalen Mire, Sweden - 712P3M metaG | ecosystem: Environmental > Terrestrial > Soil > Wetlands > Permafrost | place: Sweden: Stordalen | collected... | reverse complement strand
GGATGTTAAGAAAGAGTCGCCGAAGACCACGGAAAACCCGATAGCAGAAACATCTCGGGAAAGGGAAACTCACGAAGATACTCTCGACATACCAAAGACTGCTGCCAGCAGCAAGCCTGTCGCGGACGACACTGGTGCGGGTGCGAAAAACGACCAAAACCAGCAAGGCGAAGAAGACAGTCAAGCGAGTAAAAAAGCGGCAGAAAATGCAGCCTGAGAACCCGGTCGGTACTGATCTATTGCAAAAACACTACAACCATACAAACGAAAGCGCCTCAGACTCATAGAGTCAAAGACGCCCGAAACTTCAGCGCTGCGAAATTCATTCGCGGTAATGCTGTGCTCTGCTAGAGCGCAGCATCATCGCCGTGCTCGCTCTGCACAAGCCGTCAACCCGTTGCGTGATCATAAGCCAGTTGCGGACCCAGTTGGTTCCCTTCTTCGGGCAGTATCTGATGAAGGATATTAACTGGAGCGTCGTACAGGGATTCATTCAGGGATGCGAGAAGTCCCCGAAAACCTGCCGCAACTACATAGCTACATTACGCATGATGTGGAAGGCGGCGAAGGCTGGAGCGTGAGTGTCCCATGATCCGTTTGTGGATCTGGTGATGCCCGCAAAACAGATGCCGAACCAGGCGTTCTTTACCGCGGAGGAAGCCCGTCGCGTCATTGCGGCCGCGAACGGCAAATACAAAACTTTGTACTGGCTGGCGGCGGAGACAGGGATGCGTCCGGGAGAACTTTGCGCCCTGCGAGTCGAAGACATTGACTTGCTTAACTTAACCGTGGGTATTTCGAGAAGTGTGTGGGGCGGAGAATTCCAAACCCCAAAGACTCGGAACGCTTACCGCCGGATGGCGATTTCTCGCCAGCTTGCGGACTATCTGAGAAGCTACTTTGCAGCGACGGCGCCGAACATTTTAGGCTTGGTGGTGGCGTCTTTCACAGGAAAGCCGTTAGGCCCGAGTCAGGTGATGCGCCAGGAATTGAAACCTCTGTGCATCAAGCTCGGGATTTTTCCCAAGGGATTGAAAGCGTTTCGTCACTGTTCGGCAACGATGATGGACCAGGCGGGAGTTCCGACCAAGGTAAGGCAGGAACGGTTAGGACACGCACCTGGGTCCAAGGTAACGGATTTTCACTACACGCACGCAATGGGAGCCGATGACCGGAATGCGGCAGCGGCAATGGGAAACTGGTTAGCTGGGTCCACAGTTCAGTGAAAGTTGGACCCACTTGGACCCAAGTTGAAAGCTACGTTGTTGATAAATAACATGCCGAGTGGACCCATCACGAAGGTAACCTACCCAAGAATCAGGGTTCGGGAGATTATGAAATTGCCTTCGGCGCTCCCTAGTTTTGGTCCGAAGTTTGGTCCGAAAGTAACCATCATGCCGCAGAAAATCATGGATGTTCTTATGCTTGGGCGCTGCTCTCACGAGTTCTCTTGGCCTCGGCGGGGTTCTGACGGGGACTACTACCAGGTTTGCCTTTTATGTGCAGCCGAATACAAGTATGACTGGACTACCATGCGCCGCACCGAGCGGGTGGAACACGCGAAACCGGAGACCGGGATCCGGCGGAGCCACACGCGCGAGAAACGGCCGTCGTGGACCCCGCGGGCGCGTCGTTTAAAGCTGGACGTAGCGCTTCGCTACCGGGTCAACAACACCAGCACTTGGTACGAAGGCACCATCGACAATCTGAGCCAGACCGGACTTCTATTCCGCGGGCCGCAGCAGTTGCCGGTGAACGCTTTGATTGAGATGGTGTTTGAAATGCCCGAGGAAATCTCCGGCCAGAAGAATCGCAACGTGCTGTGCCAAGGCCGTGTCATCCGCTCCAAGGATGATGAAGAGGAAGTGCGAGCTGAACCCGCGGAAGCTGGTACCGGGCTTTTAGCTGCTTCGATCGTCGACTACAAGTTCATACGCTAGGACAGCATGCTAGTCTTGGTTGCCAGGAGCTAGGCGTACCGAGCGTCGCCGCTTTCCTCACGCATCCACGGCAAGAAACGCGCCGCTGAGATTCGCCGGCGTCGTTTAGGTCGTCGTAGACTTAGGAAGGCAATCCCGACCGGTTCGTATGCCTCCTATTACGGCGTTGCTCCACACCTCGAATGATGCTCTGCGCCTGGGTCGGGCGCTGGAGACACTTCTTCCCTGCGCCGAACTTCTGATCGTGGACCATGGCTCAACCGACGCGACCCAGCGAGTCGCTCGCGGATACGGTGCGCGCATCCTGCCGGCGGATGGCCAAGCCACGGTAAAGCATTATCTCGAACGTGCAAGCTCGGATTGGATTCTTTGTCTGGATCCGTCAGAATTCATCACCGAAAGACTGCAGGCAACGTTGTTCGAATGGAACTCCCTGTCCTCCGAGAGCATAGCTGGTACCAGCGCCTTCTCCTTCTCCGTCCGTGAACAACTGGACCACAGTTGGCGAGACCTACCAGAGCCCCAAACCCGGTTGGTACCCCGCACCTGGAGTCTTTGGAACGGACGCCTGCCCGCTTATGACCGTACCTCCACCGCGCTGGAAGGCAGTCTATTGCGGATTGCCTTTCCCTGATGCTTTTCCCTGACCCGCGTCGTCCGTTCGGACAGTGACTTCGGTACTTAGTCCTCCCCGCCCCCAGCGCCTTATAATCCACTCAAGATTCGGCATTGTCCGCGTTCTCAGGAAGACGTGCGCCTTGCAACTTTGGCGGCACTTTCCGCAGAACGCCACAAACTCAGTGGATCCTCTTTTTGCATCGTCGATTTTTATCCTCGGGCTGGCCTTTGGCAGCTTTCTGAACGTGTGTATCTATCGCTTGCCCTTAGGTTTGTCGGTGGTGACGCCGCGCTCGGCCTGCCCCCGCTGCAAGACAGCGATTGCCTTTTATGACAATATGCCGGTCATCAGTTGGCTCCTTCTGAGGGGCCGCTGCCGGCACTGCAAAACCGGAATTTCCTCGCGCTACCTGTTCATCGAGTTGCTTACGGGCGCTCTTTTCCTTGGCTGTTACGCTTACTTCGGGCTCACCCTGGCCACACTGAAATACTGCGTTTTTGGATTTCTCCTGTTGGGCCTGATCTTCACTGACGCCGAAACTAAGCTGCTACCAGATAAGTTGACGATCCCTGGCCTGTTTCTTGGAATCGTGTTCAGCTTGCTGGTTCCAGTCAATGACGTGGCTTCGCAGTTTCTACCGGGAATGCTGAACCTGCCTTTCAGCGCCAATTTCTCGGCTCACCTGCTCTCTTTGCTCGATTCCCTGCTAGGTGCAGCCTTGGGTGCGTCCTTCATCTACGGAGCGGGGGCCGCTTATTTGCGCTGGCGCGGAATGGAAGGCATGGGTTTCGGCGACGTCAAGCTGATGGCCATGGTGGGAGCATTTCTCGGTATTAAGCTCACCATTTTTACGATCTTCACCGCTTCACTCGCCGGGTCGCTGTTTGGCCTGGCTACGGTACTGCTGGTCTGGATCAAGCGCACCCATCGGTTCAAGCGGCGGCTGGCCAACCTGCAAGCCGCGCGCCGCCGGGGATGGCGATCCGCGCAGATGGTCTATCGCCATTACCAGATGCCTTTCGGCGTCTTTTTGGGCAGCATGGCCTTATTCGCACTCTTCGTCGGCAACCAGTTCTTGCATTGGTACGGGAGGCTGTGGTGGTAAGGCTCCTCGCCAATCCGCTGGTGTTGCGCACCACGGTGGTTCTGTTTATGGCGGTATGCGCGTTCGTGTTCGCCATTTTCCTGATCCGCCGATTGCGCAGCAATCTCGCCGCTGAGGCGGATCTCGATTCCACCGCTCCTCCCAGTCTGGAGGCTTTGCCGGTCCATCTGTACAACACCGTCATCCAGCAACTGAAGCAGCAGAAACACGAGCTGCAATTGCAGAATCTCACCGAACAGCGCCGCGCCCGCACCACGGAAAACTTCAGTCAGACCGTGCTTTCCAATCTCCCTTCTGGAGTGTTGGTTTTCGGCCACAACGGATTGGTAAAGCAAGCCAATCCCGCGGCCAAAGAGATTCTGGGCTTCCGCTCACTGTCGGGGATGAGCCCGCAAGATGTTTTCCGCAACGCGGTAGTATGTTCGCCGGATTCCGGTTCCGTGGCGGTCGATGGCCCGGAGGACTCGCCGGTGCCGCTTGTGGAGGAAGTGCATGCCGTTCTGCGCGAGGGCAGCAAACGCCGCCAACTTGAAGCCCACTACACCACTCCGGCCGGAGAACAACTGCACATCGCGGTTACGATTTCCGCCGTTCCGGCAGTCGACGGCAGCCTGCTCGGCGTGGCCTGTCTGATCAGCGATCGCAGCGAGTTTGAACGCATCCGCCGCCAACAACAATTGCACGGTGAAATCTCCGCGGAGATGGCCCTGGAGCTGCGCACTTCGCTCACCACGATCGCGGGGTATGCGCAGCAACTGGCGCGCAATCGCGATCCCGATCTGGCTCCGCAACTGGCCGCGGATATCGCCGGCGAGGCCGCGAATCTGGACCGCCGCATCGGAGGATTTCTTGCGGAGAAACGGAATGCAGTTCGGTCTAACCCTCGTGCCAGTACGGTAGGTCGAGCGACTTAAAGAGTGACCGATAGTGATGAAGATCGAGGAAAACAGTTGGAGGATGGAAGCTATGAAGCGCATGACGCATTTCGGATTCGTATTCGCGTTGTTCACAACCCTGGCTGGCTCTCTGGCTGCGGCACAAACCACAGCGCCCGCGACCACGGCGACGCCCGACCAATCCTCGCTGGGCGATTATGCCCGCAAGGTTCACAAGGATCCGAACGCCAAAGCCAAACCCAAGGTTTTTGACAACGACAATCTTCCCCGAGAGGACAAACTCTCTGTCGTCGGGGAAGCCGCGCCCGCTGGTACTGAAGAGACTGCTTCCGCGGAATCCGCGAAGGCTGCTCCTGGCGATGGCAAAAACGCCGCTGGAACAAAACCTGCCGACGATGAACAGGCCAAGAAACAAGCCGAATGGAAATCCTGGCAGGAAAAGCTGACGGCCCAGAAGAATTCGATCGATCTCGCCTCGCGCGAACTGGACGTGCTGCAAAAGGAATACCAGCTCCGGGCCGCCGCCATGTACGCCGACGCCGGCAACCGCATGCGCAACGCCGCTCAGTGGGACAAGGAAGACGCGGACTACAAGCAGAAGATCGCGGACAAAGCGAAGGTGGTTGACGACGCCAAACAGAAACTCGATGACATGCAGGAAGAAGCCCGGAAGGCTGGCGTTCCCGCCGCCATGCGCGAACCGTAGAGACAAAGGTCTCCGAACTCCTCGCGGGCGTCTAATTCGGTTTCAGGCAAGAAAAACGCCGGCCCATGGCCGGCGTTTCATTGTTATGTCTCACGCTCAGCTCGACGTTATCTCTCTCCCCTCCTGTCGGGGCGCAGCCTTTCAATCTGCTTGGCATGATGTCGTCCATGAACCCAGTGAAACTTTCTCCACTGCGCCGCGGTCAGCGGACCCAGAATCGGATGATCCAGCACTTTGCCGTGTCCGAAGCGAGCCTCGCACTCCCCAATGATCTCGTCCATCGCGGCAATCTTCAGCCCAACTTCCGCCTTTACCTTCTCCACCGCCAGACCTCGTGGAACGGTATGTTTGGGTGCCTTCCTTCCCGAAGGCATGTGGCCAAGTCCTAAGACAACGCATGCCCGCATGTGCTGTCGCATCGATGCTCGACTCACCATCGGCTTACCCGTTTGGAGCACTCGTTCAAATCCCTTCACCGTTCCGGTATAGGTTAAATACAGATGTTCCAGCACCTCCGCCGCGCACCACTTCTCCGGAGGATGCCACTTCAGCTGCTCCTCCGACATGCCTTCGACCGCCGACTCCAAAGCGAGTTTCAACTTTCCGAGCAAAGAATCCATGCCGCTAACTCGCGTTTCCGCGCGCATCAGGTAGAATATTGCGCGACCATAAAACCATCCCAAGTTATAACAGGAAGGCCGTAATGAAGATGCGGAATTTCGCCAAGCTGAAGACCTCTGACGTCGGAGCTACTGTTCAACGTTTGTACTTGCAGCGTTCCGCAGCCACAAAGATTTCTTCTGCCTTCCTATTCTCGATTCTAGCGCTGCTTGTCGCCTGCAACTCCAATCCAGCAACCACGCCGGAAGCCAAACCAGAACCCAAAGGTCCGGAACTGCTTACTGGACGCGCTGCTTTTCAGAAGGTCTTCATCGCGGCCCGCAGTTACGCTGTCGATGCAAAACCGTTTCGCATCGAGTCCGTTCCTACTAGCGACCGGGACGGCAAGGACGGGAAATCGGCAGTCTGGCGCGCCAGCTTCGCATCCCCCGTGCAGCATGGAGTGAAGCCTTTCATCTGGTCCGGCAGCAACGCCCCAGACGCTCCGTCGCGTGGCGTTTCACCCGGAAATGAAGACGTGTACAACCCCGGCAATGCCTCCACACAGGTTTTTGATGTCGCTTTCCTCAAGGTCGATTCCGATCAGGTCTTTGCCGTGGCGCAAAAACATGGTGGGGACAAGATCCTGGAGAAAGATCCATCCACGCCCGTGATTTACGTCTGCGACTGGAACCACAACACCAACGAACTCGTCTGGCACGTGATTTACGGTGCTTCTCGCGATGCCGCCAAGCTCACGGTTGCGGTAAACGCCACGACCGGGGAGTTTACCCGAGTGGAGAAATAAACGCGGTTGTGTTTCCGAAAGATGGTCGCAAAGAGAAAATCAAAAACAACGTCGACGGTTTATTTCTGCCGTTCAGCCTGCTTGAGCTGGTTCTCGAGGGAGGAAAAAAAGCGGCACAGTGCGCCAGCGGAGGCAATTGCACCTTTCAATGCCCCGCGTTCTCCGAAGGAAATGATGTCAGCCACGGAATACTGCAAGCGGAGTCGATCTGCGGCACATTGCGCGCTCAGCAATTCTATTTTTGCCGTACGAAGGTCGGACGACAGCCGGGCAACTTCTGCCTGTCTTCGAAGCGCTTCGTTCAAGTTCTATACTCCTCCGGGCCTGACGTTTGCTGGATGCGGTGCCTTCCTGCCGGAGCCAAGGACTTGGGGGAAGGCCGTACAAAACTTTCTCAGGCTCTGGCAGGACACAGCCTGCGCGATTACGTAATGCTCGGTATCGATATATTGTACATTGTTAGTTAAACGCCGTTTAAATTATTTTGGGCCCCTGCATTGATCCTTTTTCACTCCGGAGTCCAGCCGTTGCCCAGACAAGCCGATCCCCAACTCGAACAACGCATCCTGGAAGCGGCCAGCCGCCTGAGGGCCAAGGGCGGAGAAAAAGCCCTGACCATGCGCGCCGTCGCCAAGGCTGCCGGCACCACCACACCCACGGTTTACGAGCGCTATCGCGATCGCGACGATATTCTCCGCGCTCTGCGTCTCCAGACCCGCTCCGAGCTTTTTGCCGCCCTTCGACAATCCCGCACGATGCCGCAAGCTTGCGAGGCTTATCTCGAATTTGCCCTCCAGCACCGGCACGCCTACGAAGTCTTGTATGACAAGTTCGCCGAGCTCCCTTCCCTGCACGAACCGTGGCCATCTTTCAACCTTTTGCGCGAGCGGCTTACGCAGCGCCTGGGAGGAACTCCCCGGCAGCATACGCGGCTTATGCTCTCGATCTGGTCGCTGATGCACGGCACGGCGATGCTTGCAATCCGGGGAGGCGCCGTGGGGCCGCTGCGGACGCAAATGTTCCACGCCTGTCTGGATGCTGTGGAAGCTGTGGTGGCGGAGAGTGCTCGATCGAAAGGTAGAACCTGCTCCGGCCCTAAGTGGCCCGCAAATTTGGTCTTGGGTGAGGAAGGCAAAAGTAAGGTGGTCCTGAGCGAGGATGACGGAAGGACAAAAGCTGCTCAACACGGACGAAAGAAACCAGAACCTATGCGGGCAGTGCGGACTCGAAGACCCCATACCTCTCTATAATCCACCGCGATCAGCGACTACTTTCCTGCGGCTTGTGCCTTCAGCCGATCAACCGCTTTCTGTGCCTGCTCCGCTTCTGGTCCATGCGGCAGAATTTTCAAATAGCTCTCGTACTCGAGGCTCGCGTCGTCCAAAATCCCAAGCTTTTCCAGACTCACCGCCAAGCGAAACGTCGCCACGGCGTCGTTGTCTTTATAACGCAGAGCCTCCCGATAGCGCTCCTCCGCCGCTCTGTAGTTCTTGCGCTTAAAGTAGAAATCGCCTACTTCAATACTCTTCGCAGCCTTGTGCGGATCCCAGGTATGAAACTCGGTAATTCCGTTGCTGCCACCCCGCATCTCGGCTTCAGCCTCAGCCATCGCCGTCGAACTCTGCGGGTGGGCCTTGGCGTCGTCGTCCGGCGGCGTTAAATCCATCTGCGTATCCTTGCTGGAACTTTGCCCCGCCGCGGATCCCAAATCGTTCGCCTGCACGCTACCCGAACGTGGGGGCGCAAAACGAGGAGAGTCCTGCGAGTTCGGCTCGGCCCCTTTGGATTGGTTCGGGTCGGAGGTACTGCCTTGTTGCGCCGATGCCGCTACTGCCAGAGTTAGAAAAGCGAATACCAAGAAACGCGAAACCATACCTCTTATTTTAACCTGCATGGGCGACCGATGAGACCAAGGCGCGAACAAGCATTGGGATCCACGACGTGACCAGAACAAAAAGCAGGCCGCTCAGGGGGGAGGATAGAGCGGCCTGCGATAAATCCTCCGGAGAGGAGGAAACTGTTTTACATCGACGATGGGTTATTCTGCCCTGTCGTTGCTGGCGTTGTTGCCGGCTGATTCGTGTCGCCCACTGTGTTGGTCATGAGGCGGACGTCCACGCGCCGGTTATCGGCTCGCCCTTCTTTGGTTTTGTTCGATTCCACCGGCCTGTCTTTCCCCAGCCCGATTACATAAATCTTGTGCGCGGGCACGTTACATTTCGAAGCCAGATACTGGATAACTGAACTGGCCCGCCGTTGGCTCAAATCATAATTGTACTCAGCCGACCCCACCGAGTCCGTGCTACCTTCTAGGGTAATTATGTAACCTTTGGTGCTCGCGATGCTGCCTGCCATCTGATCGAGAGCTTGTTTCGCCTCCGGCGTCAGATTGTCCCGGTTGAACCCGAACTTCACGGAGGTCTCGGCCACCGGACGATAGTTGTCCAAGTTCGCCACGGTGTTAGTCAGAACACCGACCCGCCCGTTGGCTGCGTCCGCCATTTGCTGCGCCGAGACTGCATTCTGACCGGCGGCCTGCGCTTTCTGATCGACTTCAACTGTCTTCGCGTTCACCGCCTGAATTCCGGCTTGGGCGCGCGCGTCGACGTCTTTAATGTCTCGGCTGTTCTTCGCCGTCATGTCGTCAAGTTCGTTGGTCTTGTTGATCAACGGTGTGGTTTGTTGCTTTACATAGTTTTTGCTTGTACAGCCGATGGTGGCTGCCATGCTAGCTGCGAGGAAAATCGTCAACGAAGTGCGGTTCATAGTGGAGGAGCTCCTTGTCAATTCTTTCAGCTTATTTCTCTCAGCGCGCCTGCGTTCATCGCGCATTTCTAAGTTGCAATCCTTAGGCTGTCCGTTGGCACCTGCAAATCCCGCTGGCTACTTTTGCACGGGACGTGCCAGTTTCCAGCATTGATCCCGATAGGTACAAGTATATATTGTTTCAATAGTTTGCGGAGACTTGTCGCATACTGGCCGTCGCCTGTCAGGGGTCCGCGCAACGCAATCCGCACATAGGCTAGGGAAATTTTATACGGTTGGGGATCCTTTGCCAGACGAGGCTCGCACGCGCGGGCCCGGGAGTTTCCCTCACGAGGTGCGCACTTTGCCTGTCGTTTTAGATCTTCTCCTTAGATCTTCCACCCTGAAATCTCCTCGTATCCGACCCTGACATCACAAAACGCGTGTCAGCTGTAATCCACAGTCCTGCTCGGAGCACACCGGCCACGCTGCTCATCTAATAAAATACAAAAGACCCCAGCATGGATCTTCTGCAAAAAATCCGTACGATCCCAACCGAACCGGGCGTTTATCTTTACAAGAACGCCGAGGGCGAAGTTATCTACGTGGGCAAGGCGAAGAACCTGCGCAGCCGCGTAGCCAGCTATTTCCACGAAGGTCGCTGGGAAGATTCAAAAACCGGCACGCTGGTGCGCGAGGCTGTCGACGTGGACTATATCGTCGTCGGCAACAACAAAGAAGCGCTGGCGCTTGAAAACAATCTCATCAAGCAGCGCAAGCCACGGTTCAACATCCTGCTGCGCGACGACAAGACCTACCCATACGTCAAGCTCACTCTGGGTGAGCGCTGGCCGCGCGTCTATGTCACGCGTCGTCTGCGAAAAGATGGCAGCGCTTACTACGGCCCTTACTTTCCGGCGAACCTTGCCTATCGCATCGTCGATCTGATTCACCGCAACTTCCTGATCCCGTCGTGCAAGGTCGACCTGACCCGTTTTCATCCGCGTCCGTGCCTGCAGTACTACATCAAGCGTTGCCTTGGCCCCTGCGTGAAAGAATTAACCACGCCTGAGAGCTATCAAGAGGCCGTTCGCGACGTAAAGCTCTTTCTCGAAGGCCGCCCCACGGATTTAGCTCGATCGCTGCATGAGCGCATGGAGCAAGCCGCCGCCGCGGAGGAGTATGAACGAGCTGCCCGCTACCGCGATTTGATTTCCACCGTTGAGCAGTTGCAGGAGCGCCAGCGTATCGCCGCGGCCGAGGGCGATGACGCCGACGTCTTCGGCTATCACTATGAAAACGGCATGCTCGCCGTAAACCTGTTTCACATGCGTGGCGGACGCGTCGTCGACCGTAGAGAATTTTTCTGGGAAGAGTTGCCGGAGTTCGCATCCCCCTCAGTGGAGGTTGAAGCTCCCAGAGAACTTGAGGGGGCGGCCGCGCCTGGCCGTCCAGCCGAGCAAAGCTCGACAGCCTCTGCTACTGCCGACGCATTTCATCCAGGTGAGTTTTTCTCCGCCCTGCTCAAGCAGCTCTATATCGGCCAGCCCTACGTGCCGCGCAATCTTTACGTCCCGGTCGATTTCGAGGATCGTGAAGTTCTGGAAGACCTGCTCTCGGAGCAAGTAGCCGGATCCGATCCTCGCGCCGCGCGCGTTCACATCTTGGTCCCGCAGCGCGGCGACAAGCGCGCCCTCATCGACCTTGCGGGGACCAATGCCAAACAATCCTATGATCAGCGTTTCCGCGTGCTCAAGCCCAACGCTAAAGCGATCCAGGAGGAACTACAGGATGTTCTCAGTCTTCCCGATTTACCCAAGCGCATCGAGTGTTTCGACATCTCGCACATACAAGGCGCGGAGACCGTTGCCTCCATGGTGGTCTGGGAAGACGGCAAGATGAAGAAATCCGGTTACCGTAAATTCATCATCCGCACGGTCGAAGGCGTCGACGATTTCGCATCCATGCGGGAAGTGGTCACTCGCCGCTACAAGCGCCTGCAGCAGGAAGAGAAGTCCATGCCCAGCCTGGTGCTGATCGATGGTGGCCTCGGCCAGTTGCACGCAGCCGCCGAAGCCCTGGAAGCACTGGAGATCATCAACCAGCCGCTCGCCGCCATTGCCAAGCGAGAAGAAATACTCTACGTCTACGGCCAAGAGAAAGATCCGATTGTTCTGGATCATCACTCGCCCGTATTGCATCTCATTCAACTCATTCGCGACGAAGCCCACCGCTTTGCCGTGACCTTCCATCGCAAGCGCCGCCAGATGCGCGACCGCTCCACTGAGTTAAGAGAGATTCCCGGTGTAGGCGAGAGCACCACGCGCCGTCTCCTCGAACACTTCGGCAGCTTGCAGGCCGTAAAGCAGGCAGACGCATCCGCTCTCTCGGCCGTTGTCACCCGGGTGCAAGCCGAAGCGATCAGCAATCATTTTCGAGGAAATGAGAAATAGTGAGTCGCAGAGACCGCTGAGATCTTCCGCGGAGAGCACAAAGAACTCAGAGTCTCCTACCGATCTCCGCGGCTTTTCTTTGCGACCTCTGCGTTTAAGGTGTGGGGCTGTTCGAAGAGTTTCCCATGTCGAGAACAACCTTCCAGCTCCCATCCTTCTGCTTCTTCCAAATGCTCGTGTACTTTCCGTGCTCTACGGCCGGATTTCCATCTTTGCCGACGGAGCGAAATTCGTAGGTACCATAGGTGTACCCGAGCTCACCTGAAGCCGAAACATCAGCGCCCACCGGAGTCCAGCTGAGATGGTTATTCTTGTCGTCAAGAAATCCCATGGTCTTTGCGATGTTTACCTTTCCTGTAATAATCGCCGCGCCGTTGGGCACTTCGACCGCATCGTCGGCGTAGTAAGACATGTACCCGGCAGAGCCGCTTTCGGTCGCGGCTTTCATGAACTCGCCTTCCATCTGTCGCAGGGTCTCTGCGGTTGGTTTCGACGAGGCTGAGACGAACGGATGAGCGCCGGGCAGGACAACGATCACCGCCAACATCATGGCTACCAGAACCAGCAGAAACGATTTCATGCAGCCTCCACGAATGACCGGACATTTTACACGTGTGCTCCTTGGAGTTCGCCTGTGTCCTCTGTGGTGATGTTCCAAGCTTTGCTAAACTGACCCGTTGTCCATGACATGACTCCATGCTGAGCAACCAGGGCACGCTAATCGTGACCGGCGCAAGTCGCGGAATTGGAGCAGCGATCGCCGAACTGGCCGGTTCGCGCGGGTATTCTGTGGCGGTCAATTTCGCCACCGGTGAAGCCGAAGCACGGGCGATCGCGGAGAAGATCGAATCCGCAGGCGGGCGCGCTCGTGCGATCCACGCCGATATTTCTCGTGAAGAAAACATCGTCCGACTCTTCGAAGCTGCCGAGCGCGAACTGGGTCCCATCAAGGCTTTGGTGAATAACGCCGCCATTACTGGGGGATTTTCACGAGTGGAGTCAGTCACCGAGCAAGCTCTGGCGCAAGTCATGGCGGTAAACGTGACGGGAGCATTTTTGTGCGCGCGCGAGGCCGTGCGCCGCATGTCCACCAAACACGGCGGAACGGGCGGCGCAATTGTGAATATATCTTCGCGCGCGGCGGGCATCGGCTCTGCGGGAGAGTGGGTCCACTACGCGGCGTCGAAGGGCGCGATCGATAGTTTCACGATTGGGCTTGCGCGCGAAGTCGCCACCGAAGGAATCCGCGTGAACGCAGTTGCTCCCGGATTGATCGAGACTGGGCTGCATGCCGCCAACGGCGCGCCTGACCGGCTGGAGCGCCTGGCAAAGAGTATTCCCATGCAAAGATCTGGCCAACCACACGAAGTGGCGGAAGCGGTGCTCTGGTTGCTCTCCCCAGCCGCTTCTTATGCGACTGGCGCCATTTTGGAAATCAGTGGCGGACGCTAAGCGCAATCCAGCCTCGAATCCTACGTCTTATCCTTCAAATTTCTCCGTAAGTACGCCTTGGTCCTCTCCGGCAAATGTGAGGTGTGCAGAATGTCGCGCAGAAACGGCGGAGGAAGAGCGCGGGCAAATTCCAAAGCCCGGGCTAGCGGCGTGTGTGGGCTACGAAGCAACGCCACACGTATCTCTTGCCGCAGCGACCATTTGGGATGATGGCATACCGCCTCGACAAAAGCTGACCCTTTCGGCCGCAAGAGTGCCTTGATGACGGCGGCTTCCGTCAAGCGCGAATTTTCCAACGCGGTGTGCGAGACATGGGATTCCTTGTCGAGCAACAGGGCAGCGGCAACGGCCTGCGATCCGCGCCGGGCGAGCGTGAGACGTTCCCCTAACGTGACGGAGGTCAGGCGTGCGATGAGCTGCTCATCGGCTACGCGCTTCAAATCAGCAGCGACCGCGGGATGCAACGTGAAGCGCATCAAATCAAAGGTGTAAAACTGCCGAATGAGCCGGAGCACAAGGTGTCGCGGGGTGTGCGGATGAGTGGCAAGGGCGACCGATATTTTTCGTGACTTCATCGCCGCTGGGTTGCGGCCGATTTCTTCCAGGGTTTCCGGAGGCAGGTCGCGGCGCTCGAGTAGGGCCAGGAGGCCGTCTTCGTTCAGCAGCTGTGCGACGGACTCAATAGCCAAGGGGTGGCTGCTCCCACTCAAGTTGGATTCCTTCCGAATCCATGATCGATTTCGGCGCCTACGAAGCGGCTCTCCGCGCCAGTTGCAAGGCGCCGTGAACCGGTTCGACCACTTCAGAGTTAAGAACGACGTGGGGATGCGCCGCGCGAACTTCATTGTAGAAAAGCTCTCGAATCATCGGCGCATGACGAAAGACACCGCCCGCCATGGCCAATGGGACAGCCTCGTGCCGATCGGGAAAAAGCCACAGCAGGACGATGCGGGCAAGTCGCGCTAACTCGCGTCCCGCCTGCGCAAACACTTGCCGCGCCGGTTCGTCCCCGGAATCGGCAGCAGCCAGAACTGCAGGAAATAGCGCCGCAAAGTCCGGATTAGAGTTGGCCGCGCGAGCCAACTCCTCGAAGGACTCTGTCTTCCACATGGATTTCATCTCGCGGAATAACAACGACGATCGCTGAGCTACGGTATCGCCCGCGGACTCGTCTACCGCGCGAAGCAATCCGCCGACTGCGGCGCGGCCGATCCAGTGAGCCGAGCCTTCATCAGAAACGGAGAAGCCCCATCCCCCGGCGCGGGCAGTTTCTCCCCGCGCATCACGCCCGTAGGCAATCGAACCCGTCCCTGCAATTACGATGACCCCCGGTCCCGCGCCCAGAGCGGCTTGCAGCGCGATCTGCATATCCCCCACAACTTCGACGCTCCCGGGAATTACTTCCGCGACCATATCGCGAACGACGCTGGCTATTTCTTGCCGTCCGGCGCCAGCAGCGCCGATGCAGGCGCGACTCAATTCCCGCGCATCAATCTTCGCCTCGGCGCACGCCTGGCCTACCGCCTGGTGTAGCGATTCGCGAGCGCGAACTTCTCCAACGCGAGCGATGTTGCTGGGGCCAGCCACGGCCAGTGCAAGCAGCGAGGTTTCATCGCCCACAGCGCAAGTTGTCTTGCTCCCCCCGCCATCAATACCCAGGTAGTAAGCCACGGAGTCAGTTTTATCACAGGCAGTTCCCTGCTCGAGGTTTCACTTTTTCGAAGAGTTGTGCTTACAGGTCCATAGACTCTCACTCGCGAGAAAGCTGAGGTACGGCCATAATGGCTCAATCAAACGCGGCAGAACGCATGGGCCTCGACAAACTCGATCTGGCGATCATCGGGCTTTACTTAGTCGGCATCACACTGTTCGGACTCCGCTTCCGCAAGCGGCATCGCTCCTTGCGCGATTATTTTCTGGCGGGACGTGACATTCCGTGGTGGGCGATCGCACTCTCCATCGTTGCCGCCGAAACCAGCACGCTCACCATCATCAGCATCCCAGGCCTCGCCTACGACACCAATCTCACCTTCCTGCAAGTCGTCATGGGGTATCTGATCGGCCGTGTGGTGATCAGCTTCGTCCTGCTCCCGCATTATTTTCGCGGCGATCTTTACACGGCTTATGAACTGATCGAACGCCGCTTCGGACGGGGCTTGCGCTCCCTGACCGCGGGACTTTTCTTGCTGACGCGCACTGCGGCAGAGGGCGTCCGCGTCTATGCCGTGTCGATTGTGGTTGCCATCGCGCTGGGCACGGGGAAAGTGGCGTCCATTGCGATTATTACTGCATTGACGCTCATCTATACGTTCGAGGGTGGACTGGCGGCCGTAATCTGGACCGACGTAGTACAAACGGTTATCTACGTCGGCGGAACGCTGGTGGGATTGTGGACGATCCTGCATCTCGTGCCGGGAGGATGGAGCGCGATCCATGCCGCGGCCGCGGGCGCAGGCAAGCTGCAAGTCTTCGATTTCACCCCGAGTTTGTGGCTTCCATACACATTTTGGGCGGGCGTGATCGGCGGAACTTTTTTTATTACGGCCAGCCACGGCACCGATCAACTAATCGTGCAGCGCCTACTCGCGGCTCGCAGCCGAAAGCAATCCGTCACGGCGCTGCTTTCGAGTGGCGTCGCGATTCTGTTTCAGTTTGCGCTGTTCCTGATGGTGGGTGTAATGCTCTGGGCCTACTATCGCGTGCCCTCGGCCGCGTTCGGAAAGCCCGATCGAATTTATCCCACATTCATCGTCCGGCAGATGCCACACGGCGTCTCCGGCTTGCTGATCGCGGCGATCTTAGCCGCGGCCATGTCGAACCTGAGCGCAGCGCTGAATTCCCTGTCCTCGAGCGCGATCATGGACTTTTATCTCCGCCTTCGGCCGAATGCCGATGAGCAGCGACGAATGCGACTTTCGCGGCTGGCCACGTTCTTTTTTGCGCTGGTGCTGTTTGCCTTGGCAGTGTTCTCTCTTCACCAAGCTGGGCGCGTGGTCGAAGTCGGACTGCAGATTGCGTCGGTGGCTTATGGCGCGCTGTTGGGAGTCTTCCTGCTCGGCGTTTTAACGCGCAGAGCCAATCAGCGCGGAGCAACGGTGGGCATGGTGTTTGGATTCAGCGCTGACTTATACCTGTGGCAGAGGACGCACGTCCCATGGACGTGGTGGGTCATGATTGGAGTGATGGTGACATTTGCAGTGGGATATGTAGCAAGCTCCGTGCAGCGGGCATAGTATTTCTCCGTGTCTCTGCGGATTTTCATCTCGATCTCTACGATTAAGAGCTTTCGTTCTTCGTCACAAGAACTCCCAGCCGCTGACGTATACTTTCAGCCTTCGCTCATGCCAGATCCGACCCAACGTCCTGAACTTGCTCGCGATCTTGGCGTGAGCCACGCCTCCGCGGTTGTGGTTGGAACGATCATCGGCAGCGGAATCTTTCTAGTGCCCGCCGAGATGATGCAGGCAGCGGGCTCCGCCAAACTGGTTTATCTGGCATGGCTCGTGGGCGGCCTGCTGTCCTTCTTTGGCGCGCTCACTTATGCCGAACTGGGCGCCATGAAGCCGCAAGCCGGTGGCGAGTACGTTTACGTCCGCGACGCCTACGGTCCGCTGGGCGGCTTTCTCTACGGCTGGACATGGTTCGCAATCGCGAAACCAGCGTCCGTGGCGACAGTCGCCACCGGATTGGTACGCATCCTGGGCACCTTCTCTATCTTTTCGTTTTTCTCTGAGAACATCTTTTCCGCGAACATCTCCTCACACGCTTTCGCCGTGACGTGGGGACAGTTTGTCGCCATCGCCGCAGCCATTCTTATTTCTCTCCTGAATTACCTTGGGGTCAAGAAAGCGGGTGAATTCCAGCTTATATTCACAGTGCTGAAAGTCGCAATCATTCTCGGCATCGTTATCGTGTGCTTCAGCGGCGCCGGACACGCGACAGGACGTGGCTGGAGCAACTTTGCCGGAACCTTCGCCGGCGCCAAGGGCGGAATCGCCGGCTTTATGGCCGCGTTGGTTGCGGCTCTGTGGGCTTATGACGGCTGGAACGATCTGAACATGGTCGCCGGTGAGGTGAAAAAGCCGGAGCGCAATATTCCGATTGCGCTGATTGCCGGCGTAGCCACGGTCGGTGTTCTGTACGTGTTGGTGAATGCGGGCGTGCAGTATGTTCTGCCCGCGAATGCGATTGCGGTCTCGCCGCGTCCCGCCTCCGACGCGGTTGCTCTGGTGATGGGACCCATGGGCGCAGCCATCGTCTCCGTGGGCATGGCCATCTCCATGTTAGTGACGCTGAACGGCACCATCATGAGCGGCGCCCGCGTACCCTTCGCTGTCGCACGAGACGGCTACTTCTTTCGCGCTCTTGCCGAAGTGCATCCCCGGTTTCACACTCCATCGACTGCGATCGTGGTTCAGGCCGTCTTGTCAATCATCCTCCTGCTGCTTGGAGGAAATTTTCGGCAGCTCTTTTCACTGGCCATCTTTGCCGAATGGCTTTTTTATATGATCGCCGGCAGCACCGTTTTCGTCTTCCGCTGGCGTGATCCGCAGGCGCCTCGCCCCTATCGGGTCTTAGGCTACCCATTTGTTCCCGCGTTATTTGTTACCGTTGCGGCAGTCCTTCTCTACTACACTTTCAGAGAGAACTGGCCGAATTCTTTCTACGGACTCCTGGTAATCCTCGCCGGCATACCGGTCTTCGCCTGGTTTCGCCAGCGGCGTCAGGCAGACGCGCCTTCATAACTCGCGCCCCGGCCCGTTTCGGTCTTAATCCCCGTAAGTGTCCTTCCACGGTTACCTTAGGTCAAGAGCCGTGGACACGTTTCCCCACTGTCCTTTTTCCCTTACTGTGAAGGCTCCAATCCCGGTCCGCTCCCTCGACCAGGAATCCCTTGGAGTGAATGGATGGCTACGCCTCAACACAGTTTTCAGCTCGGGATATTACCGGAGCGCAAGATCGACAGGCGCGCATTGGCGACAAGCTACGGCTTCGTGGTTCTGGTCACTTTTCTGCTGGTGAATCTTGGGGTTTTGTTTCCGGACCGGCTTCAGCTTAAGGCGTACCGGGTCACGGAACTGATCCCCATGCCCGCGCTTCGGCCAGAGCGCGCACCGGTCAAGGCTAAGCCGTTGAAGTTGAAGACGAAGCTGCTTCCTCCACCACCTGTTTTCGAGCAACCGAAGCTAGTCGTTCCGCATGAGGTTCATCGTGCGCCCACCCCAGAGAAGGTGGAGGCACCCAAGGTCGTCATCAACCAGTTCGCTGCTCCCCAGATCAAGCTGACCGCAGGTGCAGCGCGCCCACAACTTTTGCATACGGGAGATTTCTCGGGAAGCTCGGTTGCACCCACCGTGAATGTCGCCGTCCAAAAGGTGCAGACGGGAGGCTTTGGCGATCCCAATGGCTTGAAAGGAACGGGCAAGCAGGGCGCCAAGCTGTACGCCGCGCAGGCTGGATCATTTGACCTGCCCGCGGGTCCGGGGCAAGGCAACGGGTCGGGCGGAGCCAAAGGCATCAAAGGCACAGTCGCCAGTGCCGACTTCGGCAGCGGCATCGCCACCGGAAGCAGGGGCGACGGCCGTAGCAGTGGAGTCTCAACCGGCGGATTCGGCGCCGAGCAGGTGGTTCATGGCGGACCGAAGCTCGCCCAGGCCGATTCCGGGCCAGCCACTATCCCGGTGGAGATCACCTTCAAGCCGCAGCCGGTCTACACCGATGAGGCTCGCAGTCTGAAGCTGGAAGGTGAAGTTTTGCTTGAAGTAAGGTTCACCGCCGATGGGACGCTGCATGTGAATCGCGTGGTTCGCGGTCTGGGACACGGCTTGGATGAAGCCGCCGTCGGGGCCGCCAACAAGATGCGGTTCAAGCCCGCGCTGCGCATGGGACAGCCCATAGATTCCACTGCGGTCGTACACGTGCTGTTTCAGTTGGCGTACTGAAAGTTTGGATACAAAGAAGGATTCGTCCGGAAGGCTGGTTTCGTGGTCCGGAATCTGCCGAGAGGAAATCGGTGATGTCGGTCCACAGAAACCTTGGTTAGAAGAAACCTGTAGTAAGAAATTTGGAGAGAAAGTCATGAGCACTTCGAAATGGATATTCACAGCGGCGCTGCTAGTCTCCGTGAGCGCCGCGGGACAGCAGCCGTCTGACACTCAGAGCTCCGCCCCGAACGCTGCTTCCCCGTCGGCGGTGCAAGGGACCACGGCTCAGAACACGGCGCCTGCGCCCACACCCTCGGCTCTGCCTCAGCCCACCACCATGGATCAGGTGGTGGATCGCTTCATCGAGCGCGAGCACGGGCTCATGAAGGCTCTCTCTTCTCGCACGCCGGTAGTGGAGACTTACCTGCAGAATCTGACCGCCGATCCCCAACTGGGTCCGGTCCCCAGCGAAGACCACTATTTTCTTGGACGCATGGATATGGGCGAGACCGTCGACCGCAAGGATTATCTGAAGGAGCAGGACAAGGGCATGGAGACACGCCTGATGGGCGGCTTCAACAAGCTCTTCAAGGTGCAGTACCAGCCGCTCGGCTTCTCCTGGATGGTGTATGCCGACCGCACCGATTTTGACCGCGAGCACTACGAATTTCATTACATCCGCCGCGAATTTCTCGGCGATGTCCGCTGCCTAGTTTTTGACGTTATGCCCAAAAAGAACTCGGGCAAGGGACGCTTCCTTGGCCGCGTCTGGGTCGAGGATCAGGATTTCAACATTGTGCGGCTGAACGGCACCTATGTTCCCGCTCCACGCAATTCCTTCTTTTTCCACATGGATAGCTGGCGCCTGAACCTGATTCCGGGCTACTGGGTGCCCTCTTACATCTACAGCGAAGAAGGTGACTTCAGCGCTGGCGTGAAGAACAAGATGGCCTTCAAGGCGCAAACCCGCATCTGGGGCTACGACCTGAAGAAGGAAGGCAAGGACGACGAACTCACGCAGATTCGTGTGGACAGCGTAAAGGACGAAAGCGCGACCGCCCAGGATGCATCTCCGCTGCAAGCCGAGCGGGAATGGCAGCAGCAGGCAGAAGATAACGTCATCGAGCGCCTCACCCGCGCCGGATTGCTGGCGCCCGAGGGCGACGTGGACCACATTCTCCAGACGGTAGTCAACAATCTCGAAGTCACGAACAACATCGATCTGCCGCGTCCGGTGCGCACTCGTGTGCTGCTCACGGCGCCGCTCGAAACTTTCAGCGTCGGCAACACCATCGTGATCAGCCGTGGATTAGTCGACGTGCTTCCCGACGAGGCCAGCCTCGCCGCCGTTCTGTCGCATGAACTGGCGCACATCGTTCTCGGCCACAACCTGGGCAGCAAATACGCCTTCAACGACCGCATGCTGTTCTCCGACGACTCCACTTACAGCAACTTTGGCTTCAAACATATTCCGGAAGAAGAAGCCGCAGCCGACAAGAAAGCCGTTGAACTGTTGAAGAATTCACCCTACGCGCAGAAACTCGACAACGTCGGCTTATTCCTGAAGGCGCTACAAGCCCGCGCTCCTCAGCTCAATGCATTGCTGACCACGCACCTGGGCAATTCGCTGGGCGAGAACGGCACCATCAACCGTCTCTCCGCGCTTTCCACACAAGGCCCGGCGCTCGACAACGCGAAACTGGATCAGGTTGCGGCTCTGCCCTTGGGCGGGCGCGTCAAGATCAATCCCTGGGATGACAAGGCTGAAATGGTGAAGACGGCTCCAGTCGCCATTACTTCGGCGCGCGACAAGATGCCGTTTGAAGTCACGCCGTTCTACCCGCGGCTGGTTCGCTGGGGCACTACGAACGCTGCGGGCGCGGCGCCCATCGCCGCTGCCAATTCACAACCTTCGTCCAACTAGCCAACTTCTCAAGTTGCAACAAGACGCAGGCCGGGATCCGGAATCAACTTCAGGGATACCCGGCCTTCGTTCTAACAGCGACTGCGATTGCGGCTTCCCAGGACCTTGTCGTCCCGAGCGAAGCAGGATTGTCTGAAATACAATCCTGCGAGTCGAAGGATCCCTACCTCTGCCTTTACTTTTTCTTTCTCGGCAGCCCCGCCGGATTCTCGTGGGTCCGCTCGCGGAAGCTTCCTCGCATGCCGGCCGCCAGCGAAAGGCTTGACTCGCCAAACTTGTCGCGCAAGCGGTCGGCCACAGCCAGCGCGTCCTTCCATCGTTTCTGGCGTCCACCTTCGAGCAAATTGATCTGCTCTGCCTGCGCCTCAAATGAGGACGCCTGAACTCCCAGAAGCCGAACTTCCCTACCCAGCTTCCAGTTCTTGCGAAACAACGCGCGCACTTGCTCGAAAATTTCTCCATCGAGCTGAGTGGCTGCCGCCAAGGTATGCGCCCGTGTGATCGTGCTGAAGTCTTTGTAGCGCAGCTTGAGTTGGATGGTGCGCGCGTGAAAGTTTGCTTCCCGCAAACGCCGCCCCACCATTTCCGAGAGCCGCATCAAAGTAGCTTCTAGCTGGTTCGCATCTGCCGTGTCTTCGTTGTAGGTGTGCTCGTGGCTGATGGATTTCGCCGCAGTATCGGCGCCCACCTCGGTATCAAACCAGCCGCCGGCATCTTCACCGCGCGCCTTGCCCGCCAGCGCCAGCCCCCACTTGCCGAATCGCTCTTCCAGTTCGGATTCTCCCAGCCGCGCCAGGTCGCCTACTTTCTTGATACCTAGCTCATGCAGATGGCTCTCCATCACCTTGCCCACGCCGGGAATCTCCCGCACGTCCAGAGGCGCAAGAAACTTCGATTCTTCTCCGGGAACTATCCACAACACGCCGTTGGGTTTGGCCTGCGCGGACGATACCTTCGCAATCAGGCGGGATGCCCCGATACCGATCGAGCAATTCAGCTGCGTTTCTTCTTTCATCCTCAGGTGTAGCTTGTGCGCCGCTCGCAGCGGCGGCCCATGCAACCGCGCCGTGCCCGTCATATCCAGGTAGGCCTCGTCGATCGAAGCCATCTCCACCTGTGGCGAGAAAGCGCTGAGCACCATGTAGACTTTTTCTGAACACTCGCGGTAGCGCTCGGGATGCCCGTCGACGAAAATAGCCTGCGGACAGAGCTTCGCCGCGGTTCGCAGCGGCAGCGCCGAATGCACCCCAAACTTCCGCGCCTCATACGAAGCCGCCGACACCACTCCGCGCTCATGCCTCTGGCCGCCTACAACGACGGGCTTTCCTTTCAGCGAAGGATCATAAAGCTCCTCCACCGAGACGAAGAAGGCGTCCATGTCCACGTGGAAGATGGTGCGGGGAAAAGCCGGCAGTTGGGAGGTGACGGCCATGGGCGAATTGTAGCAGGCAAACGAAACGCGAAGGGTCCGGTCCGGGCGTGGCGCGAAATCTCATGTGGGGACAGCCGCCCTGGGCGGTCCGTGAAGCGCAGCTCCGCAGTCTGCTTCTCTTATCCCGATGCCTACACCAGCACCTTCTCCTGCGCCCCCGCCCCCCGCATTTGCCGCACGCGCTCATAAATTTTCCCATACTCACGCGCCGAAGCATTCCAGGAGAAATCTTTATTCATGCCGTTGCGCATCAGCACCTGCCACGAGGTCTGATCGCGATACGCCTGCAGTGCATGCCGGATCGTCAGCAGCAGCGATTCGCCGTTGTATTCCGTGAACTTGAAGCCCGTGCCTTTGCCAGAGCGCGCGTCCCAGGGCTCGATCGTGTCGTCGAGCCCTCCGGTGGCGCGAACAATGGGCACCGTCCCATACTTCAAGCTATAGATCTGGTTCAGCCCGCAAGGCTCATACTTCGAAGGCATCAGGAACATGTCCGACCCCGCCTCAATCTTGTGTGCGATGGCGTTGTCGTAAGCCACCTTCACCGCAATCTTGTTGGGGAACTGTTTATTCAGGCGGACAAACATTTCTTCATACGGCTTGTCGCCCGCGCCCAGAGCGACCACGATCATCTCTTCCCGCGCCAGCCGGTCCATGATCTGCGCGATCAGATCGAAACCTTTCTGCGCTGCAAACCGCGAAACAATTCCGATCACCGGCAGCTTCGGATCGGCATTGTTCACCCCGAACGCAGCCAGCAGATCCTGCTTGCACTCGGCCTTCCCCGACAAATCCTGCGGCGAATACTTGGCCACGATGAACTTATCGGTCTGCGGACTCCATTCGTCATAGTCCACGCCGTTCAAAATGCCGGTAACAGTGGCGGCCCGGTCGCGCAGCACGCCCTCCAGCCCAAACCCGTATTCCGCGGTCTGAATCTCCTGACTATATTTTCGGCTGACCGTTGTGATGAAGTCAGAATAGGTCAGCGCACCTTTCAGAAAATTCACCTGCCCAAAGAATTCCATCTTTGACATGGTGAACAGATCCCAAGGCAACATCAACAAGGGCAAAGTCTCAGGCGGGAAAAGCCCCTGGTAGCCGATATTGTGGATGGTAAACACCGTACCCACATCGCGAAATGCCGGATCCTCCGCATAAACCGTACGTAGCAGCACCGGCACCAGCGCCGACTGCCAATCATGACAATGGAAGACGTTCGGAACTCCCAGAATCTTCGAGGCCTCCAGCACCGTCCGTGAGAACAGCGCAAACCGCTCGGCATTATCGGGATAGTCCCCAGCAGCCGTTCCGTAAAGCGCGTCACGCTCGAAGAACTCGGCATATTCGACGAAATAAAATCGCACTCCAGCCTGGCTTCCGCCGGAGACCACCGAGGCGAAACGGTATTTATCGTCGAACGGAACCGTGATGCTGCGCACGACTGTCGCCGGGTCGGCCAATTTCGTCTGCTTGTAGCGGGGCAAGTAGACGCTTACCTGATGTCCCAATGCAGCCAGAGCGCGCGGCAGGGCGCCTACCACGTCTGCCAATCCGCCAGTCTTTGAGAACGGGACGCCTTCCGAAGCCACGAATGCGATATGCATGAAAACCTCCGGGCAAGGCCCGTTTTTCGTGGGCGCACGTTATGATGGAATAATGTTGCGGGCCGACTCCCGCGCACCACGCAAACGGGCCGAGTGCCAGTCTATATGCCCGAGGAAAAGAGGGTCAACGTGCCAAAGGTCGTTTCCACGCGCCGGCCACAACTCAAGCCCAAGTTGGGACAGCATTTCCTCGCCAGCGACAGCTATGCCTTGCAGCTGGTCGATGCCCTGGGCGACGTATCGCAAAATACGGTGGTCGAAATCGGTCCGGGACGCGGCGTTCTCACTTCCCTGCTGGCGAAGCGCGCACGCCGCCTGATCGCCGTCGAACTTGACCGCGTACTAGCCGCGCAGCTTCGCCTTCGCTTCGGCACGTTCCCCAATGTCGAGGTCATCGAGGCCGACATTCTTTCCATTGATTTTGATTCCCTGTTCGGTCCCAAGCCTGGCCTCAGCCGTCCCGGCATCGAGTTCAAGCCCGCGCCTGCGCGAGTCATCGGAAATCTTCCTTACTACATCACTTCCGACATTCTGCTGCGCCTTTTCGACTACTCTAAGTATTTCGAGACTCTGGTCATCCTGGTTCAGCGTGAAGTAGCCGACCGCATTGCCGCCAAGCCCGGCAGCCGCGACTACGGCCTGCTCTCCGCGACGGCGCAACTTCATGCCCGCGTTGAGAAGCTTTTCACCCTTCCGCCTGGCGCATTTGCCCCGCCCCCCAAGGTTCATTCCACAGCGCTGCGGCTCACCATGGCCCCGCGGCAGCATGAGCTGGGCTTAGACGGGAATGGCCAGATCGCTGACGGATTCATCGACTTCTTGAAGCTCTCGTTCGGCCAGAAGCGCAAGACTCTGTGGAACAACCTCAAGTCTACCTATCCGGAGCCCCGTCTTCGGGCCGCGCTCTCGCAAGTTCGAGTTAAACCTGCCGCCCGCGCCGAAACCCTCAGCCTGGAAGAAAGTGCCGCGCTGTTTCGCGCCTTGCGCCAGAACCACGACGACTCGTAGCATAGAATGTGTGGCTGGGTTCTTTCGTCTAGACTCTGTTCGCAGAGAGACTTTATGACCGCGACCACACTTCGCCATCCCGCCGTCGCTGGACGTTTCTATCCTCACGATCCAACAACCCTTCGTGAGGAGGTTGGAGCCTATCTCTCCCAGACTTCATCTGCCAAACCCGTCCGTGCCCTCGGCTGTATCGTTCCTCACGCGGGCTACGTCTACTCTGGCCATGTTGCGGGCGCTGTATTCGCTGCGTTGGAAATTCCGAAGGTTTGTGTCGTGATGTGTCCGAACCACACGGGTATGGGCAGTGCCCTCGCGGTCGTAGGCAAAGGCACTTGGGAAACGCCTCTGGGTGATGTCCCCATCGACACCGAGTTCGCGGCCGCTCTCAAGCAGCGGTGCCCGCTTCTGCAGGAGGATTCGGTCGCGCATCGTGCTGAGCACGCCGTGGAAGTTGAGTTACCTTTTCTGCAAATGCGCCAGCCCAAACTCAAGATCGTTCCCATCGCTCTCGGGACCAGAGTGTTCGACGCTCTTGAGGAACTTGGGCTCGCACTCGCGGATGTCATCGCCGCGCAGCACGATCCCATCCTCATCGTCGCTTCCAGCGACATGAATCATTACGAGTCCGACGACGTTACGCGCGTGAAAGACCAGATCGCGATTGAGCCCATCCTCCACCTCGATGCCCGCGCTTTGTACGAAGCAGTCACTGAGCGGGACATCAGTATGTGTGGATTCGGCCCGGCGGTCGCCATGCTGACAGCGACGAGAAAGGTCGGCGCAACAGCCGCCAAACTGGTGAAATACGCCACCTCCGGCGATATTTCTGGGGATCGCGATGCCGTCGTGGGGTATGCAGGCATCGTAGTGCGCTAGCTTCGCCAGCAGCTAGCCTCGCAGTCAATGCTATAGATTGGCGGACAATGCAAACAAAGGCTTTATGTTGCAGAAAATATAGTGTATTAAGCGCATCATCGGCATTCTTTAGTGCTAAGCCATTGCTAAGTACAAGAAAAAAGCCGCAGGCTATTGCGCCCCCGGCTGTGAGTGCTGCGCGTTAGTGTTTGTTTTTTGGTCATTTCCACGGCAAGATCATTGGAAAAGCGTTGAAAGGAAGCACTATAAATTATGACCGGCACGACAGGGCTAGCACCAATGAAGCGAACGGTTGCTCGCGATGAAGAATCGATACTCGATTTCATTCAAGGGATCACGCTTGGAAGTGCATTGATGTGCGTCTGGATTGCACTTACGGCTATAGGTATTTTTGCCCTTGAGTTCATCGGTAGTGCCTGGGATCAGCCCACGCGATTGATAAAACCGCTGTTGATCTTGGCAGTCCTAGCAGCGCTCACCAATGCGGCTTTTCTGATTTTACGGCGCAGAAGATGTCAGCAAGTTCAGCAGGAAAACGAACCAAAAGCTCCGTATGGCAGCATTCTCAAACTGGGAGGCGAGGAGCAAGAATCCTTCGAGCAGGAATGGCTCTCTCTTCTCGAAGATGAACGGCAATGGCAGAAGGCACGGGCATCCTCACCTCTTCGAGAATCGTGCAAGTAGCACAGCAGGAATGAGGCATGCTCTGCCCCGTAAGCTTGATCACGTTCCCACTGCGCCGTGCAGTGTCGATGCATTCCGAGCACAGGAATATTTCCGGTCGTACGTCCCTGCGCCTGTTTCCTGTAACGGTGGCAGGAATCAAGCGGACGCCATAGGCTAGATCATTCTTGTCGGTTATCAGCATGATGCTACCGCTCGTTTCTCTTCACGCGTGACCAGTTCTGCCCGCACACGCCAGAATAGGGACACCTCAGCATCGCTGAGTAGCAGGGACTTTGCCGATACGATGGTTTGCGCAACGATGTAAAGCAGTTCGGCATCGGTGCAAGTAGGTAAGCGAGTCGCAGTCAAAATCGATGACGGTCAGCGGTTGTACGGGTCGTTTACAACGATTGGCATTGGCGCGGGGTTGTGCGGCTGGTTCAAACGTCCCACGCATAGCCCGCCTATCGCGCCCGCCGCAATCGCTAACGTGATTAGCAGCGATGGCTTGAGTAAGTGCGGGGAAGCTCAGTTTTTCTGATACGGACCCAGTCCTAGGTCGATCCACGCCCGCGTATAGGCTTTGGCGTAGATGCTGCCCCTCCGCATATCTTCTGCCATTTTCTTCAGCTTCTTCACCGGAGCCTCGTCCTTGCAGGATGCTAGCGCCTTTTTCCAGCTCTCCTCCAGTCTCTTTGCCCTCTCTTTCTTTTTAGTTAGTTTGTCATCCATGGCTAACCTGATGCGGCCGGTCCGGGATGCTGGCAGGGCATAGGGGTATATCGTACACCTGTCAATCCGGCCAACTAAGACTTGAACCCATAGGACAGATACCAGAGCCTTGAACGGACGGTCTCCAGCAACGAGAAAGAGAGGGCCTTCGGTTGGTTCCTTACACTGGACGTACCCACCGAAGACTTGGGTAAAGCTCCGCAAGTTTCCGTGCGTTGTACTCTGCTTCGTCCGCGCTCACAAATGGGAAGGGTCGGCTGTCCCTGTCCCCTCACTAAGGCGGGGCGGGGAGACAGGTATCGCTCCAAGAGATATAAAGTCTTCATTGTGTCGTGTCCTCCAAATAGTGTCCTGAGTCAATCTATTCAGAACTGGCCCGCCGAAAGCAAAATGCTTGTAATCCACAGAGTAATCAAGAGAGTTACGGCAGCAAATAGGCGACATGGCGACGGAAAGGCGAAGTGGGAGTGCTCCACCGTAAAAAATAGTCTCAAAATGAGATGCCTGCACTCCGGTACTTGATCCAACTATTCCTCGTTGTAATGTCCTGCCAAACTATGTAGGGCTTAACAGAACAGAGCAAACGACTAAACCCCCAGGAGCAATTCCTTGGGGGGGTCTTTTACGCATTGCAGGGCTCCACCCCTCTGCTATGCTTGACCCTAGTTATTCCTGGGTTTAACGTCATGGTCGAACCTGGAAATCGGCAAGACTAAAATGCGAAGCCCCTAGTCAATATGAAGTGAACCGGTCCCGATGCGCTGGTGCGTGGGTTACATTGTGAGTGGTGTAACAAACAACGCAGAGCCACAAGCGGAAAGGAACCGGTTCTATGAAAAAGTTACGATTT